>Ga0134123_10003280_pt1 | contig 10537 bp, 11 predicted proteins | sample KB303_FD_96460 | JGI IMG/M metagenome (GOLD analysis project Ga0134123, IMG submission 96460) | Terrestrial soil microbial communities without Nitrogen fertilizer from Kellogg Biological Station, Michigan, USA - KB3-0-3 | ecosystem: Environmental > Terrestrial > Soil > Unclassified ...
AACGCTCACCACCAGGGTTGCCTGATGGACATCGAGAGCCACATACTGAATTGCCTGTTGTTTCATGGCAGCCGCTCCTTCCTTTCGTTTGGTCTTTGCCGACTCCAAACTTACAGGAAGGGGCGCGCTTTCAATATCCGTTAGGCTGCGGGGCTCTCGCCTCGGGCACAATTCCACACGATGACAGCGCCGGGTATGCTTGCCACTATTGCCATCGCCAAGACTATATTTGCTACAAAATACCAGAGCGGTGTATTGGGCAAGCTCTGTGCTATTAGTGCAATTGTGACTGCTAAACATTGTAATAGGAACTTAGATTTACCCCACCTGTTCGCAGGGATGACGCTGCTCTTTTGCGCAGCGCGTTGTCTCAGAAGTTCCACTAGTAGATCTCGTCCGAAAGCGACGACAACCAGAGCCGCCATGAACGTACCTCGGAAGAGCAATGCACCCAATATCGAGTAGATGAATAGTTTGTCGACGGAGGCATCAAGTCGTGCGCCGAGAGAGGTAACTTGCCCGTATCGGCGCGCGACAAAACCATCAAAGTAATCTGTCGCCGCGGCGGCTATAAATAATATAAGCGCAGTGAGATCATTCCGACTTTGAAGAGCAAGAGCGGCAACAGGGATGATTAGCACAAGACGTAACAGCGTCAACGCTGTAGCGAAAGTCACGGCGTGCCCGCCGGCCGACGCTCAGTGCCTTCGCCAGTGAGGAGCGTGAAAAGGCTATCTTGACGACCAATCAGAATGATTCTTCGCAAGATGACAGAGACTAGAAGAACGACGCCGAGCGCAGACGCAATCGCTGCTTCTTTTTTTGTCAGGCCACCTGAGTAGAGTGAATACGCAGCGACAACTATTAGGAATCCAGACAAAAGGTTGTCGCTCAGTTGCGAACCAGCTTCCATCTTTTTAAGTATCGCACCACCGTTACTGTCACGACGTGAGATAAGATCAATTCGGCAATAAAGCTCCTGGAAGACGAGGCGTGGCGAGTCACTGCTGAAGTCGTTCGCCAAATTTAGCCGAGAAATGAAGCGCCCCAGTACGTACCTATTCCAGAGTAGCGGATTCCAGAGCGCGCTAACAGCGGCGAGTAGGTGCCCCACGAGATAACTGCCAAATACTGTCGTCAAACCGAGAACCAACGCAGGCAGTGTGCGCACGGCTGGATATGCCCAAAACGCAACAGCGACGAACGGCGCACCAGCACATAACCTCGCAATTACGTCGTAGTAGATTTCGGGGACAAGCCCTAGTTCCGTCTCAGCCATCCGTGCTCGATGTGAGCAAGGTTGTATCGCACACGTGGGGTAGACGTCAAATGAACGTCCGGGCGGCCTAACGCATGTTGAAAGCGCGCCCCTTCCTGTAAGTTTGGAATCGTCGAAGACCAAACGAAAGGAAGGAGCAGCTGCCATGAAACAACAGGCGATTCATTTTGTCGGGCTCGATGTCCATCAGTCAACGGTCGTTGCCAGCGTACGCAACGAATCGGGGAAGGTCGTCATGAAGGCGACCGTGCCGACCGAAGAGAAGGCGATTGTGGCGCTGGTACGGAACGCCTCCTGGCCACGGGTGCACGTGGCCTTCGAAGAAGGAACGCAGGCGCAGTGGCTACATGACGTGCTGACCGACCAGGTTGAACGCGTGGTCGTATGCAATGTGCGGGGAAAGGGACCGCTGGCGAACAAGGACGATCGCATCGACGCCGATGGGATATCGGAGAAGTTGCGTATGGGAGGCCTCAAGCCGGTGTTCACGGCGCACCGGAGATTCTGACGCTGAAGGAGCTCGTGCGGAATTACAACAACCTCGTCGAGGACTCGACGCGGGTGATGCTGCGGATCAAGGCGATCTTCCGTGCACGAGCGATCCCGACGCCGGGTGTATCGGTGTATCGGTCCTCGAAGCGGAAGCAGTGGATGGGCAAGCTCGAGGGAGGTGCTCGCATCCGAGCGGAGTCATTGCTGATGCAGCTCGACGCGCTGCTCGATCCGCGGCCGAAGGCGAAGGCAGCGATGATCGTCGCGGCATGCCGGCAGCCGGGGTGGAAAGTGCTGCGCTCGATCCCGTTTCTCGGTCCGGTTCGTGTGGGCGCGAAGACTAAGGATAGGATCGCTTTGGTTGACGACTTCACAGGATCAGTGGGACTCTGCCCGACTCAGGAGGTAATCCAGTGTTCAAAGTGATATACGACGAAGAGGAACAGATCTGCACTCTGGAATGCCCGTGGTGCGAGAGAAATCATGAATCAAACTTTCCCCATCCGGACGCGACATCTGTCCTAGTCAGCCACTTCAACAACGATGCAAACTCCGGTATCCCTGTGTGCGAGAAGATCAGATGGACACTAGGGGAGACGCCTTGGCAAGCCGTTGACTCGGAAGGTCGCGTGCTCGCACGCGGACGAGTCGTCATCACTCAGATCGGCAACGCTATTCAAGCACCGCAGATCGTTCAGGACGAATCGCAGAGGTAGTAATCTATCATGCTGTCACTACTTGGGGTTTGAGCTCGGCGCGGTCTTGGGCAAGTGGTTGTTGGCGCAAACGGGATGCTTCTCGTTCCTGCGCCTTTATCTCGGCAACCCTGATTCCGGCCGCCTAACTTGAATTCACTAGCGAACAGAGTCGCCCTTTCCGCGGTGTAGCCTGCACATCGACCATGGAACCGCTCCGCGTTTCGACTCACGGCGTTCAGGGGAGCTGCGCACTCCGCGGGCGCCGTGCCGCAGCACGTGCGTGTAGATCATGGTGGTCGAGACGTCGCGGTGTCCCAGCAGTTCCTGCACCGTCCGGATATCGTGGCCGCGCTCGAGCAGATGGGTGGCGAACGAGTGCCGAAAGGTGTGGCAGGTGACGCGCTTGTCCAGGCCGGCCGCACGCGCGGCATCACTCACGGCGCGCTGCACGACAGTCTCGTGCAGGTGATGCCGCCCTCTCGGCCGTCCTTGTCGCACCAGCGCCGGGTGCCGGGAAACACCCGGTGCCACCGGGGATCCCGAGGGGACTTGCGCGCGATGGCGTCCGGTAGCTGAAGCACCAGTCGCACGTGGACGATCTGCTCGTGCAGATCGGGCGTGACGGTGGCCGGCAACACCGTCGTCCGGTCGTGTTTCAACTTCGGATCCTGGACGGTCAGCTGTCCGCGCGCGAAATCGACGTCTTTGATTCTCAGCGCCAGCGCTTCAAGCAGGCGCAGTCCGGACCTGTACAGGAGCTGGACGACGAGCTTCGCCGGCGGTTCGAGGTGGACAATCACGTTCCGCACTTCCTCGATCGTCAGGACGACCGGCAGTCGCTCCGGTCTCTACGCACGTACCAGGTCTTTGAGCCCACGGCAACGGCTCCTCGAGAAAGTGGAGTTGCAGGGTCGATATGCCGCATAACGCGTTGTCCTCGAAGTGGCGGGGCATTGATTACGGAGGCACAACGGGCACAGAGGAGGCGGCAGCTGGCGCTGCCGTAGGGACAGCGGCGACTGGCGTCGCCGCACTCCAGACTTCACCGCGGGTCGTAATACCGCACGGCCAGCACGCCCAGGCCTTTTTTCCCCTGCTCCGACTTCGGGTTGTCGGTGACGGCGACGATCACGTTCGGCAGCGCGTCGTCGTAGATCAGGATCGCCTTCGTGGCCTTGCGCGGGGTGCCGCGGGCTTTGCGGAGGTGGGAGCGCTCCTCGTCGAACGCCTTCCGGATCTCGGGGAGGAACGCGAACAGTTCGAAGCGGACGGAGTGGAGGCGGTCGTTGCGGAACTCCAGGGTGAGCGACTTGTCGCCGCTGTAGTCGACTACCACCTCGTTCTTGTCCTTGCCCAGCTTCGGGTTCCAGGGGGTAATCTCCTTCGCGGCTTCCTCGCGGGTCATGCCGATGGTCAGACGGAAGGACTCGAGGCGCATCCACGAGGTCTTGCTCGTGGCGGGGAAGGACGTCAGCAGGAGGGCGAGGAGGAGAGGCATCAGTGGACGTATTCGGAGTCGGGCACTTCGGCCGTTTTGCGTGACTGCACGATCGAGGCGGCGAGCATGGCGCGGCGGCCGATCTCGTCCCATTGCTGCGACTTCACGAGGTCGGGGGCGGCGAGCGAGGCGCCGAGGTTCACGGCGACGCAGCCGGCGTCGAGGTAGTTGTCAATCATGTCCAGCGGTACCGGGCCGCCGGCGACGAAGGGGATGTCGCGGATGGGGCCGCGCAGGGTGCGGATGAATTCCGGGCCGCCGAGGTAGTGCGCGGGGAAGATTTTCACCAGATCGGAGCCCGCTTCCCACGCGCGGATGCTCTCCGTCGGAGTCGCCGCGCCGGCGACGGACAGCAGCTCGTTCTCGATCGCGTACTCGATCACGTGCACGTCGGTGTGCGGCGAGACGATGATCTGCGCGCCCGCGCGCCTCGCCGCCGCGGCGTCGTTCACACTGCGGACGCTGCCCGCGGCGAGGACGATGTCGTCCTTCGCGTAGCGGATGGTGAGCTTCGCGATCAGGTCGATCGCGTCGGGTGTGGTGAGGGTGATCTCGACGATGCGGATTCCGTTCGAGGCGTACGCGTCGGCGACCGCCTCGGCGGCCGGCGCGCTGTCCTCGCGGACGACGCCGACGATCTGTTCATGGATGACGCGCGCGAGCAGGTCTTTTCGGGCCATTTTGCCGCCTAGTGTAACGCGCTCGCGATCTCGCGGAACCCCTGCTCGCCGCGCAGCGAGTCGAGCCGCGGATCGACGTTGAGGAACACCATCCACGCCGAGCGGTCGTCGCGCGCTTCGCGGAGGTGCTCGATGGCCGTGCTCGCGTCGCCGAGTCCCGCGTGCACGACGGCGATGTCGTAGGGCGAGACGTAGCGGTTCTTCGCCTCTTCGCGCAGCGCGTCGAGGAACGCCAGCGCCTGTTCGCGGTTGCCGGCGATGGCGTGCGTGTGCGCGAGCATGGTGAGCAGGATGGGGATGCGGTCGACTTCGAGGGCGCGCGAGAACGCGTCGAGCGCCTCGGCGTACCGGCCCTGCTGTCCGAGGGCCATCCCGAGCCAGCCATCGGCGGGGATGAATCGCTCGTCGAGCTCGAGCGCCTTGCGGAAGCAGCGGATCGCGGTGTCGTAGTTGCGCGCGAAGTAATGCGGCCAGCCGGCATGCACGGCGATGATCAGCGAGAGCGGATCGAGGTCCGCCGCTTTGCGGATCTGCTCGACCGCTTCCTCGGCACGCCCGCGCGCGGAGAGCATCATGCCGTAGCCGTCGTGCGCGGTGGCGTAGTTGGGGTTCAGCGCGATCGCGCGGCGGTACGCTTCCTCCGCGCCCGCCCAGTCCCAGTCGAACCACCAGCGCACCGCGCCGAGGGACGCCCATCCTTCGGCCAGCCCGTCGTCGATCTCGACCGCCTTCATCGCCGCCGCCTTCGCCTTCGGCATCGCCTCGCGCGGCGGCAGCGGGATGTTCGTGGTCATGGTCACGAAGCAGTCCGCGAGTCCGGCGTACGCGCCGGCGAACGACGGATCGGACTCGATGGCTTCGCGGAAGAAGGCGATGCCGCGCCGCAGGCTCTCCTCGGTGCGTTTGTTCCAGTGATAGCGGCCCTTCAGGTAGAGCTGGTACGCGTCGCTGTTCTGCGTCGACTGTTTGCGGAGCTTCTTCTTCTCCGCGCCGGTGAGCTTCAGCCGCAGCTTGTCGGTGATCTCGCGCGACATCTCGTCCTGCAGCGTGACGAGGTCGGCGAGCTCGCGGTTGTAGGTCTCGCCCCACAGCTGCGAGCCGTCGACGGAGTCGACCAGCTCGACGTTGATGCGCAGCTGGTCGCCGACCTGTTTCAGCCGTCCCGTCAGCACCGCGCGGACGCGCAGCTCGCGGCCGACGTTCTGCGCGTCGACTTCGCGGTTCTTGTAGCGGAAGACGGTGCTGCGCGCCATCACCTTGAGCTTCGGGAGCTGCGAGAGCTGATTGATGATGCCCTCGGTGATTCCGTCGCTGAGGTACTCCTTGCCGAGGTCGTTCGTGTCGTTGGCGAGCGGCAGGACGGCGATCGAGTCGATCGACTTCGAGCGCGACGGTTTCCGCCGCGTGATGTTGCGCAGCAGGTCGGTCTCCATCGACGCGCTGCTGCCGATGGCGCGCAGCGTCAGCGCGAGATCGCGCGCGGACTGAAAGCGCGCGGACGCCGTCTTCTCCACGCAGCCTTCGATGATGCGCTGGAACTCCATCGGCACCGCGGCCGCGAGCTCGCCGGAGGGCAGATCGTCCTTGAGGATCGCGGCGATCGTCGCGGCGCCGGACTCGCGATGGAACGGCCGCTTCGCCGTCACCATCTCGTAGAGGATGCAGCCGAGGGAGAACAGGTCGGCGCTCGGATCGACCGCTTCGCCGCGCAGCTGCTCGGGCGACATGTAGCCGAGCGTGCCGATGACCGTGCCGGGGTTGGTCTGGAACCAGCGCGTCGTCGGGATCGACTCCTCGTCACGCTGCATGAGCGCGGGGTCGGTCTGCGCGAGTCCGAAGTCGAGGATCTTCACGCGCCCGTCGGCGGTGAGGAAGATGTTCTCGGGCTTGAGATCGCGATGCACGATCGACTTCGCGTGCGCGGCCGCGAGCCCTTCGGCGACTTCGGCGCCGATCTCGACGGCGCGCCGCCAGTTCAGCGCCGACTGCCGGATGGCATCGCGCAGGGTCTTCCCTTCGAGCAGCTCGGTGACGACGTAGAACGTGCCGTTCTCATGGCCGACGTCGTGCACGGCGACGATGTTCGGATGCGACAGCGCCGCGATCGCGCGCGCCTCCCGCTCCAGCCGGCCGGTGGCCTCCGCGTCCTGCGACGCATCCTTCGCCAGCACCTTGATGGCGATGTCGCGCGCCAGCCGCGGATCGCGCCCGCGATACACCTCCCCCATGCCGCCTTCGCCGAGCAGAGCGAGGACTTCGTAGGGACCGATGCGGGAGCCTGCGGACAGCACCACGCGTATTGTACGTTTTAGGAGTGCGGCGGCATGGCCGCCGCTTTCGAAAGCGGTGGCTACGCCACCGCACTCCTAAAGAGTCGCAGTGCGTTCCCGCCGAGAATCCCGTCGCGCTCTTCGTCAGGAAGATCGAGCGCCGCGATGCTGTCGAGCATTCGCCGCAGGCTGCCGATCTGATGCGGGTAGTCGCTGCCGGCGAGGATGTGATCCGCGCCGGCGAAGTCGATCGCCAGCTGCAGCGCGCGTACGTCGAAGTTGACGGAGTCGTAATAGAGCTCGCGCAGGTATGTGCTTGGCGGACGGTCGATGTGCGCGCGGCATTCTTTGAAGGCATGGAAGCCGCGATCGAGCCGCTCGACGAGATACGGAATCGCGCCGCCGAGATGTCCGAGAGCCCAGCGGATTCGCGGAAAGCGCTCAACGACGCCGCTGAAGACGAGGCTGGCCGCGGCGAGCGTCGTGTCGAGCGGAAAGCCGACGAGCGGCATGAGCCAGTACTGCTGCATCGCTTCGACGCCGGCGGGCGAGGTCGGATGGATGTGAATCACCGCGCCGAGATCGTTCGCCGTTTCCCACACCGGCAGGAAGCGATCGTCGCTGAGCGCCGCGCCGTTGATGTTGCTGAACACCATCGCTCCGCGGAACCTGAGATCCGTGCACGCGCGGCGAAGCTCGGCGGAGGAGGCGACGGGATCGCAGAGCGGCAGCGTGGCCATGGCGAGAAACCGCCCGCGATGATCGGCGACGATCGCGGCGAAGCTGTCGTTGACGAGCTTCGCGAGCCGCACCGCCGTCGCCGGCTCTTCGATGTGCGTTCCGGGCGTGGTCAGGCTGAGGATCTGCGTGTCGATGCCGTGCTCCTCGAGCACCGAGACGCGATACTCGATGTCGCGATGCCCGCGCACGGCGATGTTGTAGTCGCCGGGGTAATGCAGCAGCGGATTGCCCTCGGCGTCGATCGTGATCTGCACGCGGCTCGTTCCGGCGCGCAGCGCATCGAGGTACGCGGGCGGGTAGAAGTGATTGTGAAAATCAAGAATCGGCATGTCGTCTCGTCCAATACAGGTAAACCGGCAGGCCGGACGCGACGAGCAGCAGCCCGGTGGCGCTCTCGAGCGGCTCGCTGACGATCTGGTTCACGACGATGATGATGGTCGAGGCAATGAAGATCAACGGAATCCAGAGTGCGATGCGAAACACCGGCTTGTAATCGGGGCGGCGGCGCAGCACGAAGAGCCCGGCGGCCATGAGCGCGAAGAAGATCCATTCGGTATAGATCACGCGCGTGAAGAGCTGGCGATACGTGCCGGTCGCCACGAGGACGGACGACCATACCGCCTGCAGCAGGATCGCGCGATGCGGCGTGAGGAAGCGCGGATGCGCTTCGCCGAACGATCGGAAGAACAGCCCGTCCCGCGCCATCGCGAAGTAGACGCGCGGCCCGGCGAGGATCACCCCGCCGAGGGCGCCGGCCGCGGAGACGATCACGAGCAGCGACACCGCCGCGGCGCCGGAGGGGCCGGCCAGCACGGTCGCGACGTCGGCGGCGATGCGCTGCGAGCGGAGCACCTGGTCGAGCGGCAGCACGTGCACGTACGCGGCGTTGAGTCCGATGTAGCAGAGCGTCACGGTCAGCGTCCCGAGCATCAGCGCTCGCGGAATCAGCTTCTGCGGCTCTCGCGTCTCTTCCGCGACGTACGTCACCATGTGCCAGCCGCCGTAGGTGAAAAGGCCGGCGACGAGCGCGAGCACGACGTCGCGCAGTGAATACGACGACGTCACTGCCTCGCCTGCAGGTTCGGGAGCGATGAGGACGACGCCGATCAGCATCACGCCGATCGCGAGCACCTTCACGATCGTGAAGAACGTCTGCACCGCGCTGCCCTGGCGCACGCCGGCGTAGTTGATGCTCGAGAACACGAAGATCGCCGCGATCGCGACCGCGCGCAGGCCCGCGTCGCCGAGCGGAATGAAGAAGCCGGCGTAGCGCGCGAGGATCACCGCGATCGCCGCGACGATCCCGGAGTGCATGCTCCAGAGCATCGCCCAGCCCCACAGAAACGCGACGCCCGGCGACCACGCCTCTTTCAGAAAGACGTACACCCCGCCGGTGCGCGGAAACGCGGACGAGAGCTCCGCGCAGACCAGCGCCCCGAAGAACGTCAGCACGCCGGCGACCAGCCAGACGATCAGCATCCCGCGAACGTCCGGAACGTGCCGGCTGATCTCCGACGGCTGCACGAAGATCCCCGCGCCGATGATGATCCCGGCCACCATTGCAGTCGCACGCAGAAGACCCATCGAGCGGACGAGGGTGGTCACGGCGGGGAAGTCTAAATGAACGCAGAACGCAGAACGCAGAATGAAGAATTGAGAAACTTCTGAATTCTTCGCTCTGCGTTCTGCGTTCTGCGTTCTGCGTTCTGCTAAGCTTTTTGGCTCATGGTCCTCATCAACAAAGCCATCAACGAAGTCACGGTCAAACTCGTGTACTACGGGCCGGGTTTGTGCGGGAAGACCACGAACCTCGAAAAGATCTATGGGAATCCGAAGCTCGAGAACAAGGGAAAGATGATCTCGATGTCGACGGAGACGGACCGGACGCTCTTCTTCGACTTCATGCCGATGGAGCTCGGGACGATCGCGGGGCAGAAGGTGCGGGTGCAGCTGTACACCGTGCCGGGGCAGGTGTTCTACGACGCGACGCGCAAGCTGGTGCTGCGCGGGGCGGACGGGGTGGTGTTCGTCGCGGACTCGCAGAACACGATGCGCGAGTCGAATCTCGAGAGCCTCGAGAACCTGAAGACGAACCTGCACCTCAATCGCATCGACCCCGGAAAGATCGCGCTCGTCCTGCAGTACAACAAGCGCGACCTCCCGAACGTCGACACGGTCGAGGACATGAATGCGTACATGAATCCCGGCAATGCGCCGGTGGTCGAGGCGTCGGCGATCAACGGCGCGGGCGTGACGGCGACGCTGCGCACGGCGGTCGCGAAGATCCTCGACAACCTGAAGAACAACGTCGATACGACGCTGTACGACCAGCCGCCGCTCGCGCCGCCGGACATGTCGCAGCGCGCGGGCGTCACGGCGTCGTCCGCCGGGACGCCGAAGCTTTCGATGAAGGCGGAGATCCCGCCGCCGCCATTGCCGCTGATGGAACAGGCACCGTTCACGAGCGCGCTCGAGCCGGAGCCGATCGAGCTCGAGGCGGCGATCGACTCCGCGGTCGATGCGGTGGCGGAGGACGATCCGTTCGGCGGCGTCGCGCTGGCGGAGCCGGAGCCGGGCGCGTACGAGAACCCGTTCGCCGAGCCCGCGGCGCAGATCCACGACGCCGATGAGGAGCGCGCGCAGCTCGAGGAGATGCACGCCAACGCGACGGCGATCGTGGCGGCGCTCGAAGCCGCGCTCGAGCGCGCGCGGGAAAACGAGCGTGTCCTCGCCGCGCGACTCGCGAGATAGACTCCGCGCGTGACGTGGTATCAGGAGTGGTTCGGCGAGGAGTATCTCGAGCTTTACGCGCATCGCGACGAGGAGGAGGCCAGGCAGCAGGTGGCGTTTTTTGCGCGCGTGTGCGGAGAGCGTGTTGA
>Ga0134123_10003284_pt1 | contig 10527 bp, 6 predicted proteins | sample KB303_FD_96460 | JGI IMG/M metagenome (GOLD analysis project Ga0134123, IMG submission 96460) | Terrestrial soil microbial communities without Nitrogen fertilizer from Kellogg Biological Station, Michigan, USA - KB3-0-3 | ecosystem: Environmental > Terrestrial > Soil > Unclassified ...
GCGGCGTCATAATGGCCGACATGCCCGAAGTGCAGCCGGACCCGACTTTCGTCGGCCGCACGATCGGCGCGTACCGCGTGCTCGAGTCGCTCGGATCGGGCGGCATGGGGCAGGTGTATCTCGCCGAGGACCCGCGGCTCGGCCGCCGCGTCGCGCTCAAGGTGCTGTCGCGCGAGACCGCCGCGCAGGGCGAGAAGATCGCGCGCTTCGAGCGCGAGGCGCGCGCGGTGGCCCAGCTCAGCCATCCCGGCATCGTGATGCTGCACTCGATCGAGGAAGCGGACGGCCTGCGCTTCCTGACGATGGAGTACGTCGAGGGCGAGACGCTCAGCAAGGCGATCCCCGCGCGCGGCTTCGCGACCGAGCGCTTCCTGTCGCTCGCGATCGGGCTCACCGACGCGGTGGCGGCGGCGCACCGCCAGGGGATCCTGCACCGCGACCTGAAGCCCGAGAACGTGATGCTCACGCCGGACGGCCGGCTCAAGGTGCTCGACTTCGGGCTCGCGAAGCTGCGCGACGACGTCTTCACCGGCGATCGCACCACGCGCGAGACGCAGTCGGTGACCCAGGACGGGCGCATCGTCGGCACGGTCGCCTACATGTCGCCCGAGCAGGCGCAGGGGCTGCCGGTCGACAACCGCTCCGACATCTTCACGCTCGGGATCCTGCTCTACGAGATGGCGACCGGCGAGCGCCCGTTCCGCGGCGGCACCAACCTCTCCGTGCTGTCCTCGATCCTCAAGGACACGCCGCGCTCGGTGAGCGAGCTGCGCGACGACATCCCGCGGCCGCTCGCGCGCATGATCGAGCGCGCGCTCGAGAAGCGGCCCGAGGACCGCTACCAGTCGGCGACCGACCTGCGCCGCGACCTCGAGGACCTGAAGCGCGACGTCGACACGGGCGACCTCGTGCTGCGCACGACCTCCGGGCGCAAGCGGCTCGTCGCGCCGGGCGGCAGGCGTCGCTGGGCGCTTCCGTTCGCGCTCGGCGCCGCGGTGCTCGTGCTGGTCGGGATGACGGGCGTCTTCCTGCAGGGCCGGGCCCCCGCGAGCGCCGCGGACGGCCGCCGCTCGCTGGCGGTCCTCTACTTCGACAACGTCACGGGCGACCCGAGCCTCGACTGGCTGCGCACCGGCCTCACCGACATGCTGGTCACCAACCTGTCGCAGTCCGAAGGCCTGCGCGTGCTCAGCACCCAGCGCCTCTACCAGATCCTCGAGGAGTCCGGCCACCGCGACGACCGCTCGCTCTCGGGCCAGGTGGTCTCGACGGTGGCCCGGCAGGCGCAGGCGACGACCGCGCTCGTCGGCAGCTTCGTGCGCGCCGGCGAGCGCATCCGCATCCACGCGAGCCTGCAGGACCCGGCGACCGGCGACGTGATCGCGAGCGAGCGCGTCGAGGGCGACCCCGAGAGCGGGCTGTTCGTGCTGGTCGACGAGCTGACGACGCGGCTGCGCAAGCGCCTCGAGACGCAGCCGGTCCTGCGCTTCGCGGAAAAGAAGGAGAAGAAGCTCCAGGACGTCACCACCAGCTCGGTCGAGGCCTACAAGGCCTACGCCGAGGGCAGCCGGCTCCACGAGCGCATGCAGGAGCGCGACGCCAGGGCCTACTTCGAGAAGGCGGTCGAGGCCGACCCGGGCTTCGCGATGGCGCTCGCGAAGCTGTCGGTGGTGAACGCCAACCTCGGCGACGTCGAGAAAGCGCGCCAGTACTCGGAGAAGGCGATCGCCAAAGCGGAGTCGCTGCCGCCCGGCGAGCGCTACTACATCGAGGGCCGCCACTACTCGCTCGACCCGACCTCGACCGAGAAGGCCGTCAGCGCGTACCAGAAGGCCGTCGACAGCGCCCCCGACCACACCGCCGCGCGCAACAACCTCGCGCAGGCGCTCATCAACCTGCACCGCTATCCCGAGGCGCTCGTGCACCTCGAGGAGCTGCGCAGGCGCGGCATGGCGTTCCCGGGCAGCTACATGAGCCTCGCCGAGACCTACCTCGCGACGGGACAGCCGGACAAAGCGAGAGAAGCGCTCACCTCCTACGTGGAAACGCATCCCGACAGCAGCGCCGGGCTCGAGAACCTGGGCTTCTTCGAGCTCACGACCGGCCAGACCGACGCGGCGCTCGCGGCCTTCGACAAGGCCGCCGCGCTCGCGCCTTCGGAGATGATGAAGATCGAGATGGGCCGCGCCGCCGCGCACGCGATGCGCGACGAGTGGTCCGAGGCGGAGGGCTGCGCCAAGCGGCTCATGCGCTCGGAGGACGGCCGCGAGCGCTGGAAGGGCGGAGCGACCCTCGCGGTCGCGAGCCTCTATCGCGGCGACGTGGGCGAGGCGCGGCGCCTCGCGGCGGAAGGCGTCAAGGTCGCCGGCAGCGCGGACGAGCGGATCGGCGCGCGGCTCTTCCGCGCGCGGCTCGAGTCCGACCTCGGCCGCCACAAGGCGGCGCTCGCCGAGGCCGAGCAGGTACTCTCGGAGAAGCCGGCCGAGCCGAGGCTGCTCGCCGAGGGCCACGGCATGCGGGCGCTCTCGCTCACGTACCTTGGGCGCAACGAGGAGGCGCGGCAAAGCCAGGCCGCGGTCGACGCCTTCATCAAGATGGTCCCACGCGTCATCGGGGAGCCCTACCGCCTGCAGTTCGAGGGCGAGCTCGCGCTCGCGCGCGGCGACAACGAGAAGGCGCGCCACACGCTCGAGAAGGCGGTCACGCTGCTGCCGCCCGACTCGATCTCCATGGACTCCTCGCCGGTCGAGATCCACTACTCGCTCGGGCGAGCCGCGCTCGCCGACGGCGACGAGAAGGCGGCGCGCGAGGCGCTCGCGTACGTGGTCGACGCCGGACCGCGGCGCGTGACGACGCCGCTGCCGTACGTGCGCAGCCTCGCTCTGCTCGCCTCGCTCGAGGAGAAGGAGGGCCGCGTGCCCGAGGCGCGCAAGCTCTACGAGCGCTACCTGAGCTACTGGAAGCACGGCCAGATCGACCGCGTCGAGGTGGCCCGCGCCGGCCAGCGCCTCGCCGCGCTCCGCACCCGTCCGGTCGCCTGAACGCTCGTCGCGCGCGGACCTTCCCGCGCACCCGCTCGCGCTAGACTGCCGGGATGGCTGCCGCCGCCCCCGCCGCCGCTGAAGCTCCCGCTCCCCTTCCGGCGCCCGCGCCGAAGCGCCGCATCCTGCCGTGGATCTCGCTCGCGATCGTATGGGTGGTCTGGGGCTCGACCTACCTCGGGATCCGCATCCTCGTCCGCGAGGCGCCGCCGCTCACCGCCGCGTCGGCCCGCTTCATGATCGCCGGCCTCCTGATGGGGGCCATCGCGCTGATCGTGGACCGCCGCCACGGGTGGCCCTCTCCCCACCAGTGGTTCGACTACTCGCTCGTGGGCGTGCTGCTGCTCGCCGTCGGCAACGGGCTCGTGATGTGGTCCGAGCAGACGGTGCCGAGCGGCACCGCAGCGCTGATCGTCGCGACCGTCCCGGTCTGGATCCTCGTGCTCGACGGCCTGCGCCCCCACGGCAACCCGTGGACGCTGCGCGTCTGGCTCGGCACGGTGATCGGCCTCGGCGGCGTCGCTCTCGTCGCGCGGCCCGAAGCCGGCGTGAGCTCCAGCCACTGGCTCGCCATGCTGGGCCTGCAGGTCGCCTGCCTCGCCTGGACCCTGGGCTCGCTCTACGCCCAGTCGGTCCCCAAGAAGCTGTCCCTCGCCTCGGCCGCCGGCATCGAGATGGTCGCCGGCTCGATCGCGCTCTTCCTGCTGTCCCGCGTCTTCTCCGAGGACGCCTCGCGCCTGTCGGCGATGTCCTCGCGAGGCTGGGGCGCATTCGCGTACCTGATCGTCTTCGGCTCGCTCGTCGGCTTCACGGCCTTCGCCTACTGCCTGAACGAGCTGCCCGCCACGACCGTGGGCACCTACGCGTACGTCAACCCGGTGGTCGCCGTCTTCCTGGGCTGGCTGATCCTGGGCGAGTCGCTCACGCCGGGTCTGCTGGTCGGCGGCGCGCTGATCGTGCTGTCGGTGGTGCTGACGACGCTGCGCAAACGCTGACCGACGGCGTCGCCTTCCGATATCCTTCCGCCCGACTGTGCGCTCTCCCGCCACCGCCACGGGCCGACGGTTGCCGTTCGTCGACGCGCTACGCGGATTCGCTCTCTTCGGCGTCTTCGGAGCGAACCTGATGATCTTCTCGGGATTCACCTACCTGACGGAGGAGCAGAAGGCGTCCGTATCGTCCACGGCTCTCGACCAGACCGTCTACGTGCTCGAGCAGTTCTTCGTCGAGAACAAGTTCATCGGCCTGTTCTCCGTCCTCTTCGGCATCAGCTTCTGGCTGTTCCTGGACCGGGCTCGAGCCCGCGGCGCGCCGGCCACCCGCCTCTTCTACCGGAGGGTCGGCTGGCTGTTCGTCTTCGGCGCCCTGCATGGGTGGCTCTTGTGGTGCTTCGACGTCCTGCGCTTCTACGCCCTGTGGGCGCTCCTGCTCCCGCTCTTCGTGCGCATGCCGGTGCGGCGTTTGGGGGCCATCGCCGTGTCCACGGCCGTTCTCGTTCCTGCGGTGATCTCCGGCGTTCGCGGGCTGCTCCCGAGATCTGCCGACGCAGGGCCTGTCTTGGATGCTCTGGCGCTCGCGGCGTTCTCGACCGGCGACTATTCCGACGTTCTGGTCGCCAACTGGAAGTACGACTGGTACCTCACGAACTCGATTGGTCAGGCGGCCTACCAGCTGGCCGTCTTCGGCCGCCTCCTCGTCGGGTTGTACGCCGCCCGCGCGCTCGATCTCGCGAACCTCGACGGCCATCGATCCGCGCTCAAAAAGCTCCTCTTCGCCGGAGCGATCGTTGGCATGGTCGGGAATACCGTGTTCACCTGGCACTTCCTCGAGGGCGCACGCGGGTTCGTCCTGCCGTTCGTGAGGAGGCTCGGCGTCGAGAGCGGATTCCTGGGCTTCACGCTCGCCTTCGCAGCCGGCCTCGCACTGCTGTTCATGCACCCAGGCGCGAACCGTGCTGTCGGTGCGCTCGCGGCTCTCGGCCAGATGGCACTGACCGCGTACCTGCTCCAGACCCTGTTCGGGATCTGGCTCTTCTACGGCTTCGCGCCCGGTCCGCACCTGATGGGCAAGCTCGGTCCCGCGTGGATCGCGCTCGTCTGGCTGTCGGGCTACGCGGTTCAAGTCGGACTCGCCCAGGCCTGGATGCGACGCTTCCGCTTCGGGCCCGCGGAATGGCTCTGGCGAACCCTGACCTACGGGCAGGTGCAGCGACTGAAGGCTACTTTGACCCCTGAGGCGTGACGAGTGTGTTCCCCGCGACCATTCGATATTCCGTCATCACTTCGGCATAGTCGGTGTTCTGCGGTCTAGACACCCGCAGGTCTTCGGGTGAAATCGGAGTGCCGGCGGGACCGAGGGAGACATGCGCAGACTGATCCGATTCGTCCTGGCGACACTGGGCCTTCTGGTGTTGTGGACCGCCGTCGTCGGGATCGGCCTTTTGGAAGGCTGGTGGCGGTCACCACTGGTTCCGCGGAGTGACACGCAGGCGTTCATGAACGCGCTCGTACGCGAGGTCGAAACGACCCGTGCGGGCAACGTCGGCCTCGCCTTGATCGAGCACGGCGCCGTCCATGCGGAGCACATGAGCTCGGTCGGCGAGCCGGTGGACCGGGACACCGCCTTTCAGGTGGCGTCGCTCAGCAAGTGGATAGCGGCCTGGGGCGTCATGGCGCTCGTCGAGCAGGGCCGCCTCGATCTGGACGCGCCTGTCTCCCGGTACCTCACGCGCTGGGCGTTGCCCGAAACCGGCTTCGACAACGACGGCGTCACGATCCGTCGCCTGCTGAGTCACACCGCGGGCCTGACGGACGGCCTCGGTTACGCGGGCTTCGCGCCCGGGTCATCGGTGCAGACGCTGGAGGCTTCGCTGACGCGGGCGGCGGACGCCTCGCCGGGCGCGAGCGGTCGAGTGCAAGTGGGTCACCCGCCGGGCCAGAGGTTCAAGTACTCCGGCGGTGGTTACACGCTGCTGCAGTTGTTGATCGAAGAGGTCAGTGGCGGGACGGTCGAGGCCTACATGAAGCGGGCCGTGTTTGAGCCGCTCGGCATGAACCACTCGACCTTCGTCTGGGACGAGACCCGCGGCTTCAAGCTCGCCCCCTCTTTCGACGTGGACTCGAAGCCCACCCCCTACCTGCGCTTCACGTCGTTGGCGGCTACCTCGCTGTACACGACAGTGGGGGACATGACGACGTTCCTCCAGGCGCACTTGCGGGGAGCCCGGGGGGAGCCGGTCGGGCGCGGCGTGCTCACGGCCCATGCCCTGAAGCAGATGCAGGAGCCGCACGCGTCTCAGTTCGGCCAGGAGATCTGGGGGTTGGGGACGATGCTGTACGCCCCCAACGGCGCGGGGGCCTTCGTCGTCGGCCACGACGGCAACAACGACCCGGCCATCAACACCGCGGCGCGGCTCAACCCCGCGACCGGAGACGGCATCGTCATCCTGGAGACCGGGAACCGCCTGCTGGCCACGCGCCTGGCAGGCGAGTGGGTCTTCTGGGAGACCGGGAACCTCGACTTCTTGACCGTCACGATGGAAGCGAAACGCATGTTCATTGTCATCGCGACCGGCTGGGTCGTGATCCTGGTCGGGGCAGTGGTCGTGGCCTGGCGAGGTCGCCGCACGCGCGTCGGATCGTGACGCGCTGAAGCCCGGTCGGCTGATCGGGGGCGCAAGCCAGACTGCCGACGTTATTTTGAAGCTGGACGAGTGAGACCGGATCCCGCGACCAACAACGCCACGCCGCTGAGCGCCAGCGCCTCGAAGACCGCCGATGTCTCGCCCGGGACTGCCAGGTCCGCGAGGGCGCGCGGGATGTGGAGCATCGGGACCCAGAGGAAGATCATCAGGCCCGTCATCAAGGCGGCCAGCCGTGCCGTCGCTGGGATCAGGATGCCGATGCCGCCGGCGAGGAGGCAGACGCCCGCGAACTGCGCCCAGAGACGCGGCGCCGGGATGTACTCCGGGATCAGCGTCTGGACGAAGTCGAGGTACCAGAAGTGCTGGATGCCGCAGACGACCAGGAACGCCGCCAGGAGCCAGGGGGCAACGGCCTTCATCCGCTCGAGACGCTGCGCACCGCCCGAGTACGGGCCTTCCGGCAGCAGCGGAACGAGCAGCATCAGGCCGCCGACGAGGGACAGGACCTTCAGCGGGTTCGTGTACATGAACCCCGCCAACGGGTTCGTCGGGATCGCGGGAAGGTAGAGAAAGACCAGGATCGCGAGCAGGAGCGCCGCGAGCACGCTGGCGGCGAGTCGGGCGAGCTTGCCGGTCAGGAGCGCGACCCCGATCGCGACGAGCAGGATCCCGCCGAGGCGCGCGAGAACGGGCTGTGCGGGAATCCAAACGGGCGGCCTGGGCACGATCCTCACGAACTGGCCGATCGCCAGCTGCTGGAGTCCGGTTCCGAGCACGGCGAGGCCGTAGAAGGTGCGCCCGATCTTGTTCGCGGCGGCGTCGGTCATAGCTTCCGGAGCCTCACTTCCTCGACCGCGTGGTCCTTGCCCTTGCGCAGGACCAGGTCCGCACGGTCGCGCGTCGGCAGGATGTTCTGCAGCAGGTTCGGCTCGTTGATGTCGGTCCAGATGCGCCTTGCGGTCGCGTCGGCCTCATTGTCCGTCAGTGCGGCGTAGCGGTGGAAGTACGAAGTCGGGTCGCTGAAGGCCGTGCCGCGCAGCTTCTTGAAGCGCTCGACGTACCAGCCGCGCACGTGCTCCGTCTCGGCGTCGACGTAGATCGTGAAGTCGAAGAAGTCCGAGACGAAGAGGCGGGGCTGGGCCGGCACGGCGGGTCCCGGCTGCAGGACGTTCAGGCCCTCGACGATCACGATGTCCGGCTGCTCGATCGCGATCTCGGCGCCCGGCACGATGTCGTAGACGAGGTGCGAGTAGACCGGGCTCGTCACGCGGTCCTGCCCGGCCTTGAGGTCGCGCACGAAGGCGAGCAGGGCGCGCACGTCGTAGCTCTCCGGGAAGCCCTTGCGCTGCATCAGCCCGCGCTCCTCGAGCACGCGCGTCGGCAGCAGGAAGCCGTCGGTCGTGACGAGGTCGACGCGCGGCGTGTTCGGCCAGCGGGCGAGCAGCTCGCGCAGCACGCGCGCCGTGGTGCTCTTGCCCACGGCGACGCTGCCTCCGAGCCCGATCAGGAACGGCACCTTGTGCTCCCTGTGGCCGAGGAAGGTGCTGGTCGCGCGATACAGGCCCTGGACCGCCGCGACGTAGAGGTTGAGCAGGCGCGAGAGCGGGAGGTACACCTCCTCGACCTCGCCGAGCGAGATGCGCTCGACCAGGCCGCGGATCCGGTCGAGGTCGTGGTCGGTCAGCGTCAGCGGCGTGTCGGCCCGCAGCGCCGCCCACTCGTCGCGCGAGAAGCGCAGGTAGGGGGAGAGGCTCAAGCAGGAGTTCCGCGGCTCAGTACAGCAGGTACTTGCGCCGCCTGCGCTTGAACGCGGCCGAGTCCCTCGCGAAGCCGGGCACGAGCTGCTTCGGCGACAGGCCCTGCTCGAGCGCCGTGCGGATGCGGCTCGTGCCGCACAGGATGTCGATCGGCCGCTTCACGTGCTCGTACTCGTAGGGGGGATCGCGCCAGGCGAAGCGCTTCGGATCCTGGCGCCGCGCGTGGTGGATCAGCAGCAGGTACGCCAGGAAGGCGGGGAAGCGCCCGCGGTCGCTGACGTGCAGCTGGACGCCGTGGCACATCAGGTCCTTGTGCTTCTGGAAGGTCGGCGTGAACGCCGCGGCCCGGAAGCGCACGCCCGGCAGGCGCTCCTTCTCGAGATCGCGCACGAGGGCGCCCGCGTCGAGCCACGGCGCCCCGACGAGCTCGAACGGCCGCGTGGTGCCGCGCCCTTCCGAGAGGTTCGTGCCCTCGATCAGGCAGCCGCCCGGGTAGACGAAGGCCGTGTCCACGGTCGGGATGTTGGGCGAGGGCATGACCCAGGGCAGGCCGGTGTCCTCGAAGTGCATCGGCCGGCGCCAGCCCTTCATCTTCACGACCTGCAGGTCGACGTCGAGCGCCAGCTCCTCGCGGAACAGGAGCGCGAGCTCGCCCGTGGTCATGCCGTGGCGCACGGCGAGCGGGTGCATGCCCACGAACGAGCGGTACTCCGGGTCGAGCACGTTGCCGTCGACGACGTCGCCGCCGAGCGGGTTGGGGCGGTCGAGCACGACCAGGCGCTTGCCGTCGCGCGCGCAGGCCTGCATCGCGTGCAGCATCGTGTAGTTGAAGGTGTAGTAGCGCGAGCCGACGTCCTGGACGTCGAAGACGAGCGCGTCGAGCTCGGCCAGCATCGCCTGGGTCGGGATGCGCGTCTCGCCGTACAGGCTGAAGACGGGCAGCCCGGTCGCGCGGTCGCGCGAGTGGCCGACCTCGATCAGGTCCTGGGCGTCGGCGGCGATGCCGTGCTCGGGCCCGAAGAGCGCGCGCAGCTTCACGCCGCGCCGCGCGTGGAGCGCGACCGAGGCGTGGTCGAAGTCGCGCGTGATCGAGGCGGGATTGACGATCAGCCCCACCCGCAGGCCGCGGACGGGCGCGGGCCGCTCGAGCAGCCGATCGAGCCCGGCCACGACGCGCGGCATCGCCGCTACTCCACGAACTGGAGCGTGAACGGGACCGGCGCCTTTCCCGTGCGCTCGATGTTGCCCGTCACGGTGTTGTTCTCGAGCGTGCCCTTGAAGTGGAACGCCGTGCCCTGGAGGTCGGCGGTGAAGCGCACGTTGCCCGCGTCGAACCCGATCTCGCGCAGCGGCGAGCGCAGCTCGATCGCGCCGCGCCTCGTCGTGAGCGTGCCCGCGAGCTTGCCCTTGTCGCTGCGCAGCTGGACGGTGAACAGCCGCTTGCCGAGGTCGGGATCCTCCATCGAGCCGCTCCAGCGGCCCTCGACGGCCACGGCCGCCCGTCCCGCCTCGCTCGACACGACGAGCGCCGCCTGGCGGAGCCCGGTCGCGGTTGTGCTCGACTGCACGATGCTCGTCGGCACGGGGCCGGTCGAGTTGCGGCGGTTGGCCTCGCCGTAGATCTCGGTGAAGACCTTGCCTCGCGACGAGAGCTCGGAGAGCTTGAGCGGCCGCTGCCGGTACAGGAACAGGCTGAAGTAGTCCTGGAGCAGCGCCGCCCAGTGCCGCGCCAGCACTGGCGGCGCGATACGCCGGCCCTCACCCCGGCCGGTCTCCCAGTTCTTCGAGTAGGCGGCCGCGTCCTCCGGCGTCGGGGCCAGGAACGTACGCACGTCGCCGACCACGCCGACTCCGGGCTGGGGCTGGCCGCGCAGCTCGAAGGCGGGCGGTTTCGTCTGCGCAGCCCGGACGAGCGCGTTGAGCGCCGCCGCCGTCGCGACCGCGCGCTCGGCCGTGGAGGCCGAAGCGCCAGCGCCTCCGAAGAGCAGCACCGGCCCGGCCTCGGTCGAGACGAAGACGTAGCCCGAGCCGGGGAACTCCACGACGGGCGCCGCGAAGAACGCCGGAACGAAGCCCGCCGTCGAGC
>Ga0134123_10003285_pt1 | contig 10527 bp, 7 predicted proteins | sample KB303_FD_96460 | JGI IMG/M metagenome (GOLD analysis project Ga0134123, IMG submission 96460) | Terrestrial soil microbial communities without Nitrogen fertilizer from Kellogg Biological Station, Michigan, USA - KB3-0-3 | ecosystem: Environmental > Terrestrial > Soil > Unclassified ...
GTCAGCCCGACGACGCCACGGACAGGAGGGTCGCGTGCCGGCCTGCCTCTCCCCTTCAAACTCCTAAGACACAGGCCGCGGGCAGATTGTTGGACGGGTTTCTGCACCCGTGAGAATAGAGGCGGCCCGGATCCGCCAGGTGGTCGCGGGGCGAGGGAATGGCATGGTGTGACTGTCAGGAGATGCCGATCGCCGGGACAGTGGCTCGTTGCCCCCGGACAGCGCGGCTCTGTACCGCAAAGTTGTCGCACAACCCCGTGCGCAGCAGAAGACGGCGGAATCTGGTGGCGCGCTCACCCGGAGAACTGTCGCACTGCGCGGGTGCAGCGCGACACTTTCTCTGGGAAGTGGTGCACTGTACAGGTACATTGGCGCACTGCCCCGGGACATCGCCGCAATGCCCCAGTACATTGGCGCAATGTACCTGTAGAGCGTCGCGATACACGCTTATTTTGGCGCACAATCCCCGGACATCGATGGCTTGCCCAGGTACACTGGCGCGATGAAGCGGTAGATTGGCGCGCAATACCGGCGTATCGCGACAACATCCTGGATTGGTGTCGCAAAGGATCTCTGATCGCGACAAATCGCATGCGCGCTGTCGCGATGCACCGCCTGGTTGGCGCAATACGGAGGTACATCGCGACAATCAAGGATCTAAGTGCGACAACTTGCCGGGGTTGAGCCGCATGGAGCAGGGCAGCGCGACAGATGATCCGAAGCTGGCCTGGAATTCCCGCAGCAATCTCTCGCAGAACAGGTACATTGCGACAATGTACCGTTATTTTTCGCGTTGCGCCCGATCATCGCGACACTTGACCGCTCCAACATCTCCCCGGCAGGCTCTACTGCGACAACCTGATGGTACAGCGCGACAGTTTCCGAGTAGAGAGCCCGGCCACAAGCGTTCTGTGCGACAATCTCGGGTGGAAACCTCATACCCGCCGTCGCGTATCTCTCCTCATCCGTCCCGCGTGGGTCAAGGAGACCTCGATGAGGAAAAGAGTGTCCGGCCGGCGTCCGCAGCCGCTGTCTCGCGCGCTGCTCCTGTCGATCCTCGTCCTCAGCGTCCCGGCCGGGGCGGCTCCGGCTCCGGCCGGTGATCCGGTCGAAGGTCTCTGGCTCGGCACCGCCGGCGCTGCCCGAGGTCCCCGGGGCTCACCAGTGGGGTATCGCCGGCTCTCCCGCCCTCGCCGGCGACCTGGTCGTCGTCTCGACGATTCAAGGCGGATTGATGGCTTTTCCGGTGGGGCTCTGAACAGAGCGCCGGCCGGAGCCGGGTCTATTGGACTTTGGTAAAGTCTGAAGAGACACCGGGGCGGTCCCTACCGCCGCCGCTCCAGGGTGAGGCCGATTGACTTGACGGTCTTGACGCTCTACACTTTTTTCATGTCCGAGGCCACCGCCGTCGCTGCTCGTGCTTTCGAGCGGACACTCGAGGAATTGGAGCGGCAGGAAAACGCTCCGGCCCTGGGCGACCCGGTTGCGCTCGGTCGGCGCGCAGCGCTCCTGGCGACGGCCGAAGCGGTTTGGGGCCGCCATCTCGGCCCGCTGTTCGATGTCGAGCAGGTTAAAACCGTGCTCGCCGTCGGCAGCCGCCAAGCTGTCTCCGACCTCGCCAGGCGCGGCCGTCTCCTGGCGCTGGAGGCCGCGGGAGGCCGCAAGCTCTACCCGGCGTTCCAGTTCGGACCGGATGGGCGGCCGTATCCCGAGCTCGCGCACATCCTTGCCCGCTTCGAGGGCGCGGTCGAGACTCCCTACACCGTGGCCTCGTGGCTCGTCAGCCCTCAGGATCTGCTGGAGGGAGAGACGCCGGCGGCCTGGATGCGCTCTCGCCGCGACCAGGAGCGTCTCCTGGAAGCCGCCCGCCGCGCCGCCGCGGCGCTCGCCCACTAGCCAGGGTTCTCCTCCTCTGAGCGCGCTCGCCCTCCCTCCGGCCAACCTGAAGGGTTTTCCGTCCCTCGAGCTCACCGGACTCCGGCTCTACCGCATCCACCGCGCCGCCCACAATCCTTGGTGGTTCTCGAGCGACGGCACCGGCCGCTTCGACCTGCCCGCGGGAAGTCGTCGCGGCACGTGCTACCTCGCAGAGGAACCGGTGGGCTGCTTCCTCGAGGTCTTTCGCTTCTGGACGCTGGTGCCCGAGGCCGAGCTCGCGGCCCGCCGCCTCGTCCGCCTCGATCTTCCTCCGGTGCTCCTGGCCGACTGCACGTCCAGCCGCTGCCGCGGGTTCGGCCTCACCGGAGAGATCCATTCGACGCCTGACTATGCCCTCACCCAGGCGTGGGCCGCCGCCTTGGCCGCCGCCGGCTTCGACGGCATCCGCTACCTCCTCCGCCACGATCCCGGCCAGCACCTGAGCGGCACCGCCCTCTTCGGTCCCTCTGGCGTGGCCGGCTGGCCGGTCAACCCCAGCGAGCCGATCGGTCCCGGAGTGATCGAGGAAGCCGAGCGGCGGTTCGGGGTACGGGTGATGCCGACACCGTGAGCGCCGAGCAACTCCTGCCGGCTCCGCGCGGGGCCGCCGGAGTGCTGCTCTGGGCGACGCTCTCCGGCCTCTCCTGGCTCCTCCTCCACCGCTGGCACGAGAGCGCGGTGCGGCGAGAGGGTGAAGCGGCGCGGACCTACCGCCGCCTTTCCCGCCTCTCGGTCCGCTCTTCCCGCCGCTCCCGCGCCATCGGCTCCGGCATACCGGCGATCTTCAGGTCCAGGCCGCGGTGGCGGAGCGAGACGCCGGTCAGCTCCACCTCGACCGCTTCGGCGAGTTGGAAGACGCGGCCGCTGTTCTGCCCCACCAGGCGGTGGGCGTCGGCTTCGTAGACGTAGTAGTCGTCCGCCATGGTGCGGATCGGCACCATGCCGTCCACGAAATAGCCGTCGAGCTGGACGAAGAGGCCGAAGGGCTGGACGCCGGTGACGCGGCCGGGGAAGCGCTCGCCCACCCGGTCGGCCAGGAAGCGGACCTTCTTCCATTGCAGGAGGTCGCGCTCGGACTGCTCGGCGCGCCGCTCGGTGGTGCTCGTGTGCTCCCCCATCTCTGGCAGCCGGTCGGCGATCGGGAGCCAGGTCTCGAGCTCCCGGCCTCCGCAGAGCAGCGCCTTGAGGGCGCGATGGACGACCAGGTCCGGATAGCGCCGGATCGGCGAGGTGAAGTGCGTGTACCAGCGCGCGGCCAGGGCGTAGTGGCCGCGGCACTCCGGGCTGTAGAGCGCACGCTGCATGGAGCGCAGGACCACGGAGGCGACGAAGGCCTCGGCGTCGGTGCCCTGCGCCTGCGCCACCACCGCCTGGAGCACGGTCGGATGGACCACGTCCAGGTTTCCACGGATCTCCAGGCCCAGCGGGCGCAGCACCTCGCGCAGCTCGGCCAGGCGGTCCGGGGTCGGCGGATCGTGCACCCGGTAGAGGCCCGGGATCTGCGTCGTCTCCAGCTCGACCGCCACGGACTCGTTTGCCGCGAGCATGAATTCCTCGATGATCCGGTGCGCCACGTTGCGCTGCGCCGGGATTACGCCGACCACGGTGCCGTCCGTGCCCAGCTCGACGTTTCCCTCCGGCAGGTCGAAGTCGATCGATCCGCGCTTCATCCGCGCGTGATGGAGGATGGTCATCAGCAGGTGCATCTCGCGCAGCACGGGCAGGACGTCGCCGTACTCCGCCGGATCGTCCGCATGCGGCTGCTCGAGGATGCGGCGCACCTCGTCGTAGGTCATGCGGCGGGCGCTCTGGATCACGGTCTCGGCAAAGCGGCGGCTCTGGACCTTGCCGGAGCGGTCGATGTCGAGGAAGGCGGAGACGGTGAGCCGCGGCACGGCAGGACGCAGCGAGCAGAGCCCGTTCGAGAGCGCCTCGGGAAGCATCGGGATCGCCCGGTCCGGATAGTAGACGCTGGTGCCGCGCCGGTATGCCTCCAGGTCGAGATCGCTCCCTTCCTTTACATAAGAGGCCACGTCGGCGATGTGAACGCCCAGGCGGAAGGCGCCGTCGGACAGGCGCTCGATGGAGACCGCGTCGTCGAAGTCGCGGGCGCTGGCGCCGTCGATGGTGATGATCACGCGCCCACGCAGGTCCTCGCGCCCCTCCCAGTCCCGGGGCTGGGGATCGGGCGGGAAGATGGCGGCCTGCTGGAGCACGATCGGCGGGAACTCGTCGGGGATCCGGTAGTGGCGCAGGACGACCAGGACGTCGGTGCCGGGCGTCTCGGGATCGCCCAGGTCCTCGATCACGTGCCCGACCGGCCGCTTGCCCCGCTCCACGCGGACGACGACGTAATGATTCTCCTGGACGTCCTCCGCACCCCGGACCTCCAGCTCGATCGACGCCTTCGGGTCATAGGGCACCAGCCAGCGGCGCCCCTCTTCGTCCGCCTCCAGGGTGCCCACCAGGGTCTCGGCCCGGGTCGAGAGGATCTTGAGGACGTGAGCCTCGGGGAGCTTCCAGTCGCCGGGCTTCGCCTTCCGTCCCAGGCGCTTCGCGAGGACGAGGTCGCCGCTCAGGGCGCCCTTGAGGGAGCGGTCGCGGATGAAGTGGTCGGGCTCTTCGCGGAGGCCGGGCCGCAGGAGGGCGTCGCCGGTCTCCAGCAGCTCGACGAAGCCGACGGCCCAGGGCGTGTTTTCGGCCGCGTACCAGAGCCCTTCGACCTCCACGGCGCGGCCGCGGGTTTCCAGGCCGCGCAGGGCGGCCTCGATCTCGGCGGCCGGCACGCCCTCCATCCGCTCGGCGATTTCCTGGAGCTCCAGGCCCTTCCTTCCCGTCTGATCGACGAGGGTAAAGACCTGTTCCCGCAAGGGCCCTTCGGCCCCGGGTAACACGATTGACATCAGGCAGGTTCCTCCCTACAATCCACCCCGCGCTGCGAAAGTGGCGGAATTTGGTAGACGCGCAAGATTCAGGATCTTGTGGTCGCAAGGCCGTGGGGGTTCGAGTCCCCCCTTTCGCACCAAGCCTCACAAAATCCCCGGCAGAGAATATACGAAGTCGGCCCTCACCCCCGGCCCCTCTCCCGCGAGCGAGAGAGGGGTGTAGGTTACACCTCGTCACACAATCTGTCGTTGGTTGCCTAACCCTCTCCCCTCTCCCACTTGTGGGAGAGGGGCTGGGGGTGAGGGCTTCATCCGACCGGCAGAGCCGCGGAGAGGCCGGCCCCCAGCGGCGCGGTCCGGTCCGCGGCCGGCGCCAGCGCGCCCGCTTCGCGGATCGAGGTCCAGGGCAGGGCGCGCAGCAGCTCGCGGAAGCGCAGGTCGAAGCCGTCGCGTCCGGTCTCGTGGACGAAGCGGGCCAGACCCGTGAGGCGTCCCGGCGTCGGACGGCCGGTGATCTCCCAGGGGTGGACCACGGCGACCGGCAGCCCTCCCGCGGCCCGGTGCGCCTGCGCGGCACGGACCAGGCGCGCGGGCTGGACCAGGCGGCCCGTCCAGCTCCCGGCGGGCAGCCGCAAGGGACCGGCGAAGGTGAGCGGCGGCAGCTCCAGGAGGTGGCGCGCCGGCGGACCGCTCCATTCGACGAGGGAGATGAAGCGCGGGTTGTCCGGGCGGCCCGAGAAGGCGCATGGGGCGAGCGAGCTGTCATAGAGGAAGCCCGCCTCGGCCACCAGAGGGAGGCGGGCGCTGGTCAGGCACCGCAACGACCACTCGGGAGCCCGGAAGCCGCGGACCGGCTCGCCGAGGAGATCCTCGAGCATCGTCCTGGAGCGCCGCAGGTCGCGGGCGAAGTCGTCGAGCGAGCGCTCGGTGGCCCGCAGGTGCAGATAGCCGTGGCTGCCCACCTCGTGGCCGGCGGCGGCGATCTCGCGGATGCGCCGCGGCAGCCGCGCCGCCACCTCGCCAAGGACGAAGAACGTGGCCGTCCGCCTAGCGGCGGCGAGCGTCTCCAGCATTTCAGGGATCAGGCGGTCGAGCTCGTGCGGCAGCTCGGGACGCCTCTCCGGCTGCACGAACCCCGGCACGAGACAGGTGTGGTACCACTCCTCGACGTCCACCGTGAGCGCGCAGCCGAACGGCCCGGCCCGGCGGACGACCCGCGGCCTCTCCTGCATCGGACCTCCCCCGCCGCGAGGGCGCCATTGCCCCCCGTCCTGCGCCGATGTCACCGGATTGCTTCCCGGGACTTTCGGTTGTCACGGGGCCGTTGCAGAACGCGTGCCGGGGGCTACCGCGGCTCCAGCGTCACCGGATCCCGCTCCGGCAGCCGCGTCAACGGCCCGCGCACCAGGGACTCGGGCTTGATGCCGGCCGCGGCGGCTCCGCGGGTGACGTCGGACCACTTCCCCACCAGGACCACGACCAGCCGGTCGGGCTGGAGGTAGCGCTGGGCGGCGCGCTGCACCTGCTCGGGAGTCACCCTCCGGATGCGGTCGCGCCAGGTCTGCCAGTAGGTGTGGGGGCGGCCGAGGTACTCGTCCTCGGCGTAGCGGCCGGCGATCTCGGCGGCGGTGTCGAAGAGGAGGGGGAAGCCGTCGACGATCGCCTTGCGGGCGAAGGCGAGCTCGGGCTCGGACACCGGCTCCTCGCGCAGGCGGCGGACCTCGGCGATCGCGGTCTGGAGGGCGCGCGCCGCCGAGGCGTTCTCGGTCTCCAGGAAGACCTGGAAGGTCCCCGGCTCGGCGAGGCCGACGTCGAAGGAGGATTCGACCCGGTAGACGAGACCCAGCTCGCCGCGCAGCCGCCGCAGCAGGCGATTTCCCAGGGCCTGGTTCATCACTTCCAGGATCGGCTCGTCGGGATCGTCCCAGCCGCTCCGCTTCTTCGCCAGATGCCCGAAGATGATCTTCGACTGCGAGATGTCCCGCTCGACGTAGAAGAGCCCGGGGCGAGGCGTCCAGGTGGAGGCCGGCGGCGGCCAGGGGGGAGGAGGGCCGGTGGCGGCCGGCCAGCCGGCGAAGCAGGTCTCCAGACGGGCCAGGGCGTCGGCCGTGGTCACGTCTCCCGACACGGCCACGACCATGGAGTCCGGGCGCCAGGTGGCCCGGTGGAAGGCGGCGAGCTCGCCCGGGGTGAGGGTCTCGAGATGCCGCGGAGCCACCTCGCGGACCAGGTAGTGGTCCGGCCCGTAGAGCAGCCTCCCCCACTCGCGGCCCAGCACCTGCAGCGGATCGTCGGTGCGCCGGCCGAGGCTCTCGCGGAGGTTGTCGCGGGCCGTCGCGACGCGGCCGGCGTCGAAGCGCGGCGCGCGGATCATCTCGCAGAACAGGTCGAGCCCTTCGCCGAGAGACCGGCTGGAGACGTCGAGCGTGGCGCCGCTCCGCGTGGCGGCAGCCAGGCTCGCGACATTGGCGCCGAGGAAGTCGGCCTGCTCGTCGAAGTCGTCCGGAGGCCGCGTCGCCGTGCCGCCGCGCCGCACCAGGGCGGCGGTGAACGAAGCCCGGCCCGCCCGCTCCACCGGATCGATCCAGTCGCCGCTGCGCACCGCGACGGCGACGTCGACCAGGGGGAGCGTGTGGTCCTCCACCACGTAGACCGGCACACCGCTCGCGAGCACGTGGCGGAGCCTGTCGGCGGCGGGGGGCTCGAAACGCAGGTCGCTGAAGCGGAGGTTTTCGGGGCGGTCGGGGATGGTTACGGGGCCGGCCGGGTTGGCGGGCAGGGGGGAAAGGACCCAAAGGACGAAAAGGACCCAAAGGACGGCAACACAGAAATCCCGGTGCCCCTTTCGTCCTTTAGGTCCTTTTCGTCCTTTAGGTCCTTTGGGTCCTTCGATGAAAGTCACCGCCGCCCCCTTTCGAACACCCCCACCATCCGCTGCTTGGGCTCGAGCCATGTGCCCACCACTCTCTGCAGGTCGGCGGGGGTGACGGCCAGGGTGGCTTCGGGCCAGCGGTCGAGCTCTCGCCAGTCGCCGCGGGCGTCCCAGGAGAGGAGGCCGAGGGCGAGGGACAGGGGATCGCTCAGCCGGCGCCAGGAGTCGGTGAGGATCTGGTTCTTCACCTTCTGGAGCTCGCGCTCCGGGACCGGCTCGCGGCGCAGGCGGTCGAGCTCGGCGTCCCAGGCCGCGATGAGTGCCTCCGGCTTCGCCTCCCCCTTGGGCTCCAGGACGACGGCGAACGATCCTCCGCGGCGGGCCGCGTCGTGCTCGGCGTAGGCGGCGAAGGCGATCCCCTGGTTGAGCACCAGGGAGCGGAAGAGGCGTCCGGTGCGGCCATTGAGAACGCCGGCCAGCACGTCGAGCGCATAGGTGTCCGGATGCCCGAAAGCAGGGGCCGGATAGAGCACCCGCGCCTGCGGAGCACACTCGCAGGTCTCGGTGAGGCGCCGCTCCGCCGCCCGGGGCTCCGGGGTCGCGGGTGCCGAGGCAAGAGCCGAAGGCGGTGAGATAGGACCGTCGGGCGGCGAGGCGGGACGCCGCAGGCGGCCGAAGTAGGCTCGGGCGAGGCCCTTCACCTGCTCGGGGTCGAAATCCCCCACCAGGGCGGCGGTGATCCGGTCCGGCCGGTAGCGCGCCAGGAACCAGGCCTCGGCCTGCGACCGCCGGATCGAAGCCAGATCTTCCGTCCGGCCGAGCGTCGGCCAGGCATAGGGATGGCCCTCCCAGAACGACTCGGCGAGCTTCTCCAAGGCCATGCCGGCGGGCGTGGATTCCAGCCGCTGCCGCCGCTCCTCCTCCACCACGTTCGCTTCCAGGTAGAACTCGCGGAAGACCGGGGCGAGCAGCCGGTCGGACTCCAGCCAGAACCAGAGCTCCAGCTTGTTGGCGGGGATCTGGCCGTAGTAGACGGTCTGATCGCGATCGGTGAGCCCCCTGACGGCGACCGCGCCCGCGTCCCGGTAGATGCGCGTGAGCTCGCCGCGCACCATGAGGGGCTGCTGGTCGGCGAGGAGCTTCTCCAGACGGCGCTGGAGGTCCGCGATCTCGGCGTCGCGCGCCGGCGAAGGCGGCTGCCGGCGGAGGTCGAAAAGGCGGTCCGCCACGTCATCCTGGCGCGCCATAAGGTCGCCCTCACGGTCAGGGGACCGGGTGCCGATCCGCCGGCTGCCGTGGAACATCAGGTGCTCGAGCAGGTGGCTGATCCCGGTCGATCCCGGCTGCTCGTCGCCCGATCCGGTGCGCACCGCCCATGCCGCCGCGACCATGGGAACCCCCGGCCGGAGCACCAGGAGGAACCGCATCCCGTTGTCCAGCTCGAACGCCTCGACTGGAATCCGCGCCGCGGCCTCGGGAGCGGCCGGGGCGGCCAGGGCCGGAGGGATCGCGGCCAGGGCTATATAGATAAGGTAGAGAGCGGCGGCGGGCGGACGGCGGAAGACGGCGGACGGCACTCGCAGATGGTAGCAGGTCACCCAACGCAGAGGCGGAGGGGAGAGGCCGGCTTCGCCGGGACCCTCACACCCGCCCGGGAGAGGGGGAACCGGAACCCCGCCGCCGGGACCAGAAGGCGGCGGCGGGCCAGCGGTCTTCGCGCTGGTAGAACGCCTGGCGCTGCGCGAGGTAGCGGACGAAGCCGGCGCTGGTGGCGGCCAGATGCCGGGCGAGTGCGGTGGCGTCGCCGTTGAGATGGGCGGCGAGAGCCTCGCCGGCAGCGGCTCCCGCGTCCAGCGCGCGCGGCACGCCCGAGCCCGAGAGCGGGTCCCAGGCGGCGGCCGCGTCGCCTGCCGCGAGCCACCCAGCGCCTCCCGCCGGGAACGTGGCGCTGCTGTGGGCGGCGGCGCGGCGCGGCGGCCCGGCGAGACGGAGGCCCGCGAGGGTCCGGCGCGTGTGGACCGCCGAGCGCAATGCGCGCGGCCAGATCTCCCCGGGGCCGCGGGGAGAAAGATCCGTGTCGGTGAAGAACATGGCGACCCGCCTTCCGGAGGGCAGCGGCGCCGAGTACCACCATCCCTCTTCCACCGCCTCGATCAGCGCCGGGCAGCCCGCGGCGTCTCCCCCGTCCTCACCGGCCAGGAAGCCCGTCCATCCCACCAGGGAGTCGCAGCGCACCCGCGTCCCGCCCAGCCGGCGGGCCAGCGCCGCGGACCGTCCGGTGGCGTCCACCAGGAAGCGCGCCGTGAGCGGCCGGCGGCCCTCCGGAGCCATCACCGTCAGGTCCCAGGCGTCCCCTTGACGCTCACAGGCGGCGAGGCGCGCGCCGCAGGCCACGGCCACGCCGCGCTCCCGCGCCGCCCGGGCCAGGCCGGCGTCGAAAGCCCGCCGGTCGACGTGCCAGCCGCAGCCGTGAGGATCGAAGAGCCAGCTCTGCTCGCGCACCTCCGGCCCTCCCCAGACCGTGCGCAGACCGGCCGCGGCGAGGGCGCCGGACGCGGCCAGATCCCCATCCAGACCGAGCCTTGCGAGCGAGACCCGCACCGCGGGCGGCAGCGTCTCGCCGAGCCGCTCTCCGTCATAGCGCGTGCGTTCCAGCACCGCGACCGAGAGCCCCCGCGCGGCCAGGACGAGAGCGGTGGAGATCCCTGCCGGACCTCCTCCGGCCACTGCGACGTCCACCCGGTCCGGCAGCGCCGCCTCGCTCATGTCGCCCCCAGGCGGAAGCAGCGGAAGCGGACCCCGAGGGCCGCGAGCCCGCCCAGGGCCACGGCGGCGAGCTGCAGCACCCGCGGA
>Ga0134123_10003288_pt1 | contig 10525 bp, 9 predicted proteins | sample KB303_FD_96460 | JGI IMG/M metagenome (GOLD analysis project Ga0134123, IMG submission 96460) | Terrestrial soil microbial communities without Nitrogen fertilizer from Kellogg Biological Station, Michigan, USA - KB3-0-3 | ecosystem: Environmental > Terrestrial > Soil > Unclassified ...
GTTGGACTTGTTTCTACGTTGTTCGGGAGGAGAGTCAACAATACATTTAGTACCGTGTCCCGCCAACTCGACGCTGGATACGGCGGAGCGCAGCCTGAGTTCTACGCCCAGGCACCGGCGGCAGAGGCACCCGCACCGGCATTCGATTCAATCGGCGCGCCGCTGGTTGGGGGCGGCGGAGATGGCAGTGTGGTCAGCAATGCCCTCGATGAGACCAAAAGCAGCGTTGCCAGTGATGGCACCCGTCTGGTCATCAAGAACGCGGATCTTGCCATCGTGGTCAAAGACCCCAAGAAAAGCATGGCTGCGATCAGCAAACTTGCGGATACGCTCGGCGGTTTTGTCGTTTCCTCCAACCTCTATCAATCCTATTACGGACCGAACAATACGGAAGTGCCGGAAGCCACCGTTACCATCCGCGTGCCCGTTGCAAAATTGGATGAGGCGCTGGCTGACATCAAAAAGGATGCCGTCGATGTCAACACTGAAAATGTTTCCGGTCAGGATGTGACCAGCGAATATGTGGACCTGCAGTCCCGCCTTTCAGCAAAACAGGCGGCTGAGAAGAAATTAACCCAGATCTTGAACGCCGCTGATAAGACCGAGGATGTGTTGGCGGTTTACACCCAATTGCAATTGATCGAGACCGATATAGAAGTATTGAAAGGTCAGATCAAATATTACGAGGAATCCGCTGCGCTCTCCGCCATTAGTGTCCGTTTGATCGCCGAAGCCGGTACACAACCCCTGACGGTTGGTCCCTGGACTCCCACCGGCACGGCGAAGGAAGCCGTTCAGGACCTGATCTACTTCTTCCAGAACTTTGTTGAATTCCTGATCCGCTTCGTGCTGTATATTCTGCCCGCACTGATCCTGATGGCTATTCCGCTATACCTGGTTTACATCGGTGGGCGCGCACTCTTCCGCAGATTTAGAAAACCGAAGGCTGTCGCGGAAGAGCAGGCAAAGGAAGAGGCTGTGAAGAAGTAAGACCTTCACGCCCCAACCATTGAAACATTTGAAGGACCGTCAGCGATGGCGGTCTTTCTTATTTCCTCTTTCTGATTATTAGTTCCTCATCCCCGCGCTTCGACTTCGCTCCGCTCCGCTCAGCGCGAATCGGAGAAGGGTATAATTTTCCCACATGGAAAAACTCGTGCACGATGCGCAGGCATTGTTCAACGTTCACCTGACCAGGCGGCAGGTACTGGCTTTGACGACCTACGAAAAGGAATTGCTCGAGTGGAATCAGAAATTTAACCTCACCGCGATCCGCGACGTGGAATCCATCCGCGTTAAACATTTTCTTGATTCGTTCTCATGTGTGCTCGCTTGGAAGGAGACTCCACCGAACAGACTCATCGATGTAGGCACAGGCGCGGGGTTGCCGGGGCTAGCACTCAAAATTCTGTATCCCAATATGAAATTAACACTGGTCGAATCAGTGGGCAAGAAGGCGATGTTCTGTCAGCATATCGTGAGCGTGCTGGGCTTGGAACACGTCAACGTAATTCAAGCGCGCGCAGAAGATTTGGGACAAAATCCGCAGCACCGCGAGAAATATGATTGGGCGGTGGCGCGCGCAGTGGCGAACCTCAATGTATTGAGCGAATATTTATTGCCGCTCGTCGAAAGACATGGGACGATGCTCGCGCAAAAAGGTGAAAGCGGACCTGCCGAGGCGCAGTCCGCTGAGCAGGCGATAAAAATTTTGGGTGGCAAGTTAAAGCAGTTGATCCCTGTCAATTTGCCTGGGATTGTAGACGAGCGTTATCTTGTAGTGGTGGAGAAGGTGGCGGCGACACCGCATAATTATCCGCGCAAGCCGGGAATGCCAGCCAAGACACCGTTATGATTTTGCTCTCGTCGGGGCTAAGCCCCGACGAAAACAAATATATGTAAGATAATCCCGACTCTACTTTTTTGTTTTATACATCTCATTCATCTCTTTGAAATATTCTTCCATGGACTCCAGCCCGAGTGCCTGGCGGCGTTCATTTACATGTTCTTCATCTTCGATCAGATATGGAACAATGACGCCATTCTCCTGAGAGCGTCCCTGTGTTCCATAGATTTGCGGTTTTCCCTCCAGCGCCAAAATACGATCCGTTAGATATGCAAGATGCACCCCGGCAAATTCATCCTGACGCACCAATGCCTCCATCAGTGCCAGGCATCGTTTCTGAAATTCAAGATCCAGTGAATGTTGGATCAACAGGAATAAGGCTTGTGTGCCAGCATCTCCCACGTCGTTTATTCCCGGCAAACCCTGTGCTTCAATAATTTTCTCAAGCCAGGTTGTATTTTGCAGATCAGTCTCTTGCATGCGTGCGATAAGTTGGGCATCATCAGGTCTCTCCACCCATTCAGAGCGAAGTTCCTGCTCTTCATCCATCCGCTTGACCAATTCATCATGGAGTTCTGTTTTCATTTATTTTTAGACAGCAGGCTGTCTGATACCAGAGTTATGGCGTCACCGTATTTGTGGGCCAGGGCGTGAGGGTTGGTCCAATCGGGGTCATGATAGCCGGCACAGATGTGAGGGTTGGCACGAAGGTGAAGGTGGGTGAAGGCAAAGGGGTCGTTGTCAGTGTGAGAGGCAAGGAAACAGCCGGGGTGGAGGTCACAGTCCCGCCGCGCCTCAGCAGGTTCAGGGCGAAGACTGCCGCGATAGCTGTCAAAAGTAAGACGCCGGCAATGCCACCCAACAGCCAGGGGATCCAATCCGTTTTCTTTTTATGATTTACCGGTGTCGCAATCTTGAAATCGGCGGGTACCGAGATCAAGACCACGGTGATGTTATCGTGGCCGCCGCGGTCGTTCGCCAAATCCACCAGCCCGCGCGCGGCTTCCTTGAGAGTCGATTTCGTCCGCACCATTTCCAGGATCTCATCGTTCCAGACGAGGTCCGTCAGACCGTCACTGCACAAAAGCAGCACATCGTTCGGCAGCAGCTGCACACCCTGATTGTTCTCAGGATGATGCGCGCCTTCGCCATCGAAGAGGTTCAGGCGGAAATCAGGGTCGGGCGGCACGGGCGAGCCCAAATAACGGCGGATGACATGCACGTTCGGATGTTCGCGCGCCGCCTCGGGGGTAATGATGCCTTTTTCGATGGCTTCCTGCACCCAGGTATGATCGACCGTCAATTGCTGAATGCGCCCACTGCGCATGAGATAGATCCGTGAGTCACCCACATAACCCGTATACAGTTTATCGCCGATGATCCATGTCGTGACGCAGGTGGACCCCATCCCTTTAAGTTCCTCGTTCGAGGCGGAATGGGACGCGATCGCGTCGCTGGCTTCACTGACCGCGTCTTCCAAAATATGGCGTGAGTATTTGCCGTCACTTCTGGCAATGCTTTGCAGGATGTGATTAACCGCCAGCTCAGCCGCCACCTCGCCCCCGCGATGCCCGCCGATCCCATCCGCCAGCACCGCAAACAGGATGGGTGTTTTATCCTGTGCGCTCGGCACGAACGAGGCAACCGCATAACGGTCCTCGTTGTTCTTGCCCGCCATGCCGGCGTGTGAATAAGCTTCGACGTTCAGATGAGCACGTTGTGTGCGGATCATAGTTTCGGGTTCTACTTCTTGATGACCTTCGGTTCAGACTCAGCCGGAGGCTGATTCAGATCAAAGCGGTAGACCAACTGCCCAAAGTGGATTCGGTCCCCATGCGCCAGGCGCCGGCCCTCGCGCGTGACCGGTTCATAATTGACCCAGGTGCCAGCCACCGAGCCATGGTCATAGATCATATAGATGCCATCTTCCGTGTGCTTGATGCGGGCATGCAGCGGTGAAATGGACGGGTCATCGAGCACGCGTATCGATTGTACCGGGTCTGTGCCAAAAGTCATATCCTTTTCGACCACGGGGATGGGCGCCACACTGGCTGGTTCGCCGCCATTCGTCAGGCGGATCAGATATGCGTCAGCCTTGGGCGTGCGGGTTTGTTGTTTGGGCTGCATCCAACCCGCCAACGCCGGACGAGGCTGGGTTTTCGCCTTCTTTGTAGCCGAAACAGGCGACTCCGTCAATGCCGCAACGGGCTGTGTGAGCGGATCATCGAGGCGTTTGCGAATCTCGATGCGATCAATGGTGGAGGTTCTACGGCCCCGGCTTCTCAGCAGGATCGCCAGCAGAGCCATGCCAGCCAGGCCGATCGCTCCCAACACCACATACGAGCGATAACGCGCCAGAATGGCTTGAATGCCTTTGGGTGCCGGCATTACCGTCAAAGTTACCGGAATACCGAGGCTGGTCTTCTTCAGACCGAGAACATCCTCCGCCTCCACCACGATCTCGTGCTGGCCGTTTTGTTCGTAGGCGCTTAGGTCCCAAATAAATCTATCGAACGGCGCCGATTGATTATCCGCTGCGATCTGCCCATCCACATACAAGATGGTACGCTTCAATTCGCGTTTATGGCCATCGGGAAATTCAATGATGACCTCCAGTGCCTGTTGGGCTGGCTCCAGGATATCCGGGTTATATGGATCATTCGCGGGCGGCTGGCGGGTGATCTGTGCAGGCGGGTTTACAAAGAAGGGATTGGGCGGCTGGATATCCACCGTGAAGGGTTTATCGAGCGCAGGAATCGTACCCAGCGGCGTCTCGAAATAGATTCCCAGCGTGTGATCCCCGGTCGTTTGAAGAGCCGAAGAATAAATGACCGAATAAATATGATGCAACGGGGCAAAATACAGGTTCAGATCCGGGAATGCCTCCTTCCCGGAATAGCCGAAGAATGAGCCGTTCGTTTGCTGTGCCAGAGACTTAAAGGCGTTGGCGCTGGCAGTAAAACTAAAATCCACTGCATCCACAAACCACACATAGACTCTGATTTTCGACTCCACGGCTTTTTTAATGAGTGGAGCAATGGTGTTGTCAATATTGGTGTCGTCCATATGCGGCGTGATGAACAGCACGGCACGCTTCATGCCAGGCTGGGCAGTTGGCGTATCGACGGTGTCCAGGGCGATCGCCAGGCTTTGCAGGTTGGGAGTGGTATTGCGAAAATCGGGCTTGAAGGATTGCAAGCTCACCAGCCAGTCCCTGGCTGAGGCATGGTTGATCAGGGAACCTGATAATGACACCAAACTGAGATCATCACTGGAATCAGCGGGCAGTGTTGCAGTCCATGCCCCCAGGGCATTCACAATATTGTTGAAACGCGCCACGCCATTCGTATCGCGCACCGCCAAAGCCGGGCCTGGATTGATGGCGATCACGAGCTGTGCCGGCGGATTGGATTCAGCGACCGTAGTTGCCGCCCGCGGCTGGCCGTCTTCGTATACCGTCAGGTCCGCAGGCTCAAGGCCCGGCACAAATTCACCGCTGGCATCGAATACATCCACCAACGCCGAGATCTGCGGGAAGTTCTGTGCATTGATCGCCGTGATCTCAGCATACGCCGCTGTTTGGGCGCACACAGAGGCTGAGGGAAGTAAGACCAGGCTCAGGCTGAGCAGGAACGCAAAGAGTCTACGCATTCGGTCGGGCAAGGAGAGTCTTGTCACTATCCTCAGGTCCGGCAGGCGGAGGGTTATCAAGTTTGGGCTGTTCACCCGTATCGGGTTTGCGGGTCAAACTCAGGAAGGTGAGCGTCCATGCCGATTGGATGTAAGCAAAGACAACGCCCTGCAAAAAGATGGCGATCGGCAGATAGAGACAAACACATACGCTCATGAACACGATTGGTGCAGAACTATCCGGGTTCGAATAATAGGCTAGTACCGCAGGGAGTACCACCACCAGGATCGGTATGGCAACCACCAATCCCACGACTACGCCAATCACACCGAGGATCAGCGCCATGATGAGCGCCGGACCGATATTGGATCTGACGATGGCCCAGCCACGCTGAAAGCCGGCGCTCAGGCTGAGGTCTTCCAACACGATGGCGGCGTTCGCCTGTTCAACGATCACGGTCACGACCCATCCTGCCAGACCCAGGATACAGATCAGCGGCAATAGACAGATGTATGCAGCACCGGCCGCTAAAGATCCCAACAGGGAGATGGGAATAAAGATGATCAGAAAGATCAGGGCAACCATGAACGACAACCCGAAGACACGTCCAAAATACGGCGTACTTTCGGAAAACAGTTCACCCAGAACGAGGCTCGCCGCGCCCTGTTCGACTCTATAGGTGCCCTTGATCAAACCGATCCGGCCAACCGTCCCCAGGAAGATAAAAAGCAGGACCAGCACAATGAAGATGACGACAGCCAGAACAACGAGGCCCGGATGGTCGGCAATCCATTGTCTGAACTGCTCACCGGATGAACCAAATCCGTTATCGCCCGAGCTTCTGAAGCCGCTGCTGCCGTTACTCCCGCCTCCACCGCGACTGCAACTTGCCAGAATACCAAAAACCCACAAGATCTTGTGCTTCCAAATAATTTGCCAGGCACGGGTGAGGATTTCACCAAAGTTGAAATTCATATCGACTCCTTTTATGCGGTCGCTGCTTCTATTTCAGGTTGCGCCATGGCTGATAAACGCGTCAGGCGCAGATAAGTGACCATCATAGCAGATTTTAAGTACGTCAATGTAAAGCCCTGGACCAGCGCCATGATCGGGAACAGCACTATTCCAAAAACAGCCTCCATGCGCATCATACTGCTGAAACCCATATTCGCGTCCATATTACGCAGCATAAGGAAAAACATCGGTATCATGACCGGGAAAAACAACAGGCTGGTCAATACACTCATGCCTAAATAAATAACAATGGTGATGAGAACATATTTTCCGAGATTGGCTCGGATGAGTTCATAGGCGCGTTTGACAGCGTCCATAACCCCCAGCTCATCAGCGATAATTGCTGATTCGGCTTGTTCTAAAAATGCCATGACCAGCACAGAAAGCGGGATCAACAGCAGAAATAAAGGTTGAAAACAAAGAGCTCCCAACCCCATTGTCACTGCTGAAAAAAGTATCATACAGGCAAAGAATATCAGAAACAGAACGACCAGCGCGCCATTAATTAAAGCAAATACACCCAGAACACGCCAGAAATATTTGAAACCCTCCCTGAGTAAATTCATAAAAGCCAGCGGGTGAGCGCTGGTTGCCGCTCTGTAAGCGCCCAATGTCACAGAGGCACGGGATATGACCTGCAATAAAATACCAACAGTGAGAATCACGAAATATGTAACGACACCAACGGCCACAAAAACCGGGTTTTCCATAAAGCGGGATATTCTGTTGGGATCAAGATCCTTGGTAAACAGAAAATAGAACCAGACTGGAAAGAAAAGTAAAGTGACCAGGAACGGCAGGACATTAATTGCCCACAACACCTTATTCCTCCAGGTGATATGCCATGCACGCGTCAGTACCTCCCCGATGTCAAAATTCACAGTTCCTCCTCAAACGCCGATCGTGAATTCCTACTCCCATTCGATCGTGGCGGGCGGCTTGCTCGTAATATCATACACGACCCGGTTAATTCCGTCCACTTCATTCACGATGCGGCTGGCGACCTTTGCCAGCAGGTCCTGCGGCAGGCGCGCCCAATCGGCGGTCATAAAATCGTCGGTGGTCACGGCGCGGATCGCAGCGACCTCCTGATACGTGCGCTGGTCGCCCATCACACCCACCGACCGCACGGGCAATAGAACCACGAACGCCTGTGAAACCAAAGCCGGTTGCACTACCAGCGGACCGGTGATCATCGAGCCGCCGGAAAATCTTCGATTCAAAAAGCCCGCACTGGATAATTCCTCCACGAGGATCGCATCCGCCGCCCGCAAACGAGATACGCGCTCCGGCGTCACCTCCCCGAGACAACGCACGGTCAAGCCCGGACCCGGGAACGGCTGCCGCCAAACGAGGCTTTGTGGCAGCCCAAGCGCTTCGCCCACAGCCCGCACCTCATCCTTGAATAAATAACGCAGCGGCTCCACCAGTTCGAACTGCATATCCTTCGGCAAGCCACCGACATTATGATGGGTCTTTATTTTTTCAGCTTTATTTCGATCCGGCGCAGATGACTCAACCACATCCGGATAGATCGTCCCCTGTACTAAAAACTTCGGCTGACCCAATTGTTTCGCCTGTCCTTCAAATACACGGATAAATTTTTCACCAACGAGTCGGCGTTTTTGTTCGGGGTCAATGACGCCTTTGAGCGCCAAAAGAAAATCGTCAGCGGCGTCGACGGTCACGAGTTCAGCATGCAGGTTATCCCGAAAGGCGGCAGCGACCTGTTCGCTTTCGTTCTTCCGTAAGAGTCCTGTATCCACGAACACAGCCACGAGCTGGTCGCCAATCGCTTTATGCACCAGCGCTGCCGCCACAGACGAATCGACTCCGCCGGAGACCGCCGCCAGCACGCGTTGGTCGCCAACCTGTTTTCGAATCCGCGTGACAGACTCTTCGATGATCGAGGCTGGATTCCAACTCGGTTTGACCCCGCAAATTTCCACGACGAAATGTTTGAGCAATTTATGTCCATGCGGTGTGTGGTTGACCTCAGGATGGAACTGCACGCCAAAATATTTGCGCTGCATATCGCCCATCGCCGCGAAGGGACTGTTGCCGCTGCGCGCCAGGGCGATGAAGCCTTCCGGCATGCGCGTGATCTTGTCGCCATGCGACATCCACACTTTGGAGATGACATCGAGCATGGTGCCGGGCAGCAACTTTTCTATTTCGGCATCGCCATATTCGCGGCTGGTGGAGGGATACACTTCCCCGCCGAGGGCGTGCGTCATGGCTTGCATGCCATAACAAATTCCCAGGATCGGCAGGCCCGTATCGAAAATAAATTTCTGAATATAGGGCGCGTTCTCCTCGTACACGGAACGTGGACCGCCGGACAGAATAAATCCCTTGGGGCTGATGGCGAGAATTTTGTCTATGGGCGCGTCCCAGGGAAACAACTCACAATAAACCTGCGCTTCGCGCACCCGCCGCGCAATGATCTGCGCATATTGCGAACCGAAATCGAGAATAGCAATGGAGTCCATAATTTATTTTATTCCTGTAGGGCACAGCGAAACCCGAAAGGACTTTGACGATTAACCGTCTCGCTGTACCCCTACTTCTGAGATCAAATGAAAATGCAATTGCGGAAAATCCTGATATTCGCCGCCGTTGACGATCAAGCGATACGCGGTAAGTTGAAATTCCTCCACGAGGCTTTGCACTGTTGAGTATAAATCAATTAGAAAAGCCGAATCTTTTGTATCAAACTCTTTCAATGAAGCCAGAGATTTCTTCGGCACGAGCAACACATGAAACTGATAGGCTGGCTTGGGATGATAAAACGCCATCAAAGTCTCGGTCTCGCGCAGGCGTTTAACCGGGATCGCAAAGCTCATATGCGCAAACATCCAGCCGATGAGTGGGGCACAGAGCCAGAGAAGGGTGCGCATATTTTGGACTCCAGGAGCTTATTCCTGAAAAATCCGACAGCAAGCTGTCGGATACCAAATCTAAGCCGGCTCCCCAAACACGACCTTGTCATCATCCATGGCGGTGATGCACGCCAGCGAATGGATCGGCACACCCAGGGTTTGCAGAGCTGCGCGCCCGCCTTCGAAGAGCTTTTCGATCAGCGCACCAATCCCGACGATCCTTGAGCCGGAGGCTTCCGCCAGGCGTGCCAGCCCCAGAATGGTCTGTCCGCTGGCGAGGAAGTCGTCGATGATCAGGACCTTTTCGCCGTTCGCCAAATATTCAGGCGAGACGATCAACTCAACCATGCGGCCCTTGGTGTGCGAAGGCGCCAGCGTCAAATACACCTGATCGGGCATGGTGATGGGTTTGGTCTTGCGCGCGTATACCACCGGTAAACCGAGATGGATGGCAGTTGTGAGCGCCGGGGCAATGCCAGAGATCTCCGCAGTCAGCACCTTCGTCGCACCGACAGAGGCAAATAAATTCGCAAATTCCCTTCCACAAGTATTCATTAAAAGCGGATCCACCTGATGATTGACAAAACTATCCACTTTTAGAATGCCCCCGCCCAAAATCTTCCCGTCGCGCAAAATCCGTTCTTCCAGTTCCTTCACGTACGCCTCCTTGTGACCAGACAAATTTCCGTCATTGTACAACGGGCAGAGTGGAAATGCAAACCGGGTTGCCTATTTCACCGTCAGCCACACACCCACCAATACCACTGCCATGCCAAAGATACGAGTAGGGTCCAGCGGCTTGATCGCCGCCCCCAATAAGCCAAAGTGATCAAGAATCGTCCCCACCAGTAATTGGCCCGCGACGATCGTAGTGATGGCTGCCACAACACCCGCACGCGGAATTATGTAACTGATCGAGGCGATCACGATCAATCCAAATATCCCGGCGCCCAACACATACCACGGAACGCTGCGCCACTCCCTGAGCTGGCTGCCGTAAAAAATAAGCGGGATCAAAGCGATGAGCGCCCCGCCAAGATGGACGATGAATACACTCTCGAAGAGACCCAGTCTCTGTGTGAGCATACTCGCCATGGGGCTTTGCAGTCCCACCGCCACGCCGCCAACCAGACCAATCAGAATAATGAGAAA
>Ga0134123_10003291_pt1 | contig 10521 bp, 8 predicted proteins | sample KB303_FD_96460 | JGI IMG/M metagenome (GOLD analysis project Ga0134123, IMG submission 96460) | Terrestrial soil microbial communities without Nitrogen fertilizer from Kellogg Biological Station, Michigan, USA - KB3-0-3 | ecosystem: Environmental > Terrestrial > Soil > Unclassified ...
CGTCCTCGGCGTCTTCGAGTCGAATGCCCATGATGCGGCCGTCGCGGAGCTGGAAGCCCACCTCGACCGGAACCGGACGCTGTCCTCGCGCAATCACGACAATCTCTCGCGGCGAGTCCTGCAGCACCCGCACCAGCGTCAGCTTGCCGGTGTCTTCCCAGACCCCGTGCCAATTCTTGAGACGCTGGGCGGGCGGGACGTCGTCGGTGAAGTGATCCGCGATCACGCGGCTGAGCTTCTCTTCCGACTGACTGTTGAACGCTTCGAACCATGCGGCGACCGCGCGCCCTCCCGGACTGTCCGGGAGCGTGGACGTCTGGGGAGTCGCCGGCGTGACGACCGTCGTGAGCAACGCGAGAACCACCGACCGAATGAGCCAGGACTTCATGAGAGCCTCCTTTCGAGGTGGGCCCATCCTGCCGGCCGTGGATGAAGGAGCGATGAAGACGCCTGGGCGAGCGGCGCGCTAGGCAAGCGGCAACGTCACGCGGAACGTGGAGCCCGCGCCCGGCGCGCTCTCGGCGCTCACCTCGCCGCCCTGGGCCCGCACCATCTGTCGCACCAGCGCGAGCCCGAGGCCGGCGCCGCCGGTGGCGCGGTCACGTGAAGGGTCGGCGCGCCAGAAACGCTCGAACACATGCGGCAGATCCTCGGGCGCGATCCCGCTGCCGGTGTCGGCGATCGCCAGCTCGACGCTGCCGTCGCGACGCGTGGCCGACAGCGTGACGCGGCCCGGCGCCGGCGTGTGGGTGATCGCGTTGGCGAGCAGGTTGCGGAGCACCTGCGCCAGACGCCGCGCGTCGGCGTGCAGCGGCGGCAGATCGGCCGCCGCTTCCACCGACACCTCGAGTCCGGCCCGCGCCGCCGCGCCCGAGATCGCGGCGGCGGCTCGCTCCAGCGCCTCGCGCGGGTCGATCGGCACCGGCTCCAGCCGCAGCCGGCCGGCTTCGGCGAGCGCGAGGTCCTGGAGGTCCTCGACCAGCTGCTGCAGCAGCCGCGTCTCCTCGTGGAGCGACGCGATGCGCGCGGCGTCGGGCGCCGCGAGCCCATCCTGCATCGCCTCGATCTGCCCGCGAAGGTTGGTGAGCGGGGTGCGCAGCTCGTGCGCGACGTCGCTCACCAGGTCGCGGCGCAGGCGCTCGGTGCGTTCGAGCCGCTCCGCCATCGCGTTGAAGGCGTGCGCCAGGGTTCCGATCTCGTCGCGCGAGCTTTCGGCGACGCGCGTGGTGAGATCGCCGGCTTCCATGCGGCGCGCGGCGGCGGTCAGCGACTCGACCGGTCCGAGGATGCGGCGCGAGAGCGCGAACGCGATCGCGACCCCGGCGAGCCCGACCAGCACCACCGCGATCACCAGCGAGCGGTTGAGTCCTTCCACCTCGATCTGGGTCTCGCGACGCGCGTCGCTGCGGGCGGGGCCGACGTACAGGCGACCGCCGTCCGGCAGAGGAAGGCCGCCCCGCAGGCGCACCAGGCTCACGAGGCCGCCCGACGAGCGCCACTCCAGCTCGACGCCGTCGGCGCGAACGCGCGCGGCCGAAGCCGGAACGCCGCCGGGCGCGAACGCCGGCCCCGCGCCGCGCGCGGTGGTCTGCACCGCCGCGCGTCCCGTGCTGCGCGAGAACGCTTCCAGCCTCCGAGCCGCCGCGACCGAATCGCGCGGCCAGCCCGAGGTCAGCGTCTGAACCGCGGTGTCGCGGGCATGCTCGGGCCCCAGCTCGACCAGGCGCTCGAAGCGCCGGGTCGCGATGCGGCTGAACAGGAGCCCGGCGGCGCCCAGCGAGAGCGCCAGCAGGATCGCCGTCACCAGCAGCAGCCGCGCGCGCAGCGATCTCATTCGACCGTGCCTTCGAAGCGGTAGCCGACGCCGAACACCGTCTTGATCAACCGCGGCTCGGCCGGATCGTCTTCGATCTTCTGGCGCAGGTTCTTCACGTGCGCGTCGACGGTGCGATCGAGCCCCTCGTAGGCCGTGCCGAACGCGCGCTCCAGCAATTCCTCCCGCGAGAACGCGCGGCCCGGCGCGAGCAGGAACGCCTCGAGCAGCGCGTACTCGCGCGGCGTGAGCGCGAGCGCGTCGCCGTTCCGGGTGACGGCATGCGCCGCGGGATCGAGCACCAGCGGCCCGCAACGGAGCACGCGCCCGCCGTCGTCCGAGCGGCGCGCGCGCCGCAGCACGGTCTGCACGCGCGCGACCAGCTCGCGCGGACTGAAGGGCTTGGTGAGGTAGTCGTCGGCGCCGAGCCCCAGGCCTTCGAGCGTGTCGTCCTCGGTGGCGCGTGCCGTGAGCATCACCACCGGCACGTCACCCTTCTCGCGCAGCCGGCGGCAGACCTCGCGGCCGTCGATGCGCGGCAGCATGAGGTCGAGCACCACGAGGTCGGGCCGCACGCGCTCGGCCTCTTCCAGTGCCTGCGCGCCGTTGAACGCGAGCGTGACGTCGAATCCGGCGTGCGCCAGGTAGAGGCGCACGGTCTCGGCGGTCTTCGGGTCGTCCTCGACCACCAGGATGTGGGGCGTGCTCGGCAAGGTTCCTCGGCCGTGGTGAGAGATCGCTCGAGAGTCGGGGCGGACCGTGAAGAATCCATGAAGACGGCGGGGACCGCGAATGGCGGGCGTTTCGGCGCTTCCGGCCGGCCCCGAGTTGGCCAGGACTGCACAACGCCTCCGCGCCGGTGACCCCGGTCGCCGCGCCCATCCGGACCGCGCTGGTCGCTCGTCCGACCGCGCTGGAAGCGAAGTCGGCTGTGCTAGACTGCGCCTCCGCATCCGCTCTCCAGATGTCGCGGGCGTCGAGGCCCGATCCCGCACCTTTCGAGCGTCCGTCCGCCTCGCGGACAAGGAGAATCCCTGCACATGCTCAAGCGCATTCTCGCGATCAGCATGGTCGCGCTCGCCGCGTTCGGATGTTCCGGCCAGCAGACCAAGACGACCGCCGACCAGACCGCCGCCAACACCCCGACCGCGGGCTTCAAGATCGGGCTCATGACCGGCACCGTGTCGCAGAACGAAGAAGAGTTCCGCGCCGGCCAGCAGATCGCCGCGAAGTACGGCACGCGAGTGAAGCACGTCACCTACCCGGACAATTTCATGCAGGAGCAGGAGACGGTGATCGCGCAGCTCACCGGTCTCGCCGCCGATCCCGAAGTGAAGGTGATCATCGTCGGCCAGGCGATCCCGGGCTCGGTCGAAGCCGCCCGCAAGATCCGCGAGCAGCGTCCCGACATCCTCATCGGCTTCGTGGAGCCGCACCAGGATCCGGCGCTGGTCAACGACGCGTGCGACATCGCGGTGCAGCCCGACCAGCTGGCGCGCGGTGAGACCATCATCGCGGAAGCCGCGTCGATGGGCGCCAAGACCTTCGTGCACTACTCGTTCCCGCGGCACATGTCGCAGGAGCTGCTGTCGCGCCGCCGCGACATCATGAAGGCCGAGGCCGCCAAGCGTGGGATGAAGTTCGAGTTCGTGACCGCGCCCGACCCGATGGCCGAGGGCGGTCTGCCGGCCACGCAGCAGTTCGTGTTCGAGGACGTGCCCCGCGAGCTCACCAAGTACGGCAAGGAGACCGCGTTCTTCTCGACCAACTGCGGCATGCAGGAGCCGATGATCAAGCAGGTGCTCGAGAACGGCGGCTACGTCGCCGAGCAGTGCTGCCCGAGCCCGACCCACGGCTACCCCGGCGCGTTCGGCATCAAGATTCCGCCCGACAAGGCCGGCGACATCTCCTACGTCAACGCCGAGAACAAGCGGATCGCGGCCGAGCACCACATGACCGGCCACTTCGGCACCTGGATCGCGCCCGAGAGCATGGTGGCGATGCGGGCGGTGACCAACCTGCTGGTGGACGCGGTCGACAAGAAGGCGGACTACAAAGATCAGGCGACGGTGCAGAAGTACCTGGTCGCCGAAGCCGGCGCGCCGGTGCGGATCTCGAAGTACGACGAGAAGACCGGCAACCAGTACCTGATCCTGCTGGATCACCAGATCTACTAGGCTGCGGCTCCGAACCAACGGGACGGGTCACATGACCCGTCCCGTTCGTGTTTCAGGGGATCCCGTCCCTTCAGTCCGTGCAGGCAGCGCGAGAGCAGCGAGGGTCCACAAACTCCAGATTCGCCGTCGTCCGCAATCTACCTGACCACCACAATGCGCACCGGTTGAACCATTTCGCCAGATTCAGGTCTCAAGACTACGTAATATAGGCCAGACCCAATGGGACGAGGAGCGTGGTCGAGCTTTAGGCGAATCTCGCTGCCGTAGACGAAGTCCCAACGCGTGCGCCACACCTCTCGGCCCATGACGTCAAACATCCGCACGTCTATCGGCGACCTTACGGCGTCATCCAATGCAACCGCCACTTCGTTCGATACGGGCAATCGGCCCACGACGCGCGCCTCAATGCGTTGCTTCTGCTGAAGCCAGTATTGCTCCGGTCCGTCGAGCACGAACCTCTTGTCCACGCATTCGCGCCGCACCTTGTAGCGCGACAGCGGCAACGCTGGAGAATTGTCGATAAACAGCAAGCTCACTCCATCACCGGCTTCCACATGACCAAGATCAACAAAACCGCCGCCGGTCGATCGGAGCACCGCCCACCGGCTCCCTGGAGCCGGTTCGCTAATGGTCCACCGAATTGTTCGCGACTGAGCGCTCCCCGAGATCGCAGGCTTGCTTGGAATCGCACCGACATACGAGTGCGAAAAGTACATGCCTTCGAATGAGTCCGTATACCATGCGATCCACACATCGCCGTTCCCGTCGATCGCAAAGTGAGGCAAGAAGGTGTCAGTCGGTGTGGCCATCTGAACCCCAGTGCCCAAGCCTGAGGCCGTTGGAATGCTCAGGCAATAGACCTGCTCGTAGGTGCCTGCGCGAGACGCGCTCCATCCGACAACTGGAAACTGCAGGCCGGCGTTGGCCATCTCAACAATGCCATCCGTGTAGTATTCGCCGGAAGGTACATAGCTGCCAAGCACGTACTCTCGGGAGATCCAGCCCGCGCCATCCAGCAAAGCCATGGAGATGTGGTTCTGCTTCGATGTCCAAGCCAACCACCAACGCCCGCTCGGCTCTTGTATCCACTGTGGCGCCCCCGACAAGGGCTCCTTGTTTGGTGGCGGTTCCCCCGGTATGAACAGGGAGCCTCGAACAGTGCCCCATTGGATGCTTGGTGTGCCGGCGTCGGCCCATGCTACGAGGGCAGACGTGTCATCGAGGGCAGCCATTGCAATGCCATACGAAGCACGACCGTTGATGTTGACTGATCGCCAGATCTTAGAAGTGTCTGAATACGATAGCTTCATCTGTGACGTGAATATGTTGTCTCCGAAAGCAACCCAGCGCCTCTTCGCCGACAACGCGCCGGCATACACAAAGTGGCCGGCCCACATGTGGCCTACCGTGTCCGGCTCGGAACGAGATTGGCCATTATCTTCAGCAGTCAGTACCCATTGCCGAATGCCCGCTGGAGTCGAAAATGTCGTTTGGGAGTTCCAGACAAGCCCCGAGCGACCTGCCAGTCCGTGCATGGGCCGAAGGATATTGGTGGACCGATCCAAGGTCCATCTCAGGGCCCAAGTCGAGTCACTCCAGTCAAGACGACCAGCGTTGGCTCCAGAGACGCCGCCACCCAGGGCCGCCACCGCATACGGATAGCCGGTATGACTCGTCCCGAGATAGTCGGGAAGCACGCGGGGATAGCCAGGCAGCTGGAACCTCTCAGCTGCAGACCAAGCCCTTCCCTGCAAGCCCATAGAGGACGCATTCAGTGGGTCGCCCAGAGCAAGGGCAACCGCCGTAGCGATCATGGCAAGCGTGGCTCTCATTGGCTTCCGCGTGCGGCGAACTCGTGCCGCTTCACTCTCCTCCCAAGGCATGGAATCTTGACACCTTCAGCCGTCGAACACTAAGCGACCACGAGCCCAATGATCCCGTAGGCCTTCGGGCCGCATCCCGTTCAGGTCCAACTCTTCCAAACCCAAGCAGGATCGCGTCGGGCAGCCCCCTCGCGATTACTCTTGGGGCATGTCTCGCGGGAGTGGGCTTCTTGCCTTGACGTCGGCGAACCATCATCTTTCCTCGCTCTCCGCCGTGCACGGAACGAACTCAACCGCGCGAGGACGATGAAGCTCACCGCCGACCAGATTCCCGCGCTGCTCGACGACTTCGGCGCCGCCAACGCGGAGCTGAAGGCGCTTGCGCTCCAGGCGCCTTCCCACTGGAACCGCGGTCTCCCCGGCAAGTGGACGCTGGGACAGCACGTCGACCACGTCGGGCTCATGGAAGGTCTCTCGGCCGCGAGGGTCGAGGAAGCGGTCGAGCTGCTGCGCGAAGGCCGGCTGCCGCCGCGGCCCGGGCGCGGGCTCCTCCAGAAGTGGTTCGTGGCGCTCATCACCGGCAGCCGCTTCCCGCGCGGCGGAAGTCCGCCCGCCGAGGGCCGGCCACTCGCCACCCGCGATCGCGATGCGGTGTTCGCGCGACTCGACGATGGACTGCGCCGGCATCGCGAGGCGACCGGAGGCCTCAGCCGCGACGAGCAGGAACGGGTGTGGTTCTGGAACCCCTACACCAAGTTCCGCTGGCACTATTCGCTGCCCGAGATCCTGCGGGTGCACGCCAACCACGCGCGCCACCACCTGCGCCAGTGCGCCGAGATCCTGGTCGCGGCCGGCATTGCGGCGGTGGCGAAGTGAGCGCCCCGGTCCTCGAGCTGAAGAACATCGCCAAGGAGTACGAGGGCAACCGCGTTCTGAAGGGCGTGACGCTCGCGGTGCGCCCCGGCACCATCCACGCCCTGGTGGGCGAGAACGGCGCCGGCAAGAGCACGCTGATGAACGTTCTGTTCGGCATGCCGGTGATCCGCGCCACCGGCGGTTTCCAGGGCGAGGTGGTGCTGTCGGGATCGCGCGTCAACTTCTCCTCTCCCGCCGCCGCGATGGCCGCCGGGCTCGGCATGGTGCACCAGGAATTCATGCTGCTTCCGGGCTTCTCGGTGGCGGAGAACATCAAGCTCAACCGCGAGCCCACCCATCCCAACCTGGTGTCGCGCCTGCTGGGATCGTCGCTCGAGACCGTCGACCGCCGCCGTGCCGGATCCGACGCGCGCGCCGCGCTCGACAAGGTCGGCATGACCATCGACGAGTGGGCGCCGGTCGCCGGCATGCCGGTCGGGCACATGCAGTTCATCGAGATCGCGCGCGAGGTCGACAAGCGCAACCTCAAGCTGCTGATCTTCGACGAGCCCACCGCGGTGCTGACCGAGAGCGAGGCCGAGCAGCTGCTCGCGACCATGAAGGGCCTGGCGCGCGAAGGCCTCGGCATCCTGTTCATCACCCACCGGCTCGACGAGGTGCTGTCGGTGGCCGACGACATCACCGTGCTGCGCGACGGCGAGGTGGTCGGGCATCTCGATCCCAAGACCACGACCGTCGGCCGCATCGCCGAGCTGATGGTGGGCCGGCCCGCCGAGATCCTGCGCGGCGCCGGCAGTGGCGCGAAGGGAACGGCGACGCCGGCGCTCGACGTGCGCGACCTGCGCGTCGACATGCCGGGCGAGCGTGTCGAGGGCGTGACGTTCCGGCTCGAGAAGGGTGAAGTGCTGGGGCTCGCCGGGCTCGCGGGTCACGGCAAGATCGGGATCGCCAACGGGCTGATGGGCCTCTACTCGGCGCGCGGCACCGTGCTCAAGGACGGCAAGCCGCTGACGCTCAACGATCCCAAGGCGTCGATCGCGGCGCGCATGGCGTTCGTGTCGGAAGACCGCCGCGGCGTCGGCATCCTTCCCGATGAGAGCATCGAGCTCAACATCGCGCTGTCGGCGATCGAAGCGCAGGGCCGGTTCCTCTCGCCCGCGCCGCTGCCGGCGCTGCGTCTGCTCGACGGACGCGCGGTGCGCGGCCACGCGCAGGAGATGATCCGCCAGCTCGACATCCGCTGCACCGGGCCGCGCCAGCACGTGCGCCGCCTGTCGGGCGGCAACCAGCAGAAGGTCTGCCTGGCGCGCGCGATGACGCTGGCGCCCGACACGCTGCTGGTGTCGGAGCCCACTCGCGGGATCGACATCGGCGCCAAGGAGCGCGTGCTCGACATCCTCGGCCAGCTCAATCGCGACCAGGGCCTGTCGCTGATCGTCACCTCGTCGGAGCTCGCCGAGCTGCGCGCGACCTGCGACCGCATCGCGATCGTCTATCACGGCCGCATCGTCGACGTGCTGCGGCCCGACGATTCCGACGTTCGCTTCGGGCTCGCGATGGCGGGCGAAGTCGAAGGAGCCGTGCATGGCTGATTTCACCACCACGTCCAAGCCCGTCGTGATGCCCTCCGCCGCCGATCGGATGCGCGAGAGCCTCAAGGAGATCGGCGTCCCGCGTCTCCTGATCGCCGGCTTCCTGGTGCTGCTGTTCGTGGTCGCGATCCTCAAGCACATGGACATCGCGGGACTCTTCACCGACTGCCTGCTGCGCATCGGGCGCAACGGCCTGCTGGTGCTCGCGCTGCTGCCCGCGATCCAGGGCGGCGTCGGTCTCAACTTCGGCCTGCCGCTCGGCATCGTGTGCGGACTGCTCGGCTGCGTGATGACGCTCAATGCCGGCCTCGGCGGCTGGAGCGGACTCGGCCTCTCGATGCTCGCCGGCGTCGGGCTCGCGGTGCCCGCGGGGCTCGGCTACGGCTGGTTGCTCAACCGCACTCGCGGCCAGGAGATGATGGTCGGCACCTACCTCGGCTTCGCGGTGGTGTCGGGCATGAGCATCTTCTGGGTGCTGGCGCCGTTCCGGAATCCCGCGCTGGTGTGGGCGATCGGCGGCAAGGGCCTGCGCACCACGCTGACGCTCGGCGGCTTCTACGACCGCATCCTCGACCGGCTGTGGTCGTTCAAGATGTGGGGCGTCACGGTGCCCACCGGCACGCTGCTGCTGTTCGCGCTCATGTGCTTCCTCGTCGGGCTGTTCTTCCGCACGCGCGCCGGCATCTCGATCTCGGCCGCGCGCTCCAACCCGCGCTTCGCGCGCGCCGCCGGCATCTCCGACTCCCGCACCCGCATCCAGGCCACCATGATGTCGACGGTGCTGGCGGCGATGGGCATCGTGGTGTTCGCGCAGTCCTATGGCTTCCTCCAGCTCTACACCGCGCCGCTGCTGATGGCGTTTCCCGCGGTCGCGTGCCTGCTGATCGGCGGCGCCTCGGTGTCGCGCGCCACGCTCACCCACGTGGTGATCGGAACCTTCCTCTTCCAGTCGGTGCTCACCGTGGCGTTGCCGGTGACCAGCCAGGTGATCCAGGGCGACATCTCGGAGACCGCGCGGCTCATCATCCAGAACGGCATGATCCTCTACGCGCTCACGCGCCGGAGCGACGGATGAGCGCGCGCCCGTGACCACGCCGCCGCCCGCACCACCCGCCACGCCCGCCGTGAAGGGCCGCTCCCGCGTCGGGCACGCGCTCGGCACCGCCGCGGTGCCGCTGCTGTTCGCTGCGATGTGTCTGTTCGGCATCATCGTCGCGAAGATCACGCCCGAGTTCCTGCTGCGCGAGACGCTGGCGCGCTTCGGACGCAACGCGCTGCTGGTGATGTCGCTGCTGATCCCGATCCTCGCGGGGCTGGGACTCAACTTCGGCATCGTGATCGGCGCGATGGCCGGACAGGTCGCGGCGATCATCGTCACTTCGCTGGGCGTGAGAGGCATCGGCGGATTCGCACTGGCGTGGGCCATCGCCACCCCGGTCGCGCTGCTGTTCGGCTGGGCGACGGGCTGGCTGTTCAACCGGGCCAAGGGCCGCGAGATGGTGACCGGGCTCATCGCCGGGTTCTTCGCCAACGGCGCCTACCAGCTGTTGTTCCTGTTCGCGGTCGGCACCCTGATTCCGTTCCCCGACAAGTCGATGCTGCTGCCGCAGGGCTTCGGCGTGCGCAACACCGTCGACCTCTCCGGCATCCAGTACGCGCTCGACGACCTCGTGAAGTGGAACCTCCACGTGTCGAACTCGCCGGTGCGCGTGCCGCTCGCGACCTTCGGCGTGATCGCGCTGTTCGTGCTGTTCAACGTGTTCTTCCTGCGCACGCGGCTCGGCCAGCGGCTGCGCGCGGTCGGCCAGGATCCGCACGTGGCGCAGACCGCCGGCATCAACGTCGACCAGCACCGCATGATCGCGACCATGCTGAGCACGCTGTTCGCGTCGTGGGGCCAGCTGGTGTTCCTGCAGAACCTGGGCGCGCTCAACACCTACAACTCCCACGAGCAGATCGGCATGTTCTCGATCGCGGCGCTGCTGGTGTCGGGCGCGACCGTGACGCGCGCCACCGTCGGCCAGGCGCTGCTCGGGACCTTCCTCTTCCACACGCTGTTCGTGGTGTCGCCGCTCGCCGGCAAGGCGCTCGCCGGCGATGCGCAGATCGGCGAGTACTTCCGCGTGTTCGTGGCCTACGCCGTGATCACGGTCGCGCTGGTCCTGCACGCGTGGCAGAAGGGTCGCAAGAAGTAGCGAGGCACGTCCCCCGGGGCCGCGCGGCGGCCCGAGCCGAGGAGA
>Ga0134123_10003292_pt1 | contig 10521 bp, 10 predicted proteins | sample KB303_FD_96460 | JGI IMG/M metagenome (GOLD analysis project Ga0134123, IMG submission 96460) | Terrestrial soil microbial communities without Nitrogen fertilizer from Kellogg Biological Station, Michigan, USA - KB3-0-3 | ecosystem: Environmental > Terrestrial > Soil > Unclassified ...
CACCTGCCGGTGGCGAGCCCCTATCTGTTGAGCGACATGGCCGGCGACGCGCTGGGCGTGATGGATGCGCTGAAGCTGCCGCGCGCGCACGTGTGCGGCGCGTCGATGGGCGGCATGATCGCGCAGCACCTGGCGAGCGCGCATCCGCAGCGCGTGAAGAGCCTGACGCTGATGATGACCAGCTCCGGCGCGCGCGGCCTCCCGGGCGCACGCCCGCATGTGCAAAGGGCCCTGTTGTCGCGCCCGCGCGGCCGCAGCGACGACGCGGTGGCCGAGCATCTGCAGCACCTGCTCGAGTTGATCGGCAGCCCGGCCTACCGCAGCGAACCGGCGCGCGTGCGCGAGCGCGTGCTGGCCAGCGTGCGACGCGCCTATCGCCCGGCCGGCACCGCGCGCCAGCTGGTGGCCATCGTGGCCGATGGCGACCGTTCGCCGCTGCTGGTGCGCGTTGCCACGCCGACGCGCGTGATCCACGGCGAGGCGGATCCGCTCGTGCCGGTGCAATGCGGCCACGATCTGGTGCGCCGCATCGCCGGCGCGCACGCCGACATCGTGCCCGGCATGGGACACGACCTGCCCGAGGCGCTGTTCGACCGCTTCGCCGACGGCGTGTACGACAACGCCGCGCGAGCACGCGATTAGGGAACCCCCTTAATCGTCGCCTGCGCGACGCAACACTGTTACTCCGCCGCGCTCGGCCGCGGCCCAGTCATCGGGTACAAACACGCCCGGGGAAGCGCTTGCGCGGCGACATGCATGCTCGTCGCGGGGCCTTGGGGACAACACGCGATCTTGGAGACAGCTCCATGCGGATGCCTGCGTCGGCGTTCGAGGACGACGCTCGTGGCCTGATCAACACGCGCATGGCATTGCGCTTTCTGTGGGTCGGCGTCGCCGTGTGCTGCATCGGCAGCATCGCGTCGATGCTGCAGCCGTTTCAGATCACGCCGTCGGCGCGCATCGTGCTGGTGGGCGCACAGGTGCTGCTCGGGCTGCTGTGCATCGTCGGCACGCAGATGATCCACGCGGTGCCGGCACGCGTGCTGGTGCTGGCCGCCGCCTGGGCCAGCGTGATCGCCGCGACGCTGGCCGCGCTCAGCATCGGCCACGGGGCGCACTCGCTCGACCTGAGTTTCTTCCCGCTGATCGTCGGCCTGGTCGCGGTGCTCGCCGGCACCCGGCAGGCACTCGTCATGGCGCTCGTGTGCGCGCTGATCATCGGGTTGCTCGGCTGGGCCGAGGTCGAAGGCTGGGTGCCCGGAGCCGGTGCGCTCGCGCAGTCGCCGCTGTCGCACCCGCTGATCACGCATGCGCTGCTGCTGCTGGCCGGCTTCACGATCGGCGCGATCATGCTGCGCCTGTCCAACGCGTCGTACCGCAGCGCGCAGGATCGCGAGGCGCGCTTTCGCGGCCTGCTGGCCACCGCGGCCGACCACTACTGGGAGCTCGACGAGTCGCTGCGCCTGCGGCGCGCCGACGATGCCGCGACGCTGACGGCCAGCGCCGTGTTCGGGCGCCAGATGATGCGCCCGCTGACCGAGCTGATCGACGCGCGCGCGCACGATGCCGCGGCGCAGGCGCGCGGCCTCGACGAGTTGCGCGCGCACCGCGCGTTCGCCGGCCTGCGCGGCAGCTTGCAAGACGCCGACGGCCGCGCCGTGCACCTGGAGTTCAGCGGCCAGCCGCGCCGCCACGACGACGGGCGCTTCGCCGGCTACTGGGGCGTGGCGCGCGACGTCACCGCGCAGGTGAACGCCGAGGTGCAGCGGCTGCGCTCCGAGTCGATGCTGTCGACACTGTTCACCGCGACGCCCGATTGCCTGGCACTCGCCGAGCTCGCGAGCGGGCGCTTCCTGATGGTGAACCAGAGCTTTCTCGACTTGCTGGGGTACGCGCGCGACGAGGTGATCGGCCGCACGTCGCTCGAATTGCGCACCTGGCATGCGGGCGAAGACCGCCAGCGCATGCTGCAGGCGCTGCGCGAACACGGCACGCTGCTCAGCTACCGCACTGCGTTTCGCACCAAGGCCGGTGCACGCGTCAACATGCTGATCTCGGCGGAACTGTGCCGCATCGACGGCGTCGACACCGTGGTGGTCAACGCGCGCGACGTCACCGCCGACGACCGCACGCGCCAGGAGCACGCGGCGATCCTGCAGCGCGCATCGATCGGCATCGCGTTCACGCGCGAGCAGCGCGTGGCCAGCGCCAACCCGTGTTTCGAGCGCCTGTTCGGCTGGGCGCCCGGCACGCTCGCCGGTCAATCGTTGGCCGCACTGTGGCCCGACCTTGCCGCCGATGCGCAGGCGCTGCTGCAGGCGCCTGCGCCGCACGAGCCGCTGGTGCTCGAGCGCCCGATGACGCGACGCGACGGCAGCCGCTTCTGGTGCCACCTGCGCGCCGATGCGCTCGAAGGCGACGACCCGCTGGCCGGCGGCACCCTCTGGTTTGCGGAGGACGTGACCGATCGACACCAGGCCGAACTCGAGATTGCGGCCGCGCGCGATGCCGCAGAGGCGGCCAGCCGCGCGAAGAGCGCATTTCTCGCCAACACCAGTCACGAGATCCGCACGCCGCTCAACGGCCTGCTGGGGCTGGCGCGCCTGGCGCTGCGAGACGGCCTGACCGAAGCGCAGCGCCGCACCTACCTGTCGCACATCCTCGAGAGCGCCGAGGGGCTCTCGGCGACGCTGTCGGACATCCTCGATCTGTCGAAGATCGAGGCCGGCAAGTTGAGCCTCGAGCAGGCGCCGTTCCGCTTGCGCGACGCGCTGGAGTCGGTGCGCTGCGCCAACACCCCGATCGCGCAGGCCAAGGGCCTGACGCTGCAGCTCGACGTCGACCCCGCGCTGCCGACGGCTGTGCTGGGCGACGCGCATCGCCTGAGCCAGATCCTCGGCAACTTCGTGTCCAACGCGATCAAGTTCACCGAGCGCGGCGGCGTGCGCATCGAGGCGACGGCGCGCGCCGCGGCGGTGCGTTGCGCCGTGCACGACACCGGCATTGGCATCGACGAGCCGGCGCAGCACCATCTGTTCCAGCCGTTCTCGCAGGCCGATCAGTCGACCACGCGGCGCTACGGCGGCACCGGTCTGGGGCTGTCGATCTGCCGCGAGCTGGCGCGCCTGATGGGTGGCCAGGTCGGGTTGCGCAGCACGCCAGGCGTGGGCAGCGAGTTCTGGGTCGAGCTGCCACTGCCGGCGGCCGACGAGATGCAGCTGAAGGCGGCTGCCGCTGCCGAGGCCGACGACGTGGCCGCGCTGCAGGGCGCGCGCGTGCTGATCGGCGAGGACAACGCGGTCAACATGGTGATCACCAGCGGGCTGCTCGAGCAGTGGGGCGTGCAGGTGGGCCAGGCCGCCGACGGCGTGGCCGTGGTCGACGCGGTGCTGGCCGCCGATCTCGACGGCATGCCGTTTCATGCCGTGCTGATGGACTTGCAGATGCCGCGCCTGAGCGGTCACGCCGCGGCGCGCGAGCTGCGCGAGCGCCTGGGCGAGCGTGCGCCGCCGATCATTGCGCTCACCGCGGCGGCGTTGGTCACCGAGCGCGAAGAGGCGCTGCGCGCCGGCATGTGCGAGTTCCTGACCAAGCCGGTCAATGCGCAGCGGCTGCGCAGCGTGCTGGCCTACTGGGTGGGCCACGGCCGCGGGCGTTGAGCATGGCGGCGCGCCACGCCGGGCTGGCGCAGCGTTGGGCCGGTGCCCTGCGCGCTGCGTTCGCGGCCCACGCGGACCCGGCACGCGCTGCGCCGATGCAGGCCTACATGAAGTCGGCGCTGCCCTTCCATGGCATCGACACGCCGCTGCGCCGCCGCCTGACGGCCGAGCGGGTGCGTGCGCAACCGCTGCCAGATCGCGCGACCCTCGCCGCCACGATGCGCACGCTGTGGCGGCAGGCGCGCTTTCGCGAGGAGCGCTACGCCGCCGTCGAGCTGGCGCGCGTCGGCCCGCATGCGCAGCTGCTCGATCTGTCGCTGCTGCCGCTGTACGAGGAGATGATCCGCGACGGCGCGTGGTGGGACTACTGCGACGACATCTCGGGCAGTGCGTTGGCGCGCTTGCTCGAGCGCCATCCGCAGGCGATGCAAGCGCGGCTGCGCCGCTGGGCCAGCGGCGACGACCTGTGGCTGCGCCGCGCGTCGTTCCTGTGCCAGCGCCGCCTCAAGGCGCCGCACTTCGATGCGGTGCTGCTGTACGACTGCATCCTGCCGTCGATCGGTGCGGGCCGGTTCGCCAACGAGTTCTTCATCCGCAAGGGCATCGGTTGGGCGCTGCGCGAGCGCGCCTACAGCGCACCCGACGAGGTGCGCGCGTTCTGTCGCGAGTACGAGGCGCAGTTGTCGCCGCTGACCCGGCGCGAGGCGCTGCGCGTGATCGACGCGCGCGCCTGATCAGCGCACCACCGAGACGCCGGGGCCCGGCTCCGGCCCGCCGAGCGCGACCACGGTGTCGCGGATCAGGTGGCCGGAGATCGAGAAGCGCGGTGGAATCTTGGGCAGCGCGTCGAGCGCGTACCACTGGGCGTCTTCGATCTCGTCGTCCTGCTTGACGATCTCGCCGGACACCCATTGCGCGGTGTAGGCCACCATCAGGCTGTGCGGAAACGGCCAGCTCTGGCTGCCGAAGTAGCGCAGGTTCGTCACGTGCACGCCCACCTCTTCGGCCACCTCGCGATGGACGCATTGCTCGAGCGATTCGCCGGCCTCGACGAAGCCGGCCAGCGCGCTGTACACGCCGGGCACGTAGTGCGGCGAGCGCGCGAGCAGCACTTCACAGCCGTTGGCGCCGATGCTCGGTGCGTTCGCTGCCTCCCGAGGAGGGTGGCCCGGCTTGGGGTGGGCCGGTGCCGGCCCGCGCCACACCAGCACCATCATCGCGGGGCTCAGGCGCGGGTAGGCGGTGTGGCCGCAGCGCGGGCACTTGCGCGACCGCTCGGCGGCCTGCGCTTCGGTCGGCGTGCCGCACACGCCGCAGTAGCGATGCGCACGGTCCCATTCGAGCACCTGCGCCGCGCGCCCCGCCACGCCCATCAGCGGTTCGCCGAAGGCCATCATCGCGGCGCGCAGCGGCGTGCGTTTGAAGCCCGGCGGCGGCGCCTCGAGCGTGAAGGCCCAGCAGTCGATGCCGTCGAGCTGGCCGAGGTAGTGACGCGCCGGCTGCAGCGGCTCGAACAGCGACCACGGTTGCGGTGCCAATCCGTGGCCCTCGGATTGTTCGAGCAGCAGCAGCTGCCCTTCGACGAACGCAAAGCACCAGGCGTCGGCGGTGGCCGGCGCAGCGGGCCGGACAGCGGGGTTGAACGGCATGCGCTGCATTGTGCAGCGCGCCCCATCACCGGCGCTCGCGCGGGTTCACTCCGGTTCGATGCCGGCCTTCTTGATCACGCGGCCCCACTTGGCGGTTTCCTCGGCCTGGAATTTCGCGAGCTGCTCGGGCGTGGTGGGGAAGGGCTCGCCACCACTGGTGTCGAAGAACGCCTTGGCGGCCGGCGTCTTCAGCCCTGCATGGAGCAGCTCGTTCAAGCGCTGCACCACCGGCGCCGGCGTGTGCGCGGGCACGTAGGCAGCGAACCAGTAGCCCATGTCGTAGCCCTTGACGCCGGCCTCGTCGATGGTGGGCACGTCGGGCAGCATCGGCATCCGCTTGGCGGTCGACACGCCGAGCGCGCGCAGCTTGCCGGCCTGCACCTGCGGCACGCCGGTGGAGGTGTCGGTGATCATCATCATGATCTGGCCGCCGAGCAGGTCGGTGATGGCCAGTGGGTTGCTCTTGTACGGCACGTGCAGCAGCTCGAGGCCGGCCATTTGCTGAAACAGCTCGCCGGCGACGCGGCTGCTCGAGCTGCCGCTGCCGAACGTGAGCTTGCCCGGATTCTTCTTCGCGAACTCGAGCAGGTCCTGCACGCTCTTGAACGGCGAGCTGGCGGCCACCACCAGCACCTGGCCGCCCTTGCCGAGGCCGCTCACCGGCGCGAAGTCTTTCACCGGGTCGTAGGGCAGCTTCTTGTACAGGTGCTCGTTGGCCGCATGCGTGGTGTTGGTGGTGATCAGCACCGTGTGGCCGTCGGCTGGTGCGCGTGCCGCGGCCTGCGCGGCCAGCATGCCGCTGGCGCCCGCTTTGTTGTCGACCACCACGGCCTGTTTGGTCTGCTCGGTGATCGACTGGCCGAGCGCACGTGCCAATTGATCGGTGGCGCTGCCGGCAGCAAACGGCACGATGAAGGTGACCGGCTTGGCGGGATAGCCTTGCGCCCAGGCGCCGGTGGCGCACGCGAGCGCGAGGGCGCACAGCCAGGTGCGTCGGGTGAACAGGGTCATGGGGCCTCCTCGGTTCGTCATCACAAGATCGATTCGGGCCCGCGCAGCAGCGGCGCCAGCGACAGCGGCACGCGCAGCGGGAGCTCCAGCAGCAGGAACGACAGCGCCTTGCCGTGGCTGTCGAGGTTCAATGCATCGTTGACGCCGCCGTCGAGCACGTCGTCGAGCACCACGTTCATCGCGTGCAGGTTCGGCAGCAAATGGCGCACCACCGCGCTCGGTCGCCGGTGCGCGAACCGACGCGCGATCGCAGCCTCGTCGATCTGCTCGACGATCAGCGGGTACAGCGCCGGATGCCACGCGATCACGCTGATGTTCGAGCGGTTGCCCTTGTCGCCGGTGCGGCCGTGCGCGGCGCGCCACAGCGGCACGGTGAGCGCGGGATCGGGCGCAGCCATCAGTCGAACATCTCGACGTGGGTCGGCACCTGCTCGCGCGGCAGCAGGCACGACAGCGTGCCGAGCGTCGGGCGCAGCGCGGTGCGCACGCCGCCGCCGCCCGCCGGGCCGCAGCAATAGAGCGCGGTGACCTCGCGCGCCAGCTGCTCGGCCGCCGCGCGCTCCGCGTGGCGCAGCGCCACGCGCAACCGCACGTCGCGCGCATCGCCCGCGGGGACGCCGGCGAGCCAGTGCCCGGCGTCGTCGCCGAAGACGCTGGCCACGCCGATCAGATCGGCGCGCAGCGCGCCCACGCCGCGCAGCCGCTCGCGCAGCACGTCGGCTGCCAGCCGTGCACGCGCCTCGGCGCGCGCGCCGGCGTACGAGATCTCGCCTTCGGCCAGCCAGCCGCTCTCGAAGCAGACGTTGACCTTCAGCGTGCCGGTGCGCGGGTGACCGCGCACGCCGGTCAAGCGCACGCGGTCGTCGCCCACCGGCTCGACCTGCGCAGCGCCGATGTCGGCCACCACGTCGGGCGTCAGGTAGGCCGCCGGATCGTGCACCTCGTACAGCAGCTGCTCCTTCACCGTGTGCTCGTCGACGCGGCCGCCGCTGCCCGCCGGCTTGGTGATCGTGCAGTCGCCCTGCTCGTCGATCTCGGCGATCGGATAGCCGAGGTGCGCCATGCCGGGCACGTCCTTCAGGCCGGGGTCGGCGTAGTAGCCGCCGCTGACCTGCGTGCCGCATTCGAGCAGGTGGCCGGCCATCGTGGCGCGGCCGATGCGGTCCCATGCGTCGGCGGCCCAGCCGAAGTGCGCCAGCGCGGGCCCGACGGTCAGCGACGGGTCGGCGATGCGGCCGCCGACCACGATCTGCGCGCCGGCCTTCAACGCCTGCGCGATCGGCTCGGCGCCCAGGTACGCGTTGGCGCTGACGATCGGGCGCGCGTCGAGCGCCGCACCGAGCCGCTCGTGCAGCGCCGCGCGATGTGCCGGACCCGACACGTCGTCGCCGGCGATCACCGCGATGCGTGGCGGGGCGAGCCCCTGCGCCAGCGCCAGCGCGCGGATGCGCAGTGCGGCGCCGCGCGGGTTGGCGGCGCCGAAGTTGCTGACGATGCGCACGCCGTGGCGCAGGCACTTGGCGAGCACCGGCGCCAGCATCGGCTCGAGCAGCGGCTCGTAGCCGGTGCTCGGGTCGTGCCGCTTGGCCAGGTGCGCGAGCGCCAGCGTGCGCTCGGCCAGGGTCTCGAAGATCAGCACCGCGGGGCCACCGGCGGCGACCAGCGCGTCGACCACTGGCGGCGCGGCGTCGGTGCGATCGCCAGAGAAACCGGCGGCACAGCCGACGCGCAGGATCGACGACGAGATGGGCATGGGCGCCACTGTACGGCGCTGGCGCGCTGCGCGTACCTGGTGCGGCGCGCCGAGCGGCTGCTGTCGAGCGCGACGCAGGCGTTGCACGGGTTGCTGATGGCGGCCCAGCCGCGCCGGCCGGCGCGCGCCGCGTGACTCGCCCCACCGCCGGCAAGGCGATGGCCGCGGCGCACAATCGCCGCTCCCCGTGTCAGCGAGGTCGTCACGTGAGCGTGTCCATCATCGAACAGGCCCGCATCCAGGCGCGCGTGCTGGTGCCGCTGATCCAGGCCTTCCAGGCCGAGCTCGGCGAGCAGCGCGCCCATGCGATCGTGCGCAAGGCGCTCGCCGGTCTGTACCGCAGTCTGGGCGAAGCCTGGTGGCGCCAGCGCGGCAGCGCCGACCTCGGGCAAAGCCTCGCGTCGACCTTCGAGCAGTTTGCCGCCGACGGTGCGCTCGACTACCGGGTGCATGCCCAGACGCCCGATGCGTTCGAGTTCGATGTCACCGGGTGTCGCTACGCGCAGTTCTACCGCGAGATCGGCGCGCCGGAGCTCGGCTTTCTGCTCGTGTGCGGCGCCGACTTTCCGATGGCCGAAGGCTTCGGCGGCGAGGTGACGCTGACACGCACGCAGACCCTGATGCAGGGTGCCTCGCACTGCGACTTCCGCTACGCGCGCCGTGCACCGGACGACGACGCGAAGCGCTGAGCGATGCAGTTGACGCCGTTCGTCCGCATCGACGGCACGCCGTTCTCGGCCGGCCCGCACGACATCGCGCAGGCATGGGGTGCGCCGGCGCACCGCGGCCGCAACGCGGTGGGCCTGAACGAATACGACTACGGTCGCGTGGTGTTCCGCTTCCAGGACAGCGGCCGGCTCGAGGAAGTGACCGCGCACGCGCCGGTGGTCGAGTTCGGCCGCGTCGCGGTGCCGTTCGCGTCGCTGCGGCATTTCGTGTCCGCGCAGGACGCAGGCCTGTTCGAGCGCGCAGGCTTCCTCGTCAGTCCGGCGTTCGGCGTGGCGTTCGCCCCCGACAGCCCGGCGTGGGTCACCGCGCTGGCACGTCACTGCATCGACACGTGGCGCGCGCTGTAGAGCAGGGCGCGATGACGCCCGGCGCCCGTTCGGCGCGGTGCGCGTTCGGCGCCGGATGCATGCTGCACGCTTGCGCGCTCGTGATGTCGGCGTGTGCAGCGCCCGCGGGCTGCGAAGGCGCCCAGGAACACCAGCGCCACGAGTGCCTCAAGCTGATGGACTGGGCCGAGCGCGGGCACTGCCTCGACGACGCGCGCGCCGAGCTCGAGCGCTGCCCGCGTCAGCCGGCTGCCGGCGCGAAGGGCCCGTGACGTTGCTGTGGGTGGCCAGACCTGAGCCCCCATGAAGACGACCGTCGACTTGCGGCCGTTCGAGCCGGCCTGCCTGCCGGAGCTGCTGCGCATGTGGCGCGCCAGCTTCGAGGCCGGCGTGGGCGTCGTCGATCCGCATCCGATCGCCGAGCAGGAGCACTACTTCGTGCAGCGGGTGCTGCCGCACCACACGGTGCGCATCGCGTGGGCCGGGCGCGAGCTGGTGGGCTTCGTCGCGGCGTCGCCTCAGGTGGTGGCGCAGCTGTACGTGCGCGTGGGCCTGCAGCGCCGCGGCATCGGCACGCAGCTGCTCGAATGGGCCAAGGCGCAATCCGACGGCAGCCTCAGCCTCTACACGTTCGCGCGCAATGCGGTGGCGCGCGCGTTCTACGAGCGGCACGGCTTCGTCGCGGTGGCGCACGGCTTCGAGCCGACGTGGCAGCTCGAGGACGTGCAGTACCGCTGGTCGCGCAGTTGAACGAGCGCTCCCCGCCGAGCAGGGGCATCGCGGCTCGTTGCGGCGTGCCTGCAGCCGCATTCCTACAATGCCTGCAGCAAGGAGACACCCGTGATCGTCGAACGCGTCTGGACCGGCAACTCGCTGCGCAACTACAACTACCTGATCGCCTGCCCCGAGACCGGCGAGGCGCTGGCGATCGACCCGCTCGATCACGGCAAGTGCCTGGCAGTGGCCAAGAGGAACGGCTGGCGCATCACGCAGATCCTCAACACGCACGAGCACCACGACCACACCGGCGGCAACGCCGCGGTGGTGGCGGCCACCGGCGCGAAGGTGATCGCGCACCACAAGGCCGGTGGCAAGATCGCCGACGTCGATCGCGGCGTGAAGGTGGGCGACGTGATCAAGGTCGGCAGGACCGTCGAGCTCGAAGCGATGGACACGCCCGGCCACACGATGTGCCACATTTGCCTCCGCTCGCACACCGAGCAGCCGGCGCTCTTCAGCGGCGACACGCTGTTCAACGCGGGCGCCGGCAACTGCCACAACGGCGGCAACCCGGAAGATCTGTACGCCACGTTCGTCGACCAGCTCGCCAAGCTGCCCGACGACACGCAGGTCTACCCCGGCCACGACTACATCGAGAACAACCTGCGCTTCAC
>Ga0134123_10003293_pt1 | contig 10521 bp, 11 predicted proteins | sample KB303_FD_96460 | JGI IMG/M metagenome (GOLD analysis project Ga0134123, IMG submission 96460) | Terrestrial soil microbial communities without Nitrogen fertilizer from Kellogg Biological Station, Michigan, USA - KB3-0-3 | ecosystem: Environmental > Terrestrial > Soil > Unclassified ...
CGTCATCAGGAACGCGCCGAGCACGGCAAACACGTAGGTGGACATCACCGCCGCGGCGCTGCCGAATCGGCCCGTGATCACGGTCGAAATCACGAAGAGGTTGAACAGATCCGCGGGCAGTCTCACCAGATCCAGGAGGAACGGGATCGCGACGTTGAGGCTGCCGAAATTGCTCAAGATACCGGCCGTCGCAAGCGACGGGAACTGGCTGGCGGCCAGGGGCGCGCCAATGAACCACGCGCCAAATGGGATGAATGAGAGGCTCAGGAGCTTGGCGCCGCTCGGAAATGCGAAGGAGGTCGGCACCAGCACGTCGACGGCTTCTGCAGAATCCCCGTCCGCGAGATGCTGCTCGGCGAGCAACTGCTTGCTTCGCTCCTGGATCAGCGGCAAGACGATGAAGAGATTCGCCGTGACGAATGACGTGATCAGGGGATCCCAGATCAGCGTGACGAGCCGCCTGTATGGGATCCCGGTCAGCGTGGACGTCAGCCCTGGAAGGATCCAGAGCGTGAACAACACGTAGAGGCCGATCGACACGAGCAGATACGCCTGCAATCGCTCGAACTCCTCGAGCCGCAGCGTCCCGGCCGCCTGGCCGGCGATGGCGAAGATGCCGATCGGTGTGAGCGCAACCAGCATGCTTCCCGCGCGGCCGAGCGTCTCGCCGATGAGGCGAATGGGGCCGAGAACGCGGTCCTTGTCACGAAGACCGATGAGCGCGATCCCCAGCAGTGCCGAGAACACGACGACCGCCGGGACGAGATTGTTGGACAGCGAACGGAACGGATTCGACGGGATGTAGAGATCGATCCAGTCGATCGGTTCCTGGCTCGAGACAGTTGCCGTCGAATAGAACGCGCCTCCCATCGATGGCGGCAGCGCCAGAGGCACGACGAACACGAGCGCCAGGCTGAGCGCCCAAAGCACGAGGACGATTGCACCGGCTCTCGTGAACAGGCGCCGCGCCTGTTCCGAGGATCCGGAGGCAATTCCCGAAATGAGCGACGTGACCAGGTAGGGCATCACCGTTACCTGGAGCAACTGCACGAAGGCCTTTGCCGGCCACTCGAGAAACGCTGCGCGTTCGCCAAGGAAAAGACCGACTGCTACGCCGCCGGCGAGACCGATCGCGATCTTCAACGACAGGCTCATGCGTTTGCGAGTGGGTGGAGGAGAGGCGGTCATGGCTGCGCCGGACTTGTGGCGAAGCCGCATCGCTCGATCAGCCGCTGGAACGAGCGCTCCGTTCGGAGTGGGTCCCATTTGGGATCCATTGGCAGCCAGATGAGGTGCACGTCGCGGACGTCGTACGCATGCCGCAGCCAGTCGATGGCGCGGTCGAAACGGCCCATGCCGGCGTGGACAAGCGCCATCGCGTAGGGCGGCACGTAGCGATCCTGCGAGATCGACTCGAGCGTGCGTAGCACTTGTTCCGCTTTATCGGCCCGACCGGTCCTGGACAGGATGTAACCGCGGAGCGACAGCGTCTTGCTGTTACCACCGGATGTCGCTTCTACCTGCTCGAGGGCCTGGAGCGCCATCTCGGATTCGCCAAGCCGTTCGTACGCCCACGCGAGCTGGAAATAGCCAATCCAGAACGACGGGCCGATGATCGTCGCCCGCTTCGCGAAATCGAGCCCTGCGTGTTCGTCGCGCGCCAGCAGCGCGACGTGCGCCGACAGCGCGTAGTTCATGGGTTGAATCGCGTCGAGCTCGCGCGTCCGTTTCATGCAGGCAGCGGCCTCTTCGTGCCGCCCGATCGTGCCGAGGAGGACGCCGAGATTTCGATGTGCGAGGGGATAGTGCGGGTCGAGATCGATCGCGCGCCTGTACGACGCTTCCGCGGCGGCCCAGTCCCAGTCGATCCAGTAACTGACGACGCCTTTCGACGTGTGGCTCTCGGCGATCGCAGGGCCGCTGGCCACGGCGTGTGACGCAGCTTCCCGGGCGCGCGGACCGACATCGAGCGGCGCGGCGTCGGCATTGATAGGACTGCCCGCGAAGGCGTCCGCGAGTCCGGCCCATGCCAGTGAATACTGCGGATCGAGTGCGGTCGCCCGCGCGTAATGTTCGACGGCGGCGCGATTGCTCGCCGGCGTGAGCGAATCGAGCCTTCCACGACGTAGGTCACGCCGAGCTCTCGACCGATCTCGGCGAGCGATCGCGTCGTCCGCTTGTACGACAGGACGGATGTCCGGCCGATGACGCTGAGACGCTCGGGATCGATCTGTCCGAGCGCGGTCGTCGCTTCTTCGGTGAACCCATCGGCCAGATATTCCTGCTCCGGCTGACCGCCGATGTTCTCGAAGGGCAGCACCGCGAGCGTGACGGCGCTCGATTCGCTCGAGGTCTGCGGCCGGCTGATCTCGACCTCCGCGATGAAGCGATAGCCGCGCCCTGGGATTGTCTCGATGAACTTCGGCTGGTCCGGAGTATCGCCGAGCACCTGCCTCACCTTCCGCATAGCGGTGTTGATCCCGGTTTCCACCTCGACGACCACGTCAGGCGACCAGAGACGCTCGATGATGTCCTGACGCGACACCAGTTCGGGCCTGCGCTCCACGAGCAGGATCAGCAGGTCCATCGGCCGCCGCTCGAGGCGAATCTGCTGGCCCTGGCGGCGAAGTGCATACGCAGCGACATCCAGCTCGAACCCGGCAAAACTGAACGTCTTCGAGGAACTCATATCAATCTTCACCCAATCTTCATGCTCTCTTCAGGTCCGCGCCATGGGCAGCGGCGCGCGCAGAAGCGATGATGCCGCCCATGCGGGATGTCATTCCGGCGTTCTGCGAAGAGGAGCAAGGATATGTCGTCACACAACAGGAAATCGACTCTTGTGGTTGCTGTCATGGTCGCCGCAGCCGTGCTGGCCTCGCCGTTGTCCATCAACGCTCAGGAATATCGGAAGGGTCCTGCCAGACCGTCGCTGGAAGGCACGTGGTGGGTGCAGGTGACGGCTTTCTCGGATTGCACGTCGCGGACTCCGGTGGGATCGTTCGCCGCCATGCTGACGTTCGCGCGCGGTGGAACGATGACCGGGACGACGACGAATCCGGGGTTTGCGATTGGCCAGCGCGGCCCCGACCATGGAGTATGGTCTCGCGCCGGCGGGCACAACTACCGGGCGTCGAGCGCGGCGTTCATTCTGTTTACAAGCGCGCCGAACCCGCCCGTCAATCCGGGATTTCAGACGGGGTATCAGCGGCTCGATCAGGACATCAGGCTCACCGATGGCGATCACTTCACGAGCGACGCCGTCACTCAGTTCTTCGACACGACCGGACACAAGTACCGCGAGGGGTGCGCAGCGGCATCCGCGCGTCGATTCGAGTAACACCTTCTAATTAGAGGCTGGCCGACGCCGGGTCCGGCGTCGGTCACGATCCGCGATAATGCAGGCAACGCATGCCTGAATTGCCGGAAGTGGAAGCGGTCCGCCTCGAGCTCGATCCCTGCTTCACACGCTCTCGCATCGACGACGTCGAGGTGCGCAGGCCGGACCTGCGCGATCCGTTCCCGAGACGATTCCGGGCGCGGCTCGTGGGTCAGACGGTGGAGGTGTTCAGACGGCGGGCGAAGTACCTGCTGGCGACGTTGACGTCCGAGGAGACGCTGGTCATGCACCTCGGGATGTCGGGCGGGTTCAACGTGTCTCTCCCCGGCGATCGCGCGCGCGACGTCGACAAACACGATCACGTGATCTTTACGATGTCGTCGGGTGCGGTGGTCGTATTCAATGACCCGCGCCGCTTCGGGATGATGACGCTGCTGACGCCCCGGCAGCTCGCCAGCCACCCTGTCCTGAGCGCACTCGGGCCTGAGCCGCTGTCCGACGACTTCGACGCGGCCGCGCTGGCGCGCGCGTGTCGCGGGCGGAACACGCCATTGAAGGTGGCGCTGCTCGACCAGGGCATCGTCGCCGGTCTCGGGAACATTTACGCCTCGGAGGCACTCCATGTCGCTCGACTGTCGCCGATGCGCGCTGCCGGCAGCATTGCAACAGCAGCCGGCGAGCCGCGCGAACCGGCGTATCGCTTGACGGGGGCCATCAAAGAGGTGCTCACGAGGGCCATCGCGCGCCTGGCGTCGAAGCGCTATCGCTCGGCGCCGTTCCGGGTTTACGACCGCGAAGGGGAGCCGTGTCCTCGCCGGGGTTGCGGTGGCGCGATCAGGCGCCGGACCCAGGGAAGTCGATCGACGTTCTACTGTCCGCGGTGTCAGCGGTAGCCCGGCCGGGGTCCCGGTTCCTGTCGCGCAGAACCGCTCCGGCATCATCCGTGCTATCCTTCTGGTTCGGATTTTGCCGCGTACTGTGCCGGCCTCCGGCGTATCGAGTTCTTGACTCGCTCCTCCAGAAGTTCAGCCTGGCTACGAGACGACATCCACCGGCATCGGTCCTGATGCCGAGAACGTCGCGATTGCGACAGAGGAGTCCGTGTTTTATGGCTCGAAAGTTGTACGTCGGAAACCTGCCCTACGAAATCGGGGAAACTGAGCTCCAGGAGCTGTTTGCCCGGGCCGGATCGGTCGAATCGGTCACGGTGATGCGCGACCAGATGACCGGGCGCGCGCGGGGCTTTGCGTTCGTCGAAATGGCCAGCGACGAAGACGCGCAGAAGGCGATCCGTGAGCTGAATGCCACCCAGGTGGGAGGCCGCAGCCTCACCGTGAACGAAGCGCGTCCGAAGACCGAGCGTAGCGGCGGGTTTGGCGGCGGCGGCGGCGGTGGCTCACACCGTCGGCGGTCGGAACCGCGTTGGTAACAGGGATGGGCGAGCACATCCGAGGCGCTGTCTCAAAGACGGCGCCTGCTCGCAAGATCGCCGGCCGGCCGGCCGAGCGTCGCGGCACACCGAGCTCGGGTCGAATCGTCACGTTGTACATCGGCCAGGGCCATGGCTTCATCCGGCTGTCGAACGGCCGCGAAGTCTTCTTCCACCGGAGCGATCTGCGCGAGGGCATTTCATTCAACGCATTCGCGGTTGGCGATGCCGTCATCTTCGAATTGCTGGAAGACAATGTCAGTGGCGCGCGCGGAGTACAAGTTGAGCCGCGGCAGGCGCGTCGCTGATCGACGCGCCTGACGCGACGAAAAGGCGATCATCATGGTGAAACGCCCCGACCGAATGAATGCGTTTGAGTTCGTCGTGCTGTCCTCGCTGCGCGCCGCGCAACTTCACCGTGGCTGCACGCCGCGCGTCGAGGAGTCGAACAAGGTAGCCGTCACCGCGCAGCACGAAATTGCCGAAAAGAAGGTGCTGGCGATGGCGCGAGTGACCGCCGAACCGGTTCCACAAGCAGACGAATAATCCCCACCTACCTTCCGACGCGACTGACCGACGACTGCACCAGAACGAACACCAGCGACAACATCGCGTAGCCGCATGCGGCGCTCAACCCGATCGACGCAGCGACCATGACGGTCATGACCGAGAGTTCCATGTGTTCACATCCATGCGCTCGGCGTGGACACTAATGCGTATCGCACTTCCCAACCAAGCTCATAGTGATGGGGTGCAAGAGAGACGCCATGGGGCGCCGCGGGTGGCATTCGACTTGCTCTAGGTTAGGGACAGCACCGCTCGCCGCCGTATCTTCGGTAGCGACAACATCCCTTTCCCCAACGACGGGGGGCTTCGGCCTCCCGACCCGTCACTTTCTCGACCTGCCAGTAGTTTTCGAATCAGCAATCGAGGTCGATCGCGTGCTGCAGAGCGCACGCGCGCGGGCGTCGGCCGCTCTGGCTGTGAAGCGCGCTTCTCCTGGTTGGCCTTTGCTATACTCCGCGTCATTCTTCCTGGATCTGTCTCCGACCTCCAGCAGCGACTAGCCGATCAGCATTACGTCGCGGACCGCGGGCTGGCCGTGTCCGTCTATCTCGCCCTGCAGCTGAAGCGGCCTTTGTTTCTCGAGGGCGAGGCCGGCGTGGGGAAGACCGCGCTCGCCAGCGCGACGGCCGCGGCGCTCGGCACCGATCTGATTCGCCTCCAGTGTTATGAGGGACTCGATGTAGGACACGCGCTCTACGAATGGGACTACGCGCGCCAGCTGCTCGAACTTCGCATTCTCGACGCGACTCACGCCTTGAATAGGGAGAACGCGCATCGCGAGCTCTACGGCGAGGCCTTCCTGATCAAGCGGCCGCTGCTGCAGGCGATCGATCCGCTGCGCACGCGTCCGGCGGTCCTGCTGATCGACGAAATCGATCGCGCCGACGAGGAGTTCGAAGGATTCCTGCTCGAGCTGCTCGCCGAATTCCAGATCACGATTCCGGAACTGGGGACAATCCGCGCTTCGGCGCCGCCGCTCGTTGTGCTCACGTCGAACCGGACGCGCGAAGTGCACGACGCGCTCAAACGACGGTGCCTGTACCAGTGGATTTCGTATCCGTCATTCGAGAAAGAGCTGGCGATCGTCCGCACGCGCGCGCCTCAGGCGGCGGGGCGGCTCGCCGAACTCGTGACCGCGATGGTCCAGGAAATGCGGAGCGCCGAGCTCTACAAAGTTCCCGGCGTGTCGGAGACGATCGACTGGGTGGCGGCGCTCGTCGCGCTCGACAAGCACACGCTCGATGCGGCCACGATCGACGAAACGCTCGGGGTCGTCCTCAAGGCGAAAGAAGACGTCGAAGCGCTCCGTGGACGCCGGGCGGCGGAGCTGCTCGATCGGGCCATCGCACGCAGCGCGACGCCCGCCTGAGACAGGCCGCCGGCAATGTCCCGACTTCTCGACAATCTCCTGCTGTTTGGACGCATCCTGCGGCGCGCGGGAATCGCCGCGGATCCCGAGCGGCTGCTCGTGCTCGTTCAGGCGCTCGCCTATGTGAACCTTTCCGTGCGCGAAGAGGTCTATCACGCGTGCCGCGCGCTGCTCGTGAACCGGCAGGATCAGATCGCGATCTTCGACCGCGCCTTTGACGCGTTCTGGCGCGAGCATCACGAGGGCGACGAGGCCGGCGACGAGCGGGCCGAGCAAGCGCGCGCGGCGGTCGCCACTGCCGAAGCGGGACTGGAAGTCGCGTCCATGTCCGACCGCGACGAAATCGATCAGGAGTCTGCGCCCGCCGATGTCCCGGTCAAGACCTGGAGCGATCTCGGCATCCTGGCCGACAAGGATTTCGCCGCGTTTACGGCCGACGAGATCGCGCAGGCGCGGGCCGCGCTGTCGCGTCTCGACTGGAATCCTGGTGAACGCCGTACCCGGCGATGGGTGCGCGGGCGCGGGCCGCGGCTCGATCTCCGGCGCGCCATCGCCGACAGCGTCCGCACCAGCGGCGATATCGCCAAGCTCAGGCGGCGTGAACGGCGCTGGCGTCCGCGTCCTCTCGTGCTCGTCTGCGACGTCAGCGGATCGATGGAGCGCTACACTCGCATGTTGCTGCTGTTCGCGCATTCCGTCGCGGCCCGGCAGCGGCGCGTGGAGGCCTTTCTCTTTTCGACCGGGCTTACGCGGATCACGCGGCAGCTGCGCATGCCTCGCCCAGACGAGGCGCTGGCGGCGGTGTCACGCACGGTGCCCGATTGGTCGGGAGGAACGCGCATCGGCGCCGCGGTCAAGGATCTGCACAAGCGGTGGAGCCGCCGCGCGTTGAACGGCGGGCCCGTGGTCCTGCTGATCTCGGACGGATGGGATCGCGGCGATCCGGGAGAACTGCGCGATCAGATCGCGTGGCTTCAGCGAAGCTGCCATCGGCTCATCTGGCTGAACCCGCTCATCGGCACCGCCGGCTACGCGCCGTTGACTCGCGGTCTGCAGGCCGCGCTGCCGTTCGTCGACGACTTCCTGCCCGCGCGAACGCTCACGAATCTCGCGGACCTGGCCATGCACCTGAACGCGCTCGCCTGACGCGCACCGAGGACACAGATGGAAATCTCCGGCTCTTATAAGTTCAACGCGCCGCCCGATCGTGTGTGGGCGCTGCTGATGGATCCGGCGGTCCTGTCGTCCTGCATTCCCGGGTGCGACCGGTTCGAGCCCGACGGCGAAGACCGCTACACCGTCACGCTGACGGTCGGCCTGGCCGCCATCACCGGAACCTACACGGGCACCGTCGTTCTCGTCGACAAGGTGCCGCCCGCGTCGTATCGCTTGAACGTGGAAGGGCAGGGCAGGCCCGGGTTCGTGAAAGGCAGCTCCGCGATCGCCTTGCGGCCCGAAGGTGCGGCGACGGTCGTGGATGTGACCGCCACGGTGCAAACCGGCGGCGCGATCGCGCGCGTCGGCCAGCGTCTCATCGGGAGTGTCGCGAAGATGATGCTCGACCGCTTCTTCGCCTGCCTGCAGCCGAAGGTTGATGCCGTGTAGCGCGGCCGGTCAGACCTGGCCTATTTCGCCCTCGACATGGCCGACGCCAGCGCGCGTTCGGTGAAGACGGCGATCATCGCGCGGCGGTACTCGGCGCTGGCATGGATGTCGGAGTTGATGTCCGCCACCCCTGCGCCGGCGTTGCGCGAAGCCTCCTCGATGGTCTTTTGATTCAGTGGCTTTCCCGCGAGAACCTGTTCCACGCTCGTCAGCCGCGTCGCGTGGGTGCTCGCACCGGTAAGGCCGATGCGCGCCGATTGAATCGTCCCGCCACTCACCTCCAACGCCGCGGCGACGCCGACGATGGCAAAATGCGACGCGCGCTGATGAAGCTTGGCATACGCCGCCGACTTCACCGGCGTGAACTCGACGCTGACGATGATTTCATCCGGGGCCAGATCGACGGTGAAGAGGCCCTGACAGAACTTGGACGCGTTGACGACTCGCGCGCCCTTGGGACCTTTGATCTGGATGCCCGCGTCGAGCGCCAGCATGACCGCCGGGTAATCCGCGGCGGGATCGTTGTGCGCGAGGCTGCCGCCGAGCGTGCCGCGATTGCGCACCTGCGGATCGCCAATCGACGCCGCCGCTTCGGCCAGCATCGGACAGGCCTGCTGCACGAGCGCCGAGCTGGCGACGTCGTGATGGACCGTCCCGGCGCCGATCGCGATCTTGTCGCCCGTCTGTCTGATGCCGGCCAGCTCCGGAATGCGAGCGATGTCGATCAGCGTTTTCGGCTCGCTCAGGCGCAGCTTCATCAGCGGCACGAGGCTGTGGCCGCCCGCGAGCAGCTTGCCGTCGCCTTTCGCCGCCCGGAGCTGGGCGATGGCGTCGTCGAGCGACGTGGCTCTCTTGTAGTCGAATTCCGTTGAGATCACGACCGCCCTCCCTGGATGATGCGCCACAGTTTCTCGGGCCTCAGCATCATGTCGATGTGTTTCACGCCGAACTCGCTGAGCGCGTCGACGGCCGCGTTGACGATGCACGGGGTGGACCCGAGCGTGCCAGCTTCGCCGACGCCTTTCGCGCCGAGCGGGTTCACCGGCGTCGGCGTCACCGTCGCGGTGAGCTCGAAGCGCGGGAAGTCGATCGCGCGCGGCAGCGCGTAGTCCATGAACGACCCGGTGAGCAGCTGGCCGTCTTCGTTGTAGACGACTTCTTCGATCATCGCCTGGCCGATGCCCTGAGCCAGCCCGCCATGAATCTGACCTTCGACGATCAGCGGGTTGATGAGGTTTCCGGCATCGTCGACCGCGACGAGCTTCAGCAGCGTCGGCTCACCCGTCTTCCGATCGATCTCGATCATCGAGATGTGGCAGCCGAACGGATACGTGTTGTTGGCCGGCTCCCAGAACGCTTCGTCGCTCAAGCCCGGCTCGAGCCCCTCGGGCAGCGGCACGGGCACATACGCATACGCGGCGACGCTCGCGAACGACTTGCCGGACGCCGGCGATCCTTTCACCGAGATCATGCCGTTTTCGAACACGAGATCGTTCTCGTCGGCTTCGAGCAGCGCCGCGGCGAACTTCGCCATCTTGGTCTTTACCTTGGTGCCAGCCAGGTGCAGCGCCGTGCCGGCGACGGCCTGCGACCGGCTGCCGAACGTGCCGATGCCTTGCTTCACGACGCCGGTGTCGCCGTGAAGAATGGTGACGTGGTCGAACGGGATGCTGAACTGATCGGCCAGCATCTGGGCGAACGTCGTCTCGTTGCCCTGGCCGTGCGGTGACGCGCCGGTCGTCGCGCTGATGCGGCCATCGCGCTCGATCGTGACCTGCCCGTGTTCCCAGCCGCCGGTCGGCAGCGCGGCGGATGGACCGAGGCCGCAGACCTCGACGTACATCGAGAGTCCCAGACCGACGATCCGTCCCTGCTTGCGTGCGGCGTCGCGCTCCGCCTTCAGGCCGTTCCAGTTCGCGGCCTTCAGCGCCTGGTTGAGCGCTTTCTCGTAATCGCCCGAGTCGTACACGGCGCCCACTTGCGTCGCGAACGGAAACTGATTCGGCTGGATGAAGTTCTTGCGGCGGACCTCCGCCGGATCCATCTTGAGCTCACGCGCGAGCATGTCCATCGCGCGCTCGACGAAGTAGGTCGCTTCGGGACGGCCGGCGCCGCGATAGGCATCGGTCGGCGTCTTGTTGGTGAACACCTCGGTGAGCGTGGTGCGAATCGCCGGAATGTTGTAGGTGGCGTTCGCCATCATCATCGTGA
>Ga0134123_10003294_pt1 | contig 10520 bp, 8 predicted proteins | sample KB303_FD_96460 | JGI IMG/M metagenome (GOLD analysis project Ga0134123, IMG submission 96460) | Terrestrial soil microbial communities without Nitrogen fertilizer from Kellogg Biological Station, Michigan, USA - KB3-0-3 | ecosystem: Environmental > Terrestrial > Soil > Unclassified ...
CAGTTGCCTGAGCGTGGTGTTGACCAGGTGCGCCACCGCACCCGGACAGCGGCCGTGATGCGCTTCCCCCCAGCCGGTCACCCCGCCTTCCGTTTCCACTTTGACGATCACCGCGTCGCGTTTCACCGCGCGGCCGATGCCCAGGGTGACACTGTCTTTCGGATCGACCGGGAATGAAGTCGGGAAGGCGCGAATCTCGGTAATGCGCAGGCCATTCATTACTCTTCTCCCTGAAAACTGCAAAACCTAAGTCTTACCACGAAGGCATTCACTTCTATACCCCCTTGAGGGGTACGAAGACCACGAAGAAGCACGAAGGGAATCGCTCGGTATTGTGTGTAGTCTGGTTGGATGAGTGATCGTTCGATTGCAGCGTATGGCCGCCATATTGATGCCTACCCCCATCGATGCACTGCAAAGGATGCGATTCGATCGTTCCTGCGTGGCTTGTCTTCGTGTCCCTTTGTGTTCTTCGTACCCCTCAAGGGGGTATAGAAGTGAATGCCTTCGTGGTGAGGTTTGCGATTTTCAAGCTCACTTCAGATGGCTGATGTCGACGACGCGGTAGGCGGGCTTGTATGCATCGCGATAGGTCCTGGAGTGGTGCACAACCGGATAGCTGGACTGCGCGATGCGATCGAAGTACGCCACCACGTCCTGCCGTGTGAACGGGATTCCTCCGGCGGCGGCGAGGTCGCCGAGGCAGGCGCAGAATTTTCCGAGCTTTTCCCGGGACGGCGGATAGCTGTTCGCAGTCTCGACGAACGCGCGGTGCAGCTCATCGAGACTTTTTCCCGCCGCCAGCCAGGAACGCAGGTGCACGCGCGCGAGCTTGCCGTCGGGCGAGATGATGTCCATTTCCGGTTCCACCGGTCCGGTGCCCAGTTCGGCCGCCTCTTTTTCCAGCCAGGCGTGGGCGGCGGCAGCGTCTTTCACCGCATGGCCCGGTCCGAGCGCCGCCTGATGCAGCAGCTTGTAAACATCGTCCAGCTGCATTGCAGGATAACGTTCGAGATGCGAGGTCAACAATTGGCCTACGAATTTCATCAGGTACTCCAGATTATTAAGGCATCTTAATCCAGCCCCGGCGTCAAAAGGGTGGGCTGAACGTGAGACGGTTGCCAACCGAACTGCGCAGGACTATGTTGCAGTTGTCGTTTTGACGCCGGAGGAGCAGCAGTCATTGGGCTGCCAGCCGAATAGTCCGGCACGGCGGCGAGACACAACTACCTGTGTGCGCATTCATAGACACAGGGGAAATAAATAACTTCAATAATCAGGAGGACAAACCAAAATGGAACATGGACAGGAGAACAGGATTGTAAGTACGGCTCAGCCGCTGGAAACCCAACCGGTGCGAATGAGCCGTCGTAGTTTTCTGGCGACCGCGGCGGCATCGGCGGCCGTTGCCGCAAGCGCGAAGTCTGCGTTCGCGGGGACGGACAAGTTTGGCCGGGACCGGGATTGGACGGGCAACGAAACAGTGACCTATCCGGAACCAGCATTCGAGGTGAAGGACAAGCGCTTCAGCGGGCGGCAGGGCAACGCCACTTTGCAGAGGATCTGGCACGGCACCGGCAATGACGCTGCGCTGTGGTGCGAAGGCCCGGTCTGGATGGGCGATTGGGGCTGCCTGCTGTGGAGCGACATCCCGAACCATCGCGTGCTGCGCTGGAGCGAGGATGACGGCCATGTTAGTGTCTACCAGACCGAGTCCGGTTATTCGAACGGCCACGGTCGGGACAACCAGGGCAGATTGCTCGCATGCGAGCACGACACCCGCCGGGTGCGCCGTCGCGAATATGACGGCACGTGGACAGTCCTCTGCGACAGTTTCGACGGCAAGAAGCTCAATGCGCCCAACGATGTGGCAACACATCACGACGGCTCGCTCTATTTTACCGACCCGGGCTACGGAATCATGGGACCGTACGAAGGGCACAAGGCCGAGTTCGAGCTGCCCACCCGGGTCTATCGCATCGATCCGGCAGGCAAGGTCACGGTTGCGGCAGAAGGTCCGATGCGCCGCCCCAATGGTCTGTGCTTCTCTCCGGATTTCAAGAAGCTGTATGTCGTGGATACCGGGGCGACCGATGGACCGGGCAATCCCGCCAACATCATCGTGTTCGACGTCAAGGGCACCGCGCTGTCCAACCCCAAGGTTTTCGCGGATTTTGCGCCGGGCTTCACCGACGGCGTTCGCTGCGATACCGACGGCAACGTATGGTGCGGTTGGGGCTGGGGCGGAATGGATACAAACGGTGTCCGCGTCCATCATCCCGACGGCACGCTGCTGGCATTCCTGCATACGCCGGAAGTCATCGCCAATCTGGTCTTCGGCGGCACCAAACGGAATCGTCTGTTGATGTGTGGAAGCACGTCGATCTACGCGATCTACGTCAACGCAGTCGGTCACGCACTGAGTTGATGACAATCGCTTCGGTCCGCCAGGACCGTTGCGAAATAAAACCCGCGCAGCGCACACTGCGCGGGTTTTTTCATTCCACACAAATGGCGCGCCCCATGGCTGAAGCCCATGCCGGCGCTCGAATTGGCGTGGTTGTCGTCCTTGTCATTACAAACTGAAACACGAGCATGGCTGGACGTCGTCCTGGGATCGATATCCCGGGTAGCCGGCGACCCAGTTGATGCTCCGGTTGTCGGCCCGGTCGCCGTCCATGACGCCGACATCCGTTCTGCTTCCCACGGCAGGTGCGCGGCGAAACATCGATAGCTGGCTTGCTGAGATGCGACCGCGCCACTACCATGGCTGCAAATCCGGTGTCTGGGTCTCTCGACTAACGGTCCCGGTGCACGGGGAGTTGAGGATTTCCGATTGCGTTTTGGCTCCTGAACCGCGCCTCGATGCAGAGGCGACGTTCCGGGTGTGAAGTGTCCGCGTCGAAAATCGGCGCGGGTTTTCAGTGTTTAACAATGAGGAGGAGAATGGAATGGCTACTACAACTGAGCAGGAGTTCTTCGATCCCGGCGAGCCCGAGGGGCGCGACCGGGAGACCGGCGCAGGCCGCCGCCGATTCCTTGCTGGCGTAGGCGCGGGCGCGCTCGCGCTGGGCGCGCGGATGGCGCTTGGGCAGGACAAGCCGATGGCGCCACCGAGCGTCGTGACTACGCCTCCGCGCGATTTCGGCCCCGGCGGCGCGCCGAACGTCTATTTCTGGGATGCCGATGTACTTGCCGTCGATCCCTCCTTCAATGGGCTCGCGCAGCCGAACGCGCCGATTCAGCGTCTCTGGGGACCGGGGGCGTTGTGGGCCGAGGGACCGGCGTGGAACTCCGTTGGGAAATTCCTGGTCTGGAGCGACATCCCCAACAACCGGCAACTGCGCTGGATCGAGGACGACGGCCACGTCTCCGTCTTCCGGAGTCCTTCGAACAACAGCAACGGCAACCTGTTCGACTTCCAGGGCCGGCAGGTTTCGTTCGAGCATCTGACCCGGCGTGTAGTTCGTTACGAACTCGACGGATCGATCACGGTGCTCGCTGACAACTACAAGGGTAAGCGGCTCAACTCGCCGAATGACGGCGCCCCGCACCCGGACGGCAGCATCTGGTTCACCGATCCGCCGTACGGTGCGCAGCTCTATGAAGGCACGCCGGACCCCGCCGGAGGCAAAAGCAACAAGGCGGGCAAGCTCAACAACCGGGTCGGTCAGCCGGTCGGCGTCAGCGACACGAAGCAGGAGCTGCCCACCCAGGTTTATCGCTGGGATCCCAGTGGCCGCCTCGACGCGGTCATCGTGGACGACAAGGTGCCGAACCCGAACGGGTTGTGCTTCTCGCCCGATTACAAGAAGCTGTACGTCTCCAGCACCGGCCCGGCCGGCAAAGGGGACATCCACGTCCTCGATGTCGGGGGGGACAACAAGCTGTCGAACCAGAAGGTATTCACCGATTGCAAGGTCGATGGGGTGCATTGCGGCCCGGACGGTTTCCGCTCCGACGTGTTCGGCAATCTGTGGTGCGCAAGCAATGCCGGCCGCGCGGTTGGCTACAGCGGCGTCACGGTGTGGAGTCCGGAGGGCAAGCTGCTCGGCCGGATCCGGCTGCCCGAGATATGCGGGAACGTCACTTTCGGCGGTCCCAAGCGCAACCGGCTGTTCATGGTGGCCAGCCAGTCGCTCTTCGCCGTCTATACCGCGACACAAGGCGCGTCTCCGAGCTGAGTTTCAGATCGGGGGCTCATCCGCAGCAGGCAGCAAAAAAGCCCGCGCATCGCAAGATGCGCGGGCTTTTCTTTGGCCGGGTGTCGAGCCGGGAAGTACCGTGCTGCCGGATTCAGAACGGCAGCATGTAGCCGACGGTGATGTAATCGGCGTTCGGATTGATCTGCGTGTACTCGACGTCGAGAATGCCTCGTCCCATGCGGAAGCCGAGGCCGATACCAGCGGTCAGGTTGATATCGTCGTCAATGTCGTCGTCCCAAAGGGAAACGCCAAGTTTGGCTTTGACATGGATGTCGCCCTGGCTGCGATACACCGCGTAGCCGGCGACAGAGTTGATGTTCCAGTCCTGGTTACCCACTTCACCATCGATAATCCCGAGCATCAGCTCAGCTTCCCAGGAGAGATTGCCCTGGATCGGTTTGCCCAGCATCGCGCCGATGCCGAATCCAGCGTCGTTGTCACCGCCGTGCGGCTTCTGGAAACCGGCTTTGCCGCCGAACCATAGATTCTGGGTGCCTTGCGCCATCGCCCCGGCCGAAAACAAGGCCATAACCATCGCGAAAGCCATGATGATCTTCTTCATTCGATCTCCTAGTCGTGTAGTGGAAACAGAAGTGCGGGCAGATCCCGCCACCATTCGAAACTGCCCCGGGGAACTGCAAGTCCGGTCGAGGGGAATCGCGCCGCGACGAACGTCCCCAAGTATTGTGTCATCCCGTCCCGAGATTGAATACTGTCGCCTGCGGACGACAGATGCAACGTGCCGAATGGACCTCAGGAACTTCGTTCGCCCGGCTGGTCTGCTGCATCCGCAATTGGATGCACCCTAGAGTTGCCGCTGACTAAAGTTGCCGCTGAGCGAGTTCGCCGAGTTTGACGATCGCCTGTTCGACTCTTGGCGACCAGGGCTCGGCGCAACCCATGCGGATGCAGTTGCGATAGCGATCGGTCGCCGAGAACAATACCCCCGGCCCCAGCGAAATATTGTTGCGAATGGCCTGGCGGAATAATGCCTCCGAATCGCACCGTTCCGGCAGTTCGACCCAGAGAATGAAACCACCTGCCGGCCGGGTGATCCGCGTACCGGAAGGAAAATGCTCCGAGACCGCGGCTGAAACTTGCGACAGCTGGTCGCGAAAAACACGCCTCAGGGCCCGCAGCTGACGGTCGTAGTTGCCACTGGCGAGAAACTCTGCGACCGCAAGCTGCAACAACTCGGGACTGCCGACCGAGTTGATGAACTTGAGCATCTGCACGCTCGCATGCCAGCGACCGGGCGCGACCCAGCCCAGCCGGAACCCGGGTGCAACGGTCTTGGTGAACGAGGAGCACAACATGACGTTGCCGTTGCGGTCGAAGGCTTTCGCCGGAAGCGGCCGCGTGTCGCCATAATACAAATCGCCGTAAACGTCGTCCTCGATCAGCGGCACGCCGCGTTTTTCAAGCAGTTTCACCAGGCGTTTCTTGCTGTCGTCGGACATGGTGAAACCGAGCGGGTTCTGCGCATTCGGCATGGCAATCACTGCGGCGATCCTCGAGCGATCGAGCGCGAACTCGAGCGCCTCGAGCGAAATACCTTCACGCGGATGGGTGGGAATCTCCAGCGCCTTGACGCCCATGCTCTCCAGGATCTGCAGCAGTCCGAAATACGTCGGCGACTCCAGCGCGATGGTGTCGCCCGGCTTGGCGACTGCGCGCACGCACAGGTTCAGCGCTTCCATGCAGCCATTGGTCACGATGATGTCGGCGGCGGCGAGATTGCAACCCAGGTCCAGCGATTTGCGGGCGATCTGGCGGCGCAACTCCTCGTTGCCGGGCGGCAGCACGTATTGTGTGAGCGACAGCGGTTTGCGGCGCGCAATCGACGAAATCAGCCGCTGCAGCTTTGCGGTCGGCATGTGGTCGGGACCCGGGCAGGCGGCACCGAAAGACACCACACCGGGCCGGCGCGCATCGAGGACTTCCTGCACCAGTGCGCTGATGCCGACCAGTTGCGGCGCAGCCGGTGGATTGGATATCGACGGTTCAGCGGCCGACAGCGAGCGATGGCGAACGTAATAACCGGCGTTCGGCCTTGCTTCGATCAGCCCGCGGTTCTCCAGCACCTCATAGGCGCGCAGCACCGTGGCAACCGAGATCCTGCGCTGGGTGGACAGGCGGCGCACTGAAGGCACCCGCTCGCCCGGACGCAATGTTCCGGCGGAGATCATCCCGGTGATCGAGTCGGCAACGGTTTCGTAAAGGACGAATTCCTGGGTCATGGCGTGCACTGTATAGGGAGGGCGGCGCGGCCGAACAGGCACAGCTCGCGGCACATTTGACCATAACAGTTTTTGATTTGGCAAACTGTTACGTACACAATTTCACTGCGCTGAATCTGTTACGGCCCGGACCGGCCCCCCAAAATTGCCACCATGAAAGTGGAAATCGAAAACGCGGCCATCGCACTCGATCCGGCCCAGTCGCTTCGGCTGAAAAGCGCGGCCGGGGTGCGAATAGTGTGTCGCAGCGGGACTGCCTGGGTGACGCAGGAAGGGGTGCTGCGGGACGACTTTCTGAGTTCCGGCGACGCGCTCACCTTGCACAGCCGCGGCGTAACACTGGTGCAGGCGATGGGGCGTGCGTTGATTTCGATCGAGCAACCGCGTGCCGGCGGCGCCGCGAAGGCTCGCTTGTACGGAACGCCCTTACCTAGCGGTGCGGTCTAGAGCAGTCTTTACAGTTACTCAATAGTCGTACTTGATCGAACAACCGTAGGGCATGGCACTGGGCGTGCCAACCCGCTTGCCGCCGAGTGCATCGTCCAGCGCAGCGGCGACAAGGTTTTTTGCGCCGGCGATGTCGCGTTGGCTGGTCGAGGGCCTGTCGTCGATCCCGCCGACATAGACCAGCATGCCTTTCGGGTCGACGACATACATGTGCGGCGTGGTGCGCGCGCTGTACTGCTTGCCCACCTTGCCGTCCGGATCGAGCACGAAAGCGCTGGGTACTGCCTTCCACTCGTGGAGGATGCTCTTCGAACGCGCCGGGTCGCGGTAATTGCTATGTCTCGGGCTGGTTGAATTGATTCCCAGCCATACCACGCCTTTTTGCGTGTACCGGGACTGCAGCGCCTGCATGTTTCCGCTTTCGTAGTGCTTTTGTACGAACGGGCACTCGGAATTGAACCATTCCAGCACCACATACTTGCCGCGATAGTCGGAGAGTTTCTGTACCTTGCCGTCGATATCGACCAGGCTGAAATCCGGCGCGGCCTGGCCGGGGGCGACCGCGGCGTGCGCCACCGAAACCATCACGGCAATCCAGACTGCCAACAGCGAAGCAACCGGCTTGTTCATGTTTCCTCCTGTCTTCGATGCGCAACCAGCTACGCGCGTTACGAGGGCGGCGCCGCTTCGTCGATCGCGCGCAGCACCCGTTCCTGGGTCAGTATTTCCGGAAGCAAGGTCGGCGCCCCCTGGCTTCCCGCCGCATAAACCGCGTACACCGGCACGCCTATGCGCCCGAGGTCGCGCAGGGCGGCGGTGATCTGCGCATCCTGGTTGGTCCAGTCCGCTCTCAGTCGAACCACATTGCGTTGCTCAAAACGGGCGTGCAAGGCGTCAGATTCGAGCACCAGGCGCTTGTTCACCTGACAGGTGACGCACCAGGCCGCGGTGAAGTCGACGAAGACCGCGCGTCCTTCGGCTCGCGCGGAGGCCAGCGCATCCGGGGACCAGCGTTTCCATGGGCCGCTGACCTGTTCCGCCTGGGCCTGCATAGTGTTGCTGCCGGGCCACGCAAATACGCAGCCCGCTATGGCCAGCACCAGCGCGGCGATCATTGTCGCGCGTTTGCCGTTCTCGGTGGAAGCCCGCCAGCGGCCGACCACCCACAAGGCAGCCGCGATCAGCGTAAGGCCTGCGAGCAGGCGGGCCACGGCATCGACGCCGGCTTGCCTGCCCAGCACCCAGGCCAGCCAGACCACGGTCAGAAAAAGCGGGAAGGCGAGAACCTGTTTCAGCGTCTCCATCCAGCGTCCGGCCTTCGGAATGCGCTTGATCAGCGCGGGCCAGAAGCACAACAGCAGATAGGGAGCGGCCATGCCCAGCGCCAGCGCGGTGAAGACCAGCATCGCTTCGAGAGCAGGCCGCGTCAGCGCAAAACCGAGCGCCGCACCCATGAACGGCGCGGTACATGGTGTAGCCACCAAGGTGGCCACCAGCCCGGACAACGCCGAATCTGCATAGTCGTTGCGCAGCCGCAGTTTTCCCGCGAGCGATTGCAGCGAGGATCCCACCTGAAACAGACCGCTCAGGTTCAGGGCGAGCACAAAAAACAACAGCGCCAGCGCGGCCACCACTGGAGGAGACTGCAGTTGATAACCCCAGCCCAGCGCTTCGCCTTGTGCGCGCAGCACCAGCAATATTCCGGCGACCACCCAGAACGACACCATGACCCCCGCAGCGAATGCGAGTCCGTGCGCGCGCAGCTTTGCCGGTTTGCCGCGGGCCTGTTCTACGAAACTGAGCACCTTGATCGTGACCACCGGGAACACGCAGGGCATCAGGTTGAGAATGATCCCGCCGATCAGGGCCAGGCCTAGTGCGGCGAGAAGACCGACATCGGCGAACGGGCTCAGCGCTGGCTGTTCGAGGATCTCATCGGCCAGCGCCGACGCAGACTCGACCTCGACTTCGACTTCTGCCGCGGCAACCCCCTTGGCGAGTCCGGGTTCGGCCACGATCAGGCCGGTCAACGGTCCGGACTTCGCGCGGATTGCGGCTGCGGACGCAACGCGGACTTCGTACCCGCCTGCAGTACGGATCATCCGCTGCGGCGAGGCGTTCTCGATCCAGCCGTCCTGGTCGGGAAACAGCATGAGATTGTGAATGCGCGTCGCCCGCGCTTCAGCGCTCGACAGCCGCAGCACCAGATCGTCGCCGCGAAGGTAAGCATCGAGGCTCCAGCCGTCCAACTTGCGCGGCAACTGCTCGCGGGTGCGCTCGATCGCCTTCGCCCACTTCGGGTCGACCCCCGCCGCCTCGTCGCTCACCGGCAGCATCACGCTGAAGGTCGCATCTCCGGGAATACAGATTTCTTCGCAGACCAGCCAGTCTGCCCTGGCGGTGATCGGCACTGCGCTGCCCGGGGCAAGTCCGGCGGGTACCTGAATGTCGCTGAGCAGGAATATTTCGCCCTCGTAGCCAAAGTTGGTCAGCGGCCCGACATTGATGCGCCGAGGCGCCGGCCACTGGATCGGACCGGCGGTGAATCCCTGCGGCAAGGTCCAGGTGATCCTGGTGGGTAGTCCCGAATCGCCGGGATTCCTCCAGTAAGTGTGCCAGCGCTTCTCCATCTTCAGACGCAGCGCCATGGTTACCGGCTCGCCCGGGCGCAGGGCCAATTTCTCGGCGATGAGTTCCGCTTCGATGTGGGGGCGCTGCACCGGCGCACACCACGCCGAAGCAATCGATGCCGCTGCAACCGCAGCGATTAAACACTGAGCAAGAATGCGCATGAAGACAGATTGTCGAGTTGTCTGCAATGTCAGAGCATCGCACCGGCGGATAGTTCTTGCCGGGCTAGGTTTGCGCACGCTCTGCCGAGTCCGGCAGTGTGCGTACCGGCGCGATTGTAGCGCCGTTCCTCTGCGACCGGAGCGAGGCTTGAGCGGCTCGCCGTGCGCTATGGCAGGATGCGGCGATGTTTACCCGCCTGGTCTCAGTGATATTGCCCGGCATCCTGATCGCGCTGCTGCCGGCTTCGAGCGCGGCGCAGGCGCCGGTACGCATTGCGGCGCACAGCGTCGTCGAGTTTGCCTCAGTAAAACAGGGCAGGGAGATCCTTGGACGCGTGGACGATTATGTCGCGCGCATGGGGCCGTTCGACCGGATGCTGAGGCTGAAAACCGGGAGTCCGGTGTCCGAGCGTCAGTTTGTCGATTTCGCCGTGGAGAATGTGCTGTCCTGGAACGCACAGGAGAAGAATCGGGTCGGTGCGATCGTGGGGTCGCTGGCCGGAGAATTGGAAAAGCTCGACGCGCCGTTTCCAGCCCGCGTGTTGCTGGTGAAGACCACCGGGCGCGAAGAAGAAGGGGTGGGGCATACCCGCGCCAACGCAATCATGCTGTCGCAGAGAAGTCTGGACGCTACCGATGAGGAGCTGGCCGGCCTGCTTGCCCATGAACTCTTTCACGTGTTGTCCCGCCACGACCGCTCTTTCCGTGCGCGCGCGTATCGCATCATCGGCTTTCACCTGTGTCCGGAAATCATCCTGCCGCCACAACTGGCGCGGATCAAGATCACCAATCCCGATGCCCCGCTGAACGATGCTTTCATCGACGTGTTCCTGGAC
>Ga0134123_10003295_pt1 | contig 10514 bp, 12 predicted proteins | sample KB303_FD_96460 | JGI IMG/M metagenome (GOLD analysis project Ga0134123, IMG submission 96460) | Terrestrial soil microbial communities without Nitrogen fertilizer from Kellogg Biological Station, Michigan, USA - KB3-0-3 | ecosystem: Environmental > Terrestrial > Soil > Unclassified ...
CGGCGGCGTAGCTCAGGTGGCAGAGCAGGGGTCTCATAAGCCCCGTGTCGGAGGTTCGAGTCCTCCCGCCGCCACCACTTTCTGGTGGGTGGGGCGGGTCGGCGCCTGCGGCGAGGATCCGGCGTGCGGCGGCGCTACGGCTTGCGGTTGAGGGCGCGCTCGCGCTCTTCCCACTGCGCCTGCATGCGGCGCTGCTGACGACGCTCCGAGACGGTGTGGACGACGCCGAACAGGATGCTGAACACCACCGCCGCGATGCCGACGAGGGCGAACGTCATGGGCGGCGACACCGGGCGATCGAGCTCATGAATCGATCGTAAACCATGGGGCGAATCATCGCCAAACAAGACCGCCGCTCGGTTGAAGTCGCCCTGGCCCTCCGCTAGACTACATCCCCGTGACGCAAGCCTCCGCCGGTCGGCCCCTCGCGCGGTTCTCCGTCGTCGATCTGACCACCGTCCGCTCCGGGCCCACCTGCACCAAGATTCTCGCTGACTTCGGAGCCGACGTGATCCGGGTCGAGCGGCCCGGCGGGGAGGGGCGGGAGCGGGTCTTCTTCGACGCGGCCGACCTCCACCGGAACAAGCGAAGCGTGGCGGTGAACCTCCAGGACCCGCGGGGGGTCGCGATCCTCGAGCGCCTGGCCGCCCGGGCCGACGTGGTGGTGGAGAACTACCGGCCCGACGTCAAGCACCGGCTGGGGGTGGACTACGAGACCCTCTCCCGGGAGAACCCGCGGCTCGTCTACGCCAGCATCTCCGGATTCGGGCAGGAAGGGCCGTACCGCGACCGGCCTGGCTACGACCAGATCGTGCAGGGCATGTCCGGGCTCATGTGGCTCACCGGCACCGCGGAGAGCGCGCCGCTGCGGGTCGGCATCCCGATCGGCGACCTGCTGGCCGGCTACTTCGCGGCGATGGGGATCCTCACCGCCCTGCTGGAGCGAGAGGTGTCCGGCCGCGGCCAGAAGGTCGAGACCTCCTTGCTGGAGGCGCTGACCGGCAGCCTGTCGTTCCAGGCCGCGAAGTACGTCAACACCGGCGAGGTGCCCCCGCCGGTCGGCAACCACCATCCGCTGACGGCGCCGATGGGCGTCTACCGCGCGAAGGACGGGTTCTTCAACCTGGCCGTCGGCAACGACGACATGTGGCGGCGCTTCTGCAAGGCGATCGACCAGCCGGGGCTGGCCGCCGACGCGCGCTTCGGCGGCATGCTGAGCAGGGTGAAGCACCGCCGCGACCTGGACGCGGCTCTGGAGGCCACCTTCGCGGCGCGGACCGCCGCGGAGTGGGTCGAGATGCTGAACGCGGCGGGCGTGGCCAGCGGGCCGATCAACACGGTGGACGCGGTGTTCGCCGATCCGCAGATCCGCCGGGCGGACCTGGTGCGAGAGGTCGCCAACGCCGCGTGGGGGCCGCACAAGGTGCTGGCCCTGCCGGTCCACCTCTCGCGCACTCCGGCGCGCGTGGAGCACGCGGCCCCCATGACCGGGGAGCACACGCGCGCGGTTCTCACCGAGCTGGGCTACGACGCGGCGGCCCTGGAGCCGCTGCTGGCCGAAGGCGTGATCGAGCAGTACAAGGGAGAGACGCCATGAGCGACCACATCCTGGTGGAGCAGGACGGCCCGATCGCGACCGTCGTGTTCAACCGGCCGAAGATGCGCAACGCCATCAGCCTCGCGATGTGGTCCGAGATCGCGGTGGTCACCGACCGGCTGGCCAAGGACGACGCGGTGCGGGCGATCGTCTACCGGGGCGCGGGGACCGACGCCTTCGCGTCCGGCGCCGACATCTCCGAGTTCCAGGAGAACCGCAAGGACACCGCGACCGCGCTGCACTACAACAAGCAGACCGAGGCGGCCTACTCCGCGATCCGCCTCTGCCCCAAGCCCACGGTGGCGATGGTGTTCGGCTTCTGCATGGGCGGAGCGATGGCCCTCGCGATGGCCGCGGATCTGCGATTCGGGGCGGCTGGCTCGAGGTTCGGCATCCCGGCCGCGCGGCTCAGCATCATCTACGGGCTCGACCCGGTGCACCAGCTGGTCGACCTGGTGGGCCCCGCCTACGCCAAGGACATCCTGTACTCGGCCCGCACCGTGGATGCGGAGGAGGCCCTCCGGATCGGCTTCATCCAGCGGCTGGTGCCGGTCGCGGAGCTCGAGACGTACACCTACGACTACTTGAAGAAGGTCGCGGCCAACGCGCCGCTCTCGGTGCAGGGCACCAAGGCGCAGGTGCAGGCGATCTTCGAGGGCATCACCGAGCCCCATCGCGAGCGGCTGCGGGATCTGGGCATCGCGACCTTCGACAGCGAGGACTACCGGGAAGGGACGCGCGCCTTCCTGGAGAAGCGGGCGCCCCGGTTCCAGGGGCGGTAGCCTCTGCGCGTCACCGTCCTGTCCTCGACTCCCCTCAATCCGCTGGAGGGGAGCGGCACCTTCGTCGGCATCGCGGGGCTGGCCCAGGGGCTGGCCCAGCTGGGCCACCAGGTCACGGTGCGTCCGCTCGGCCGGCGCACCGGCTTCCACACCCTGGACCGGTGGCTCTACAACGCAGCGGTGGCGCTGCGCCCGCCCCGCCACACCGACCTCGTGCTCGGCGTCGATCTGGACGGCTTCCTGTGGGCACGGCGGCGGCGCCTGCCGTTCGTGGCGAGCCTCAAGGGCATCATCGCGGACGAGCTCCGCAACGAGCGGGGCTGGGTGCGCGCCCTCCTCACGGTGCAGGCGCGCTGGGAGCGCCGCAACGTGAACCGGGCGGACCTGGTGATGGTGACCAGCCGCTACTGCGCGGAGGTCGCCCAGCGCGAGTACGGCGTGCCGCCCGAGCGCATCGCGGTGGTGCCCGAGCCCATCGACCTCGAGGTGTGGGACGACCAGTTCTGGCGCGCGTCGCGCCGGCCGCGCGGGAGCCCGCCCGCGAACCCGGTCGTCCTCTGCGTGGCGCGCATGTATCCCCGCAAGCGCATCGGGGATCTCCTGCATGCGGCGGGGATCCTGCGGGCGCGGGTGCCCGGCGTGCAGGTCCGGATCGTGGGGCGCGGTCCGGAGTGGCCCGCCGTCTCCCGGCTCCGCGCGGAGCTGGGGCTGGGGGAGTCGGTGGCCCTGCTGGGCGACGTGGGCCGCGAGCGCCTGGCCGAGGAGTACGTCAACGCCACCGTGTTCTGCCTGCCCTCGGTGCAGGAGGGCTTCGGCATCGTGTTCCTGGAGGCGATGGCGGCCGAGCTGCCGGTGGTGGCCTGCCGCATCGCCGCGGTGCCGGAGGTGGTGCAGGACGGGGTGACCGGCCTCCTGGCTCCGCCGCGCGACCCGGGAGCCCTCGCGGCGGAGATCGAGCGGCTGATCGCCGATCCCGAGCTGGCCCGCCGGCTCGGCCGCGACGGGCGCCGCCGGGTCCTCGCGTTCACTCCCCGGCACGTCGCGGAGCGGTTCGTGAGCGCGGTACACTCCTGCCAGGATCGTCTGGGACAGCAGGCGCGAGGAGGCTGAGCCGCATGGTGTACGCGACCCGGAAGTTCACGTTCTCGGCCGGGCACCGCTACTGGCGGTCGGAGTGGAGCGCGGAGGAGAACGCGCGCGTCTTCGGCTCGCTCACGGTGGCCCACGGCCACAACTACGTCCTCGACGTGACCGTGCGCGGGGCCATCGATTCCCGCAGCGGCATGGTGATGGACCTCGGCGAGCTCAAGCGGGTGGTGGGCGACGCGGTGATCGCGCGCTTCGACCACGCCGATCTGAACCAGGATCCGCTCTTCACGCCGGGCACGATCCCCACCACCGAGAACCTGGTGAAGGCGATCTGGGAGCTGCTGGGACCCAAGCTCGGCCCCGAGCGGCTCCATCGCCTCCGGCTCTGGGAGGACCCCACCTTCTACGTCGAGTACCTCGGCGAATGAGCGGATTCGCGGTCACCCGCGCGTACCACTTCAGCGCCGCCCACCGTCTCGCCAGCGAGGACTTCTCCGAGACGGAGAACGCGGCGGTCTTCGGGCAGTGCTTCCGCCAGCACGGACACAACTACCTCCTCGAGGTCACGGTGTCGGGCGAGCTCAATCCCGTCACCGGCATGTCGGTGGATATCGGGGTGGTGGACCGGGCGGTCAAGACCACGGTGCTCGACCGGGTCGACCATTACGATCTCTCCGCGACCGTCCCCGCGCTGGCGGCGGTCATCACCACCGGGGAGAACCTGGCCCGGACCTTCTGGGAGTGGCTCGAGGGCGCCCTGCCCCCGGGCAGCCTCCGGAAGGTCACGCTGGTGGAGACGGCCAACAACGTGTTCGAGTACTGCGGCGAGGGCGCGGCCGCCGGAGCGGCGACCCATGGGAGGTAACGTCGAGGCGATGGAGCGGCTCATCCGCGACATGCTCAAGGAGCTGGGCGAGGATCCCACGCGGGAGGGGCTCGAGAAGACGCCGGCCCGCGTGGCCAAGGCGTGGGAGTACCTCACCTCGGGGTACCGGCAGAAGGTGCACGACGTGCTCAACGAGGCGCTGTTCACCGAGGAGTACGACGAGATGGTGGTGGTGAAGGACATCGACTTCTACTCGCTCTGCGAGCACCACCTGCTTCCCTTCTTCGGCAAGTGCCACATCGCCTACATGCCGTCCCGCAAGATCGTGGGGCTCTCCAAGCTGCCTCGGCTGGTCGAGATGTTCGCCCGCCGACTGCAGGTCCAGGAGCGCCTCACCACCCAGATCGCCCACACCCTCGAGGAGGTGCTGCAGCCCCGCGGGGTGGCGGTGGTGGTGGAGGCCCTGCACATGTGCATGCTCATGCGCGGGGTCGAGAAGCAGAACTCCAAGGCGGTCACGTCCGCCATGCTCGGCGCCTTCCGCGAGAACGCGGAGACGCGCGCCGAGTTCATGGAGCTGATCCGGGCCCGCGGCGGGCTGGTCATTTGAGGCTCGAGGGCCGGGTCGCGGTCGTCACCGGCGCCGGCCGGGGCATCGGGCGGGCGATCGCCCTGGCGCTGGCCCGCGAGGGCGCACGCGTGGCGCTGGCCGCGCGCTCCAACGGCGAGCTGGCCGCGGTGGCCCACGAGCTCGGGCAGGCGGGGGCCACGACCGTGGCGGTGCCCACCGACGTGCGACAGGAGGCCTCGCTGGAGGCGCTGGTGGGGCGGATCCTGGGGGAGTGGCAGCAGGTCGACGTCCTGGTCGACGCGGCCGGGGTGGCGGCCTTCGCCCCGGTGACCGACTCCAAGCTCGACGACTGGGACCAGATGCTGGCCGTCAACCTGCGCGGGGCGGTCCTGGCCTGCCGGGCGGTGCTGCCCGCCATGATCGCCCGCAAGCAGGGCACCATCATCAGCGTGGGCTCGGTGGTGACCAGCCGGGCGCTGCCGGGCAGCGCGGCCTACACCGCGTCCAAGTACGGCTTGCTGGGCTTCTCCCGGGTGCTGGCGGAGGAGATGCGCCCGCACGGGGTCCGGGTCGGCGTGATCTCGGCCGGGGCCACCGACACCCCCCTCTGGGACGCGATGCCGGGGGCCCCGCCGCGCGAGCGCATGCTCCGGGCCGATCAGGTGGCGGAGGCGGCCCTGTTGATGGCCGCTCTCGGCCCCAACGCGACCCTCGAGGAGGTCAGCCTGCTGCCCGCGGGCGGGATCCTGTGACGAGGCGGGCCATGCCCCCGGGCAGGCCCTCGCCCCGTCTGCTATAATGAGCCCGCATCGACATTTTCGGGGACTTCACTCCAGGGAGGCATCGATGATCACGTTGACTGAGACGGCCGCCAAGAAGATCTCGGACCTGCGGCTCGAAGAGGGCAAGCCCGAGTGGGGCCTGCGGATCCGCATCGTCGGCGGCGGCTGCTCCGGCATGTCGTACGAGCTCGGCTGGGACGACACCGCGTCGGACGGCGACAACGTCGTCGAGAGCAACGGCGTGAAGGTCTTCGTGGACTCGCACAGCGCCCCGTATCTCGAGGGCAGCGAGATCGACTACGTCGACAACCAGATGCTGGGCGCCGGCTTCGCGATCAAGAACCCGAACGTGAAGTCGTCCTGCGGCTGCGGCTCGTCGCACCAGTTCTAGACCGGGCCGCGGACAGAAGGCTCGCTCGATGAAGGTGCAGGTCCGGCTCTTCGCCCGCTATCGCGAGGCGGCGGGCCGCGACTCGCTCGATCTCGAGCTCCCCGACGGCGGCACCGTCGAGCGGGCCTGGGAAGCGGTCGCCCGTCAGCTTCCCGCGCTGCAGCCGTACCGGCCCTTCACCCTCTTCGCTCTCCGCAACGACTACGTCGGCGCCGATCATCCGCTGGGAGACGGCGATGAGCTCTGCCTGTTTCCGCCCGTGAGCGGCGGCTCCCACCCGGTCTCCTCGCCGGCGGACTGGATCGAGATCACCGCCGAGCCGCTCTCCGAGCGCGCGGTGGCCCAGGCGGTCGAGCATCCGGGGGCGGGCGGCATCGCGCTGTTCTCGGGCGTGGTGCGCGACCAGACCGGTGGCCGGCGGGTGAAGTTCCTCCAGTACGAGGCCCACGCCCCCATGGCCCTGGCCAAGATGCGCGAGATCGCGGTCGCCATCCGCGGGCGCTGGCCGGCCACCGCCCGCGTCGCCCTCGTCCACCGCATCGGCCGCCTCGAGATCGGGGAGTCGAGCGTGATGATCGCGGTCTCCTCGCCGCACCGGGGTCCGGCCTTCGACGCCTGCCGCTTCGCGATCGACACCCTGAAGGAGACGGTGCCGATCTGGAAGAAGGAGCACTTCGAGGACGGCGAGGTATGGGTGGGGCTGCAGTCGCAGTGTGACCATCGCCACTAGCCTCGTTCCGCGCGTCCAGGACACCATTCGCCGTCACGGAATGCTCCGTGGCGGCGAAGCCGTCTTGGTCGGGGTCTCGGGCGGGCCCGACTCGGTCGCCCTCCTGGACGTGCTGTGCGCCCTGCGGACCAGCCTCCGCCTCACCGTCACGGTCGCGCACGTCCACCACGGCCTGCGACCGGAGGCCGACGCGGAGGCCGACGCGGTCGCCCATCTCTGCGAAGGCCTCGGCGTGCCGTGCCGGGTCGAGCACGTGACCGTGCGCCGGGCGCCGCCGTGGGAAGGGCTCGAGGCGGAGGCGCGGCGGGCCCGGCACGCGGCTCTCGCGGCCGCGGCGCGGGCGGTCGGCGCGGTCCGCATCGCGACCGGGCACACCGCGGACGACCAGGCGGAGACGGTGCTGATGCGGCTGCTCCAGGGAGCGGGACCGCGCGGGCTGGCCGGCATCGCCCCGGTGCGCGGCCTCCTGGTGAGCCCGCTGATCGAGACGCGCCGGAGCGAGATCGTGGCTCACCTCGACGCGCGAGGGCTCGCGTGGGCGGACGACGCGAGCAACCGGGACCCGCGCTTCCTCCGCGCGCGCATCCGCCACGACCTGCTGCCGTTCATGGCCGAGCTGACCGGCGGCTCGGTGGTCGAGGCGCTGGCCCGCGCCGCCGGGACGGTGCGCGCGCTGCTGACCGACCTCGAGGAGCGGGCGCGGGCCGACGTCGAGCGGCACGCGGTGGTCGGCGTGGAGGGCCTCGTCTTCGACGTCGCCGAGCTGGAGACGTGCCCGCGGGAGCTGGCGGTGGAGGTCGTCCGTCAGGCCGCGGCGCGACTCGGGGAGACGCGGCCCCAGCGGGCCTCGGCGCAGCGCGCCCTCCGGCGCCTGCTCGGCGAGGCGCCCCGACGCCGCGCGGTCGGCCTCGGGGGGCTCGTGGTCGAGCGGAGCGGCCGCCGGCTCCGGGTGGGTCCGCGCGCGCTGCCCGCCGTCGCCACGCGCGCGTGGCCGACGCCGGGGATCCTCGATCTACCCGAGATCGGCCAGCGGCTGGTCGCGCGCGTCGTGCCGCGCGCACCGGAGTACGCGGTGCCGAGGGAGCCGTCGCGCGCGGCCTTCGACGCCGACGCGCTGCCCGCCATGCTCACGGTGCGGGCGCGCCGATCGGGCGACGTGTTCGACCCGTTCGGCGGGCCGGCGCTGCGCCGGCTCAAGTCGTTCTTCATCGACGCGGCCGTGCCGCGGTGGCGTCGCCCGCGGACGCCCCTCGTGGAGGTGGCGGGCGACATCGTGTGGGTGGCGGGGGTGCGACGCGGCCGGCGGGCGCCGGTGACCGCCGCGACCACGCGCGTCCTCGAGCTCGCCCTGGAGCCGGCTGGTCCGCCCTCGAGCCCGGCGGTAAGATGAACGACGGAGGTCTCTCCATGCTCAGCCACCCGGTTCGCCGTCGTGGGCTCGCCCTCGTCCTCTCGCTCGCGATGCTGCCGCTCGCGGGCGCGCCGGTCGCCCTGGCCCAGTCCCGTCCGGCCGAGCGGCCCGCGGCGCCGGCCGCGCCGGCGCCCTCGCCCGGCTCCCAGGCGATCCTCCGCGCGCTGGAGGACGCGTTCGTCTCGGTGGCGGACCGGGCCACCCCGTCGGTGGTGAACGTGAGCGTGAAGCTCAAGCCGGAGGTGGCGCAGGAGGATGCTCCGTCGCCCGAGATGGAGGAGCGCTTCCGCGAGTTCTTCGGTCCCGAGCTCTTCGAGCGCTTCTTCCGCAAGCGCGCCCCCCGCGAGGAGGGCCGAGCCACCGGCTCCGGCGTCATCGTGGATCCGCGCGGCTTCGTCCTCACCAACAACCACGTGGTGGAGAACGCGACCGCCATCGAGGTGCGGCTCTCCGACGACCGGAAGTTCAAGGCCACCCTGGTGGGCCGCGACCCGCGCTCCGACCTCGCGGTGCTGAAAATGGACAGCCCGTCGCCCCTGCCGGTGGCGGAGCTCGGCGATTCCGACAAGCTGCGGGTCGGGCAGTGGGTGATCGCCATCGGCAATCCGTTCGGCCTCGACCGGACCGTGACCGCGGGCATCGTCTCCGCCACCGGGCGCACTCACGTGGGCGTCGCCACCTACGAGGCGTTCATCCAGACCGATGCCTCGATCAACCCCGGCAACTCCGGCGGCCCGCTCCTGAACCTGGACGGCCGGGTGATCGGCATCAACACCGCCATCGTCTCGAGCGGGCAGGGCATCGGCTTCGCGATCCCGATCACGATGGCGCGCGACGTGATGACCCAGCTCATCGCGCGCGGGCGAGTGGTTCGCGGCTGGCTCGGGGTGGTGATCCAGGACCTGACGCCCGAGCTGGCCGCGGGCTTCGGGGTGAAGGAGGACGCGGGCGTGCTGGTGGCCGAGGTGATGAAGGACAGCCCCGCCGGCGCGGCCGGGCTCAAGCCGGGCGACGTCATCACCGACTTCAACGGCGGCGGCGTGAAGGACGTCACCGACCTCCAGAAGCGGGTGGCCGCGGTGGAGCCCGGGCGGGCCGCGCCGATGACGGTCACGCGCGACCGCAAGACGGTCACGCTCAGCGTGAAGGTGGGCGAGCAGCCGAGCGAGGAGGCCCTCGCCGACGCGGAGAATGGCTCCGAGAGCGTGCTGGGGCTCACCGTGGAGCCGCTCACCCCGGAGACCGCGCGGCAGAACCGCCTGACCGCCCGCCGCGGCCTGCTGGTCACCGAGGTGGAGCCCGGCAGCCCGGGCGCGGAGGCCGGCATCAAGCCGGGCGACGCGATCGTGGAGGTGAACCGCGAGCCGGTGGGCGACGTGGCGGCGCTCCAGCAGCTGGTGGCCGGGCTCAAGCCCGGCGAGTCGGTCCCGGTGTATCTGCAGCGTGGCGGGGGCCGGGGCGAGTACGTGATGCTGACCGCCCCGCGTCCCTGAGCCGGCCCGCTCGCCGCGTCGACGCAGTAAGCGCAGGATTCCCCTTGACAGCCGGGCCCGCGCTGCCTAAGGTGCCGCTCACTTCGCTCACTCCAACGAGCCGTGAGGGCACCGCCAATGACGACCGAGCAGCGTGCACGCAAGGATACGCCGCGCGGCGATGACCCCGCGGCGGTGTACCCGCCGCGACCGGTGGTGCTCGCGATCGACGACGAGCCGGGCGTCCGCGAATCACTGCGGCTGATCCTCGAGGGCGAGTTCGAGGTGCTGGAAGCGGCCGACGGCGCCGCCGCGCTGGCGATCCTCGGCGCCCGCCGGGTCGACGTGGCGCTGCTGGACGTACGGATGCCCGGCGAGCCCGGCTCGCGGGTGCTGCCCCAGATCCTGGCCATCGACGAGTCGATCCCGGTCATCCTCATCACCGCCGATCCGCACCTGCGCATGGCGGTCGACGCCATGAAGGCGGGCGCCTACGACTACCTGGCCAAGCCCTTCGACGTGGACGAGCTGCAGCGCCTCGTGCGCGAGGCGGCCCAGCAGCGCGGCAAGGAGCGCGAGCTCGACTACCTGCGGGCCGAGCTCGACCGCGCGCACGGCTTCGACGAGCTGGTGGGGCGCCATCCCCGAATGGTCCGGCTCTACGAGCTAATCGCCCAGGTATCGCAGACCCACGCCACGGTGCTGATCACCGCGGAGAGCGGCACCGGCAAGGAGCTGGTGGCGCGCGCGATCCACAACCAGAGCCCGCGTCGGGCGCTGCCGTTCGTGGCCGTCAACCTGGCCGCGATCCCGGAGTCGCTGCTGGAGTCGGAGCTGTTCGGCCACGAGAAGGGCGCCTTCAC
>Ga0134123_10003296_pt1 | contig 10513 bp, 8 predicted proteins | sample KB303_FD_96460 | JGI IMG/M metagenome (GOLD analysis project Ga0134123, IMG submission 96460) | Terrestrial soil microbial communities without Nitrogen fertilizer from Kellogg Biological Station, Michigan, USA - KB3-0-3 | ecosystem: Environmental > Terrestrial > Soil > Unclassified ...
GGCGTGATCCTGCTGCTCGCCGGCCGCCGCCCCACCACGGCGTTGCACTACGTCTACGGGTTCGGGCCGCTCGTGGTGTTCGCGATCGCCCACGTCCTGGGCAGGGAGGACCCGTTTCGGACGAGGCCATGGATCCCTTTCGCCATGGCGTCCTTCATCTCGTTCGGCTTGTCCCTGCGAGCGCTCACCACCGGGCTCGGCATCGGCTAGGTCCCGGCAACGTTCCCGCAGCCTCGGCGTAGGCTGGTCGGGTGCAGGCCCGCTACTCGCGCTGGGACGACACGCAGGATCCGTTCGGCCCCGAGCTGTCCGCGGGGGAGCTGCTCGAGGAGCTGTCCGACGACGCGCTGTCGGGTCTGGGGATCGAGGGCTCGCTCTCGCGCCTGCTGCGCCGCGGGATCCGGGGGAGCTTCGACGGACTGAACGCCCTCCGGGACCGGCTCCGCGAACGCCGCGCGCGGGAGCAGGCGAACCTCGACCTGGCCGGCCCGCTCGAGGAGCTTCGCGATCGGCTCGACGACATCGTCGATCGGGAGCGCTCGACGCTCTCGTTCCGAGCCGAGGACGACGCGCGGCTGCGGGAGGGGTTCCTCGACGCGCTCCCGCCCGATGTTCCCGGCCAGATACGGGAGCTGAGCGACTATCGGTTCGTCGATCCCGAGGCGCAGGAGGCCTTCGACGAGTTGCTGGAGCACATCCGCGAGCAGGTGATGGGCGCGTACTTCCGCAGCATGGCCGAGGGGATGCGCTCGATGTCGCCCGAGGACCTCGCGCGCTTCCGCGACATGCTCGCCGAGCTGAACCGGATGATCGAACAGCGCGATCGCGGCGAGCCCTACGACTTCGAGGGGTTCATGCAGCGCCACGGCGACTTCTTCCCCGGCAACCCGAAGACGCTGGACGAGCTGCTCGAGCACATGGCCGCCCGGATGGCCGCGATGTCCCGGCTGCTCGCATCGCTGTCGCCGGAGGAACGGGCCGAGCTCCGGGCGCTCGCCGAGCAGGTCCTGCAGGACATGGATCTCGCGTTCGAGGTCGACCGGCTCGGCTCGAACCTGTCTTCGGCATTTCCGGACCTGGGGTGGGGAGAGCCCACGCTCGCAGGCGGCGACGAACCGCTGCCGCTCTCGGCGACGATCGACGCGATGGAACGGCTGCACGACCTCGAGGAGCTCGACCGCTCGCTCCAGGGCGACTACCCGGGCGCCTCGATCGACGACGTGGACGAGGAGGCCTTGCGCCATGCCCTCGGCGAGGACGCCGTCCGAGATCTCCGGCGGCTGAAGGAGATCGAGCGCGCGCTGGAGCGTGCAGGGCTCGTCACGCGCGAGCGGGGCCGGCTCGAGGTCACCCCGAAGGGGGCTCGTTCGATGGGGGAGCGGGCGCTGGTCCGGGTGTTCGAGGAGCTCCGGCGGGACCGGGAGGGCGTGCACGAGGCCCGGGAGGCCGGCGGCCTCGCCGAGCCCACGGGCGCGACTCGGCCGTGGCGGTTCGGCGACAGCGGGCAGATCGCGGTCCAGCGGAGCGTCTTCAACGCCGTGGTCCGAGGTGGTCCCGGAGCCGGGGTGCGGCTCGAACCCGACGATCTGGAGCTGCTCGAGGCCGAGCAGCGCACCGAGGCGGCGACCGCACTGCTGCTGGATCTCTCGTTCTCGATGCCGCTGCGCGGCCACGACGTTCACGCGAAGCGGATGGCGTTGGCCCTGCATGCGTTGATCGAGGGGCGCTACCCGCACGACACGCTGTACCTGATCGGCTTCAGCGATTACGCGCGCCAGATACAGCCGAGGGAGCTCGCGGCCGCGGGTTGGGAGCGCGTGTACGGGACCAACATGCACCATGCGTTCCACCTCGCCGGCCGGCTGCTCGCGCGGCACCCGCGCGCGACGCGGCAGGTCATCATGGTGACCGACGGCGAGCCAACCGCGCACCTCGAGGGGGAGCGCGCGCGCTTCGCATGGCCGCCGATCCCCAAGACGATCCGATTGACGCTCGCCGAGGCGACCAGGCTCTCGAGATCCGGCGTGACCCTCAACGTGTTCATGCTCGAGGACTCCCCCGGGTTGATCGGCTTCATGGAACGACTGGCCGAGCTCACGGCGGGTCGGGTCTTCCTGATGAACGACCGGGAGCTCGGGTCGTTCGTGCTCCGGGACTTCGTCCGCCGGCGAGCCTCGTAGCACAGACCGGTGGGCGGGCCCGTCACGTCGCGGGGCGGCCCCACCACATCGTGACGATCCGGTGCTCGGGGGGCCCCGCGGCCCACAGCCCGTCCCGTTCCACCAGCCGCTCGCCGAGCGCCTCCGCGATCTCGGCGTCGCGATCCGACGAGACGCAGAGGCGGCGCCGGATGAATGCGATCGCGTCGTCCCGGCGTTCGAAGCCGCCGGCGCGAGGGACGCGAGCCTCGTCCACGCGTCGGACCTCGATGCCGAGCTCGGTGATCGCGTCGACCGCGAGGTCGGCGTTCGGGCCGGTGGGCCGCTGGAGTCCGTGGAGGCGCCGCCACAGGTCCGCCATCCACGCGAGCGGATGCGCCGACGTGATCTCGACGACGACGCGGCGGCGGGCATGGGCGTCGAGCGCCCGCACGAACGGCTCGAGCTCGCCGACGTTGTACAGGACGTGGCCGCACACCGCGACATCGGCCGTCGGCGCGTCGGGGCTCGCATCCGGCCACCGGCCCTCGACGGCGTCAGCCTTCACGCCCGCCTCGCGCGCGGATCCGAGGAACCCGGTCAGCATCTGGGCCGATTCGTCGACCCCGGTGAGCCGGCTCGCCACCGCCGCGAGCGGCAGGGAGGTCGCTCCGCCTCCGACCCCCACGTCCAGCACGTCGCCCCCCGTCCCGAGCGCCTCGAGCGCGACCCGGGTCGTCGCGCTCGGTTCGGCGGGCGTCCGTTCGGCCCGGGTCCGGAACAGCTCCGGGGGGAAGCCCCAGGGCGATTCGGGCGCCGCGGCCAAGATCTCGTCCGGGATCGCCCAGCCGGCGAGCTCGCGTCGCCAGCGTTCGAGCGCGTTCACTCCTCGAGCTCCGAACGCACGTCGTCCGTGTGCTCACCGAGCCGGGGCGGGGGCATCCGGGCGGGCGGGACGCGGCCGTCCAAGCGGATCGGATCGGCAACCAGCCGGAGCGATCCCCGCCCGGGGTCGTCGATCGACTGGATTGAGGCCGCGCCCTCGGGGGACGTGAAGACCTCGTCGAGCGTTCGGACCGGCGCGCAGGGGACCGACGCGGCCTCGAGCGCGGCGAGCCACTCCGCCGCGGGGCGCCGAGCGAGCTCCTCCGATACGATCGGGATCAGCTGGTCGCGGTTGCGCACACGGTCCGCGTTGGTCGCGAACCGTTTGTCGGACGCGAGCTCGGGCCGGCCGATCACGCCGCAGGTCCGCTCGAAGAGTCGGTCGTTGCCCGCAGCCAGGATGAACGGTCGGTCGGCGGCCTCGAACAGCTGGTACGGCACGATGTTGGGGTGCGCGTTGCCGAGCGGCTGCGGCACGAGACCACCGAGCAGATAGTTCGCGGCCTGGTTGACCAGCGCGGCGACGCTCGCGTCGAACAGCGACACGCTCACGCGTGCACCACGTCCGGTCGCGTTCCGCCCGAGGAGCGCCGCCTGGATCGCGTTGCACGCGTAGAGACCGCAGATCACGTCGAGGAGCGCGACCCCGACCTTGGTGGGTTCGCCACCCGGGTGCCCGGTGAAGCTCATCAGTCCCGAGAGGGCCTGGACGATGATGTCGTAGCCCGGGCGCGCGCTCTCGTCGCCCTCGCCGAACGCCGTGAGCGAGCAGTACACCAGGGCGGGATGCTCCGCCGACAGCGAGGCGTGATCGAGCCCGAAGCGCTCCATGAGGCCGGGGCGGAAGTTCTCGACGACCACGTCGGAGGCGAGGGCGAGCCGGCGAGCGGCCGCTCGGCCGTCCTCGGTCCCGAGATCGAGCGTGACCGAACGCTTGTTGCGGTTCAACGAGAGGAAGTAGGCGGCGTCGCCCCCGACGAACGGCGGCCCCCACCCGCGCGTGTCGTCGCCGGTGAGGGGGCGCTCGACCTTGACCACGTCCGCGCCGAGGTCGCCGAGCAGCATCGTCGCCAGCGGACCCGCCAGCACCCGGGAGAAGTCCGCGACCCGGATCCCGGCGAGCGGGAGTCCGGTTGGGAGATCGCCGTCGGGTGACAAGGAGCTCCTCGCGATGGGGGCCAAACGAGCGGCGCCGCCGGAGCCCGAAGGCTCCAGCGGCACCAACGGATTTGTACACCGGCGGCGGTTCGGCGGTCAAATCGTTCGTCCGGTTTTGTCACTCTATTGTCGATGACGGCCGGGCGATCGATCGGTCGCGCGCCCGGCCCGCGGACGGGGGGTGGCCAACGGCCGCCGAATCCGACACGATGACCTGCGTGAACGAGGAGAGCCTCCAGCGGGCCAACGCGTTCCTCGCCGCCGTCGCGGCCCGGGCGACGACGGGCGAGCTCGTCGATCTCTCGCCGGCCGAGCTCGGCAAGGAGATCGGCGTGGTCGAGCCGCTCGCCGCCGCGAGGGCGGTCCGCGCCCTGCTCGCGCGTCGACGGCTCGAGGCCGTCGACGGCCGGTACCGCCTGCTGGACGCGAGCCCGATCGAGGCGGGCGAACGCGAGCAGGTCCCGAGGCCCCGCCGGGCGGCCCGACGCCAGCCGCGGCCGAGCCGGCAGGAGCAGGGCGGCCGCCCGACCTACTCCGAGATCGGGCGCGAGGTCGTCGAGCGCACGATCGAGCTCGGACGCGAGGTGGGGACCCTGCGCGGCGCGCTGCGAGCGGCGCGGGAGGAAGCTCGGGAGTCGAGGGAGGCCTGGGAGGAGGCCGATCGCCGGGCGCAGCGGCTCTCGCTCAAGGTGAAGGAGCTCGAGGCGCGGGCCGAGATGGCCGAGACGAACCTGCGCACCCTCCTCGCGGCGGCCAGGGGAACTGGGCGTGACGCGACCCTGGGCGACACCGAGATGGAGGCGATCCTCGGCGTCCTCAAGGGCGATCCCGGCGTACCGAGCGAAGCCAGCAAACCAAGCGAACCGAGCGAACCGAGCGAACCGAGCGAACCGAGCGAACCGGACACCGACCCCACGGACGCACTCGAGCGGGAGACCGCCGACGCGACGGGAGCAGGCGAGAACGCCTGACCCGCGGGCTCAGTGTGTCCCGGCCGACGCGGCATCGGGCACCATCCGGTCCTCCCGGAACCGCGTCGCGGTGAACGGCGCGATCAGCTCCGGCGTCCGACCCGTCGCGATCAGCTCTGCCATCGTCCTGCCGAAGATCGGCGCCCCCTTGAAGCCCCACGTGCCCATGCCGGCCATCAGCCAGAACCGCTCCACCTCGGTGGCGCCGAGGATAGGGGAGGAGTCCGGGGTCATGTCGCACAGGCCCGTCCACTGGCGCATCGCCCGCGCGGTCCTCGCGATCGGGAGGATCTGGATCGCGCGCTTGGCCGCCTCGCACAGGAACCCGAACGTGGAACGGGTCGAGTAGGTCGGGTACGGCAGGACCTCCGCGCCGACCAGGAGTTCGCCGCGCGCGGTCTGCGAGACGTACACGTAGAGGTCCAACGACGAGACGAGCCCGCGGAGCACCGCTCGATAGGGCTCGGTTACGAACGCTTGGAGCGCGTAGGTCGAGATCGGGACGCGCACGCCCGCCATGCCCGCGACGACGCTCGTGTGCCCGGCGACCGCCGAGACGACGTGGCCGGCCGCGACGGGTCCGGCGTCGGTCCGCACGCCGACGCATCGGCCGTCGCGGACGTCGATCCCGGTGACGGTGACACCCTCGTGCACCTCCACCCCCCGTCGCTGCGCGGCGGCCGCGTACCCCCACACCACCGCGTCGTGCCGCGCGAACGCGCCCGGCGGGTGGTACGAGGCCCCGACGACGGGTAGCTCGCCGCCCCCCGTGAGGTCGACGAGCGGGCATACCTTCAGCGCTTCCTCGGGTGTGAGGATGTCGGTGCGGACGCCGAGCGCGCGGTTGAGCAGGGACTTCTCGCGCTCGACCCGGAGCGAGTCCGGCGTATGGCAGAGGTCGAGCTCGCCCTGGTCGGTGAACAGGATGTTGAAGTCGAGTTCCTGGGAGAGCGTCCGGTACATCCGCAGGCTCGCTTCGTACAGGGGGACGGTCTCGGGCGTGTTGTAGTTGGCGCGCAGCACCTGGGTATTGCGGCCCGATGCGCCCGAACCCAGGTAGGAGCGCTCGAGGACGGCGACGTCACGGATGCCATGGACCTCGGCGAGGTGGTACGCGAGCGAGAGGCCGTTGACGCCGCCGCCGACGATCACCACGTCGTAGCGGGGCCCGAGCTCGTGCTGCTCGAGGAACCGGACCTTCCGCAGCAGGCCGGTCATCGCAGCAGCTCCGCGCAGTCGGTCTCGATGCGCTCGCGGACGTGCGCCGAGACCATCGAGGGCACGAGGAGGTCGATCCGGTCTCGGTCGACGAGGATCCGCGCGCCCACCCGGGCGACCTCCCCGACGAGCGAGCCCTCGATCGGGAGCTCGAGCTCGGACAGGCACGCGAAGGCAGGGCGCGACCCCGGCCCATCGAGCGTATGGGCGCCCCAGCCGTCCGAGACATCGAGCACGACCGCGTCGGGGTCCAGCCGCACGACCACCGCCGCCACGGCCGCCTCCGAGACGTCGCCGACCAGTGCGACCTCGCCTGGCGAGACGCGGCATGCGCCGGGGAGGTCGCCCACGCGGTCGCACGCCTCGGCCGAGGCGAGCACGCTCGTCACCGTCGGCGCCCAGGTCCGGAGCTCAGCCACGGACCCTCGTGTCTTCGGGGTCGTAGAACGGGGTCGGCACGATCCGGGCGACCGCGTCCCCCGCTCGCAGCTCGTTCGGGAACCCGTCCCGGCCTCGCCGGATCCACCCCAGCCCGATCGCTCGATCCAGCGCGGGTGAGCGTTCGGCGGAGGTGACCCGGCCGACGACGGCCGCGCCGGCGGTGAGCGGCGCGCCCCGCAGCCCGGCGCCGTCCGCTGCGCCCTCGAAGAGCAGGCCCGCGAGCCTTCGGGTCAGCGGGAGCTCGGCAAGGCGTTCGAGCGCGGCCTTGCCCACGAACCACGGCTTGGTCATGTCGACGGCCCGAGCGAGCCCGAGCTTGGCCGGGGTGTCGTCGGGCAGCGTGTCCTGCCCGAGGTAGACGTGACCCTTCTCCAAACGGAGCAGCTCGAGCGCCTCGAGCCCGAACGGCGAGACCCCCATGTCCCGTCCGGCCTGCTGCAGCGAGGACCACAGCCTCGGGCCGTTCGAGCGTGGGTGGTGCAGCTCGAAAGCGAGCTCGCCGACGAAGCCGCTCCGGATGGCCCGGCAGGCGACGCCCGCGACCGTCAACTCGCGATGGCCGGGGTACGGGAGCGATGCCGCGTCGATCGGGTCCTCGGTCAGGGCGCCCACCAGGTCGCGGGCGCGCGGACCGGCCACCAGGATCGCACCGAGCTCCGAGGTCCGGTCGAGCACGTGCACGTGCAAGCCGAGCCGTTCGGCCCACTCGCGAAGACGGGCGTCCATGCGTTCGGCGCCGCCGGAGGTCGACGTGAGCAGGTACGAGCCGCCCTCGAGCGCGCAGAGCAGCCCGTCGTCGACCACGTACCCGCCCTCGTCGAGCGCGAGCACGTAGCGCGAGCGCCCAGGTGCGAGATCGTCCACCCGGCCCGCGAACACGGCGCCGGCGAGCGTCGTCGCGTCGCGTCCTGCGATCAGGAATCGGCCGAGCGTCCCGACGTCCATCAGGCCGACCCGTTCGCGCACCGCGTGGTACTCCTCGGTCGGGTCGGCGTAGAAGATCGGGCGCTTCCACCCGCTGGACCATCCGAGCGTGGCGCCCGCCGCGACGTGTGTGTCGTGCAGCCCGGTCCGCTTCTCGATCACCTCGTGGACCGACGCCGCGAGCGCGTGGAGGGCGACCGGCCGCAGGGGTGGCCGGACGGTGGGCCTCGCGTCCGGACGCGCGTCGGCCGCGTCGGCTCGACCGCGCGCGAAGCACGCCAGCGCGAGGCTGCACATCGCGCCCTTGCACGGCCCCATCGTTGCGGTCGTGTAGCGCTTGAGGATCTCGGCCGAGCGGAAGCCCTCGGCCCGGGCCTGCTCGGCGTCGTGCAGGGTGACGTCCTCGCACAGGCACAGGTAGCCGCCACCGAGCCCGGGTTCGTCGGCCACGAGCGCGGCGTCCCCCACGAGCCGAATCGGTTCGTTCACGGCCATCCGAGCGAGCTCGTCTCGCGGGCCGAGACCCGTCGACAGGACCAGTGCGTCGCACGCGATGCGGCGCCGTTCGCCGACCTCGTGCACGATCACCGAGCGCAGGCGTCCATGGCCGCGCGCCTCGACGAGCTCGCCGTCCACGATCGCCTCGGTCTCGTGCGGCACCTCGTCCACGAAGGCCGCCGGTACGAGGGCGGCGACGACCCGCGCTCCCGCCGCGACGAGCGCCCGTAGGTGCTCCAGGCCCTCGGTCGTCGACGCGACGACGACCACGCGCCGGCCAACAGGAACGCCGTGCAACGCCGCCATGGCCGAGGCGGCGCGGCCGAGCCACACCCCGGGGAGATCGTTGCCGGGGAAGAGCTGGTGGGACTCGGTGGCCCCGGTCGCGACGACGACGCGGTCGGCGCGCACCTGCACGAGCTCCGCCGAGTCGGCGAGGGGGACCGTCGGCCCGTCGAACAGGCCGAGAGCGGCATGCCGCTCGAGGATCTCGATCGCCGGGGTAGCCCGTACTCGCTGCTCGAGCGCCCGGACCGCGTCCAGCGTCGGACCCGGCGCGAGGCGGGAGCCGATCGCGAACTCGTCGCACAGGAGCACGCGTTCGCCGGTCTCGGCGGCCTCCAGCGCGGCCGTCAGGCCCGCGATGCCGGCGCCGACAACGATCGTCTCGCATCGCGCGTACCGGGCGACCGTGCGCGGGGTCCCCGTATCCAGCGGCAGAGGCCCCGAACCCGTCCCGCGGCGGATCACGCGCTCGGCCATCCGCCACGCGAACCGGGGCCGGATGAACGTCTTCAGGTAGAACCCGACGGGCATCAGCGGGTGCGCGAGATCCGCGACATGCAGGAGGTCGTGATCGGCGGAGGGCCAGCCCCTGCCGCGTTCGACGCGCATGCCGGCCGCCGCGGGGGTGATGCACGACCGCACGCCCGGGATGCCGTCGACCGTGACGGAGCAGTTCGGGCACTCGCCGGTCCCGCAGTACAGCCCGCGGCGGCGGTGGGCCTTGAGTGATCGCGAGAACGTCCGTACTCCAGCACGGAACAGCGCCGAGGCGACCGTGTCGCCGTCGAGCACCTGGACCTCGCGCCCCTCGAACCGAAACGGGCCCGGCGTCATCCGATCCGGTTGGTCCGCGTGTCGCGGGTGACGACGAACCAGCTCCGACAGCCGAGCGCGTGGTACCAGCGCTCCCGCTGCACACCCTCGACGTTGGCCGGGTAGAAGACCCGCTCGAACTCGGTCGCCGGGTCGGCCCCGGCATGCGGGCGATCCTCGCCGCCGAAGGCGAACTCCCTGTGCGGGCGGGTGCCGCAGTTCGGACAGGCGATCTCGAGCGTCACGGCCGCCGCCGCTTGAGGTCCTTCAGGACCGCGCGCGAGGAGACGTAGCCGGGCGCACCGGTCACGCCGCCACCCGGGTGCGTACCGGCTCCGCACAGGTACAGCCCGTCGATCGGCGTCCGATACCGCGACCATGCGGGCAGCGGGCGCATGAAGAAGAGCTGCTCCACGTTCAGGTCTCCGTGGAAGATGTTGCCCTCGGTCAGCCCATAGGTGCGTTCCAGGTCGAGCGGGGTGACGATCTGCATCGCGCGGATCGACGTCGCCACGTTGGCGGAATATCGGGAGATCGTGTCGACGACCTTGCGTCCGAGCTCTTCCCGCCGCTCGTCCCAGGTGCCCGACCGCAGCGCGAACGGCACGTACTGCACGAAGGCCGTCATCACGTGCGTGCCCGGCGGCGCGAGCGTGTCGTCCACGTTCGAGGAGGTCACGCAGTCCACCCAGAGGTCGTCGGGGATCTCGCCCCATCGGTGCCGGTCGTACATCCGTTGCGCGCCCTCGAGCGTCGGCACGAGCGTCGCGAGCGAACGCTGGTTCGGGCCCGCGTCCTCGGGCATGCCGTTCCAGCGGGGCTCCTCGTCCAGGACGAAGTTGACCTTCGCGCACGGACCGGCCATCGCGATCGCCCCGACGTCGGCGCGGAAGTCCTCGGGGAGCTGGGACTTCTCGACCAGGCCGAGGAAGGTGCGCTTCGGGTCCGCGTTCGAGAGCACGATGCGGGCCGCGACCTCGCTTCCGTCCTCGAGCGTCACGCCCGTCGCCCGGCCGTCCCGAACGTCGATCCGCGCCACCTCGGAGCCCGTGCGGATCTCGCACCCGGCATCGCGGACGGCCGAGGCCATCGCCTGCGTGATCGAGCCCATCCCGCCGATCACGTGGCCCATGAAGCCCTGCTTGGACTCGGAGCCTCCGCCGAGGAGATGAAACAGCAACC
>Ga0134123_10003298_pt1 | contig 10512 bp, 3 predicted proteins | sample KB303_FD_96460 | JGI IMG/M metagenome (GOLD analysis project Ga0134123, IMG submission 96460) | Terrestrial soil microbial communities without Nitrogen fertilizer from Kellogg Biological Station, Michigan, USA - KB3-0-3 | ecosystem: Environmental > Terrestrial > Soil > Unclassified ...
CGGCGTCTCGCTTGACGAAGCGATGCACGACTACAGCGACCTGCGACATCGCTACGAAATGACCGGAGGCTTTACCTATCAAGCCCGCGCCGAGGCGGTGCTGGTCGGCCTCAGCTTCGGACCCGATGAACTGTCGCGGCCCGCGGATCAACTGAGCGGCGGACAGAAAGCGAGGCTCGCGCTTGCCAAGCTGTTGCTTGCGGAGCCCGACGTCTTGCTCCTCGACGAGCCCACCAATCATCTGGACGTGAGCGCAATCGAGTGGCTCGAAGACTTTCTCTCGGAATACAAGTCTGCCTTCGTTATCGTTTCACACGACCGGTTTCTGCTCGACAGAACGGCTACGAAGATTGTCGAGATAGACGCCGGCCGCGCGACTGTTTACCCGGGAAACTACACCGCGTATGTGAAGCAGCGAGAAGAGCGGAGGCTCACTCAGATGCGTGAGTACGAACAGCAGCAGGAGATGATCGCGCGCACCGAGGACTTTATCCGCCGCAACATTGCCGGCCAGAAAACAAAGCAAGCCAAGTCCCGTCGCAAGATGCTCGAAAAGCTCGACCGCGTCGAGGCTGTTCGCGATGATCGCGTCGGCGACTTTCGCCTCCAAAGCGTCGCGCGGGCCGGTGACAACGTTTTGTCGGTATCGGATTTCGCGATCGGCCGCAATCGCGTCGTTCTCGCGAGCGGCATTTCATTTCTGCTGCGGCGAAGCGAGCGGCTCGGGATCATTGGTCCAAACGGATCGGGCAAGACTACCTTTCTCAAAACGATCATCGGCGAACTTCAACCGCTCGAGGGAGGTCTGACCTGGGGAGCAAACGTCAACCTTGAGTACTTCGACCAGGAACTCTCCACGCTTGATCTCTCATCAACCGTAATAGAAGAGATCGGAGCCTCCGCGCCGCGCGCTGCGCCCGCGGAATTGCGGGGTTATTTGGCTAAGTTCCTTTTTACCGGAGACGACATTCTCAAACCGGTGATTGCGTTATCGGGGGGTGAACGTAGCAGGCTTGCGCTTGCAAAACTGATCTATGGCCGCGCGAACGTGTTGGTGCTGGACGAACCGACTAACCATCTGGACATTCCTTCGCGTGAGGCGCTCGAACAGGCGCTCGCGGAATACCCCGGCACGATCGTCACCGTTTCGCACGATAGGTACTTTCTGGACAAGATAGCGACTGAGATTCTTCACTTTGAGGATGGCTCGGCTACCTATCACAACGGCAGCTATTCGGATTACTACGAGCTCAGACACCGCAAGCAAGCAGCGATCGAAACGCCTGCTCCGCCCCGGCGCGCGGCCCCTCAAACTAAGTCGAAGGCGCGCACCAATCCTCAATCCAGGCAGCGTCAACAGTCAGCAGAGGAGATCGAACGTAGCATCCATGCGCTCGAAGAAGAGCTTGCTGAGTTGTCGGAACAACTAGCTAACCCGGCTTCGGATTGGGGACCTGCTCACTATGTCGAGCTCGGCAACCGTCACGCAGAGATCGCGAGCAAACTCGAAGAACTGTATAGGGAATGGGAAGAGGCCGCGGCTGTTCGGAGTAAATAATGAGGCTGCTAGCGCCCGTGCCAGGTGGGCGTGCGCTTCTCCAGAAATGCTCCAATCCCCTCCTGAGCGTCTTCCGCCAACGCGTTTTTGCTCATTACTTCCTTCGCATAGACATATGCGTTCGACTGATCCAGATCGATTTGAGAATAAAAGGCCTGCTTGCCTATAGACATCGTCAGTGGGCTCGCCTCTGCAATTCGATGAGCGAGAGCCAGGGTCTCTTCGCGCAGCCGTTCTGCAGGCACCATCCGATTGATCAAGCCCCATTCCATCGCCGTCCGCGCGTCAATTGGCACACCGGTTACTAGCATCTCAAGCGCCCGCTTGCGTCCAATCGCTCGGGTCAGCGCCACCATCGGCGTGGTGCAAAACAAACCGATCCGAACGCCCGGCGTCGCGAACCGCGCTTCTTCGGCCGCGATGGCGAGATCGCAGGTGGCGACCAACTGGCAACCTGCAGCAGTGGCGATACCCCGAACTTCGGCGATCACCGGTTGCGGGATCGATTGGATTATCGTCATCAGTTCAGTGCAGACTTCGAACACGTTCCGGTACTCATCAATTCCCTTCTCTCGCAGCTCGCTCAAGTCGTGGCCAGCCGAGAACGCCGGTCCGGCCGCCGCCAGTATCACAGCTCGAACTTCCGTTGAACCGCCGATCTCTCGAAGGCAACTGATCAGCTCCTGCATCAAGTCGAGCGACAGGGCGTTTCGACGGTCAGGGCGGTTTAGGGTGATGACGGTTATCGACCCGTTGTTTTCAACGACGAGATGTTCGTACCTAGACATTCGAGGTCTCCCGGCGAATAAAGTGCCTGTTTGGTGAACCCAAGAATACCAGCCATGAGCGCGGGAGCTAAAGCTCAATGAGAAGCCCCCTGAACCACGCTCAAACAAGCCGCATCGTGAACCAGCCGTAACTTCTGGTTTACTTGGATTCGGAAACCCGCGTAAACGCCGCTTGAAAACTACTCTTGCCGATCACTCGTTCTAGAGAGGAGAGGCTTGCAAACGAGGGCCCGGCAATTGCTCTAGAGAACTCGTGACGACACAACGGCCAGCCCAACATATAGCAGGTCATTCTCGCGGCCCTACAAGTTGCGGTGTACACCCCGAACCCCTTCGGCTATAATCGGCCCGCGACTGAAACAGATACTTGATAAGACCTTCAGGCCAGCGGCAACATACTCTCGATCGATAACCCGTAGCTCCAAGAGCCCACATGAACGAAAAAGACTTCGTACACCTTCATCTTCACACTGATTTCAGTCTCCTCGATGGAGCAATCCAAATCAAACCGCTCGCCAAGCGCGCTGCCGAAACCGGAGCGCGAGCAGTTGCCGTCACCGATCACGGCAACCTGCACGGCGCGATATCGTTCTACAACAACATGAAAGGCACCGGTATTAAGCCCATCATCGGAATCGAAGCCTATATCGCTCGAGGCAACCACACCGATCGCAAAGACGACGCAACAACCGAACGCGGTACCAATCACATTATTCTGCTTGCGAAAAACCTCCAGGGTTATCACAACCTCGCGAAGCTCTCGTCGATCTCATACACCCACGGCTTCTACTACAAACCCCGAATCGACAAAGAACTGCTGGCAAACCACAGCGAAGGGCTTGTGGGTTTGTCCGCCTGTCTTTCGGGCGTCCCGTCTTCCCTGCTCCTGACCGACAAGTTCGATCAGGCCGTGACGCAAGCCGGCGAGTTCGAAGACATTTTCGGCAAGGGCAACTACTTTCTTGAAGTCCAGGATCACGGCCTCGATGAAGAAGTCTCCACGGTCATACCCGGCATGATCGAGCTGTCAAAAAAGACCGGAATTCCGCTGGCCGCAACAAACGATTGCCACTACTTGATGAAGGAAGACTGGCGGGCGCACGACGTACTTGTCTGCATCGGCGCGGGCAAGACCATCAACGAGCAGAAGCGCCTCAAGTACAAGCAGGGCGAGTTCTACTTCCGCGACGCGGCGGAGATGTGGCAACTGTTCGGCGGCGTGCTCCCCGAAGCTCTGCTAAACACCGTCCGCATAGCAGAGATGTGCGAGGTTGAACTGCCGCTGGGTCAGAATCACCTTCCCGAGTATCGAGTGCCTGAAGGCGAAACCGCCGAGAGCTACTTCGCAAAGATCGCGCGAGCGGGTCTCGATGAACGATGGCAGGCGATCAAGAACCGACCCGACAGAAAGTGTGATATCGACGACTACAAGGCGAGGCTCGAACTTGAAATCGCGGTCATCAACCGGATGGAATACGCCGGGTACTTTTTGATCGTGTGGGATTTCATCAAGTTTGCAAGGCGGGACGGAATCCCGGTTGGGCCCGGACGCGGATCTGCGGCCGGATCGCTGGTCGCTTACTCGATGAAGATCACCGACCTCGATCCGTTGCAATACGACCTGGTGTTCGAGCGCTTCCTGAACCCCGAGCGTATCTCGATGCCGGATATCGACATCGACTTCTGCGTCAGGGGCCGGCAGAAAGTCATCGACTACGTTGCCAACTACTATGGCCGCGATCACGTCGCGCAGATCAGCACGTTCGGAACCATGGCTTCCAGGGCAGCTATAAAGGACGTCGGCCGGGCGCTGGAGATGCCTTTTTCGGATGTCGAAAAGATAGCCAAGATGATCCCGCCGCCAGTGCGCGGGCGCAACGTCGCCATCGACGATGCTATTAAACAAAGCCCCGATCTTAGAAAAGCCATTGCAACCGATCCGCGAGTCAACGACCTGATCGAAATCGCAAAGCGATTGGAAGGATGCTCTCGCCACGCATCGGTTCACGCGGCCGGAGTAGTCATCTCGCCCAGGCCGATCCACGAACTGGTGCCGATCTCGAAAACATCGCGCGATGAAATAACGACGCAGTATTCGATGAACGATCTCGAGAAGACCGGGATGCTGAAGATGGACTTCCTTGGTCTTACGACGCTCACCATCATCGCAGACGCATTGAAGTCCATCGAGCGCGAGACCGGAACCACCATTGACCTGTCTACGATTCCGCTCGACGACCGAAAGACGCTTCAGTTGTTTGTCGAAGGCAAAACCGAAGCGATCTTCCAGTTTGAATCCGAAGGAATGAAGGACCTCTGCCGACGGCTGAAGCCCGACGGGCTGGAAGATCTGTCGGCGCTGAACGCACTCTACAGGCCCGGGCCGATCGACAGCGGGTGGATCGATGACTTTATCGAGCGCCGTCATGGCCGGCGACAGGTCAAGTATGACTTCCCCGAGCTAAAGGAGGTCATGGGGAACACGCTCGGGATTTGCGTATATCAGGAACAGTTGATGGCGGTGTTTCAGAAGCTCGCCGGCTATTCGCTGGGTGAAGCCGATCTGGTGCGCCGCGCTATGGGCAAAAAGAAACGAGAAGAACTGGACAAGGAGAAAGAAAAGTTTCTCAAGCAGGCGATAGAACGCGGACACAACCGGGCGAAGCTGGAAAAGCTTTGGCAGAGCTTTGAGGGCTTTGCCGACTACGCATTCAACCGCGCGCATTCTTTCTCGTACAGCTATCTGGCGTATCACACCGCTTTTCTAAAGGCCCATTACCCAACTCACTTTTGGTCGGCTGTGCTGTCGAACGAACTGAACAATACGGCAAAGGTCGTAAGATACATCAACGAAGCCCGGCTTCAGGGAATCGCGATCCTGCCACCCGATGTAAACGCGAGCCTTGATACTTTCACTCCAAGCGCAAACTCGATCAGGTTCGGGCTTGCGGCAATCAAAGGCATCGGGCAGTCGGCTGTCTCCTCGATCGTGGACGCACGCAATGCCGGAGGCGCGTTCACGTCAATTTTTGATTTCACCGAGCGCGTCGATTCTCGCGCGGTCAACAAACGTGTGCTTGAAAGTTTGATTCGCGCGGGAGCGTTCGACTCGATCGAGACGGCGCGAGCCAGGCTTTTCGCGGCGATCGACTCCGCGATCGAAAGCGGCCTGCGCGCGCAACGGTCGCGAGCTTCGGGACAGGCGGACCTTTTCGGTTCGCTTGCCCAGTCAGGACCGGTCGACGACCCGCCACTGCCCGATGCGCCCGAGTGGCCGCACTACCAACTTCTCAAGGGTGAGAAGGAGACGCTCGGCTTCTACATTTCCGGGCACCCGCTTGGAAGTTATGACCAGGCGCTACAGGATTTCGCCAACACGGACATGGACCGACTCGCGCGGCTCGAACACGGCGCGGTGGTTTCTATTGGCGGAATAATCCTCGAGCTTGCCACACGGATGACTAAGAAGGGCGACCAGTTCTGCCTGTTTCAACTTGAAGATCAGTTTGGCGCGGTCAAGACCGTCGCCTGGCCAAACGTCTATACCAAATCCAACGGGCTGCTCCGAAACGATTCCGCGGTGCTTGTGCGAGGGCGGTTGGAGGTCGACGATGGCGGCGCGATGAGCATCATCGCCGAAGAGATTCAATCGCTCGAAGACATACGCGAGCGATCAGCGCGAACCATGCTGCTAAGGTTCGACATAGACGTCATCGATGGAGATAACCTCGAGAAGTTGCACGGCTTGCTGGACAGCGAAAGCAATCGGGGCGACTGCGCGATCATCTTTGAAGCGAAACTCACCGATGGTTCGATTGCCCGAGTTCAACCAAATGGTCACGTTCGAGTCAGAGTCACAACTCAACTCACCGACGCTATCAAGAAGTTGCTCGGCCAGTGCGAGATCGAGCTTGTAGTCCAACGCGCAACCGGGGCCGCCAGGTGACACTGGTTGGGACGAACCTTCTTTGGCGCTTATCCCTATCTAATTTCCCGAAGGCGAGGAGAACCGGCGAAACCGAACCCGCCGTTCGAGCGCATATCGTTCTCGCACAAGTGACCCAGCACCGATGCGGTTCCCTCAAGCTGCGTTCACGCAGCTTTCCGCAGGCAAATAGGCCAGCCGTTTACGGCTGGTTCGTCGCGAGACTGCATGGGTCGAGCCCGTTTCAAAGGGCTTATCATTTGGCTTTAGCACCTCCCCAGTCATAGGCTAAAGCCCAATCTGGAAGCACGCTAAAGCGCGCTGTCGCGATTCGTCGCGGCGCATTACCAGCCCTCAAGGGCTGGGCTATTTGCCCTGCGGGCAAGCCCGATGAATCGGGCTCGTCCGTTACGCGACAACGCCCGTTCGCGCCTCGCGTCCACGAGGCAGCACACTGGTCCTCCTAACTGCGTTTGCCCGCATTCTCCTTCAATGCTACATTCTTACTGGCTCTCACCGGCAGAAGGCGCTCAACGACGAACAAACCAAAGCGCGCGAGCAGGAATCTAACCCCCGACGCAGATTTGAAAGGAATCAGTTCGCACAGCCTTGGTAGCCACAACCAGAAAGCCCAGGACACAGGTAGTCCACAGACCGCAGCCCAAGAAAGGTCTGCTTCGCCGTCTGTTCACACCGGTTAAGCTCGCAATCCTAGGAATCCTCGCCCTTATCTTCCTTTCGGTCTTCACCTTCTTTTACTTCAAATACTCGAGGATGATTGATGCCCGGTTTCGGGGCGATGTTCTTGTGCGAACTACTGGAATCTATGCCGCGCCGCGTTCTATACGCATCGGACAAGGCATGACGCTCGTATCGCTAAAGGGCTATCTGGATGGAATCGGCTACGTAGAATCGACCAAAGACGCCGATTCAAAACGCGGACGATACCAGGTCAAAGGAAACACGATCGATGTTCATACCAGCTCGGAAGCACTGATAAACGGCGTCCGCCAATTCCCAAACATCTCGGTTCAATTCGGCGCGAACGGGAAAACCATCAGTCACATCGGCGAGATCGACACAAAGCGAAACCTGGACAGCGCGCTTGTCGAACCCGAGATGATGACCGCCATCTCGAACGAGAAGCGGCAAAAACAAAAGCTGGTCTCGTTCAAAGACCTGCCAAAGGACTACATCAACGCGGTGATCGCCATCGAAGATCGCCAGTTCTTTGAGCACTCGGGGATAAACTTCAGGGGGATCCTCCGCGCCTTGCGTCGCGACGTAGACGAAGGGCGTGCGCGCGAGGGCGGCTCGTCAATCACCCAGCAGCTTGTTAAGAACTTCTTTCTGACACCGGAAAAAACTCCGAAGCGCAAAATCCAGGAGATGATGATCGCGATCGTTCTCGAGACCAAGCTCTCGAAAGAAGAGATCTTTCAGCTCTATGCAAACGACATTTTCATGGGCCAGGCCGGCAGCTACTCTATAAATGGCGTTGGCGAAGCCGCCTCTTCATACTTCAACAAAGATGTCGTAAACCTGACGCTACCGGAGTCGGCTTTTCTGGCAGGCATAATCCGCGGGCCAAGCCTGTACTCGCCTTACCGTGACCCTGAGCGCGCGAAGTCTCGGCGGAACCAGGTCCTCGACTCGATGCTTGAGGCGGGATTCATAACCAAAGATCGAGCCGATCAGGCAAAAGCATCGGAGTTGAAGATTCAGGCAAAACGCAGCGCGTTGAATAGTGACGCGCCGTACTTCGTAGATTATTTGACTCAGCAATTGGGCACTGATTTTGCGAACCGCGATCTCGCGCGGCAGTCCTATCGGGTTTACACGACTATTGATCTCGAACTTCAGCGCGCGGCCGACAAGGCAGTCACCGACACGCTCGCAACGCTCGATCCGATCTTCTCCAAGCGAAAGAAGAACCCGGTCCCTCCGGGAACGTTGCAAGCCGCGCTGGTCGCGTTGAACCCGAAGACGGGCGAAATACTGGCAATGGTCGGCGGGCGCGATTACAGCCAGAGCCAGCTCAATCGCGCGGTTGACGCCAACCGCCAGCCTGGCTCGGTGTTCAAACCGATCGTGTATGCCACGGCTCTCAACTCAGCTTACGACGATTCAAGTGAGGAGAAGTTCACGGCCGCTTCTCTGTTCAAGGATGCGCCCGAGACTTTTCTCTACGGACGCGGTCAAACTTACTCGCCCGAGAACTTCGGGAAAACCTACTCCGACCACGACGTAACTCTTCGAGAAGGACTCGTTCACTCGCTCAACGTAGTCACGGTACGCATCGCCGAGAAAGTCGGGTACACCAAGGTCGCTCGCATGGCCGAGAAGCTCGGCCTTCCGCGCCCGCAGGTGTTTCCTGCGATGGCGCTCGGCACGGCCGAGGCCACTCCACTCGAAGTCGCAACCGCCTACACGGCGTTTTGCAACGCTGGACAGCTTGCTTCGGCGCAATCGCTCAAACGAGTTACCAACTCAGACGGCGCGGGGGTGAGCGAAACAAAGCCCAGCACTCAGGTTGCGCTTCGCCCAGAGATCAGTTGGCTTATGACCAACATCATGCAAGACGTGCTTAACAAAGGCACGGCCTCGCGAGCCCGAGCGATGGGTTTCTCAGGCACAGCCGCGGGCAAGACCGGCACTTCCCGCGACGGCTGGTTTGCGGGCTACACGCCTAACCTTGTGTGCGTGGTGTGGGTGGGCTTTGACGACAACTCGGAGCTTGGGCTGGAAGGAGCGAGAAGCGCGCTCCCGATCTGGGCGGCTTTCATGAAGCAAGCACTAGCACTTCGTCCGGAGCTTGGGGGTGATGGTTTCGCCAAACCGCCCGAGAGCATCGTCACCGCCGAGATCGACCCGACAACTGGCTTGTTAGCTGGTGACAAGTGTCCCGCTCATCAAAGCGAATACTTCATCGAAGGCACCCAGCCTCAAGAAACGTGTGCTGCTCATGAGGGCGAGCATCCCGAGGGAGCGCTTGTTCCCGGGTTCTCGTGGCCCGAGGACAAGACTGAAGAGATGCCCGAGTCCACAAAGAAAATCCTCCGCGAAGCCGGCAAAGCTGTTGAAGACGCCCAACGCGAGATCAACAAGCAGATAAAAAAAGCCGGCAAGAATTAGATTCGCGTTCAAATCCCTGTATCCAACACATCTTTCCACCAGCGCGGCTCGCGCTCCCGGTCATCGCAAGCGTTCGGCGGCTCCGCGATCACGGCGGGCGGTGGTCAGGGGAGGCTTACGGTGCGGTCGGAGTTGCCCTCGTGGAAAGCCTCGGATGAACGCGAGGTATGCTCTCGCCACCAACTCTCGGCGCGCTCGAGGGTCCAGGGATTTTCGAGTGGCACTTCGCCGAGCTGAGCCCACAGGTCAACTGCGGACTGAGGGCGCTTCTCCGGTGCTTTTTCGAGGCAGGCGAGCACGATTTGCTCAAGCCGCTCTGGAATCGCGATACCGGCCGCCTTCGAAGGAGGCTGGGGAGCCTTCTGGGTGTGGTCAATTATCATCGCTGTCGTCTCGCCCCTGAAGACCGTCTTTCCGGTTAGCATCCAGTAGGCGACGCAGCCGAGCGAGTAGAGATCGGAACGCTCATCTACGACAGCGCCCAATATGCGCTCAGGGGGCATGTAGGCAGGTGTCCCGGGCAGGCTTCCGTCGACGGTGATATTAGGATCGTCTGGGCGCAGGGACTTTACCAGCCCAAAGTCGAGCAGCTTGACGACATCGAAATCGAGACCGAGTCGGCACAGAAAGAGATTGTGCGGCTTAATGTCACGGTGAAGTAACCTTGCCTCATGGGCTTCGCCCAGCGAGCGACAGGCTTGACGTAGCACCCACACGACCCGCTCCGGCGGAAGCGGACCGAAATGATCCACAAGCGACGCGAGGTCCATACCGTTGAGCAATTCCATAACAAAGTAAAAGTTGCCCGTTTCACTGACGCCGAAGTCGTAGAGCCGCACCGTGTTCGGCGAACTCAAATGGGCGATGGCCTGTGCCTCAAGGCGAAACCGCTCGATCGCAGCCTCCCGGCGACTCTCTCCGAGCAAGTCGGACCGGATCAACTTGATTGCACAGGGGCGCGCCAGGAGCTGGTGTCGAGCCCGCCACACCTCGCCCATACCCCCGACGCCAAGCTTCTCAATCAGACGGTAGTGACCAAGTGGCAAGCCCTCGTCGAGCAGCGCCGCGTCAATTTCCAGCACCGGTTCGCGCGCGGCGCTCACCGA
>Ga0134123_10003299_pt1 | contig 10512 bp, 7 predicted proteins | sample KB303_FD_96460 | JGI IMG/M metagenome (GOLD analysis project Ga0134123, IMG submission 96460) | Terrestrial soil microbial communities without Nitrogen fertilizer from Kellogg Biological Station, Michigan, USA - KB3-0-3 | ecosystem: Environmental > Terrestrial > Soil > Unclassified ...
CGCTGGCGGGCGTGGGTGCCGCGGCCGAGGTCGTTGGCCCAGAACAGCAGCGTGTTGTCGAACAGGGTGCGGCCGTCGCTGTCGGCGGTGGCCTTCATCCCCTCGATCAGCCACTTGGCCGCCTGCTGCGCGAACCACTCCTGGATCTTGTTCAGCTGGGCGTCGGCGCCGGCGCTGCCCTGCTGGTGGGACAGCGCGTGCTGGCCGGTGTTGACGCCCAGCCAGGTGAACGAGGTCAGCGAGGCGCGGGTCTGGATCGAAGCCACCCGGGTGATGTCGCAGGCGAGCGCCATCACCACCAGCTTCGACTGCAGCTCGGTGACCTTGGGGAAGTCTGCGCCGGTCTCCATCATCGGAGCCTTGCAGGCCTGGGACGGACCGGAGCCACCGCCGCCGACGGCGTCCAGGCCGCGCTCGATCTCGCGGATGCCGTCCATGTGGCGGGCCAGGCGCTGCTTGTCGACCATGCCCACCGTGCCCGAGACGCGGCTGTACTCGTCGAGGGTGCGGTCGAGGATGCTCTTCTTGCGGGCGCGCAGGGCCTCGAAGTCCTTCATCGTGCTGGGATCGGGCGTGTTGCCGGCGGTGGGAACGCCCTCGGAGAAGACCCGGGTGAAGACCGCCGCCGGATCGTCGATCGGCTGCACCATCTGGCCCGGGCCGCTGAAGAAGAGGCCATAGATGAAGTTGCCCTTGAGGTAGACGCTGGTCTCGAGCGACTTCAGGCGCGTGCCCTTGGAGACGACGGCGGCGATGGCCTGATCGATGGACGCGCCCACGGCGCGGCCGCCGTTGTTGTTGGCGCCGGTGAGGGTGCCGCAGCGAGCGGCGGCGTGGCAGGTGCCGCCCGAGGCCTTGTTGTCCAGGCCGTCGATCATGATCACGTTCTTCTGGTGGGGCACCCACGACTTCAAGAGCGGCCCCATGGTGAAGTTCTTCTCGGTGGCGCTGCCGTCAGGGAACCAGGCCGAGGGGACCACGCCGTTCTCGTTGAGGAAGGTGAGGAACCGGCGGGGCGCCTCGCCCGCGGCCTTGGCCAGCCGGGGCGTCATCGCCTCGAGCATGGGCAGCGCGATGGCCACGCCGCCCGCGCCACGCAGGAGCGCCCGTCGGGACATCGTCGGCCGGAGCAGCGGTCTCATGGGGCATCTCCTTTGCTGCGGAACAGGAAGGCATCGGTCTGGGTGAACTGGACCAAAAGCTCGCGCATGTCGCCGCCCGACTCGTCGAACTTCTTCTGCAGCACCTGCAGGCTGCACTGGTCGCGGGTGGTATCGGCGCGGCCAGCCGCGTAGCGGAACCACTGGGTGGCCATGCAGTCGCTGACCGTCTTGCTCTTGGCCAGGAGCTTGCCCAGCTCGACCGGCCCGTCGAAGGCCGCGTCGACGTCGCTGCCGATCAGCATGCCGGTGGCGTCGACCTTCTTGCCGTGGTCCTGGTCCCGCCACTTGCCGATGGCGTCGTAGTTCTCGAAGCCGAAGCCGATGGGGTCGAAGATCTTGTGGCAGGCGCCGCAGACCATCTTGGCCTGGCGCAGGGCCGACCACTCGCGGGCCGTGGTGGTGGGCGTGAAGGGCGGGTTCTCGTCGAGCGCGTTGGGCGGAGGATCGGGGATGGGCTGGCAGAGCAGCTCCTCCTTGACCCACTTGGCCCGGTAGACCAGCGAGGTGAGGCCGTCGTCGCTGTTGCCATGCACGGCCAGCCAGCCGCCCATGGTCAGCACGCCCGAGAAGCGGTCGGCCGGGAAGGCGGTCTTGCCGTAGTCCGCGCTGCCGCCGGTGACCCCGTAGTAGCCGGCCAGGGCCGGGTTCACGTACGAGTAGGGCGCCGTCAGCATGGTGGTCAGCTTGCCGTCGCCGCTCTTGGCGAAGAGGGTCTCGATGAACTTGTCGGCCTCGGCCATCATCTGCGGCCGCAGCTCGGGCGACCACTTGGGCAGGGTCATGGTGTCCTTGTCGAGGGTGAGGAGCTGGTCCAGCTCCAGGAACTGCTCGACGAAGTTCTTCACCATGGGCATGTAGCGCTCGTCGTCCACCATGCGCCGGGCCTGAGCCAGGATCTGCTCGGGGGTGCCGAGCTCGTTCTTCTCGGCCGCCGCGAACAGGGCCGCGTCCGGCATCGAGCCCCACATCAGGTAAGACAGCCGCGAGGCGACCTCCCACGAGGAGAGCTGCGCGTACTTCTTGCCGGCGATGTCGATGCCCTGCTCGTAGCGGTAGAGGAACTGCGGCGCCATCAGCACCACCTCGGTCACCGCCTCGAGGCCGTCGGCGAAGCCCTTGGCCTTGTTCTCGTTGAAGGCCCGGGTGAGGTTGGCGCGCTCCTCGGGCTGGAGCGGCCGCCGCCAGGCCCGCTTGGCGAAGCCGTCGAGGAACCTGTTGAGGCAGGCGGCCTCGCCGTCCTTGGCCGGGTCACAGCCGCCGAGCAGCATCGGCAGCTGGCCCACCGCCTGGGTGGCCAGCTTCTCGGCCGCGCGCGAGAACTTGTCCACGAGGAGGTCGGAGGCCGAGCGCGCCGTGGTGTCGTTGGCGAAGCCGCGCGCGGGCCGCCCATCCTCGGGCAGGTCCATGGCGACGCCGGCCATGCCGCCCATGAGGTCCTTGATGGTGTTGGCGTACTCGACCCGGGTGAGCAGGCGCATCGGCGAGGGACCCGGATCGATGTTCTGTCCGCACAGGCTGGCGGGGGGAGGGCCGTGGTCGGTGCCGCCGCTGCCGGCGCCGCCGCGGTTGCCGCTGGAGGCCCCGGTGTTGTTGGAGCCCCCGCCTCTGTTGCCGTTCGGCCCGGGGGTGTCGCCGCTGATCGAGCCGGTGCACGACGTGGCGGCGAGCGCCAGAACCAGCGTCGCTCGGGCAACTAGAGGGGTGAGACGAGCGGGTCGGGGCATGAGCTACTCCTCGTGGACGGCCGCGGACGGAGTGGGGCGATCCAACTGGATCTTGGAGCGGCGCCTCCAGATTAGTGAACTTTCATGCCGTCTGACCGATGAACATGCGTTCAGTTCTTACGTAGAAAAATCAAAAAAATCGTTTTCATCCGGTCGAACCGACCTCGACTCACCCCTGCGCGGCGATGGCTTCCTCGACCAGGCGCTTGACCATCTGCGGATCGAAGGTCCCCTTCCGGGTCTTCATGATCTCGCCCATGACCTTGCCGGCCTGCTTCGGGTCCTTCACGCCCAGGCGCGTCACGGTCTCGAGCACCACCGCGCGGACCTCGTCCTCGCCGGCGGCCTTGGGCAGAAAGCGGCTGCAGAACTCGATCTCGAAGTCGAGCTGGGGCAGGAACCCGGCGCCCTTCTCACCGAGGGCGGCGTACTCGTCCCGGGCCTTCTTCAGCTGCTTCTGGTAGGCGGAGATGACGTCCAGCCAGAGGGCATCGTCGAGCGGGCCCTTGAAGCCGGAGGCGGTGCGGCGCTCCATGTGCTTGGTCTTGATCATCCGGATGCAGTCGGCGGTCTGCTGATCCTTCTGGCGCATGGCCTCCTTCAACTGATCGCCGATCTGGGTCTCGATGGACATGGGCGGGTCTCCTTCGGTGAGGGCGAAGAGTGTAGCGGTTTTGTGGGACGGCAGTGCCAGGCGTTCACACTTGCCCCTGGTGCGGAACGGCATCCCGCCGATTTTTCCAGGGGAGCGGGAAGATCGCCCTCTGGCGCGGGCTTTGCTGCGCTGATACTGCGAGGCGCGCGGCTAGACTGAAAGTCGCACGCGGAGGGACCCATGATCACACGGCCGTCATTGCTGTTCGCAGCCGGGATCGTCGCTCTGGGCGCCAGCCGGGCGCAGGCCCAGGAACCCGACCAGGAGGTCTACTCCGCCGGCGTCGAGGTCGGCGCCGCCGAAGATCCCAACGCCCCGCCCGAGCCCTACGGCCCGCCCCCGGTCCCGCCCGAGGTCGAGGCCCAGCCGGTCACCGGCGCCGGCGGCGCGGTCTGCTACGTGGGCCCGCACCCGGTCGACACCCGGGTGGCGGGCGGCTCGGCCTGGGACGACACCCAGGGGGCCCACTATCACTTCTATGCGCCGTTCGACATGCGGCTCTTCCAGCTCCAGGGGAGCTGCTACTACTTCGTGGGCGATCCATCCGACTTCGGCTACCAGGGACAGGTCTACAGCTACTACGGCGCTCACCCCATCCACACCGACTACGGCGGCGGATGGTGCTTCATGATCGGCGGCCACTCGCACTGGTGGCAGCCCTGGTCGCCCAGCTTCGTGGTGGTCAACAACTGGTACTACTGGAACGGGCCCTACGACACCGTCTTCTGGACCTACTGGCCGTACTACTCGTACTACTACCGGGCCTACTACCCGCACTATTACGGAGGCGGCCGCTGGTGGCGAGGCTACGAGCGCCACGTCGCCCCCCGCATCGAGCGCGTGCCGCCCGCGTACGCACGCGGCTGGCAGGGCGGCCGGCCCGGCCACCGCCCCGCGGTGGTGCAGGGAGGAGGCGGCGGCTGGCGCGGCGGCTCGCCTCGCACGGTGCAGCCCGGCCCCCAGCGCGTGTCGCCGCGGATCGGAGGGGCCGCCGGCAACTGGTCGGCCTCCGGCGGCGGCTGGCACGGGGCCACGCCGGCGGCGCCCGATCGGGCCCGACCCGCGGCGGCGCCCCACCCCGCTCCCGCGCCGCGCGCTCCCGCTCCGGCCCCCTCGTCGTCGTGGAGCGGCGGCTGGCACGGCGGGGGTGCGGCGGCGCCATCGAGCGGCGGCTGGCAGGGCGGGGCTCCCTCGCACCCGGTGCCGTCGTCGCATCCGTCGGTGGCTCCGCACCAGCCGTCACCGCCGCCGGCGACGCGCGCACCCTCGATGCCCGCGCCCTCGTCCTCGGGCGGATGGAAGGGCGGCGCCTCGCCCTCGCACGGCGGCGGCGCCAAGGGTGGCTGGCACCGCTAGCGGGGCGCTGAAAGTCGATCAGGGCTCGGCGCCCTCGGAGCGCAGCGCCCGGGCCAGCGCCCGCAGGGTCACGTACGCGACCCCGAAGAACCCGCCGAAGAAGAGCGCGACCGCGGCGCTGCGCAGGTGCGCGGCGGGCGCGAGCAGCCAGCGCGCCACCTCGGCGACCAGCTCGGCGGGACGGGTGAGGAGATCCCAGCTGTTCCAGCGCAGGAACCTGCCCAGGTAGACGCCCAGCCCGGTCAGCCCCGCCACCGCCGCCACGAACAACCAGCCCTTGCGCGCACCCAGGCGCCGCTCGACCCTCCGGTGCACCAGCACCAGGGACAGGAAGGCCAGCCCCAGCCCCGTCAGCGCGAAGCCGAGCAGCAGGAGCGCGTCGAACCAGACCGGCACGGGCTGGCGCTCGCGCAGGTGCACGAGATCGGTGGCCAGGTAGGGGGCGTTGGGAAAGAACGCCAGCCAGCCGGCCCCCAGCGCCGCCGTCAGCGCGCGGCCCGCGTCCAGGCGGGCCAGGGCCAGCGACAGCCCCAGCGGCACCCAGGCCAGGAACAGGTTCCAGCACAGGAAGAGATAGGTGCCCCGTCCCGTGTAGCCGAGCCGCGCCGCCGCGAGAGCGCAGCAAAAGAGCGAGGCCGCCGCCAGGGCCCCGAGCGCCGGACGGTCCCGCTGGATGGTTGAAGAGATCACGATGCGGCAAGTGTGACGGCGGCGGGCGGACGGCGCCCAGAGGAGATTTCGTGGCGAGATCGTGGCGTCCCGCCCGCGCCGGTCACACGACGAACTGGCGTTCTCGCGCCGGGACAGGTCAAATCCGGTCGGGGACATGCGCGCGGCGCGGATCGCTCTCGCTCTTAGCCTCCTCGCGCTCGGGCTGCGGGTGGCGGCCTTCCTGCTGCTCGACCGCGTTCACCACCCGGACCTGTGGGAGAGCGAGGAGATCGCCACCAACCTCCTGGCCGGGCGCGGGTTCGTGTTCGAGTTCCTCGGGACCAGCTACCGCTCGTACATGGAGCCCCTCTACCCGGGCCTGTGCGCGGCCGTCTATGCCCTCACCGGGCACAGCTACCTGGCGCTGGGCCTGGTGCAGGCGGTGCTGGGGACGGCGCTGGTGGGGCTGGTGTTCCTGTGCGGTCGGCGGATGGGCGATGACCGTGCGGCGCTGATCGCGACCGCGCTGGCGGCGGTGCACCCGGGCCTCATCGCCTACACGACGAAGTTTCACCCCTTCGTCCTCGACTCGCTGCTGGTGCTGGCGGTGCTGGCGGCCTGCCTCTTCTTCGCGAAGGAACGACCCTGGCGCTCGGCCGTGGTGCTGGGGGCCGTGATCGGGCTGTGCGCGCTCACCCGCGCCACCATCCTCGTCTGCCTGCCCGTCATCGCCTGGTGGGTGTGGCGCGCGCTGCCGCAACGTCGGCCGGCGGCGCTGGCGGTGACGCTGGTGGCGGCGGCGCTGGTGGTGGCGCCGTGGGTGGCGCGCAACTGGGCCGTCCATCACCGCCTCGTCTTCACCCGCAGCGGGACGGCGCTGGTGTTCTGGCTGGGCAACAACCCGCACGCCTTCTCTGGATCGGCGGCCGATCTCGCGGGCCGGCCGCTGCACGCACTCCTCCCCGAGGAGCAGCGCCAGCGGCTCTTCACGCTGGACGAGCTGGGGCAGCAGGACCATTTCCGACAGGAAGCGCTCGCCTACGTGCGGGCGCGGCCACTCGCCTTCCTTCAGCGCTGGGCGGTGAAGCTCGGATACTTCTGGTGGCAGAGCCCACAGGCGGGCCAGCGCTACCCGGCGGGCTGGTTTCGCCTCTACCAGGCCTTCTACCTGGCGACGATGGCCCTGGTGATCGCGGCGGTGATCCTCGGGCGGCGGCCCGAGACCTGGCTGGTGCTCGGGTTCTGCCTGGCCATCGCCCTGGTCCAGAGCGCCTACTACGTCGAGGGGCGCCACCGCCTCACCATCGAACCGCTGCTGTTGCTGCTGGCCGGCCAGGGGCTGGCCCGGTTGCTTCAGTTGTTGCCGTGGGGGAAGAAGGTGTCGTCGTAGGTGAACTGGGTGAAGCGATCGAAGGTGATGGCGCCGAAGAGGTTGATGCCGGCGGCGATCACCACCAGGGCCTTGAACAGCCAGGAGAGCCGGCGGTTGCCCGCGGCGATGAGCAGGACGAAGAAGACCATGTAGTCGAGGCTGAAGCGGTAGCCGAACTGGTAGAAGCCGGAGTTCTGGTAGAGCAGCGACGGGATGGCGGTGGCGGCGATGGTCAGCCACAGCGCTGGTGCCAGCGGGCTCTTCTCCCTGGGCATCACCGTGTAGGCGAGGTTGGGCGAGGTCACCAGGAGCGACATCCCCTGCTGGCTCACCTGCACGAAGGGGAAGCGGGCCAGGATGCGCGGCAAGAGCACCAGGGCGCAGGCGAGGTTGCGGGAGAGGAAGTGGTAGTTGAACAGGCCCCAGCGCTGGATGCGGTCCTTCCAGCTGATGTTGAGGAAGCGGTGGCCGAACTCGGTGAAGCTCTCGAAGCGGGCGAAGTTGTGGATGAAGAGCACCGCGATCACCAGGCCGGCGCCGACGCCGAAGCGCACCAGCTTCGGCAGCGCGCCCGGCGGCGGACGGCGCAGCTCGCGCAGCTTGCCCCAGCCGCCGCTGGTGCGCACCACCTCGAGCAGGAAGAGCGGGAACATGAAGACCATGGGCGTGCGCGCGGCGAAGCCCAGGCCCAGGCACAGCCCGGCCAGCCAGGGCCGTCGCGCGTCCAGCGCCGCCCAGGCGTAGCCGATGGCGCAGGTGACGCCGACGACGTGGGCGGTGTACCAGACCTGTCCCACGCAGGCGGTGTAGAAGTAGACCGAGCCGACGCCGAACAGCGCCGTCAGCCACAGATCGTCGACCGCCGTGCGCTTCGAGTGCCCGCGCCGGGCCAGATCCCGCAACAGGAGAAAGAGCAGCACCGGGTTGATGGCCGCCCACACCACCGAGAAGAGCACGTCGTTGAACTGTAGGCCCCAGATGGCCACGAAGGGGACCATCAGCACGGCGGGCAGCGGCGGGAACGAGACGTAGCGGATGTTCGAGCGCGACTCGATCTCGTCAGGGGTGATGGTCTCGGGCGCTCCGCGCAGCGGGTAGAACCTGTCGATGTTGCCGGTGCCGAAGGTCCCCTTCACCACCCGGCCGTCGCGCAGCTTCACCACCTCGACCAGGGCCCAGTCGTTCTCGTTGGGCGGCTGCCCGGCCAGGGCCAGGCGCCCGTGCAGCCAGCAGTCGGCCAGCCAGACGAAGTGATTGTAGGGCGAGTGGTGGGCAAGGCGCCCGCCGCTGCCGCCCAGGTAGGCGCCCAGGAACGCCACGTACAGCAAGACCAGCGCCTTCTTCGTCGACAAGAAGGACTCGAGGCGGCTCATGGGGCCCCCGGACGGCGGTAGGCGGTGACGAGCGGGACGCCCTCGCGCGTGCGCACGAACGCGGGCTGGGTGGTGCCGTAGGGGGTCCAGAAGTCACCCTCGAACACGGTGAAGTGCTTCTCGTGGATGACGATGCCCAGGTCCGAGCGCGGGATGTTGTCCTCCTTGTCGCCGACGTTGCCGGTGCCGGGCGGCAGGCGGCCGTCGCGCATGTACATGCTGAGGGCGTCGGGGAGCACGTCGTGCCAGTAGATGGCGTTGCTGCGCGGGGCGTGCTCGGCCATCCAGGGCAGCATGGGCAACACCGAGTAGCCCCAGAACTGCCGGTTCATCCCCAGCGAGGCGCCGCCCGCGAAGCCGCCCGCGAAGAAGTTGTAGTGGCTCAACCCGTCGGGGTGCGAGCGCTGGGTCTCGATCACGGCCGGCAGGCAGACGATCGCCGCAGCGGCCGCCGGCAGGGCCCGCTGCCAGCGCGGGTGCACCACCATCCGCGAGCCCACCTGAATCAGCCAGTGCAGGCCGATGCCGGCGCAGATGGCCAGGTAGGGAACGGCCGGCAGGAAGTGCTTCACCCCGCCGAAGATGGGCGCGCTGGGGATGGCCAGCACGCACATGGGGCCGAAGATCTGGGTGGCGAGGAAGATCCCCGGCGCCTGCTCGGTGTCGGCGCTCGGGCGCAGCACGTCCTGGTCATCGTCGCGCTTGCGCCGCCGCCGCCAGAGCGCCACGCCGCCCGCCACCGCCAGCACCAGCGTGGTGGCCGGCACCGTGAACGCGGTCGAGACGAAGGGGAAGGTGGTGCGCAAGAGGCGCAGGTCCCAGTCCTTGGGCGGCAGGTTCCAGTTCCGGCCCAGGTACTCGAAGTTGTAGTGCTCGTGATCGAGGTGGCGGTGGAAGTACCAGCCCACCCGCCCCGCCGGGTCGGGCCACAGGTAGGGCCAGAGCGCGAAGAAGACGAGGGGGCCGAGGGTGGCCATGGAGAGGAAGGCCCAGGCCGGCCGCGGCTTGCGGCGCGCGCGCAGGTCGGCCACCAGCAGCCACAGGTAGTGGGCGGCCAGGAAGAACGGCATCAACCAGGCGTTCAGCTTGGTGGCGAAGGCCAGGCCGTAGAAGACGCCGCACAGGATGGCCCAGCGCCGCGAGCGCAAGGAGCGCCAGTAGGCGAACCCCACCAGCAACGCCATGGTGGTGATGGGCGCGTCGAAGCAGGAGATCTGGGCGTGGAAGAAGTAGTGGGGCTGGGCGATGGCCAGCACCGCCGCCACGCCCGCGGCCAGCGGCGGCAGGAACCGCCGCGCGAACAGGAAGGCCAGCGCCACGCCGAAGCCGGCCATGAGGATGGCGGGGAAGCGGAAGGCGCTCGACTCGCGGGCGAAGAGCGGCAGGGTCACGTGCTTGCCGGGAACCGGGATGGGGTGCAGCCCGCGCGTCGGTCCGGTGCAGTGGCAGCGGTGGAACATCCGCCAGGAGAGCCCGTAGAGGGTCTTCATCAGCGGCGGGTGCTCGGGGTTGTCGCCCCAGAAGGGGTCGATGCCGGCGCGGGAGAAGGTGCGGCCGAAGTGGCCCTGGCGCAGGTTCTGCCAGCCGCTCTCGAACCAGCCCCAGTAGCGCTCGCCGGCGCGGAAGTACTGGGCCTCGTCGCGGCCGATCCCCTGCTTCCCCTCGACGGCCAGCAGCCACAGCACGGTGACCAGGCCAAGGACCGCGGCGGTGATCCGATCCCTGCGGCACTCGCTCACGAGCGGGTCTCCGCGGTGAAGCCGAAGTGGCGCGAGGCCGGGTTGTCCGAGGTGATCTCGAAGCGCACGGTGGCCGGCTTGCTGGTGAAGGCTGCCGTGTCGAAGCGGTCGACGCGCCAGCCGCTGCGGTTCGAGGCCTCGGTGCGCCCCACCTCGCGCCCGTCCACCAGCACCCGCAGCTTCACGGTGCCGTCGCCGTACTTGCGCAGCCACACGTGGTGCAGGCCCCCGCCCACCACCAGCTCGCGCCCCAGCGGCACGCCCGCGAACTCGACCACCACGGTCGCCCCCGCCACCGGCTGGGTGTAAAGGGCGTTGCGCATGGTGGTGCCGATCTCCATCAGCGCCGGCTTCACGAAGTTGAAGCCGTAGTCGGGGCACTGGAAGTGATCTTCCTGGTGCTCGCAGGCGATCTCGCGCCCGGGCTCGACCCGCAGCACCCGCGCCCGCGCCCACTGATCGAAGAAGTCGAAGGTGAC
>Ga0134123_10003300_pt1 | contig 10511 bp, 20 predicted proteins | sample KB303_FD_96460 | JGI IMG/M metagenome (GOLD analysis project Ga0134123, IMG submission 96460) | Terrestrial soil microbial communities without Nitrogen fertilizer from Kellogg Biological Station, Michigan, USA - KB3-0-3 | ecosystem: Environmental > Terrestrial > Soil > Unclassified ...
CTATTGAATCCGCCATGGATGTGTGGAATATAAATTTGAACAAAAGCAAATGAGCGCCGCCAGCGAATTCCACAGCCTGATGTCTGCCGCGTATGGCAGTGACTACAAGGACACGTGTCACCCAGTCCAGCTTGGTCAATTAAAGGATGCTTTCTATGCTGGATGGGCTGCAGCCTTTGCCGCTACGTTGAGCAGTGCCCGTGATGACGAGAAGGTGGCCCTGAAGAAAATTGGAGAGATACGGGCCGAGATTGAAGCTTACAGGGACGAGAAATTGAAATTCCTTGAAAGATATAAACACAACTGAGGCGAGCCTGTTTCAAATTGTACTCTGCATCGCAGCGGGTGCTCTGGTGCTTGGCGGGATCATGCTCTTGGGTGCGATAATACTGCCGTGAACGCAGAGCCTGATTACCCCGCAGAAGTGGTTTTCACGATGGATGGGTCACCTCATTACTTGGTCGGGGAAACAGGCTGCTGCCGTCAGTTCGGCAAGCGGTGCGAGTGCGGAGGCTGGATGCACTACCAGCCCATTTATGCTGGGTACTATTACAAGTGCGAGAAATGCAAAAAGGAATTATGAGCACGCTGGTAATTATGGACAAGCGTTCCGTGCCCATGGCTGCCTTGGGGCGCAAAGTGTATTTGGGCACCTATGGGAAATTGATTTTGAACCCGAGCAAAAGTGCCAAGGTGAGAACCAAACGGTACCTTGGTGTTATTGTGGACCCTGCGCCCCGGCCCCAATCTCCGGAATGGATTGAGATTAATGTACGCCTTGGAGAATTATGAACACAGACCCGCTCTCCGATCTCGCCATGTGGAAAACATGGCAGGACAAAGTAAAGGCTGCTCTGCCCAATTTCTGCGCCGACACTATATACGTGGAGCAGATGTCACCACCCGTGGCTGAGTTTGAGGAGGAAATCATACGCCTGAGACTGGATCAGCACTACGCCGAAGGCACGGCTGAGTCAATTGGTGTTTCCAATGTCCGCATGCTGCGAGACGCGGAGTTTGGTGCGCGAGTGGTACAAACATCAATTGGCAAGCTCACCCGCATGTATCTGGACAGTGAAGTGGAAAATGATTTCATCCAGCGTCACATGCTCGATCTTGAATCCAAGGCAGTGCTGGACATTGGGGCTGGGTATGGCCGCCTTGCCTCTGCCCTCACTCATTTCTGCGCATCAGTCTATACAGTGGACCCGGTGCCCATCAGCGTTGAGCTGTGCCGACAATACTGCGCGCGATTCGCGCCTAGCGTCTGTGTCATGGGCATTGCAGACTACAGAGCACGCTTTGACAATCTGAAGGGTGATGTGGATCTGGCCGTCAATGTGCACAGCTGGAACGAGTGCACCCTAAAACAAATTGGATTGTGGCTCACTGAGCTGTGGAAATTGCGCGTGCCTTACTTGTTCACCGTCTCGCACGGGAGCAGGGTGCAGCCTGCGCGCGGAAAAGAGTACCGGACATGGGATGGCAAGGACTGGAAGCAATTGCTCTTGCAGGAATATGAATTGATCGCAGAGGAAAACATTGGCCTCGGCAAGCACCCTCACGCCCTGTGGAAGCGGCGCAACGCAAACGTGCATCCGCTGCGATAATGACAGCATGCCAAAGCAAGCCAAAGTTTATCCCGTGTGGGAGTACAAGCTGGTGTATAATTTTGGGAACAAGGACATGATAAACGAATTGAACGATCAGCTTGGCCCACAGGGCTGGGAGCTGTGTGGGATGGTGTGCACCTCCGAACCCGATTCAAGTCTCGCCTCCGAGTGGCCCAAGGTGATTCGGTACTATTTCAAACGGCCAAAGCGATAATGACAGCATGAAAGCAATCGGACTCTGGCTAGTGATGACAACAGGGGGCACGCTGCTGGCCGCAGTGGCGCTCAATATACGCACTAAGCCCACGCTGCACGTACCAGAAGTGGAATTTGAGGTGATGGCCAAATTGCGCCTGATCGAGTTTGAAGGCTGCCAGTACGTGTACGCCGAGCGAGACATCCGGGGAGCAATTGCCATTGTACATCATGGAGCCTGCAACAATCCCGCCCACCAAAGGCCGCAATGAAAATGAAAGACACTGATCTGGACGGCTTGGAAAGAGTACGAGCCAAATTGGAGCGGTCTGTCAGCCATGTGATGTCTCATATCGTACAAGATGCCATTGAGGAAATAATTTCCCTGCGGGCTGAAACCAAAGCCGGGCACCCCATCGATCAATTGTGGGGGCACTTTGACGATGTGACCATTCGACTTGTCCCCTTGATCGATTCGCATGGGCATTACTGGAGTGTGAAGCTGCCGCAGGCTGATGTGCTGGTGGAAGGACACCCGAACGACCCCAACGTGGGCGAAGTGATCGCGACTGCGATCAAACAAGCCAAGGCCAAGCAGGCCGAGCCTGAGTGGCCGGAAGCTACGCAATGAGGCCCACGCCCATCACCTCATTCAGCGGCCCGCACCGCTACCTGTCCAATTTCTTTATATGCCGGGTGGAGTTTGGCGGGCTTATATTTACATCCAGCGAGGCAGTGTACCAAGCTGCCAAGTGTGCCGAGCCAGAGCTGCGCGGCAGGTTCACCAGTCTGAGTCCATCCGAGGCGAAGCGGTACGGGCAAAAAGTGAAGCGCCGCCCTGACTTTGAGGAAAAGAAATTGCGCATTATGTACAAAATCCTCAAGGCCAAGTTTGAGCAGAATGAAGAATTGAGAAAGAAACTTGAGGACACTGATCCGGCAGAGCTGATCGAAGGCAACACATGGGGCGATTGCTTCTGGGGCGTCTGTCAGGGGCAGGGCCACAACTGGCTGGGCAAATTGCTCATGGAGCTGCGCACTGAATTTCTAATTCCATTCTGATGAATCCACTACGCGACAGATATACAGGCACAGTCAATGTGACGTTAGATAGCCTGTCGGGTGAATTTCTGGAGATGCTGAACAAGGCAGACACGTCCAGCTTCGTCACCATTGGGGGTCTGACCGTGACAATTGATCCGCTCAAGCACAAGCGGATCATCTATCAGGGCCGGGACGTGGGCTATATCAAGGACACAAGGCAGGAAGGCGAATCGTACATTGCCGACATTGTGCTGACGGACCCGGAGATTCTGAAATTGATCCATAAATGAAAATTGAATTGGAGTTCAGCACTGGGATACCGCCACCCAATGTGACCCTGCTTACTTTCCATGAGCCGAGCAAGTCATGGGAAATCGGTACAACCTCCATCTGTGATGGCAGGTTGATGTTTGATGACGGGCAGGGCAATTTCATCTGGTCCAGAATGACTGGCATGTGCTGGGCTGTGCTGCCTGCAACCCCAGAATCAAATGCGCAAAAGAAAGACGCATCCAAATAATTGGCTGCACTGCAAGCGGTGGAAATGGAATAACGCCGAGAAAGTCGAGCGCGATAATAAGCTGTACCGGGTGAAAAACCTGAAACGAATCGAAGCCTACCAGAAATCTTACCAGAAATTATACTATGAGCGAAACAAAACCCACCAAGCGGGCGCAAGTCGGACAGCAGATCATAATTCAGCACCCGGCGAGCCTGTATGAACGCAAGGCCCTTGTGAAGGCGGTGCACGATGATTATGTGGCTGCCGTCCTTGCTGGTGAATTGCTGAGTACAGAGGTGTGCATCAACCACTCTGATTATTTGCTGGACGGGCCGGGCAAGCCCGAGACGACGAAGCCCAAGGAGGCAGTGGACCACCCCAAGCACTACAACAGCCATCCTAGCGGAGTGGAGTGTATAGACATCATTGAGCACATGCCTTTCAACGTAGGCAGTGCCATCAAGTATTTATGGAGGGCCGAGTTCAAGGGCGAACACCTGCAGGACCTGAAGAAAGCCGCGTGGTACTGCCAGCGCGAGTACGAGCGACTGAGCAAGCTGCCGCGCGAGGGCGAGGTATTGTACAAGGTGAAATTGGATTTGCGCGGCCCGCATGACTGGAAGGTCTGGAAATAGCAGAACACGGAAGCGGGTGGTGCTGTCTCTGAGTATTCCGCTTACGCTGCCGCATTGCGAAACAAGTATCGGAATTGGACGTTTCACACTCCCCACCAAGACCCTCATGGGGTGTACCATGTGCGAGCCACCCACCCAACCGATTACCATGAGACAGGGAAAGCGGAGGTTCATGCTGAAGGCAAGGACATGCTGAGTGCCTTGCTCAATCTGGAGTCTGTGCTGGATAGCTATAATCGCACTGCCGACAAGGCTGAATCGTTCGGGCAAGGCAAAGAGCCAGAACCCGGTGGCCTGCAGAAGTACATTGACTGGGAATTTGAAGACCCGAGACAATTGCAGGATGGCACGTGGCAGGCTACGGCCCGCTGCCGCAACCCAGAGAGCAGGATCAACACATGGACTCGGGTGGGGTACGGAGCCAATCCGATTGAAGCCAAGACGGAACTGTACCAGAGAATTGACAAGGCAATCGCTGCCAATCCAGAAGCAAAGCCGAAAGAGAAAGATCCCATGCCACTACCCAATCCGCCGTCCTGCAAACACTGGTAGCGATAATAAGAGCACGATGAAATTGAGTGAACTGGCCCTCTTGACCCATGACGCCCTGCAAAAGCACGGGGACATGGAAGTATCCGTGCTGGAAAGTACACGGGTGCCTCCGCTATCGGTGAAGGCGGCTAGCATCACCACCCAGCCTTTGCTGGACGGGCACGGGTACATGAGCAAGCCTAAATTGCAATTTGTACTATTGCCATGAAGGAATTCAAATTCAAGGCACTGTGTGATGCGGCTGTGACCATGGGGGAAATGGACGAGGGCACGGCAAGGTATTTCCACGATCTGTACCTGCAGAGTGACGAGCACCGCCTGTTGAATGAATTGGAACTTGGTGTCAGGATTGTACTGCCGCAAAACATGGGTCACGCTCAAGCCATGATGCTGGTGGCATCCAATTTTATTAAAGCTGCCGGGCAAGGCTCTTAAAGAAATGAAAATTGGAGACATAGAACGAAAAATGAGCAAACTAACACCCCTGCCTTGGAAGATTCTGCCCACTGTAGCGACGGGCAAAATCATCATCGGCGCACTCAACGGTTTGGTGACGGAGGAGATTGCTCAAATGCTCCAGCCCAAGCCTCACGCCACCGTCGCACTCAACTGCGAACTGATGGAGAATCACGCCATGATGATCGTTCATGCCGTCAACAACTACGAGAGGCTATCGAAGGACAACGCTCGGCTTCTGGCCGCACTCGAACAGGTCGCCGACCCAAGGCCGGATATGTCCGTCACGGAACTCGTAAGCAAACGCCGTCGCATAGCCGAGGAAGCACTTGGCCGCTGACCATCGAACGAACAATGGCCCTTGTCCTAATCGCCGTTGGAATCGCTGGGATGGTCACAGCCGGGTTCTTAGGCTACTGTTTGTGGGACGAAGAAAACCACTATCAATTTTCAGTCACATTTCAGACACAATATGAAACTCAGTGATCGCCATGAACTGGCCCTGTCCATCCAGAAGGGCTTCACCAAATTCAGCACCAGTGGTTACAGCACAGCGAACTGGCTCGCGGTCGCTGACCATGTGCTGAATGACGTGGGCGAGGCGGATGCCAAGAAACGCGCCGATCTGGAAGCTGCCATGAAGAAATTGCAGGACGTGGCTTTCATTGCGGGCATTCGGGACAAGGTGAAGTCTGATCTAGGTGAGGTTGAGTACAGAAGGATTGCCGAGCCGCTGGTGGCAAAATTGATCAGAACGGCAGCCGACAACAAGCGCACGCCCGAGGAGTTGACCCTTGACACGCTGCGCATGCTGCATGCGTTAAACATCGACCCGCTGCTGGCCGCGCCGATCCTGTGTGCGCTCGCTGACGCGCGGGAGCTGAAATGAAAATTGTACTTTTCCTTGCTTTGTACTTGGTCGTGCTTCTGACTTTGATTGCAGCCGGGACTGCGGCTGTGATTTGTGGTGGCAGGCTGGGAAAGTGGTGCGCAGATAAATTGTACCATTGGTACAAACACAGGAAACCAACATGAATGAATTATACATGATTCGCGCTCGCAAGCTGTGCGAGATTTTCGGGGGCAACGGCCTCAGCGCCAATCAGCAGATCGTGATGGCAGCGGAGATGCTGGAGAGCTGGGCCGATCCGAATGCCCCCGTGCCGGAGTGGGTGTTTCGTACAAAGGAGCCGAAGCTGGATCCGGGTGAATTGGATCATTTGCGCACGCTGCAGGCGAAGCTGAACCCTGAAATTCTCAAGACGACAGACGAGGCTTCACGCTTGCGTGACGCAATCGATCACTTGAAAAAGACACCGTGAAATATCCTGAGTACGAAGATTGGTTTGCGAGCAAGCGCAGGTACAGCAGTCACGCGCGACTCTGCTTCGCTGTGTTCTGGGGATGTGTCATTGCTGCTGTTTTTATTGCTGTTATCAATCTCCCTCTATGAACAACCGAGAACTAGCCCAGAAAATCGTCATGATCGTACTCGCGAAGGCGAAGGACCGGAACGATCCCTGCAACCGCGCGCAAGTCGAGGCGCTGCTGGACCAGTACATTCCCAACGGTCGCAGTGCACCCGTACAGAGTGGGATGGTGACGCAGGTGTCTTCAAGTGAGAGTCGTGTGATCGAACCGCCTCAAGGGTATTAAATAAGATTCTCGACAGTGAGCTGGCCCGTTCTGTAGCGTGGGCTTTTATATGGAGCTGGAGGGTTATGCTGTATCATTCGACGAGGCTGACGTAGGGCAGTCATTGTGTCGCGAGACATTTTTCGAGTTTTTGAAAGAGTTCTGGCCTGAGGTCAGCTCTGAGCAGCCAGTCTGGAACTGGCACACTTGGGTCCTGTGCTATGAGCTGCAGAAAGCAGCGGAGCGCGTGTTTGCTGGCGTGCCGAATCCACATGACTATGTGATCAACGTGCCACCAGGCACGACCAAGTCCACCATCGTCAGTGAGATGTTTCCTGCGTGGTGCTGGACTCGGCGTCCTGACCTGCAGTTCATCTGTGGTAGTCACACGATGGACATTGCGCGTGACTTGGCCCGACGCTCGAAAGACGTAATCCAGTCCGAGAAGTACAAGAGCTGGTTCGGGGTGCCGTCACCCGATGGCAAGTACAAGGCCGTCGTGCTTGCGAACACGGCGACCGAAATGATCATCAATACAGAGGGTGGGTTCCGCCTTGCTGTAGGTGCCGGGCACGTGCTCGGGTTTCACGGACACTTTATTTTGGTAGACGATCCGATTGACCCTGAGAGTGCCAGCTCAGTGCTCGACCGCGAGACTGCAGTGAAGTGGATGAGCGAGACGCTCTCCACGCGCAAAGTGAACAAGATCGTTTCGGTAACGATTCTCGTCATGCAGCGCCTCGCGGTAGAGGATCCGTCTGGTCTCATGCTCGGGCAAATCAGGGACAAGCGCTGGGGCACTCCTGTCCGCCATATATGTCTGCCGTGGAAACTGAGTGACCAAGTGCGACCAGAAAAGCTGCGCGCGTACTATGACAAGAAGACGAAGCTGCTCGACCCAATTCGCCTGCCCGAGAAGGTGGCGCTTGAGTACAAGATACGGATGGGCAAGTACGGCTTTGCGTGCCAGATGGAGCAGAACCCGATTCCAGTAGAGGGCAACCTGATTGCCGTGCACAAGTTCAAGTACCTGCAGAACCTGCCACCCACCACGCTCACGCACTACAAGAAGATTGTCCGTTATTGGGACAAAGCTGGTACGCATGAAGGAGGCAAGCGCACTGCAGGAGTCAAGTTGGGCATCGACAACCACGACCGCGTGGTGATTCTTGATGTCGTGATCGGTCAATGGAGTGCAGGCGAGCGTGAAGCTGTGATTAAGAGCGTGGCTGGGAAAGACGGCCGCGATGTGCAGATTGGAGTTGAGCAGGAGCCCGGCAGCGGAGGCAAAGAGAGTGCTGAGGCCACCGTGCAGCGCTTGATGGGGTATGTATGCGAGATTGAGCTGCCGACAGGAGACAAGGCGTGGCGTGCCGATCCGTTCGCTGCTCAGGCTGACATTGGGAATGTATATCTGCCTGACGGCGCGCCCTGGATTCCCGAGTACGTTGAAGAGCTGCGATACTTCCCTGAGGGCACTTTCAGCGATCAGACCGATGCGACTAGTGGCGCTTTCAACATGGCAGCAGGGGACAATGTGCACATGGGCGCTTTGTTCAGGAAGAAATAACACAATATGCACGCCACCGGGTTTCCAGAATGCAATACTATTATCCGTCCGCCTCACGGGCTGACGGAAGCACAGGTGCACAGCATCCCAGCGTACCACGGGAAGATTGAGCGTGGCTCGCTTGAAGGGTGCGATCTCGTCGTCGTCGCGTGGCAGCCGTCTCCCGAGGACATTGTGCGCCTGCAAGCCGGGCACCCGATTTATCTTTCTTCAGTCGGTGGACTCACGCCTCACTTTCTCTGCACTGATTTCAAGGACGCGATCAACCCTGCCTAACAAATGAAAACAGAACCAACCACCAACGAGTCGCGCGTGACGAACGGCGACAGCCCGGGCCTGCGTGGGCTCGACCAGACCCAGATTACTTTGCACAAGATGTACGAGCTGGCGCACAATATCATGCTGCGCCGTTCGGAACTGTTCGCGTCCAGCCTCGACGGCAAGCACAACCTGAAACAGGACTGTGGGTACCCGACCGAGATCAGCACGGAGCAGTTTGACGAGATATATAGGCGCGAGGGCATTGGCGCTCGCGTCGTCAAGCTGATGCCGGAGGAGTGCTGGAAGGAAGACCCTGAGGTCCTTGAGACGCAGGACACGGATGAGGAAACTGAATTCGAGAAGGAGTGGAAGCGGCTCGAAAAGAAGCACAAGATTTATACCAAGCTGGAGCGATTGGATAAGCTCTCTGGCATCGGGCAGTACGGTGTCATGCTGATCGGGCTGGATGACGGCAAGAGTCTGGACCAGCCTGTGGCTGGGGTGCGCGAGGACCCGGATGACGCTGAGATTGACGATGTGCTCCCCGTGGCCGGTGACGCACCGCGCCGTCTCTTGTACCTGCGCGTGTTCGGGCAGAAGTACGTCACGATTGACAAGTACGAGACGAACGACAAGTCGCCGCGCTTCGGGCAGCCTGTCATGTACTCAATCAGCTTCGCTGAGGTCGAAGGGCGCCAGACGACCTCCAACAAGAAAGTGCACTGGACTCGCATCATCCACGTCGCCGATGAAGTCGAGTCCGACGAGACGCTAGGGCAGTCGCGCATGAAGGACGTATTCAATCGGCTGTTTGACTTGCGCAAAATCTGTGGTGGCTCAGGCGAGATGTTCTGGCGCGGAGGGTTTCCGGGCATCAACTTCAAGATGGACCCACCCGGCAAGGGCACGCGGGCGCTGACCGACAGCGAGCGCGACGCGCTGAAGGAAGAAGTTGAGCAGTACATGCGCGGACTTCAGCGCTATATTGCGACAGAAGGGATGAGCGTGTCCAGTATCTCGCCGTCGGTCGCGTCGCCACTCGACCACTTTGAGATGAACCTGAAAGCCATCGCGATTGCGAAAGGCTGTCCGTACCGAGTGTTCACAGGCACCGAGGAGGCGAAGCTCGCTGGTGGTCAAGACACTCGGGCGTGGAACGGTCGCGTAGCCCGCCGACGGGACAAGCACGTGACTCCGTATATCATTGAGGCGCTTGTCGTGCGCTTGGGTGAGATGGGCGTACTTATTCTCCCGAAGGAGTGGTTTGTCGTGTGGCAGGACTTGAACACGCAGACCGACACCGAGAAGGCAGACAACGCCCAGAAGCTCGCGGCCGCCATCGCTGCGTATGTGAACGCGAGCAGTGATACGCTGGTACCGCCGGAAGAGTTCCTCGCCCACATCCTGAAGCTCCCAGACGACATCGTGGACCAGATCATGAAGGCGTCGGAGGAATGGGTCCGCAACATGGAGACGAAGATCGAAGACGACGCTGCGAAGGAGGAAAAGCAGATGAAGATGGACCACGAGCTGCAGAAGGCTACGATCAAGCAGAAAGCAGCGAAACCCCCACCCAAGGCCAAGGCCAAAGCGAAGAAATGAAGAAAGTAACGAACCGCGATCATTCGCATCCCCACTATCGGCTGAAAGACCATCTGCAGGGCATTCGCAAAGTCCTGCAGTCTTTACCCAACAAGAATCTTTCTCGTCTCATATACCAAATCCTTGAGCACGCTCGCAAAGACGGACTCCTGCCTCCTGTGGCGCCTGACAACGCGCTGCAGCACCGGCACCAGATGGTTGGCTTTGCCGTCGCCCGTGAGGAACTGTTCTACAAGGCGAAGTGGAAAGAAACGTACGGCTGGGATTTCGATGACTGCTATGACCCGGAAAAGTACGCTGTCCATTTGAAGGCTGCCTATGCACGACGCCAATCCCCATCCTCCGATTGTCCACAACAAGAAGCAGCGGAAAAGACTGCGGTCGGGGCTGAAGTGGGACCCTAGTCGCACGGGCCTGCTGACGCGGCGCTTTTTCGGGGACATTGC
>Ga0134123_10003301_pt1 | contig 10506 bp, 9 predicted proteins | sample KB303_FD_96460 | JGI IMG/M metagenome (GOLD analysis project Ga0134123, IMG submission 96460) | Terrestrial soil microbial communities without Nitrogen fertilizer from Kellogg Biological Station, Michigan, USA - KB3-0-3 | ecosystem: Environmental > Terrestrial > Soil > Unclassified ...
CGGCGTGGCACGCAAGAGATCGGCTGCCTCTGGATCGGCCGGCCCGCGCGCGAGTTCAGTGCGGACGAGCAACGCATCCTGCGAACGCTCGCCGCGGTGACGTCGCTCGCCCTGGCGAGTCTGCTCGATCACTACCCGTGGACGGTCCCGCAAGGCGGGCTGCTCGGCGCCTGGCTCGCGGGCTGGTGGCTCACCGAGGACCCGCGAAGTCTCGAGGACCGACTGCAGCGACCCGCAGAGCCAGGGCCCCCAGAACGAGCAGCATCGCGTTCCGCGTGAGCAGCATGCCCAGCGCGAACACGCTGCCCGGCTGCTGGGAAGCGCGGTGGAACCCCGCCCCGATGAACAGGTGCGTGAGCACTGCCGTCAGAAGCGTCAGCGCGAAGATCCGGCGCCCCTGCCGATCGGGGAACACCGCGCACAGCGGTAGCAGCCAGATGAGGAACTGGGGCGAGAGCACCTTGCTCAGGCAGAGAATCGCGACCAGAGCCGCGAACACCCAGCCGATCACGGCCGACGAGCGTTCTTCGTCGCTCGCCCCACGGAGCGTTGCGCCCGTGCGCAGCGCGACCGCGGCGATGGCCAGCATGCCCACAAGAAGTGCGAGGTCGGCCAGTCGGCCGAGCCAAACGGGCGTCATCACATTGCTTGAGCCGTACGAGCGCACGAGTGCCGCCGGCCCCCGCATCGCCAGCACGATCGCGCCGAGCTGAGACTCGAAGTGGAGTGGGCGCTCGCCGTAGAGGCCGACCGCTCGCAGGAACGGCTCGGGCGCCGTGAGAAGGAACGGGGCCGCCACCGCCAGCGCCGCCGCCGCGCCGGCTCCGGCCAGCACCAGCGCGCGCCGGCGCTCACCGCCGCCAAGAAGGAACGCGAGAAGGGGAAGGAAGAGCAGGAGCGGATAGAGCTTCGTCATCACCGCCAGGCCCAGCAGGGCACCCGCGATGAGGTCCCGGCGACATGCGAAGGCGTACAGCGCCGCCCCCACCAGCGCCGCCGGGAGCAGATCGAAGCGCGAGCACAGCAACGGACCGATCGCCAGGGCCAGCCACGCCATCCGCCACCACACAGGATCGGGGCTCCCGGACATCGCCGTGACGACCGAAAGCCGCGCGCCGGCCCAGCACGTCACCAGGAACAGCGCGCCGAGCAGGAGCCCGAGGACGACCCGGTAGGCGGCCAGCGAATCGACGGCCAGGCGCGGCACGAGCATGAGCACGAGCGGCAGGGGCGGATACTCGACCGGGAAATCGCGATAGGGCAAACGCCAGCCGGGCCCGGCGCGCACGGAGAGCTTCAATCTGTCCAGGGCCGTCGCGGGCTCGTTGCCCGGAGACTTCCGCGCGATGAACGCGAGGTCGCCCGCGCCGCCGACCATGAGCTCGGCGTACTCGTAGTAGAGGTGGTCGTCGCCCTCGCGCGAGACGTAGGCGCGCAGCGCCTGGAACGGACGCGTGAGCAAAACGCTCGGCCGCTCGCCGATCTCGCCCCAGTTGCCGCGGCGCCAGGCTTCGACGCCGCTGACGTACCAGACGAACAAGGCCACGATCAGCGCCGGAGCGAAAAGACGCGGTCGCGAGCGCGGCATGCGGAGGGAGGCTACCATACGGAGCCGTGAGTATCCCGCGGATCATCCATCAGACCTGGAAAAGCATGGAGGTGCCTGCCCGTTTCCAGGCCGCCGCGCGGTCCTGGCGCGACCGGCATCCCGGCTGGGAATACGTGCTGTGGACCGACACCGACATCGACCGCTTCGTGCGCGACCACTTTCCCGGGCTCGTGGCGCTCTTCCAGCGGTATCCCGACCAGATCCAGCGCGTCGACGCGTTCCGCTACCTGCTGCTGCAGCGCGTGGGCGGCGTCTACGCCGATCTCGACATCGAATGCCTGCGGAGCTTCGAGCCTTTGCGCGAGCACCGGGTGGTGCTGCCGCGCACGGCGCCCGTCGGCCTCTCGAACGATCTGATGATGGCCGCGCCCGGGCACCCCCTGTTCCAGGCGCTGATCGACGGGCTCCCGGCCGCGTTTCGCGCCTGGCAGCACTGGTGGATTCCGCGTCACTTCCGGGTGCTGCAGACCACCGGCTCGCTCTACATCACGCGCATCCATCGGCAGGCGGGGACGCCCGACGTCTACCTGCTCCCTCCCGATCTCTACAGCTCGCAGGATCGGAGCCGCGCGCTCGTCTTTCACTTACCCGGCGACACGTGGGCCGGCTGGGACACGCACGCGCTCAAGTTCCTCTACGCTCGCTGGCGATGGCTTGCTGGCCGGCGCCGCGGTAGTCTGACGTGATCGTGCACCCGGTCGCCGACGTGATCGTGATCGTGGCCGCCTACCTGTGGGGGTCCCTGTCGCCGGCCGCCTTCATCGCGCGCCGCGCCCGCGGCGTCGATCTGAGCCGCTACGGCTCCGGCAATGTCGGCGCCTCGAACCTCGGCGCGCTGCTGGGCGGATCCTGGAAGGTCGTGGGCTTTCTGGCCGACGTCCTCAAGGGCTGGGCGGCGCCGGCCGCGGCGTCCCTCGTGGGGTTCGACACTACGGTTGTCGTGCTGGTCGGGCTGGCGACGGTCGCCGGCCACTCCTGGTCGATCTGGCTCGGCTTTCGGGGTGGCCGCGGCATCGCGGCCGCAGCCGGGGTCCTGTGCGCCTGGGACGCGCGGTTCATCGCGATCATCCCGCTGGTCCTCGGCGTGGGCTGGATCACGGGACGGGCCGCCCTGACGACGATAGTCATCGCGCTGTTACTGGGGCCGTTCGCCTGGCTGCTCAGCAATCCGGCGCCGGTCATCGTGGGCGGCGCCGTCCTATCGCTGTTCATCGTCTTGAAGCGGCTCGAGGCCAACCGGCTGCCGCTTCCCCGCGACCCACGGGATCGGCGCGCGGTACTGTGGCGCCGGCTCTGGTCGGATCGAGATCTGTCGGGCGAGCATCCGTGGGAGAAGCGCGGGACGTTTTGATTGAAGTCCGCGCATCCGGTAGTGTCTGGTGAGGATGCCCTTCCGGGTTATCGACCGCTACGTCTATCGGGAGCTGCTGCCCATCTTCAGCCTCGCCGTCGGCATCGTCACGTTCCTGCACGTGATGGACCGCCTTCAGGATTTCAGCAACATGATCGTGAACGGCGCGCCGTTCGGGCTCGTGTTCCGGACGTGGGCGCTCCTGCTCCTGTCGTTCATGAGCCACACGCTGCCGATGGGATTGCTCCTGGCGATCGTGATCGCGGCCGGCCGGCTCGCCTCCGACCTGGAGGTGGTCGCGCTGAGCGCCGGCGGCGTGAGCCCGCTGCGGCTCTTCCGGCCCTTCCTGGTCGCGGCGCTCGTCGTGACGACGTTGATGGCGCTCTTGACCATGTGGATCAACCCGTGGGGCGCCACGGCGTTCTTCCAGTGTCTGCGCGAGCTGCGCGCGCACGTGGCGGCCCCGATGATCGAGGAGCGCACCTTCACGCGGATCGGCAACGTCATCATCTACGCCGAGCAGATGGACCTCGCGACCTCCGAGCTGCGCCGGGTGCTCATCGCCAACGAGCGTGACGCCGACTCGCTGCAGATCATCACCGCGCCGCGCGCACGGATGATCGACGATGCCGGGCGCCAGCGGACCGTCCTCAAGATGACGGACGGCGCCATCCACGAGTCGCGCCCCGAATCGCCCGACTGGTACCGGGTGACGCGGTTCGAGGACTACGAGACGTCCCTCGACGTCTCGTCCCAGGTCGAGGAGGTCGAGAAGAAGATGGGCCCGCAGAAGCGCCTCACCGCGTGGGACCTGCTCCAGAACACGCGCGCGCTGGACGCCTCGCGGCGGGCCGACGAGGCCCAGACGTTCGTGCTCGAGTTCCACAAGCGGCTGGCCTATCCGCTCGCTCCCATCGTCTTCGCGATGGTGGCCTTTCCGCTCGGCATCCGGCTGCATCGCGGCGGCCGGGCGGTCGCCGCGGTGGGCGGGATCATCGTCTACCTCGTCTACCACGTCTCCCAGGAGGGCCTGGGCCGCGTGACCGCGCTGAAGTCCTGGGGCGGCGGGCGCTGGATACCGATCATGGGATTTGCGCTCGTGGGCGCGGTCCTTCTCTACTTCACGGTCAGGCCGACGCCGCGCGTGTGGCGGCATGCCTGGGACCGGCTCGCCGATCTCGTGCCGACCCGGCTGCCGGTGCTGCGACGCCGCTCATCGGCGGGCGTGCGCCGACGCGAGATCCGCCGCCGCCATCTGAGCTCCCTGGTCGACCGCTATCTGGCGCGCCAGTTCGCGGTCTACTTCGCGTACGGCCTGGCGGTGGCCACCGCCATCTTCATCGTGGTCGATCTGGTCGAGGTGCTGAGTCGCTACGAGCCACCGCTGCACGCCGTGCTCGAGCACTTCGCGTATCGCCTGCCGTCGGCGCTGCACCAGGCGCTGCCCATCGTCGTGCTCGTGGCGACGGTGTTTCTCTTCATGGAGCTCGAGCGCCACCACGAGCTGACCGCCCTGAAGGCGGCGGGTCTGAGCCTCCACCGCGTGAGCGTGCCCGTCCTCATCCTGGCGGGCGCGGTGAGCGTGGCTGCGTTCGTCTATCAGGAGACCGCCGCGCCGGTCTTGAACGCGAGGGGCGACGAGGTCGATCGCGTGGAGATTCGCAAGGTCTCGGCGCCCGGCAGCCAGCCGCGGCTGCAGTGGTACCGTCGCTCCGACTCCGAGTTCGTCCGGGTCGACCGGCTCGATCGGACCCTCGGACAGGTGAGCGGCGTCACGCTCGTCCAGACCGACGCGAATTTCCGGGTGGCCAAGCGAGTCGACGCGGCCGAGGCGGCGTGGACGCGGAACGGGCTCCGCTTCGGCCGGAGCGTGCTCCGGGAGTTCGGCCTCGACAATTCGGTACGAACCGAGCGGCAGAACGGCGCGCCGGTCTATCTGGCCGATTCGCTCGACGCGCTCGGCGCGGTGCAGGCGCCCTCGGCGATGACGTTCCTCGAGCTTCGCTCCTACGTGCGCCACTTGCGCGAGCGGGGCCAGGCGGTCGGTACGCAGCTCCTGTACTTGCATTCCAAGCTCTCGTTCCCGCTGATGAGCTTCGTGCTGGCGATCCTGGCCATCTCGTGCGCGGCGCGCTGGCCGCGCGGCGGGCGCCTCATCGGCGGGGCGATCGCGATGATCATCTCGGTTGCGTTCTGGGTGGTGAACTCCGGAGCCCTCTCGCTCGGCCGCGTCGACCTCCTGCCGCCGGTCGTCGCAGCGTGGGCGGCCAACATCGTCTTCGGCGGCATCGGGGTCTCACTCTTCGTCCGCACCCCGACGTAGGCGCAGCTTCAGGGAACAGGCCCGCGCGCGCCGACCGGGCCGAGCAGCTCGCGCACGAACCGCACCGGATCGAGCTCCCGCGACGCCCACTCACGCGCGGCCTCCGCGTAGCGTTGCCGGCGGCGCACGTCGCGCACCAGCCCCAGGAGCTCCGCGGCGGCGCGCTCGTCCCCGTCGTCGCTCAGGGTCCACCCGGTGACGTCATGATGCACGGCCTCGCCGGCGCCGTCGTGCAGGCTGCCGACCGCGGCGGTGCCTGACAGGCCCGCTTCCACGTAGGTGAGCCCGAAGCCCTCGAACCCCGCGCGGGCGGGCTGGGAGAGCATGACGAACAGGTGCGCATGGTGGTAGTAGGCGCCGAGCTCCTCGGTCGGGACTCGTCCCGCGAAGACCACGCGCTCCGTCAGGCCGAGCTGACGTGCGAGCTCTTCCAGGACGGGGCGATGGCGCCCGTCGCCTACGATGTAGTAGCGATACGGCGGCATCTGCGCATCGATGCGCGCCAGGAGCCGCATCACCCGGTCGTGGCCCTTGCGCTCGACCAGCCGGCTCACGGTGAGCAGCACGAACGTCCCGGGCGGCTCGCGATACGGGCTGGCGGCGTGGCGAGCCGGGTCGTAGATGCGCGCCGGGTCGTAGCATGGATAGAGCACGCGATACTGGACGTCCGGCACGCGCCTCCGCATCAGCTCGCCGGACGCCCGGGAATTCACGAGTACGCGCTGAGCCCGTCGGAGCGCCCGGATTTGCAGAGTAAGCTGCCGGCTCAGGAGCTCGCCTGCCGGAGAGGGCAACAGGAGCTCGTGGCCGTGCACGTAAACGGCAGTCTCGGTCGGCGGCGTGCCCCGGAGGCCGTAGAGGCGAGCCGCGGCGTCGAGGAAGATCACGAGGTCGTAGCGGTGCCGCCGGACCAGCTCGGCGAAGAACGCCGCGTTGCGCCGCTGGATCGGCACGGTGGTCACGCCCCAACGGGGCCAGATGAGCCGATCGTGGACGATGTCGGCGAGTCCGGCGCCGGTGCCCGGACGACACAAAATATGCAGCGCCGGCCGATCGCGCAGCTTCAGGAGCGTCGCGCAGACGACGTTGGCCATGCTCGCGATGCCGCCGACCTGCGGAGGTACCGAGCTGGAAACCATGAGCACGGTCGAGTCGGACGCCTGACGCATCGTGGCAGTATCACTCAGCGCGGGACGATGTGATATAGCAACCTCAATGGCGACGCGGCTTCGCACGCGCCGCGCTCGAGCGCTGTTTCTCTGGCGCTCGCTCCTTCCGGGGGGCGTCGAGCGAACGGCGATCACACTGGTCGACCATCTCCAGGCCGCCGGGTGGAGCTTTTTCCTCGGGCTCCTGGAGCCTCACGGTGACTTTCACATGTGGACACGCCATCCACGCCGACTCTTGAGCCCGCGCTGGGGACCGCGGACGGCGCGCCAGGAGGAAAATCTCGCGTTCGCCCTCAAGGCGATCCCGCGCCTGGGCTGGTATGCCGTGCGCGCGCAGGCGCTCGTGAACCGGGTCAGGCCCGACCTGTTCTTCACGCACTCGGGCGTCGACGTGCTGGTGGCCGGTGCCCTGGCGCGACGCCGGGGCGCGGTCTGGATCGCGCGAGTCGGCAGCGACGCCTTCTCCGACATCAGCGAGAAGCATCCGTGGGGCCGGCCGTTCTTCAAGCGATTTCTCTCCCTCGCGTACCGGCGGCCGGATCACATCGTGGCCGCCAGCGAGGGATTGCGACGGCGGCTCACCGAGGATCTGGGCGTGCCGGCTTCACGCGTGAGCGTGATTCCGAATCCCGTCGACGTCGCCCGCATCCAGGAAGAGGCGCGGCGTCCGCCGGCCGAGTACGCGACGGGCGATTTCGTCGTCGGCGTCGGGCGGCTCACGTCGAACAAGGGGTTCGACCTCTTGATCCGGGCGGCGGCTCGGCTCTTCCGGAGCGAGCGGCCGATCCGCCTGATCATCCTGGGGGACGGCGAGGAGCGCGAGCCGCTGCGCGAGTTGGCGCACGAGCTGGGGATCGCGCACCTGGTGTCGCTGCCGGGCTACGAGCCGAGCCCCTGGCGCGTGATGAGCCGGGCGCTCGTCCTGGTGGCGCCGTCGCGCCAGGAAGGGTTCTCGAACGTGATCGTCGAGGCCATGGCGTGCGGCGCGCCGATCGTCGCCACCGACTGTCACGGCCCGCGCGAGATCGTCAACGCCGGCGTCAACGGATCGGTGGTCCCGGTGGGCGACGAGGCAGCGCTGGCGCGCGCGGTCGAGGAGCTCCTGCGCGAGCCGGAGCGTCGCGCGCGCTATCGCGAGGCCGCGCTGCGCCGGGCTCAGGAGTTCGCCGTGGCCACCGTCAGCGAGCGGTACATGAGCTTGTTCCGCGAGCTCGCGACGCCGTGACGATGAAGGCGCCGATCTTCTATTACCATTCGGTCGGCGGCGCGTCGCCCCGGACGCTCGCGCTGGCGCGATTCCGGGAGCACCTCGAGTGGATCCGCCGCGCGGGCTATCGGGCGGTCACCGTGTCGGAGCTGCTCGAAGCCGGCCGTGATCTTCCACCGCGCTCGGTGGCGCTCACCTTCGACGATGGGCTCCTGGACAACTACACGGAGGTGTTCCCGCTGCTGCAGCAATACGGCGTGCGCGCCACCTTCTACGTCGTGCCGGGCTACGACCAGGTGACCCGGTGGGGGTCGCCGAGCACCGGCCGCTGGCGCGAGGCGCCCGCTCCCGGCTTCACGGTTCCCTCAGGCAGCATGGGCCCGGATCAGCGGCGCGAGCTGGCCCGACACGGGATGGAGATCGGCAGCCATTCGCTCACGCACCGGATGCTCACGCAGGTGTCCGCCGACGACCTCATGCGTGAAGTTCGCGAGTCGCGGGACGCGATCGAGCAAGAGATCGGCGCCCGCGTGAAGACCTTCTGCTATCCGCGGGGCCGGTTCACGCCGGCCGTCGTGCGGGCAGTGCGAAGCGCCGGCTACCTCGGCGCCTGCAGCACGCTCCCCGGCTACTATCGCTTCGCGCTTCCGCGTCACGTGCTGCCGCGCTTCCTCGTGGAGGATCCCGACTACTTCGGCGCGGTGCTGACGGGCGGCGCCTTTCAGCCCTGGACGCTGCTGCGGCTGGCGCGGCGGCAGCTCGCTCGCGCGTGATGGCCTCGCTGCCGGCGCTCGCGCGCGCCCTGGCCCGCTACGTCGCGCTCCACGCGGGCTCCGTCGAGCGCGCGCCGGTGATGACCCCGCCGGAGGTGAAGCCGCGGGTCGTGGTCTCACTCACCACGATCCCGAGCCGCCTGACGCGGCTCCGGCCGACCCTGAATTCTCTGCTCACCCAGGACTACCAGCCGACCGCCATCTACCTGGCCGTGCCGAGCCAGTCCATGCGCGAGCAGAAGCCCTACCAGATGCCCGCGTGGCTCCCCGAGTATCCGGCGGTCACCGTGATCGAGTGCGAGCGAGACTGGGGTCCGGCGTCCAAGCTCTTGCCCACGCTCCTGGCCGAGCGCGAGCGCCCCGACACGATGATCATCGTGGTGGACGACGACAACGTCTACCCGCCCGAGATGGTGGGGACGTTCGTGCAGTTCAGCCAGCGGCTGCCCGACGCGGCGCTGTGCTTCCGCGGCCACGTCGTGTCGGGCGGGTGGAAAGAGAGCCGCGCGGTCTTCGGTACCCGCGTGAGCGCGCCGACGCGCATGGACATCGTCACCGGCTGCGGCGGCGTTCTCGTGAAACCGCGATTCTTCGACGGCGCGGTGTTCGATTACGACGGCGCGCCGCCCTCGGCGTTCTTCGTCGACGACATCTGGATCAGCGGGCACCTCGCGCGGCGCGGCGTCCGCCGCTATCTCATTCCGTCGCCGGCCGCCTTCGTCTATCTCGGCACGCTCACCACGTGGTGGACGCCGGGGCTGGACAAGGACGCCAACGGGCGCGGCAGCCGGCACAACGACGTCATGCTCGATCACTTTCGATCGAGCTGGGGCGTGACCGGCTAGCCTTTCCCGCCCGCTCGTACACGGACTCGAACTTGCGCGCCGCGGCGTCCCAGGTGAAGTCGTCGCGAACCCGGCGGCGGCCGCGCGCCGCCAGCTCGGCGGCCCGCTCGGGCTGATCGTAGAGCTTCGCGATCGCCGCGCGGAGGGCCTCGACGTCGCCCGGCGGACACAAGACACCGTTGTGTCCGTGCTCGACGAGCTCGCCCGTGCCGCCCACGCGCGTGGCGATGAGGGGCGTGCCCACCGCCATCGCCGACAGCACCGCCAGGCTGAAGTTCTCCTCGTGCGAGGGGAGGATGGCCGCCGACGACTCGGTCAGGAGCCGGCCGAGACCACGGTGATCGAGCCAGCCGTGGAGCTCGATCTTGTCGGTCAGCCCGAGCCGGTCGCGCCGGCGAGCGATGGCAGCCCGGTACGAGCCTCTCCCGACGAGCCGGATGCGCGGGGCCCGGTCACCCAGCTCGCGGAGCGCCAGCAAGAGGGTCTCGATCCCCTTGGCGCGATCGAATCGGCCGAAGAAGAGTGCGGGCCGGCTGTCCCGCCCCGGCATCGGTTGCCACTCGAAGTCGAGGAACTCCGGCGGCACGCCGTTGTGGACGGGATGAATGCGGTCCGGCGGCACCCCGTACGCGCGCTGGATCAGCTCGCCGCCGTAGCGGCTCGGCGGCGCGCACACGTCGGCGCCGCGGAGCGCGACACCGAGCGCCGCGTACTTACCGTACCCCGAGAGCAGGCCGATGGCGCGGACGAGCGAGCGCGGCGGGGCGAACAGAAGACGCGGCAGGCTCGGATAGCGTGGCGTCACGACGAGCCCGAAGCGGCGGTGAGCCCGCTCGCGCGGCAGGCACGCTGCCTCCTCACCCTGCGCGTGCACGACCGCGGTCTCGCCCGGCGGGAGCTCGCGGCGAATCACGGCGGCCACGGTCCACGCGGTGAGCACCCGCAGCGGCGCGCCGATGTGGCTCTTGTAGTCCGGCAGCGCGGCCCAGCGCAGGCGATAGGGCAGTGACGGCGGCGGCGCGACGAGATCCCACGGCGTCTTGGTGAAGACGACCGTGACGTCGTGACCGCGACCGGCCAGCGCCGAGCCCAGGTAATGGGTGGAGCGCTGGCCGCCGCCGCTGTAGGCGGACCAGGGCGAATAGTTGCACGTGAGGAAGATGCGCATCGTCGAGGCGTCGGCTCTCATCGAGCTACATCACGGCCGTCACCACCGTGTCAAGGGTCGA
>Ga0134123_10003303_pt1 | contig 10504 bp, 4 predicted proteins | sample KB303_FD_96460 | JGI IMG/M metagenome (GOLD analysis project Ga0134123, IMG submission 96460) | Terrestrial soil microbial communities without Nitrogen fertilizer from Kellogg Biological Station, Michigan, USA - KB3-0-3 | ecosystem: Environmental > Terrestrial > Soil > Unclassified ...
CCGCCAGCATCTCCGGCAGCGCGCCGATGGCGGTGGCCACCACCGGCCGGCCGAGGGCGAGGAACTCGATCACCGCCGTCGGCACGCTCTCGGAGCGGAACCAGGACGGCAGCAGCCCGGCGTCGGCCGCCGCCATGATCCCGTACGGCGGGAGGTGCTGGCCGAGCACGCGGACGTCCGGGTGATCGCCGTACGCGAGCCGCAGCCGCTCCTCCTCGGGGCCGCCGCCGAGGAGCCAGAGCCGCGCCCGCCGGCGGCCGCGCTCGCCTTCGGGCCGGGCGTTGATGGCCTCGACGGCGAGGATCGCCTGCTCCCAGCCTTTCTCGGCGATGGCGCGCGAGCAGATGCAGAAGACGAAGTCGCCGGGCTCGCGGGGCGGCGCGGCCGCCGCCCGGAGCGTCGCCGCCGGCGGCGGAGCGAAGCCGTTGAAGATCCGGCGCGACAGCCGCGGGCGCGGCACCCCGGCAGCGTGGAGCGCCTCCAGGTTGCTGCTCGCGCCGTAGACCACCGCCGAGACCTCGCCGAGGATGTCGCGCGCCCGCTCGCGGAACGTGGGGTCCATCTCGGGGGTGGCGAGGAGCTCCTCGAAGCAGCCGCAGAGCTTGGACACCCAGGTGAAGTCGGCGTAGCGACGCAGGCCGAGCGCGAAGCGGTCGCTCCACCAGACCTGCGACAGGACTGTCTCGATGCCGAGGTGGCGCATCAGCGCCCCGACCACCCGCAGGCGGTGGTCGCGCTCGTCGAGCTGATTGGGACCGCTCTCCGCCGGCGAGGCGTGGTCGTCGTACCAGGGCGCCGGCCGCAGCGTGCCCTCGAGCGCCACGACGTCGCGCGAGATCGACCGCGCCACCGCTTCGTCGTAGAGCGTCGGTCGCGCGTTGAGCATGAAGACGCGGTGGGTCGCCGTCAGCGCATTGGCGAGCCGGATGGCATTGAGCTGGCCGCCGCCGACCTCGACGTCGGGGAGGATGACGAGGATGGGCTCGGCACCCGGTGGCGCCGGCGGTAGCACGCGCCGCAGGTCGTCGCCCGCGGTGGCCGGCGCCGCGAGGGCTGCCGAGGCTGCCTCCGCCACCGCCGGCATGGGAAAGCGCTCGCGCACGTCGAGCACCGCGCCGAGCGCGGCGGTGAAGCGCGACCAGCCGAGCGTCTCGGCGGCGTGGGCGCGCAGCCGCGCGCCGAGGCGCCGCCGGCCGTCGGCGTCGCGCAGCAGCGCCACCGCACGGCGCGCCATCGCCGTGGTCTCGAGCGCCGGCACCGCGAGGTCGACTCCGGCCGGGTGCAGCTCGCCGGCGCCGCTGCAGCCGGCGAAGAACAGCACCGGCAGGCCGAAGGCCATCGCCTCCGCGTTGACCAGCGGGCTGGCGTCGAGCCGCGAGGTGAGCAGCAGGAGGTCGGCGGCGGCGTAGTAGAGCTGCGGGTCCGGCGTCTGGCCGCGGAGCTCGAGACGGCCGGCGTGGCCGGCCGCCGCCATCCGCTGCCGCGCCTCGTCGCGCACCGCGCGCTCGATCTCCTTGCCCAACCAGACGAAGTGCAGCGGCAGGTCGGGGGCGAGCTCGCAAGCGTGCGCGGCCACCTCGGCGAAGAGGTCGAGGCCCTTGCGGCGCTCGGGCATGCCGCAGCCGAGCACCACGACCGCGTCGGGCGGCAGGTCGAGCAGGACGCGCAGCGAGGCGGCGTCGCCGTGAGCGGCCGCCGCGGCGGCGCGCGTGATCGGCCGCGGGACGCCGTTGGGGACGACGGCGATCTCGCTTTCGGGGACGCCGTAGCTTTCGACGAACGCGCGGCGCACGAAATCGGCCGGCACCACCAGGCGCTGGCTCACCCGGCGGACGAGCTCGATGGTCGCCGCTCCGTCGTAGCTCTCGTCGATGGTCTCCGGCAGCTCGTGGATCCAGGCCACGGCATCGCGCAGCCCCTGGTCGTCGAGCGCGGCGTACACCTCCGGCACCGCCGCTGTGTTGACGAGGATCACCCCCGCCGGCGCGCGACGGCGGAACTCGCGAAAGCAGTCGCCCGCCGCACGGCGGATGCCGCCGGGCGCGTCGTGAAGCCGGGTCAGCGGCCCCAGCGCGGAGAGCGAGTCGAGCAGCTCGCCGTCGCCGCAGACCGCCAGCTCGACCTCGCGCCCGAGCTCGTGGCGGAGGACGTGCGCGAGCTCGCGCACGCAGATCTGGGCACCCGCCAGCGCCGCATCGTGCGAGACCAGGAGCACGTGCGAGGGCCAGCGCGTCATCGGCCAGGCAGTGTACCTCCGGCGCAGCAAGCCCGGGCGCGCTACCCGGAAGCGCAACCCGATCCCCGAGCCGCGGCGGGGCGTATCATCGATGACCCGCTATGCGCGCCTCCGCCGTCTTCGTCGTCGGCATGGCGCTCTCCGCGAGCGCCTCTGCGCAGACCGGGCTCCCCGGTCTGCTGCGCGACATCGCGACGCCGCCGCAGGCCGCCTTCGCACCTCTCCTCGCCAACCCCGTGGCCCTGGTTCCGTTGGCCGGCGAGGTCTACTTCGCGGCCTGGGACCCCACCGCGGGTCTCGAGCTGCGCGCCACCGACGGCACCGCGGCGGGCACGCGGACGGTGCGCGACGTCTGCCCGGGCTCCTGCCACGGGTTCTGGATCTCCGAGCTGGTGGCAAGTGCGGGGGCGCTCTACTTCGTCGGCGACGATGGCGTGCACGGGCGCGAGCTGTGGCGCAGCGACGGCACCGCTTCCGGCACCATGATGCTCACCGACATCGCTCCGGGGCTCGACATCAGCTCGGACCCGCGCTTCTTGACCCCCACGCCCGCCGGTCTCTTCTTCACGGCGCGAGATGCGGATCACGGGCGCGAGCTGTGGCTGACCGACGGTACGGCAGGAGGAACGCATCGCGTTGCCGACGTCACGCCGGGCAACGGTGAGCCCGGCGACGCGCCGGTCCCGCTCGGCTGGCTCGACACCCACGGTCTCGTCTTCGCAGTGGACGATGGCATCCACGGGTACGAGCTCTGGATCACTCAGGGGGATGCCGCGAGCACCGCGCTGCTGGCCGACACTCAGCCGGGCCCGATTGGCGGCGTCACCCGCTTTCAACCGTTCCCCGGCCGCACGCCTGAGTTCGCCGCGCTCGGAGGAAGACTCTTCCTTTCGGCCGATGACGGCGTGCACGGCGTCGAGCTCTGGTCGACCGACGGCACCGCGGCGGGTACCGCTTTGGTCGCCGACCTCGTCGCCGGCAGCGCTCCCAGCACCCCCGACGCCTTCCACCCCTTCGGTGCGGCTGTGCTCTTCCGAGCCGGCAACCCAGGGCTCGACACCACGCTCTGGCGTAGCGACGGCACGCCCGGCGGCACCTTCCCGCTCGGTGACGCGGCGCACGGCTCGGACGAGCTCGTTCCGTCCGCCTACGCGGAGCTCGGTGGCCTGGTGTATTTCCCCGGCTATCAAACTGCCACCGGCCGCGAGCTCTGGCGCACGGACGGCACGCTCGCCGGAACGCAGCTGGCGGTGGACATCGTCCCCGGCCAGGGCTACGGCGTGCAGACGTTCCATTACGTCGTCGCCGCAGCCGGCCGGCTGTGGTTCCCCGCCACCGACGAGGTGCACGGCATCGAGTGGTGGCAGAGCGATGGCACCTCCGCAGGTACCTTCCAGGTCGCCGACGTCTGGCCCGGCGCCGGCAGCTCGACGGACGTCTCCTTCGGCGTCACTCCTCCGGCGGCCGTGGGCGGCCGGGTGCTCTTCTCGGCCTGGGATCCCGACCTCGGTTGGGCGTTGCGAGCGGCCGAGCCGGGAGTGGCGGGAGCCACGGTGGTGCAGGCGGGCGGCGAGCGCCCCGGCTCGCTGTTCTTCTGCACGCTGTGGAACTGCCCGCCGCTCTTCGTGCCGACCTCCGAAGGAGTGGCCTTCGGCGCCTCCGATGGAGCGCACGGCATCGAGGCTTGGCGCAGCGACGGCACCGAGTCCGGTACCGCGCGGGTGACGGAGGTTGCTCCCGGCATCTACAGCTCGTTGTTCCCCTCCACCAGCTTCCGCAACATCGCGCCGTTCGGCGACGACCTGCTGTTGGTGGCGAGCGACTGCGCGACCAGCAGTTGCCCCTCCTCGAGCGTGCAGCTGTGGCGGGCCGCGGCGACCGGGACGCTCACCAAGCTCACCGACGAAGCGTGGAGCTTCGAGCCCGGTGAGCTGGTGTCATGGCAGGGAGCCGGCTACTTTGCCGGCGAGGATGCGGTGTGGCGGAGCGACGGCACCGCGGCCGGAACCGGCCCGCTCGGCGGTGCGGGCCAAGCGCGCTGGTTCACGCCGGCTGCCGACCGGCTCTATTTCGTCGCCAACGTCGGCGGCCTGTGGCGGACGGACGGCACTCCCGCAGGTACCGCATCGATTCCTGGTCCGACGTCCTACGGACCAGGCCGCCCGGTGTTGACCTCCGACGGCAGCGGCGACGAGCGGCTCTACTTCCCGGCCTTCGACGCCGTTGCCGGCAACGAGCTGTGGTCGAGCGATGGCGCCAACGCCCAGCGCGTCCTCGACCTGCGGCCGGGTCCGTCGTCGGCGATCCCCAACCAGCAGCCACGAGGGTTCGCGGAGCTCGCCGTCGTGGCGGCTCTCGGCCCGCTCGCGCTGTTTGCGGGCGACGACGGCGTAGCGGGCGACGAGCTGTGGGTGACCGACGGCACGCCCGGCAACGCCACGCTGCTCGAGCTGCGCCCGGGTGCCGCGGGCTCCGAGCCGCGCGATCTCGTGACCGTCGGCAACCACGTCTACTTCGTAGCCGACGACGGCGTCCATGGCCGCGAGCCGTGGGTGAGCGACGGCACCGGTGCCGGCACGCACCTCGTCGCCGACGTGCGGCCTGGGATGGAATCGTCGGCGCCGCAGGAGCTCGTCGACTGGATGGGCCGCCTCATGTTTGCGGCCGACGACGGCGTGCATGGCATCGAGCCGTGGCGCGCCGACGCCGACGGCAGCGGAGCGCAGCTGGTCGTCGACCTGCGCCCCGGCGTCGCGCCGTCGAGCCCCCAGGGGCTCACCGCCGTCGGCGAGCGCCTCTACTTCTTCGGGGACGACGGCACGACCGGCCTCGAACCCTGGGTGTGGTCGGCCGCGGCCGACCTGTTCAAGGACGGTTTCGAGTCCGGCGTCGCCCGCTGGTCGCGCGTCCTGCCGTTCTGACCGCGCCGTCGCCGCGCCGCTCCTGCACGGTGATGGCGACGATGTCGTTGAGCACGCCGGCGGCGGTGACCTGCGCGCCGGCGCCGGGGCCGGTGACGACCAGCGGGTTGTCGTGGTACCGCCGGCTCTGGATCACCACCTGGTTGGCGGTGCCGGAAAGGCGCCCCATCGGCGACGCGGCCGGCACTGCCTCGACGCCGACGCGGATCGCGCGCGGGCCCACGCGCGCCACGTAGCGCAGCACCTTGCCCTCGCGGCGCGCCCGCTCCGCGCGCTCGGCGAACGGCGCGTCGAGCGCAGTGAGCTTCTCCACGAAGCGCGCCGGGTCGGCGTCGTCGAGCTCGGGCGGGAAGAGCGGCTCGAGCGCCACCTCGTCGAGCTCGACGCGTCGCCCGAGCGTGCGGGCGAGGATGAGCGCCTTGCGCGCGACGTCGCGCCCTGACAAGTCCTCGCGCGGGTCGGGCTCGGTGTAGCCGCGCTGCCACGCCTCGCGCACGGCGGCGCTGAAGCGCGTGCCGTTCTCGAGCGCCGTCATCAGGAAGCCGAGCGTGCCCGAGAAGCAGCCAAGGATCGACTCCACGCGGTCGCCGGATTCCTGCAGCTTGGCGAGGGTGTCGAGCACCGGCAGGCCGGCCCCCGCGGTCGCCTCGTAGCGCAGCGAGAGGCCGCGCGCGCGCGCGGTGGCGAGCAGCTCCTCGAAGGCGAGCTGCGGCCCGGCGAGCGGCTTCTTGTTGGCGAGCACGACGTGAAAGCCCTGCTCGAGCGCCTCTTGCAGCAGCGGCGCCGTCTCCTCCGAGGTGAGGTCGACGAGGATCGGCCGGTGCGAGGGGAGCAGCCACAGCTCGTCGCGCAGCGCCTGCTGCAGCTGTGCGAGCGATAGCGGTGAGCGGTCGGCGAAGAGCTTTCCTCCGGCCGCCTTTGCCTTCGCGAGTCGCCCGAGCTCCGCCGCGTCGATGCCGCGCTCCTCGACGCGGACGCCGGAGCGGTCGGCGATGGCGGTGACCTCCACCTCGACGCCGAGCTGCTGCCGCAGGTGCTTCTGCTGCGCCACCAGCTGCTCGGCGAGGGCGCGGCCGATCTGGCCGAAGCCGAGCAGGGTGAGCTTGCTGGCGCGGCCGGTGGTGTCGGCGAGCGGCCGCCGCTTGTCGAGCTGGTACTCGCGGTGCAGCGCCTGCAGCGCGCGGGTGGCGTCGGCCTCGGGGACGGCGATGGTGATGTTGAGCTCCGAGGAGCCCTGCGCGATGGCGAGCACGTTGACCGAGGCAACGCTGATCGCCGAGAAGGTGCGCGCCGCGATGCCGGGCCGCCCGCGCATGCCGAGGCCGACGACGGCGAGCAGGGCCACCCCGCGCTCGACGGCGATGCGGTCGACGAGCCGCGCCCGGCGCTCGAGGGCGAAGGCCTCTTCGAGCGCGCGCCGCGCATGCTCCGCTTCCTCTTCGGGGAGCACGAAGCAGATGCTCGCCTCGCTGCTCGCCTGGCTGATCATCGACACCGAATGCCCGGCCTGCGACAGCGCTGTGAAGGCGCGGCCCGCGACGCCGGGGACGCCGATCATGCCGCCCCCTTCGATCGCGACCAGCGCTTGCGCGCGCACCGCAGTGAGCGCCTTGACCGGGTAGTCGCCGGGGCCGACGTCGCCGCCGATCCGGGTGCCCGGCACGTCGCGGAAGGCGTTCCTCACGAAGAGCGGGATCTTCCTGTCGACGAGCGGGATCATGGTGCGCGGGTGCAGCACCTTGGCGCCGTAGTAGGCGAGCTCGGCCGCCTCGCGGTAGTGCAGCTCGGCGAGCACGCGCGCGCCGGGCACGCTCTTGGGGTCGGCGGTCATCAGGCCGTCGACCTCCTTCCACAGCGTCACCGCGTCGGCGTCGAGGCTGCGCGCGAGCAGCGCCGCCGAGAAGTCGGTGCCGCCGCGGCCGAGCGTCACCAGCTCGCCGTCGGGGCCGCGGCCGAGGAAACCGGGCATCACCACCACCTGCCCTTGCGCGAGCAGCGGCCGCACGCGCTCGTGCGCGGCGCGGGCGCACTTGGGGAAGCTGGGCCAGATACCGCCGAGGCGGCGCTCGGTGACGATGACGTCGGTCGCCTCGACGAAGCCGACGGCGATCCCGGCTTCCGCGAGCGCCGCCACGAAGAGCCGCGCCAGCACGCGCTCGCCGCGCGCGACCAGCGCATCCTGCGCCCGCGGCGTGAGCTCGCGCAGCACGGAAACGCTCTCGCACATGGCGCGCAGCTCGTGCGTCGAGGCAGAGATCTCCTCGCGCATCGCGGCGGCGCGCTCGCGATCGGCGAGCAGCGCCGCCGCCACCTCCTCGTGCCGGGCGGCGAAGCGGTCCGCCGCCTCGTCCCAGCCGGGGCGCTCGCCGGCGAGCGCGGCGCGGCCGGCGGCGAGCAGCAGGTCGGTGACGCCTTGCATCGCCGACACCACGCAGGCCACCTGGTGGCCGGCGGTGCGCGCGGCCCCGACTCGCGCCACCGCCGCGCGGATCGCCTCCGGCGTGCCCATGGCGACGCCGCCGAACTTGTAGACCTCGACCGTCATGGAAGCGCGGGAGTATACGCCGCGCTGCGGCGAAGCGCCGGCTGGCCGGACTCAGGCCACGAACCACGCCGCGAGCGGGATGGCGAGCCCCGGCAGCTGCGGCGAGCCGAGCGCGTCCTCGTCGCGCGTCGAGAGCAGCTGCGGGCGGCCGAAGCGCTCGCCTTCGCGGCGGAAGACCTTCACCGTCTCCGCTTCGGGGTCGACGATCCAATATTCGGGCACGCCGGTGCGGTCGTAAAGGTCGCGCTTGGTGACCTCGTCGTAGCGGCGGTTCGACGGCGAGAGGATCTCGACTACCAAGTCGGGCGCGCCGTGCACCCACTTGTCCTTGATGTGGGAACGGCTATGGCTGATGTAGAGCAGGTCGGGCTCGACGACGTCGAAGCGCGTGAAGATGACATCCATCGGCGCAATGATCAACTCACCAAGCAAGTGCTGTCGCAGGAAGGTTTCGATCTCATAGGCGAGACGCAGCAGGATCCGCTGGTGCCGTAGCAGCGGCGTTGGGCTCACGAAGTGCTCCCCGTCGATGAGCTCGTGCCGCTTCCCGTCGTCGGGGAACAGCAGGAAGTCGTCGTAGGTGAGCTTGGTCGCGCCCTGGGCCACGGATCGTTCCATCCTCGTCTCCTCCATGATGCCATGGTGCCGATCCTCCACTCGACACCATCGAAATCGGCAAGCGAAACCTTGCACGGCGGCGCGGCTCTGGCTCCACTACGATGGCTCCGTGCCTCGCCGCCTTATGGCTGTCGCGGTGCTGGTCGCGCTCGCCGCCGGCGCGCCGCTCCATGCCGACGACCCAGTGATCGCGGCGGCCGGCGACATCGCCTGCTCCCCGCTCGACGGCGGCTTCAACAGCGGCGCCGGAACCTCGACGCGCTGCCGCCAGCGTGCCACCTCGGACCTGCTCGTCGCCGGCGGCTTCGACGCCGTGCTGGCGCTCGGCGACAACCAGTACTGGGAGGGCACGCTCGCCGATTACCTGGTCTCCTTCGCACCCAGCTGGGGGCGCGTGCGGCCGCTGCTGCGGCCGGTGCCCGGCAACCACGAGTACTACAGCGGCGGCGACGGCTACTTCGATTACTTCGGCGCCGGAGTCGGCGCGCGCGGCCGCGGCTGGTACAGCTACGACCTCGGCACCTGGCACCTCGTGGCGCTCAACTCCAACTGCGCAGCCGTCGGTGGCTGCGGTCCCGGCTCGCCGCAGTTGCAGTGGCTCGAGGCCGACCTCGCCGCGCACCCGCGCGCCTGCACGCTCGCCTACTGGCACCACCCGCGCTTCTCGTCGGGCCAGCACGGCGACGACTCCACTTTCCACGCCTTCTGGCAGACGCTCTACAAGTTCGGCGCCGATGTCGTGCTCGTGGGCCACGACCACAACTACGAGCGCTTTGCGCCGCAGGACCCTGACGCCAAAGCCGACCCCGACTTCGGCATCCGCGAGCTCGTCGTCGGCACCGGCGGCATCGAGCACCGGCCCTTCGCCACCCTTCGCGACAACAGCGAGGTGCGCGACGACACGAGCTTCGGCGTGCTCAGCCTGCGCCTCCACCCCGGCGGCTACGACTGGGAATTCCTGCCCGCGGCGGGCGATGGCTACAGCGACAGCGGCACCGGGACCTGCCACAACGCGCCCGAGACCACTCGTGTCGCGCTCCACCTCGGCCGTTTCGAGGCCGAGGTGACCTGGAGCGATTTCATCGGCCGCACGGGGCCGGGTTGGGTGGCATCGCCCGCCACCGACGACTCGGCGCTGTTCTGGTTCTTCAGCCCCGACAACTGGGAGCTGATGGTGAAGGTGCTCGACGGCTGCGTCCTCAACAACCGCTTCTGGGTCTTCCACGCCGGCACCACCAACGTCGGCTACACGCTCACCGTCACCGACACGGTGACGGGCAAGGTGCGCCGCTACGAGAACCCGCTCGGCCGCATCGCGCCGGCGGTCACCGACATCGACGCCTTCGAGTGCCCCTGAGCTGCTACGCCGCCGCCACTTCGTGCAGGCGGCAGAAGCTCTCGACGAGCAGCGGATCGAGCCAGGTGCCGGCGCGCTCGCGCAGCAGCCGCACCGCCGCCGGCCTCGCGCCGGCGCCGCTGCTCGGCCGCACCATCATCGCGGTGTCGAAGGTGTCGGCGACGGCGGTGAGCATGCTGGCGAGCGTCGGCCGCCGCGGCGTGCGCAGGGTCGGGAAGCTGGGGCCGCCGTCGTAGCGCAGGTGGTGCTCGTAGGCGACGAGCGCCGCGAGGGTCGTCGTCGGGTCGAGCTCGCAGAGCCGCGCCGCGCCGAGCCGCGGGTGCCGGCGGATGGTCCGCCACTCGCCCTCGTCGAGGGGCCCGTCCTTGACCACGATCTCGGGCGGCAGGCTGAGCTTGCCGACGTCGTGCAGCAGCGCCGCCATACCCAGCTCTTTGAGCAGCTCGCCGCGGAAGCCGAGCGCCTTGGCGTGGGTGAGCACCAGCAGCGCCACATTGACCGAGTGCACGAAGGTGAGCTCGTCGGGCTCGCGCAGCGGCGCCAGCGGATAGGCGAGCCTCGCGCCGCGCCCGAGCGCGTCGACGAAGCTCCACACCAGCGCCTCCATCTGCGGCAGGCCGCCCTTGGGCTCGAGGCGCCAGCGGGTGAAGACCTCGCGAGCCGTCTCGAGCTGGCTCTCGAGCAGCGAGGCGCGCCCGTCCGCCGGTACGGCGAGCAGACCGGCGAGGCCGGCGCCGCCGCCAACGCCGCCCGCGGCTCCACCGGGCCCGCCCACGCTCGCGCCGCCGACGGCGCCTCCGCTACCGGGACCGCTCCCGGCGCCCGCG
>Ga0134123_10003308_pt1 | contig 10497 bp, 7 predicted proteins | sample KB303_FD_96460 | JGI IMG/M metagenome (GOLD analysis project Ga0134123, IMG submission 96460) | Terrestrial soil microbial communities without Nitrogen fertilizer from Kellogg Biological Station, Michigan, USA - KB3-0-3 | ecosystem: Environmental > Terrestrial > Soil > Unclassified ...
CAGGAAGATGTTGAACATCCCTTTCTGCGCGTACTTCGTGCAGATTTCAACGACCTTCTTGCTGTCTTCGACCGACGCCTTCGCGACGCCTTCGAGCTTGATGTTGGCCTTGATGAACTCCACGGCGCGGTACGCGCCGGTCGTGACCGCCTGAGCCGACGCGCCGGTAAACCAGTAGATCACCGCGCCGCCCGTGATGAGACCCAGGAAGAACGGTGGGTAGAGTATCGAGAGCTTGTCGACGTCGCGGGTAAGTTCGGCGGTCAGCGCCATGATGATCGAGAAGATCATCGTCGTGGCGCCGACGACGGCTGTGCCGATCAAGACGGGCTTGGCAGTCGCCTTGAAGGTATTGCCGGCGCCGTCGTTTTCCTCGAGCAGATCCTTGGCGCGCTCGAAACGGACGTCAAATCCATAATCCTTCTTGATCGACTCCTTGACGCCCGGCAACGTCTCGATGACCGACAACTCGTACACCGACTGCGCGTTGTCGGTCACCGGGCCGTACGAGTCCACGGCAATCGTCACCGGACCCATCCCGAGGAAACCAAACGCCACGAGACCGAAGGCAAACACCGAGGGCACCAGCATCAGCGCGCTCAGGCCCAACGTGCTCACTCCGTAAGCGATGGCCATCAGCGTCACAATGCTCAGGCCGAGCCAGTAGGCGCTGAAGTTTCCTGCGACGAACCCGGAGAGGATGTTGAGCGACGCCCCGCCCTCGCGTGACGAGGCCACGACTTCCTTCACGTGCGCCGACTCGACTGACGTAAACACTTTCACTAATTCCGGGATGATCGCGCCGGCCAATGTTCCGCACGTGATGATCGTCGACAGCTTCCACCAGAGCGTCCCGTCCCCAAGCGTCGGGATGAGGAAGTAGGAGACGATGTAGGTGATGACGACCGAGACAATCGAGGTGAGCCACACGAGCGAGGTGAGGGGCGCTTCGAAGTTCATCTTGTCGACGTCACCGTACTTGCTCTTCGCAAAAGCCTCGTTCACGTAGTAAGAGAGGCCGCTCGCGATGATCATCATGATGCGCATCGCGAAGATCCAGACGAGCAGCTGAATCTGCACTTGCTCGTCCTTCACCGCCTCGATGATGAACGTGATGAGCGCCACGCCGGTGACGCCGTAGGTCTCGAATCCGTCGGCGCTCGGCCCCACGGAGTCGCCCGCGTTGTCCCCCGTGCAGTCCGCAATCACCCCGGGGTTCCGCGCGTCATCTTCTTTGATGTTGAAGACGATCTTCATCAGATCGGAACCGATGTCGGCAATCTTGGTGAAGATGCCGCCGGCGATACGAAGGGCGGCAGCGCCGAGCGACTCGCCGATGGCGAAACCGATGAAGCAGGGGCCGGCCAGATTGCCGGGAATAAAGAGAAGGATGCACAGCATCAGCAGCAGCTCGACGCTGATGAGCAGCATGCCAATGCTCATCCCGGCACGCAGCGGGATGGCATAAATCGGGAACGGCTTGCCCCGCAGGCTGGCGAATGCCGCGCGCGAATTCGCGAAGGTGTTCACGCGGATGCCGAACCAGGCGACCCCGTAGCTGCCGGCGATGCCAATCAGGCTGAAGATCAGAATGACCACTACCCTGAACGCCTCGAGCTGCTGCAGCACCCCGAAATAAAACACGATGATCGCGCCGATGAAGATTTCGAGAATCAGGATGAACTTGCCCTGCGTGATCAGGTAGGTCTTGCAGGTCTCGTAAATCAGCTCCGACACCTCGCGCATCGACGGATGCACCGGCAGGTTCTTGAGCTCGGTGAACGTCATGAGGCCAAACAGCAGGCCGAGACCGCAGACGAGCAGGCCTCCGACGAGCAGCGTCCACCCGTCGACGGCGCCGTTCAGAAAGGTCATGGTCGACAAGTCGGGCAGCACCAGACTCGCTTCGCCGCCGCCTGCCGGCGGCTGGGCCTGCGCCGAGACCAACGCCACCGGCGCCAGTGCCAGGACACACGCGAATACAGTCGTCGCCGCGAATCGTCCCAGCGGCCTTTTCAGCATCTTCGACAGCACGCTCATCTCACCTCGCACGCGTCTCTCAGGCCGGTCCGCAATCGGACCAGCGTCACGACCACGACAAAAACGTCGGATTATACCCGGAACCCGCCTGAAGAATCGTCCCCGGTCCCGGCTCGAAAACCAGCAGGCATGCCAGTGCCCCCGGTCAGGAAGATCCTGATGCCGTCCTCGACGCTGATGTCGGGAAACAGCGCTTTCGCGCGTTCGCAGACGACAATGTCGCCAAGGTAGAGATGGTTCGTGGGGATGTAGACCGCCACCATCGCCTCGGCGCCGTGACCGCGATCGACCGTGAATTCCTTCGTCAGAAACCCCAGCGAATATCCCTGACGGCCTTCGACGAGCACCACTCGCTTGAAACCTGATTCGTTATCCGGGGAGAACGCCGCCACCATCTCTTTAACCGGCGCGTAGATCGTGCGAAACACCGGCACGCGCAGCAGGATGCCCTCGCCGCGCTGAAGCACCCGGCGTCCGAATACATTGGTCGCCACGGCGCCGACTATCAACAGGCCCGCCGCGGTCGTCACGATTCCCAGGCCCGGGACGTGACGCCCGAGCACGCGCTCAGACAGCGGCGTCGTCCACCGGTCCACGATCTGGAAGATCCAGATGAACGCCACCACGGTGACGACGAGCGGCACCGTGATGAAGAAGCCGGTGATCAAAGTGCGTCGGAGCCAGGACAACACGTCACAACCAGCCTGCCGCGACGGCAGCCAGAAGCGCGGCGCCTGCCGCGATCCTGTACCACGCGAACGGCGCGAAACCCGAGCGGCTGATGAACTGGACGAAGGGCCGCACGACGACGAGAGCCGCGAGAAACGCCATCACAAAACCCACGCTGATCTCGATGGCGCGTTCCGGCGACAGCAAATGCCTGACCTCCCACGCGTCATGCGCGAAGGCCCCGAACATCGTCGGCATCGCCACGAAAAACGAGAACTCGGCGGCCGCACGCTGACTGAGACCGAGCAGCATCCCGCCAACGATCGTCGCCCCTGACCGCGACACCCCGGGCACGAGCGCCAGCGTCTGGCTGATGCCGATGCCGAACCCGCGGGGAATGGAAGTATCCCGAGCGTCGGAGACAATGACCGCCGGCCGCCATCGCTCGACGACCAGCATGATGAGGCCGCCGATGATGAAGGCCACCGCAATGGCCTGAAAACTTTCGTACAAGACCGTCTTGACGAAATCGGCGAGGAAGAGGCCGGCAATCACTGCTGGAACGAATGCCGCAAGAATGGCAGCCGCAAAACGCCTGGCTTCGGGCCGGGTCGAGAGCCCGGCCGCCGTTTCGATCAAGCGCTGCCTGTACAACCACATGACTGCGAGGATTGATCCCAGCTGGATGAGCACCGTGAACACGCCGCCCGGATCGTCGAATCCGAGCAGCCGTTGTGCCACGAGCAAATGGGCCGTGGAAGAAATCGGCAGAAACTCGGTCAGACCCTGAACGACGCCGAGAAACGCCGCTTGCAATACGGGAGTCAGCGAAACGCCCTGTGAACTATGACGCGCGCGCTTTACGCTGCGGCTTCTGCTTCCGCGTCGGCTGCTGCGGCACTGGAGCGGCCGCGGTTGTCGCCGGTGCATGGGCCGCCGCGCGCGTCGGCGCCTGACCTCTCCAGAAACTGATAATCGCGGCTGCGATGAACACGCTCGAGTAGGTGCCCGTGACGATCCCGACGATCATCGTGAACGCGAAGCCGTGCAGGACGTCCCCGCCGAAGAAGAAGAGCGCCAGGGCGGTCAACAGCGCCGTACCCGACGTGATCACGGTCCGGCCGAGCGTCTGGTTGATCGATACATTGATCACGTGATCCATCGAATCGCGGCGCATCCCTCGGAGGTTTTCGCGAATTCGATCGAAGATGACGATGGTGTCGTTCGTCGAGAAGCCGGCAATCGTCAGGATCGCGGCGATGACGTTCAACGACATGTCGTACCGCAGGAGCGCCAGGAACGCCAGCGTGATCAGCAGGTCGTGGATCGTCGCCACGACGGCGCCGACGCCAAAGCTGAACTGGAACCTGAAGGCGAGATATCCGAGAATGCCGATGAGCGACAGCACAGTCGCCCACAAACCGCGGCTTCGGAGTTCCTGGCCGACCGCCGGTCCGACGATTTCGGTGCCGACGATCTGGAAGTTGCCCAGCCCCGCCGCCTTCAGCGCGTCCTGAATCTGACCCGACGTATTCGTGAGCGACGTGCCCGACTCTTCGCCGACGTGCGGGACGCGAATCATGAACTGGTGCGACGCGGGATCACCGTAATCCTGCACGATGATGTCGGCTCCGAACGTCTTGGCCACGGCGTTGCGAACCGCATCGATTGACGGCTGGGTCTCGAACTGCGCGATCACCGACGTGCCGCCGGCAAACTCGACGCCGAGCGGAATGCCCTTCGTGAAGATCACGAAGAGGCCCGCGATGATAATCACCCACGACAGGATGATCGCGTGCCAGCGCCAGCGGAGGAAGTCGAAATTGGTGTTTTTGAAGATATGCATTTCAGATACTCAGCGTCGCCGCCTGCCCCCGCGCCGCCAGCTCCAGTTCAAAAAACGTCTTCGAGACGAAAATCGAGGTGAAGAGATTCGACATCAGACCGAAGAACAGGGTCACCGCGAAACCCCGGATCGGGCCCGTTCCGAACTGGAACAGGAAGGCGACGGAAATCAGCGCCGCGATGTGCGTGTCGAAGAGCGTCCAGAACACGCGGGCGAACCCCGCGTTGATCGAAGCGCGGACGCCGCGCTGCTGTTCGAGCTCTTCCTTGATTCGCTCGAAGATCAGCACGTTCGAGTCGACGCCTATGCCCATCGTCAGGACGAACCCCGCGATGCCCGGCAGCGTCATCACCGCGCCGACGTAAGCCATCAGACCGACCAGGATGACCAGGTTGAAGATCAGCGCGATGACCGCGTTGACCCCCGACAGCTTGTAGTAGATCAGCATGAAGATGATGATCGACAGGAGACCGGCGCCGGACGCGATCATGCCGGAACGAATCGAATCCTGCCCGAGCGTCGGACCAATCGTGCGCTCCTCCAGATAGGTGAGATCCGCCGGGAGCGCGCCGGTGCGCAGAATCAACGAGAGGTTCTGCACTTCTTCCGACGTGAAGCTGCCGAAGATCTGCCCGTCGGTCGTGATCCGTCCATCGATTCTGGGAGCCGACTGCACGCGGCCGTCGAGCACGATGGCCAGCTGGCGGCCGATGTTCGCGCTGGTGACGGCGCCGAATTTCCTGCCGCCCTCGGGGTTCAGGGTGAAGCTCACCGCCGGACGATTGTTCTGATCGATTGACGGCCGTGCGTTCCGCAGGTCCCGGCCTGTGACAGCGGCCGCTCTGCGCAGCAGGTAATAGGCGGGGGGCTCTCCGGGCAGCCCGCTCGTCCCCGGCACGACTTCCATGCCTTCGGGCACCTGGCCGTTCACCAGGAGTTCCTCTCGTGTAGAGCCCATGCGCTCGACGATCTTCAGCTCGAGGAAACCGGTCGATCCCATGATTTCCTTGGCCTTCGCGATGTCGGTCACGCCCGGCAGCTGCACCAGGATCTGATCGCCGCTTGCGCCCTGCTGCGCGATCTGCGGCTCGGTGACGCCGAGCTCGTTCACTCGCCGTTCAATCGTCTGCCGCGCCTGCACGACGGCCTCGCTGCGAAGCTGCACTTCGATGTTCGGCTTCATCGTGAACGTATACGTGCCGCCGGCACCGGGACTCCGGTTGAAGACCGCGTCGAGCTCCGCGGCTGCATCCCGGAATGCGCCGTCCTGACCAGGCTGAACGCCTTCGACCTTGAAGGACGTTGGACCCGTCGACGCAACGCTCGTGACCTGGATGCTCCGATCGGTCATCAGCTGACGGAGCCGTTCGAGGTCCGACTCGGTTTCGGCGAGCAGCGCCTTGTCGGTCTGGACTCGGAGCACGAGATGCACGCCGCCCTTGAGGTCGAGTCCAAGCTTCAACGCTCGGCTCGTGAGCCAGGCGGGCCCCGTGATCCCGAAGCGTGCGGCGATTAGCGGATAAACGCCCACCGCAAAAAAGATGACGAAAACCGCGCCGACTGTAATGAGTTTCCAGCGGAGATTTGACATGGACCTTACTCGCCCTGCGGTTCAACCACGGGCGCCTGGCCCTGGTAACCGCCGATGGATGCCCGAGCGACTTCGATGCGAATCTTCTCGGCTACCTGCAGCTGCACGGTCTGATCGTTGAGTTTCGTGATTTGCCCGTAGATGCCCCCGGTGGTAATCACGCGATCGTTGACTTTCAGGCCGCCCAGGAACTCCTGCACCTTCTGCTGCTTGCGCTTCATCGGCAGAAGGATGATGAAGTAAAAGATTGCGACGACGAGCACGAGCGGAACGAACTGTACGAGAAGACTGCCGCCGCCCTCGGGCGGCGCCGCCAGCGCCCACAACCGGTGTCCCAACATTATCCCTTGTCCCGGAAGCGCGCGGCGGAGAGCTGCTCCTGAAACGTCCGCCTGAAACTTGCAAAGCGCCCGAACCTGATAGCCTCCCTGATACGGCGGATCGTGTCAAGGTAAAAGTTGAGGTTATGCAACGTGTTAAGGGCACCGGCGTTCATCTCACGCGTGTTGAAGAGATGACGCAGATAGGCCCGCGAAAAGGTGCGGCACGTGTAGCATCCGCAGGCCGGATCGACCGGCCCATCGTCTTCGGCAAAGCGCGCGTTATCAATATTGATGCGTCCCTGGCTCGTGAAGAGCTGGCCGTTGCGGGCGTTGCGGGTCGGCAGGACGCAGTCGAACAAGTCGATGCCCCTCGCGACACATTCGACCAGATCCTCAGGCGTTCCCGTTCCCATCAGGTAGCGCGGACGATCCTCCGGCAGCCAGCCAGTCGTCTGCGACACGATGTCGTACATCACGTCGATGGGTTCGCCGACGCTCAGACCGCCGATCGCGTACGCCTCGAAGGCGCACGCAACCGTCTTGCGTGCGCTTTCTTCGCGGAGCTCCGGAATCACCCCGCCCTGGACAATCCCAAACTGGGCCTGGCCCGGATTGGTCACGATGACGTCGTCGACTTTCTCTTCTCGAAGCTGAAGCAGGCGATCGCGGGCGCGGCCCGCCCACCGCAGCGTCAGGCCCATTGACCGGCGAACGTCATCAATCGTGGCCGGATACGCGAGGCACTCGTCGAGCACCATCGCGATGTCCGATCCGAGTTGAGCCTGGATGTCCGTGGCCTTTTCGGGCGTGAGCAGATGTGCGGACCCGTCCAGGTGAGATTGAAACCGCGCGCCTTGTTCGTCGATCCGGCGCTTGGACGCGAGACTGAAAATCTGATAACCGCCGCTGTCGGTGAGGATGGGTTTGTTCCACGAGATGAAGCGATGCAGGCCTCCGCGCCTCGCGATCAGGCCGTCGCCCGGGCGAAGATACAGATGATAGGTATTGCTCAAGAGAATCTCGACGCCGAGCGACTCGAGATCCCGATGCGTGACGCCCTTGACGGCGCCCTGAGTGCCAACCGGCATGAACGCCGGCGTCTCGACAGCGCCGTGGGCGGTGGTCATCACGCCGCGGCGCGCACGTCCGTCGCTATCGGTGACGCGGAAGCCGAATACAGATGAGGACATTGAAAGCGACAGTCTACGGTGTCCTCACGGTTGGTGTCCTGCTGACGCCCGAGAAATCTGCATCGCGAGAGCGCAGCGGCGTGGCAGACGTTGATCGAACGAGCCGCCACCGGTCGCATGCATGCCAGCCGTCGCACTGAAGTCCGCGGCCGTACGGGTTTTGCCACCGAACTGATCGAACTCTCGGAGATCGATCGCGCGCGGATCGAGATCGATCGCGCGCTGGCACTCGAGCCGAATGCGAAGGATGCGATCGCACTTCGCGGCAAAGTTTTGACAACATCGCTGCTTTTGTGCTTGACATCCGATTTTTCTGACTCATAATCTCCACATCTGGTATGAGGGTGGTCAACTGAGACCACCCCTTGTGCTATCGGATCGGAACCCACGAAGGGGGGGATAACAGACAATGGCGAAAAAAGCCAAGGGCGGGAAGAAGAAGGCTGGCAAGAAACGCTAAGCTTTCTCACCGCGTAAAAAAGGGGGCGACGATCTGAAGGATCCGCCCCCTTTTTGATTTTCAGGATGCTACTGCAGCGACTGGCCGTCCCACACGATCACCCGCCGGATCACTTCCCAGGGTTGAATCTGATCGACGATCTCCATGCCACCCGTCACGCGGCCGAAGACCGTGTATCGTCCGTCGAGATGTGGCTGCGGTGAGTGGGTGATGAAGAACTGACTGCCGCCCGTGTCGGCCCAGTCGAGCGCCATCCCGACGATACCGCGAAGATAGGGCCGCATGTTGATCTCGTCGCGGATGGTGTAGCCGGGGCCGCCTTCCCCGTCGCTCCGCGGATCGCCGCCTTGCACGACAAAATCGGGTACGACCCGATGGAACGTCACGCCATCGAAGAACTTCTTGCGCGCGAGAGTGATGAAGTTATCAACGGTGATCGGGGCGTCGAGCACAGCCATTTCGATCTGGATGAGACCCCGATCCGTTTCGATGTACACCTGCGTTGAAACCGGTGGATTGACGAGCCGCGACTCCGTGTAGAAATCGCCCGTGTGCGATTGCGGAGCGGGTCGGATGCGGACGTCGGCATCGCTCGCCGGATCGAACTGCTTGAGCAGCGTCGCGGCACGAACCCGAATGGCCCAGTCCTTGTCGCCGAGCGCGGTGTTGAGAATGGGCGTCGCTTCGGCCGCGCCGTAAGCCGCCAGCGCTCCCAGCGCAGCGCCGCGCGCCACGTAGGTCACATCGCGCTGACCCGTCTTGTAGGCGTCCACCAGCGCGGCTGTCATGTTGGGCGGTTTCATCTCGCCGACCGCTGTCGCAGCTGCCGCCCGGATCACCGGATCGTCGTGCTTGAGATATTCGGTCAGGACTTTCGGCGCGTCGGGTGCTTTCAGCTTCGCAAGCGCGGTCAGAACCGCCGGAATCACCCGCGAGTCGCTGTCGCTCAACATCGAACGCAGCCGTGGCAGGCCCGTTTCGGGATCCAGCGTGCCCAGCACCGTCGCGAGCGTAGCCCGCACGCTCCAGTGCTTGTCGGGATCGAGTCCCGAGAGAATCGTGACGAATCCCTCCCGATCCAGCTCGCCCAGTGATCGAAGCGCGGCCGCTCGCACGGGCGGACTTGAATCCGCGAGTGTGTCGAGCAGAGTATCCGCGACACCTTCGCCACCGACACCGCCAAGGGCCGCGACCGCTTCGACGCGCAGGGCCGGATCGCTCTTGGCCGACTGCACGATCTTCAGAAGCGCGCCGGCTGCGGTCGGATCCCCGAGCCGTCCCACCGAACGAATCGCCTCGACCGCCACCGATCGATCGGTGCTGGTGATCATCGGCAGGAGAGTCGCCACGGCGGAACGATCTTTAAGCGCCCCCAGCCCCTTCGCGGCGAACGCACGCGTATACGGATGTGGATCTTTCGCAAGCGTCGTCAGCGCTTTCAACGCGCGTGGATCTTCGATGCGCTGCAACGCATAGGCGACCGGCCACCAGGGAACTCGGGGCTGACCGGCGCTGTCGAGGGCGGCGGCCGCCAAGCCGTCAAATGCCTTGAGGCGCGCGAGCGCATAGAGCGCGAATCGATAGGCCGCCGCCCCCGTATCCCGCCGAGTCTCGTCAGCCTCGGAAGGCAGCGTCGAGAGCATGCCGGCCTCGACGAGCGCGGCTGCCATCTGGCCGATCGCCGGGGCCGCCGACGCGTCGCCGATGAGGCCGAGCGCTTCGGCAGCCGCACCTTTTACACGCGGGGACGGATCGTTCAAGGCGTTCACGAGCGGATCGCGCGCACTTGGATCCGCGATCAGGCCGAGCGCGAAGGCTGCCATCTCGCGAACCTCAGGCTCGACGTCGTCCAGCACCGCGACGAGCGCCGGTGTCCCTTCTCGCAGCCCAACACGGCCGACCGCCAGCGCCGCGCGTTGACGCGTCCGCGGGTTGCCATCCCTCAGAAGGCGCAGCAAGTCGGGCGGCGCCGGGGGGTTCGTCGCGGGTTTACCCGGTACAGGAAGCGGCGGCGGGACCATCGGCGCCGTGTCGCGAAGGACACGCTGATCCTCGAGCCGAAGAATCCAGCCAATCTGCTGTTCGATGAGCGGCGCTACGGGTTTGACCGGCGCCGGCGGCGCGCTCGCACACGCGGAAAGGAAGGAAGCCAGCGCGAACAGGCCCGCGGCGGCCAGACTCGTACGCTTCACGTCGCGATGATATCATCGGGCCGCAGTGCACTTTCGTCACATCGCGGTCGAGGGACCGATTGGTGCGGGGAAAACCGCGCTCGCCGAGCGACTCGGTGCACGCCTCGATGCGACGCTCGTGCTCGAAGAAACTGAAAATCCGTTTCTTGCCGATTTTTACGCGGACCGGCCCGGCGCTGCACTGCA
>Ga0134123_10003311_pt1 | contig 10484 bp, 13 predicted proteins | sample KB303_FD_96460 | JGI IMG/M metagenome (GOLD analysis project Ga0134123, IMG submission 96460) | Terrestrial soil microbial communities without Nitrogen fertilizer from Kellogg Biological Station, Michigan, USA - KB3-0-3 | ecosystem: Environmental > Terrestrial > Soil > Unclassified ...
CCGGTGAATCCGAACGCCGCGCCGATCGAAGCGCCGTCGGAGATTACCCCGGAGGTCGCGCGCGTCGCCGATCGGGGCGTTGAAGGCGGAGTGGAGGGCGGCGTCGAAGGCGGCGTACTCGGCGGCATCGTCGGCGGATTGCCGAGCGCCGTCGCCCCGCCGCCGCCTCCTCCACCACCCGCGCCGCCGCGCGGGCCGGTCCGCATCGGCGGACAGATCATGGCGCCCACGCTCGTGAAGCGCGTGGAGCCGATCTATCCGGAGATCGCCGCACAGGCGCAGCTCACGGGCATCGTGATTCTCGAAGCCGCCGTCGGCACGGACGGCTGCGTGGAGTCGGTGAAGCTGCTGCGATCGGTGCATCCGTTTCTCGACAAAGCGGCCGTTGACGCGCTCAAGCAGTGGGAGTATTCGCCGCTGGTGCTGAACGGCATCAGGACGCCGTTCGTGCTCACGGTGACGTTCACGTTCAGCGTCGCACGCAAGTAGGAGGACACCATGATCGCCCTGAAGAACATCCTGGTCGCCACTGATTTCGGGGAAGCCGCCGACAGTGCGCTGGCGTACGGACGCGAGCTGGCGCAGCGGTTCGACGCCACGCTCCACGTGCTGCACGTCGCCGAGAACGTCTACGTCACGGCCTTCGGCGCCGAGACGTACGCGTCGTTCGCGCCCGATCTGCAGCGGGACATCGAGACGTCGGCGCACCGCCGATTGAGCGAAGCCGTGATCGACAGCGACGGCAGCGGGCCGCGCACGGTCGCCGCCGTGATGACGTCGAGCTCGCCGGCGTTCGCCATCATCGACTACGCGCACGACCACGACATCGATCTCATCGTCATGGGCACGCACGGGCGCGGGACGCTCGGGCACTTTCTCATGGGCAGCGTCGCCGAGCGGGTCGTCCGTCTGGCCGGTTGTCCGGTGCTGACGATCAGGCAGCCCGAGCACGACTTCGTGCACCCCGACGGCCTCGCCAGGGTGCGTCAGCCGATGGGAGTACCCGCATGACCAGCCGCATCGTCACCGACGCCGCGAAGGCCGCGTGCCGCGTTCGCGACGCCGGACAGCTCAGGACGTTCCGGCACGCGGTGGACGGCTTCGTCCACGTGCTGGCGTCGGTGCCCGACGAGAGCGCCGGCGCGGTGTCGGCCGAGAGCGTGCGCACGCTGGAGACGCTCGGCCAGGACGTCATCGATCGGATCGAGGAGCGCGTCGACGACATCAGCAGCGCCGGCGACGCGCAGGAACTCGTCAGTGACGTCTACGAAATCCGCCGGCTGCTCGAGGAAGCGGGCCGCTGGCGCCAGCACTACGCGATTGCGAGGCACGTATGATTCAGATCGATTCGATCCTGGTCGCCTTCGACTTCAGCGAGACGTCGAAGAGCGCGCTGACGTACGGCAGGAACCTCGCGCGCGCGTTCGGCGCACGGCTCCACGTGCTGCACGTGGCCGACGTCATCGCGACGTCAGCGGCCCAGTTCTACCCCGAGGGCCCGGGCGATCCCGAGGCCAGGGCGAATTACCTGGCGACGAACCAGCTGCGCGAGGTGCTCGTCGCAGAGGGCGCGAGCGACGCCCAGCCGGCGGTGCGCGTCGCGCCGGATCCGGCGCTCGAGATCGTCGCGTACGCGAAGGACGCTCGTACGGACCTGATTGTCATCGGCACGCACGGACGGACCGGCGTCTCCCGATTCCTGATGGGCAGCGTCGCCGAGCACGTCGTCCGCACGGCGCCGTGTCCGGTGCTCGTCGTCCGGCCGTCGGAACACGAATTCGTGCAGCCGGACCCGGTCGCCGCGGGCGCGAGGGCCTGACCATGAAAGCGATCACGACGTTCGCGATCGTGTTCGCCACCGTTCTTGCCGGCGCGATTGGCACGGCCGCGCCACAGCAGTCGACGAAGGACGCACCTTTGTCGCTGTTGTCGCCCTCGCTCTACGGCGTCGACAACTTCCGCAGCTACTGCGCGCCGTGCCACGGACGTGATGGCACCGGACACGGACCGGTCGCGCCGGCGCTGAAGGTGGCGCCGACCGATCTGACGAAGCTCTCGGCAAAGAACAACGGCGTCTTCCCGCGCGCGCGCGTGCGCGACTACATCACCAACGGCGCTGGCGACATCGCCGCCCACGGCACCGGCTCGATGCCCGTGTGGGGACCGACGTTCCGCGCGCTCGACTCCTCGGACCGCTCCGTCGCGGTCCGCATTTCCAACGTCGTCGAATATCTCTCGACCATACAAAAATGAGGACACGCACCCGTCGACTCGCGCGCGTCGTGCTTCTTCCCGTTCTTCTCCTGCTGACAGGCGCCGCCGGCGGCTACGCGCAGACCGCGCGGACCGGACGGCTGATGCAGGAAAAACTCACGCACGCCCAACGCATCCTCGCCGCGTTGACGACGAGCGATTACGCGTTGCTGCAGAAGGAGACGCAGGCGCTTCAACGGATAACGCAAAGCCCGCAGTGGAGCGAGCTGATGACCGCCGAACTGCGGCCGTACGCGAGCGGCTTTATCAAAGCGCTGGGGGATCTTTCCGGAGCCGCGGAGCGGCGTGACTACGACGCCGCGGGCGCGGGGTACGGTACGCTGACAGCCGCCTGCATCAGCTGCCACAAGCACGTCATGCGTTCGCGTATTGCGCGGGGACCGTGAGGTTGTCGAGGAAGTAGAAGGACTGGCGAAAATTTCCACCACAGTGGACACGGAGGACGCAGAGGATCAGATTTCTCTCTGCGTCCTCGGCGTCCTCAGCGGTGAATAGTCTTACCGGCGACGATCCCGATCCCAGTCGCGGCGATTATCGCGTTCCCATTTACGGTTGTGGCGCACGTTGCCGCGGCCCGTGTACCAGTAACCCTCGTAGAACCGGCCGTTGGACCAGTACGGCTCGACCCAGTACGCATCCTGGTACGGTGGACGCATCCAGTAACCGTCGCGCCAGCGCCAGGAACGGCCTTCTGCATACCAGTGGCCTTCAATCCAGACGTAATCCGGACCCGGGCGCGGAGCAACCCGGTAGGCGCGCGGCGCGGGCGGCGGCGTCCCGATCGAGAAGCCGAACGACCAGTCTTGCGCATGTGCCGGCGTGGCGAAGAACAACAGACCGAGGACAGCAGACAATTTGAGTATGTTTTTCATAACACCTCGCTTCCTTGCGTTGTGCAATTGCCGCGCCGTCAAAAAACCCCCGTATTTGCGCGTCTATTAGAGGTGTGAGCACTTCAGCTGAACGGTTGAGCCGCCTATATGACACATACGAGGACAAACTCTACCGTTTAGCCCGCCGGCTCACCGCGTCCGCGTCCGACGCCGAGGATTTGCTTCAGGACACCTTTCTGAAGGCCGCGCGCGCCCTCAGCTCGATTCCGGTCGAATCCCCAAACGAAGAAGCCTGGCTGACCCGCGTCCTCGTCAACACCCGGCGGGATCAGTGGCGGCGCAAGGGTGTGAGGCAGCGTGCAGCGGCCCTTCTCCGGCCTGAACTCGCCGCGCCGCAGTCGTCGGCGGAATCGGCGCTCATCACGCGGCAGGCGGTCTGGGCGGCGCTCGACGCGCTGAAGCCCCGCCGCCGCGCGATCGTGATCCTCGCGGAGCTCGACGGCCTCACGCCCGAGGCCATCGCGAGGACGCTCGGCCTGGCCGTCATCACCGTCCGGTGGCATCTGTCGCTGGCGCGCCGCGAGCTGCGGCAGGCGCTGGCGCCGCATATGGAGCGATGAACATGAAGACACTCAAAGACGTCCTTCGCGAGGCAGACCCGGTCGGATCCGAAACACGCGCCCCTGACCGGCGAGCCATCACACGCTCGTCCGTGCTGGCCCGGTCGCGCGAGACGCGTTTCGACGCCCGGCCGGCGCCCCGCTGGCGAGCGATGGCCGTCGCCGCCGCGCTGGCCGCGATCGCAATTTCGACCGCCGTTTTCGCCTGGCGTCACGCCTCCGTGGACGCCGTCGCGGCCGTCCGATTCGAAGCCCGCCTGGCCGAAAGCCAGCAGACGATTCTGAACAACCGCGACATTCTCAACGCGACGGTTGTTGCGGGAAACTCGCCATCGACCTTCAACATCTCGCTCAAATTCACGCCCGAAGGCGCGGAGAAGATGCAGCGCATGACCGGCGAGCATATCGGCGAGCATCTGCAGCTGCTCATCGACGGCGAGGTCGTCATCGCGCCGCTCATCCGTTCGGCGATTTCGTCGGACGCCCTGCTCACCGGCAACTACACGAGCCGCGAATGCGAGCGCATCATCGACGGACTGCTGAAGGGTAAACTGGAACTGGCCACGACAAAATGAAGCGTTCAGGCATCGCCGATCTCCCGCTGCACAACGGCCGCGTGCCCGACTGGCTCGCCGGCCGCATGACGCTGCTCGGGACGGCGATCAGCGAAAGCGTCGTCCATCACTACGGCACCTCGGCTCTGCTCGCACGGCTGAGCGACCCGTTCTGGTTTCAGGCGCTCGGCTCGGTGATGGGCATGGACTGGCATTCGTCCGGCATCACGACGTCGGTCATGGGCGCGCTCAAGCGCGGACTGAACCCGCGGGCTCGCGAACTGGGGATCTACGTCTGCGGCGGGCGCGGACGCCATTCCCGCAACACGCCGGACGAACTTCGCGCCGTCGCCGATCGCATCGGCGTCGACGGCGACACGCTCGCGCAGACGAGCCGTCTGACCGCGCGCATCGACAACAACGCCATCGCCGACGGGTTTCAGATCTATCTGCACAGCTTCGTCGTCGCAAAGGACGGCGAGTGGGCGGTCGTGCAGCAGGGTATGAACGCCGGCAGCCGGCTCGCCCGCAGGTATCACTGGCACTCGCCCGCCATCAGTGACTTCACCTGCGAGCCGCACACGGCCATCGTCGGCGAGCACGCCGGCGTGATCCGGAACCTCGTCGATCACGACGCGAAGCCGGCGCAGGACGCGATGCTCGCCCTCACCCGCGACGACCCGTCGCGCACGATCGGTGAAGCGCGCAAGCTGACGATGCCAGGCCATCACGACGTGCGCGCCGGCAACGTCGACCTCACGAGGCTCGGCGCCGTGCTGGCCATCGCGCACGACCGCGAGCTGAAAGGCTTCGCCGACCTGCTGCTCGTCGAGACGCTCGGGCCGCGCACGCTGCAGTCGCTCGCGCTCGTCGCCGAGGTCATTCACGGCACGCCGACGCGGTTCAGCGATCCGGCGCGCTTTTCGTTTGCGCACGGCGGAAAGGACGGACATCCGTTCCCGGTGCCGCTGAAGACGTACGACGAGTCGATCGCCGTCCTTCGGCGCAGCCTCGACGCGGCCCGAGTCGGCGACAAGGACAAGGCCGACGGCCTGCGGCGCCTGGACACGTTCGTCCGGGCGGTCGAGCAGCGGCTCGCGCCGAGGGCCGGCTTCACGGACGCGCTCGAACATGAACGGGGGATTTCCCGGTCGCTCGGCGGGCGCACGGTCTTCGACGATCGCTCGGCCAGAACCCCGCGTTCCGGCGGGCAGCTCCCGCTGTTCGATCGCTGATTACACGGATGTGACTGGCAAGGCGCGTGCATCTTCCGTCGATGCACGCGCCTATGGGTCGAGGGAAAACTTTTTCCGCATTCACATGTTCGCTCATCGCCGCGGCGGGAATCGCGGCATGCACGTCGACTGAAACCTCAACCGGACTCACCGTCCCGAGTGCCGCCAAGTGCCAGGTGCAGATTGCCAGCACGCCGACGACGTTTACGGATGCGGGCGGCTCGGGATCGCTGACCGTCACGGCCACACGCGACTGCGGCTGGTCCGCCGCGACCACCGCGCCGTGGGTATCGCTCGCCAGCACATCCGGACAGGGTGATGCCTCGGTTTCCTACTCCGTGGCGGCCAATGCCGTCCCGCAGTCACGCGCTGCCGAGATCTCCGTCGAAGGACAAACGGTCCAGGTGAGCCAGGCGGCTGCGCCTTGCCGGTACGCGCTCAACAAGTCTTCGGACTCAGCCGGGTACGCCGGCGGCACGCTCGCCGTTGCGCTGACGACGCTGACGGGCTGCGGATGGTCCGCGTCGAGTGACAGCGGCTGGCTCGCGATTACGAGCAACGCGAGCGGCAACGCCAGCGCCACGATCGGGCTGAGCGTCGCGGCCAATTCCGGAGCGCAGCGCATCGGTCACGCGCTCATCGGCGGCCAGCCGTACACCGTCACGCAGGCGGCGGCGCCGCCGCCACCGCCTCCGCCCGCGCCGTCACCCTCTCCGACACCGTCGCCGTCGCCCACGCCGTCGCCTGTCCCCACGCCGCCGCCTCCCGCGCCGTCGCCCACGACGGTGTCAGTCAGCGGAAAAGTATCGGGCCTGTCCGGCCGCTGCCCGGGCATCTCCTTCAGCGTCAACGGACGGGATGTCGACGCCTCTGCCGCCACAGCTTACGGGGGCGACAAGTGCAGCGACGTCAAGAACGGCAAGACCGTCGACGTCACCGGCATCCAGCAGTCAAACGGCGCCATCGCGGCGTCCGCCATCAACGTCCGATAAATGATCAGCCGCACACATCGCGTCGCGACTCTCGCCCTGGGACTGCTTCTGCTGGCGGCAGCGCCTGCCGGCGCGCAGACGGTGTCGAGCGTCCTCAACTTCCTCTTGACCAACCAGTCGGTGCAGACGGGCAGCGTCGAGCGCGATCGTGTGGCAGCGCAGGCGACGACCGACACGATTTCACGCGCGCTGCTCGCGAACCTCGCGACCCTGCCCGTGCCGACCTCGTCGAGCGGATTCACCTATCATCTGAACCCCGAGCTCGGCACCGTCGAACGCGCGACGAAGAGCTTCGGGCCCTTCTTCGTCGAACGCGCGCAGACGGCCGGCCGCGGTCAGGCCTCGGCCGGGGTGACGTTCGAGCATCTGCATTTCACGTCGCTCGACGGCCGGAGCCTCCGCGACGGCACGTTCGTCACGACGGCGAACAAGTTCACCGACGAGACCACGCCGTTCGACGTCGATCAGCTGACGCTCAACATCGACGCGAGCGTCGCGACCCTCTACGGCAACGTCGGCGTCACCGACCGGCTGGAAATCGGGGTCGCGGCGCCGTTCGTCCGCCTGATGGTGGACGGCGCGCGCGTCGACACGTATCGCGGCCGTCAGTTCACGCAGGCGACGGCGAACGCTCAGGCGGTCGGCCTGGCTGACATCATCGCGCGCGCGAAATACACGCTGTACCACGCGGATGGCGACGGCGTCGCCGCGGCCGTGGACGTCCGCCTGCCCACCGGACGCCAGGACGACCTGCTCGGCGCGGGGACGTCGGCCGTGAAGTTTTCAGGAATCGGATCGATCGAGCGAGGGCTGCTGGCGGCGCACGTCAACGGCGGCCTGTCGTTCGGCGGCCTCGCCCGCGAGTTCGTCTACGACGGCGCCATCGAAGTCGCGGCCACGCCGAAGACGACGATCATCGGCGAACTGCTCGGCCGCACTATCGACAGCCCGGGCCACATCGTCCAGGTATCGGCGCCCAATCCCGCGATCGCCGGCGTCCAGACGCTGCGGCTCGCGCCGGACGACTCGATGCTGCAGATCCTGACGTTCGTGCCCGGGATCAAGTGGAACCTGTCGAGCACGTGGATCCTGGCCGCGAACGTCAGCATCCCGCTCTCGAGCGGCGGGCTGAACGCCCCGATTACGCCGTTCATTGGTCTGGATTACACGCTCGGACGTTAGAAGAGGGCTTAGGGCTTAGGGCTAAGGGCTTAGGTATCGCTTCAACACTGAGCCTTAAGCCCTAAGCCCTAAGCTCTCTACCGGCCGGCCCGGGCGTTTTCGATCTTCCAGTCGCCTTGATCCTTGCGCAGCGTGAAGTCCCACGTGCGCGGCTCGACGTGCGGGTCGCGGCTGCCGATCTTCGTCACATACCGCGAGGTGCCGCGGCAGGTGACGTTGGCCGAACCGCCGCGAACGTCGATGTCGCACTCGTCGAACTGGAGCGACTGCGACTCGAGGCCGTCGAACGCGCGCGCGAGCGCGGGCGCATTGACCGCCGGGTACACCGCCTGGGCGGAGCGGGCGTCGAGCCGGTTATAGGCGCGGCGATAACGCCCCAGCGTCTCTTCGACGAGCGCGCGTTCGTCCACCGATCGGGGCACGAACGCCGGCGGCGGCGAATCGGTGACGACGGGCGCCGGCGTCGGGAAGGCCTGCGCCGGCGTCGGAATAGCCAGCTGCGATTGAGGCTGGATCGGCGTCGACACGGGCACCGCCGTCGGCGTCAGCACCGGACGCATGAACGGCCGTTCTTCCACGAGCGGCTCGTCATTGCCAACCGCGCCGACCGTTGTGCTCACGTCGATCGGCTCGGGCGACATCGATTCCATCAGCGACGCGATCGACACCGATCCTCGTGAACCGAGGCTGCGCGGCTCGCTGATGTTCGACCCGGACATCGCGGCGAGAAACGCGGCGGCGGCAACGGCGGCCGCGCCGATGCGGAGCGGGCGCGCGGCCATCGGCCGCGGTGCCGGCGGCGGAACGACGATGTGCCGGTCCTGGACGCGTTGTTTGACGCGGGCTTCGAGCTGCGCGATCTTGGCGCTCGATGCGGCAAGCGACGCCACCGGTGCCGGTTTGGTGGTATTCGGCTCCATCCGGACCTGCGCTGCCCGTGGCGCCGGCGAAACAGCCGGGCTCGGCGGCGGCGCATCGAGCTCATCGCGCAGCATCCGGGCGGCAAGAAATTCCGGATCGATGGAAAGCGCAGTCTGTACTTCTTCCCTCGCTCTGTCCCGATCGCCCATCTTCAGGGCAAAACGGGCGGCGCTGAGATGCGCCTGAAGGGATTGCCAGCGGGCCCGGGGATCCACGGCGCCAATATGTGCAAGATGCAAGCCGTGCAGTAACTAACTCATCCGCCGCTTGGAGAAGCCGGGCGGGCACTGAGTGCCACCGGGCCGTAGAACGTGCCGACGAGCTCGCGTTTCCACCACCGACCGTTCTGCCGGCGCTCGTCCGGCGTGGTGAACGTGTACAGAAAATACTGCGCGCGCACATACCGCGGCGGTCGATCCGGAAATGGGTTCGCGCGCAGCAGTCCGAGCGTCTGCGCATCGCCGCGCAGCATCGCGGCGAGCAGATTGAAGAACCATCCGCTCTGCGGGACGGGCGCCATCGACTCGAACCACATCAGCCAGTCGAGCCGCATGTGATACGGCGCCACCAGCGGCGGCATCCGCGCCGGGTCGCCGGGTTTGCCCTTGAACTCGTATTCGCGCCACGTCGTCTCCGGTGTCAGCTCTCCATCGCGGGTGCCCTCGATCACGATCTCGTACCGTTCCCTGGTGATGCTGCCGAACGCGCCGTACGTGTTCACGAGATGCAGCGGCTCGAAGCTCGCGTTCATCATCTGCCGCGACGACAGCATGTTGGCCACCGGCGCGATGCTGAGCAGTGCGACTCCAGCGGCCACGACATACAGCGTCATCTGCAGCGCCGCAGACGGGACGACCTCCGCGGGTGCGCGAATCGGGAGCCATGTCAGCCACGCGTCGCTCACGAGCGGAATGCACAGCACGATCGTCAGCCAGTTCAGCCACGACAGATTGCCCGACACGATCAGCGTGAGCTGGAACAGGATCGTGATGATGCCGGCGACGGAGGCGATGGGCTGCGGCGCGAAGTACGCGAACGGCACGGCAAGCTCGACGACGTGGTTGATCGCAACGCCGGCCGCGTGCACGCCGTGCGGCATCCAGTGGAAATACCAGCTCAGCGGATTGGGCATCGGCTGCGTCTCGAAGTAGTAGTCGAGGCACGTGAAGTCGCGCCAGCACGCATCGCCGCGAATCTTGATCAGACCGGCGCCGAACATCAGCCGGAACAACGTCCATCGGTAGATCCAGAGCGACCACGCGCTCGGCGCCGTCTGCGCGCCCCCGAGAAAGACGGCGAAGAACCCCGCTTCGCAGAGCAGCGTCTCCCAGCCGAACCCGTAGAACGTCTGGCCGACGTTGACGAACGAGAGGTACAGCACCCACAGGATCGCCCACACGACACCGGACGCGATCGACCCGAACCGCTGCGGCACGGACGTCAGGACGGCGACCGAGAGCACGACCCCGGTCCACGCGGCGGCCCTGAACGCAAAGTCTTTCGGGAACAGGTAGAAGAGGCTGGGCGACTGCCGGAAGGGCACTTGTTGCACCCAGCGCCCGACGGGCTCGAGGCCGCGTTCGCCGAGGAGCGGCACGAACTGGACGGCAGCCGCGATGAACGCGACCAGGTAGATGGCCGCGAGCGCCCGCTCGAAGAGCCACCGCGAATACCAGTACTCGGCCATCGACCGCACCTGTACTGCAGACCTTCAGGTCTGCCGGCAGTATCGTTAGTGTAGGCATGACTGATGCCGTTGTCATCGGTTCCGGACCAAACGGCCTGAGCGCCGCGATCGTCCTGGCGCAGGCCGGATGCCGGGTCGTGGTGTTCGAAGCCAACGACAGCATCGGCGGCGGCGTGCGTTCCGCCG
>Ga0134123_10003312_pt1 | contig 10481 bp, 9 predicted proteins | sample KB303_FD_96460 | JGI IMG/M metagenome (GOLD analysis project Ga0134123, IMG submission 96460) | Terrestrial soil microbial communities without Nitrogen fertilizer from Kellogg Biological Station, Michigan, USA - KB3-0-3 | ecosystem: Environmental > Terrestrial > Soil > Unclassified ...
ACCAGCACTCGCGGACGCCGTACTGGCGAAACCAGCCGAGTTTGTTCGTTCTGTCATGGAGCGCCGTGCCCGCTGATAGCACCTCGACGACCAGGTCGGGCCCGCCCCAGACTTGATTGTGAATGATGGAAAGGCGCTCGTTGGCGACGAAGAACACGTCCGGCTGCACGATGAGCGATCGCTCCGCGTCCAGAATGACGTCAAGCGGCGCGATGCCGATCACGCCGAGTTTCGCGCTTTCCACATAGTCGGCCAGCAGTCGCGCGATCTTCAGGACCAGCTGCTGGTGAGAGAAAAACGGCGAGGGCGGATCGCGCAGGACGCCGTAGACCAGCTCGCGCGGCTCCCGGGTTTCAGGCGTCTCGAGATATTGCTTCGTCGTCATTGTCGACGACGATGCCATCGTCGAAAACACAGATCAAGAGAAATACGCGTTCGGCTGAGCATTTGCAGTCGCGGATACCGACGCTCGCAAGTCGTTGTCAGTGGAGAAGGTGATGCAGGTTCTGCTCATACTCGTCTACGCAGTCGTTGCAGTTTTTGCGGCGCCGACCGATCGCCGGCTGCCCCGCTCCGAGCTCGTACTTGTGCGCGCGGTGTTCGACGGCGACACGATCGACGTGACGACGTTCGGTCGGGTGCGTCTGCTGGGCATCGACGCGCCGGAGATCGGCCGCGGGTTTGATACATCGGCGCCGTTTGCGTTCGCTGCGCGTGACAAGCTCGCAAGCCTGGTGCTGCATCGATGGGTGAGGCTCGAAAGCGACGGCGACACGACCGATGTGTACAGACGCCGGCTCGCGTACGTCCTGACGGAGGACGGCGTGTGCGCGAACACCGTGCTCGTGCGTGAAGGGCTTGCGCGAGTGACGGCGCGGTTGCCGCTTGCGCGCCTGGCTGAGCTCAAGGCAGCCGAGGCCGAAGCGCAGTCGTTTCGAAAAGGCATGTGGGGCGGGGCGCCGCCGAGCAAATCGCCGGGTTATACTCGTCGCTCCCGTGGCCGATATTCCCGTTGAGTACGCGTCTCAGCGCAAGATCCGCGAGTACAACAAGCTCTACTACCGGTTCAATCACTGGCCGATCTGGATTTTTGTCTTCTTCATCGCGCCAGGGCCGCTGACGTTCGACCTGTTCGAGCACGGCTTCGACTCGCGCATGGCGCTGTGGCTCGGCGCGGTCCTCGTCGGCACCGGCATTGCGGGTCTGCGTGGGCGGTTGCCGGGTGTCGAGCCGAAGCCGTACATCATCCGGTTCACCGAAGATCGTCCGAATCCGCTCTACCGGCGCGTCTGCTACACGTTTGCATGGAGTGAAGTCCTCACGTTCGCGCTGCTCAACATCGCGGGCCTCGTGATCGCGATCGCGACGGGCAACTGGTATCTGAAGCAGATTTACCGGTACGCGTACTTTCCGATTGCCGGCTTTATCTGGCTGCTCGGGCTGCTCGGCCGCCTGCCGCGTGTGAAACCGTCGACCAAGGGCGAAGGCCACGAACGCCGGTACTTCTACGGTTCGGTGTGGGCGGTCTGCTGGGCGCAGCCCGCCCTGTGGCTGATGTGGAAGGTGATTCCACGCACGCGCGCGGGCGACAGCGTGAAGCTGGTCGTGTTTCTCGCGATTCTTGCGTTCCTCGGCCACCTCGCCCGTCTCGGACGCCTGCCACGGACGCGGCCGATCGTTCCCGGCGAACTCGCGGTCTCCGACTGATATCAGGCGATGTAGTGCGGGCCTGCAGGCCTGCCTTTGCGGAGGATGACATGAGTAAGCGCGGCATCTCGCGTCGGCGGTTTCTGGGAACAGCGGCTGCGGCGGCCGCTGTCGGGGCGTCGGTCCGCCCCGGTGGCGGCATCGAGGTCGTGTCCGCGCAGGCGCCGAGACTGCCCGGGGCGATCGACGCGAGCGGCCGCACGCTTCAGCCGCAGACGCTCGTCCTGACGAACGCACGCATCCACACGATGGACGCGCGCAATACGATCGCGAACACCGTCACGATCAGAAACGGACGGTTCGCCGCCGTCGGCGGACGCCCGTCGGGCGCGGGCGCCGGCACGACCGTCATCGATCTGAAGGGCCGCACCGTCGTGCCGCGCCTCGTCGAGCCGCACGTGCACATCGTCAGCCTCGCGAACCGGCCCGGGTATCACACGATTCTCGAGAACACGACGTCGATCAAAGAGGTGCAGGAGGCGCTCGCCGAACGCCGGAAGACCGTGCCGCCCGGACAGTGGATCACGTCGATGGGGGGATGGCATCCGAACCAGTGGAAGGAACACCGGCATCCGACGTTGCAGGAGCTCGACGCGGCGGTGCCCGATCGGCCGGTGCTGCTCTACGAACGGTTCACGGGCCCGGCCGTGACGAACACGGTCGGCAAGCGTTTCTTCGACGCGGCCGACGGCCAGGCGCCCGCGCATCCCGACATCAAGAAGATCAACACCGGCAGCAACGGCTCCATTGCGGCGGCCGGGTTTGCGGGCGGTGGACCGTCGGCGAGCGCGCTGTATCTGCTGCGGCAGGCGCAGACCTTCGACGACAAGAAGCGCAGCACGATAGACGCGATGGCGTATTCGGCGAGCCTCGGGTTGACCAGCCAGCTCGATCAGGTGCTCTTTCCGACGCCGGGTCCGCTGCATCCGAATCAGATTCTGTCCAATCTCGACCAGTACCGGATGTACGACTCCTGGCTCGCGCTGCATCACGAAGGAAAGACGACCATCCGGCTGCAGATGAACTTCCTGCAGAACCAGAACGATCCCAATCTGCCGGAGCTCAAGGAACGGCTGCGGAATCAGTTTCAGTACTTCGGCGACGACATGCTGATGACCGGGTCGATCGGCGAGTGGGCCGCCCCGCTCGCGAGCGGCGCGGTGTGGCGTGACGCGCAGCGGCTCGTCGCGCAGGCCGGCTGGCACAACGAGAACAGCGTGCAGAACCTCGCGGGGTTGACCCAGGTGGTGGACGCGTACGAGGCCGTCAACAGGGAATTCGACATCACGCGCCAGCGCTGGGTCGTGCACCACGTGCCGGTGGTGACCGTGGATCTGTTGACGCGTCTCAAGAACCTCGGATGCGGCGTCGAGATGGGCGCGTTCCGCTGGGTGACTTCGAACGATCCCAAAGAGGTGATCGGCCCGCAGTTCCGGACGATCATCGATCACGGCATCAAGTGCGGCATCCACGGCGACGGCGCGCACATCGCGCCGTTGAGTCCCTGGCCGCACATCTACTTCGCCGTCACCGGCGTCAACTCGTTCGGCGACAAGGTCAACGGCGACCAGCAGCTCACACGCGAAGAAGCCCTGCGCCTCTTCACGCGCGACAACAGCTGGTTCCTCCGCATGGAAGACAAGATCGGCACGATTGAAACAGGGAAGCTCGCCGACCTGGCCGTACTCGATCGGGACTACTTCACCGTCCCCGACGTCCAGATCAAGCAGATCAAGTCGGTGCTGACGGTCGTCGGCGGCAAGGTCGTGCACGACACGGGCGTCATTTAGCACCTTGAGCACCTCGAGAACCCCCGAAGGCTGGCACGGCTGGGACGACTACGCGCCGTTCTACGACTGGGAAAACGCGCAGACGCTCGGCCGCCGCGACGTCGCGTTCTGGCAGCGGATCGCGGCCGGCGCTGACGGCGACGTCCTCGAGCTTGGCTGCGGCACCGGCCGCATCACGCTGCCGCTCGCCCGGCACGACATCGACGTCGTCGGCGTCGATCGATCGGCGCCGATGCTCGAACGCGCACGCGCCAGAACCCTGAGAACCTCGAGAACCTTGAGCACCCCGAAATTCGTTCGCGCCGACATCCGTCATCTTCCCTTCAGGCGCGGCCGGTTCGCGATGGTGCTCGCGCCGTACGGAATCCTGCAGTCGCTCACCCGCGAACGCGATCTCTCGCAGACCCTCGAGTCGGTGGCGCGGGTGATCAAGCGCGGCGGCACGTTCGGCATCGATCTCGTGCCGGACGTCCCGAACTGGCGCGAATACCGCAACCAGGTGCAGCTCCGCGGCCGGGCGGCCGGAGGCGCCCGACTCACGCTGGTCGAATCGGTCCATCAGGATCGCCGCCGGCATCTGACGACGTTTCTGCAGCGCTACCACGTGCGGCGGCGCGGCAAAATGTCGACGCACCGGTTCGAGCTGACGTTCCGGACGCTGTCGGTCCGGCAGATGGCGGCGCGGCTCAACCGCGCTGGTTTTGCAGTGCAAAGCGTGCTCGGCGACTACCGCGGACGCCCGTGGGACGCGCGCGCGGATGTCTGGATCATCCTGGCCAAAAAGGGGTAAAGTTTCTGCATGTCTGGCCATTCAAAGTGGGCATCGATCAAGCACAAAAAGGGCGCCCTTGACGCCAAGCGCGGCAAGATTTTCACGCGCATCATCAAAGAATTGACTGTCGCCGCGCGCGGCGGCGGCGGCGATCCGGACATGAACCCGCGCCTGCGGACGATCATCGGCGACGCCAAGGCCGCGAACATGCCGGCCGAGAACATCAAGCGCGCGATTCGCCGGGGCACCGGCGAAGAGCCCGGCGTCTCGTACGAGGAGGCGTCCTACGAAGGCTATGGCCCCGGCGGCGCGGCCGTCATCATCGACGTCCTCACCGACAACAAGAACCGGACGGCCGGCGAAATCCGGCATCTCCTCGAGAAATGGGGCGGCAACCTCGCCGCGCCGAACGCGGTCGCCTGGATGTTCAACAAGAAGGGCCACGTCGTCGTCGAGAAGTCGAAGGCGCCTGGCATCGACGAGGAGAAGCTGATGACGGCGGTGCTCGAGGCGGGCGCCGACGATCTCCAGGACGAAGGCGACAGCTGGGAAGTCTTCAGCGCTCCCGAGACGTTCACCGCCGTGCAGGACGCCGTGAAAGCGCTCGGCGTCGAACCGGCGAGCGCCAAGGTCGAGCTCATTCCCCAGAACACCGTCAAACTCGAAGGCAAGCCCGCGCAGGCCATGATGAAGCTCATGGAAGCGCTCGACGATCACGACGACGTGCAGAACATCTCGAGCAACTTCGACATCTCGGAGAAGGAGATCGAGGCCTCGCTGGCGTGATCATCTTCGGGATCGATCCCGGCTCGGACCGCACCGGCTACGGCTGCGTGAACACCGACGGATCGCGCCACACCCTCATCACCTGCGGCGCCATCAAGGCGAAGGCGTCGGCGACGTTTCCGGAAAAGCTGCTCGTCATCCACTCGCGTCTCACCACGCTCCTGAGCGAGTGCCGGCCCGACGCCGTCGCGATCGAAAACCTCTTTCATGCCGTCAACGCCCGCACGGCGCTGAAGCTCGGTCACGCGCGCGGCGTGGCGATGCTGGCCGCGGCCGAGGCCGGCGTGCCGATTTTCGAATACACGCCGGCGGAAGTGAAGCGTGTCGTCGCCGGCTACGGACGCGCGGAGAAGCCGCAGATCCAGCACATGATCAAGCTGATGCTCCGCCTGGCGGAAGCGCCGTCGCCGCACGACGCCGCGGACGCGCTCGCGGTGGCGGTGTGCCACATCCACGCCCAGCCGGCGCGGACCGCGCGGGCCCTCGCGCATGCCGGCGGCGGGCCGGCGCCGCGCAAGGCCGCGACGAGCTGGCGTCACTACCGTCCGTGATCGCGCACCTTCGCGGGACCATCCTCGAGAAGCACCCCAATCGTGTGGTAGTGGATGTCGGCGGCGTCGGCTACGACGTGGCGGTGCCGCTGTCGACGTTCTATGGCCTCGGTGATGCCGGCCAGCAGGTCGCGCTCCGCGTCCATACGCACGTGCGCGAAGACGCCCTCGCCCTGTTCGGGTTTGCGAGCGTGCTGGAGCTCGATCTCTTCGAGCGCCTGATCGGCATCAGCGGGATCGGACCGAAGCTGGGACTCGCCGTGCTGTCCGGTATCGAGCCGCAGGAGCTCATCGGCGCGATCCAGCGCGGCGATCTCACGCGGTTGACGGCGATTCCCGGCGTCGGCAAGAAGACGTCCGAGCGCATCGTGCTCGAGCTGAAGGACCGTCTGCCCAAAGCGCAGACCGTTCCGGCCGCGCCCGAGGCCGGCGCCGTGCCCGTGCTGCGCGACGATCTGGTCTCGGCGCTGATCAACCTGGGGTATCATCGGCCGCTCGCCGAAAAAGCCGTCGATGCGGCGCTCACGGTGGCCGGCCGCGACGCCGGCTTCGAGCGGACGCTCAAGCAGGCCCTGCGGGAACTCGCAAAATAAGCCGTGACTACCGATCCGCGAATCGTCACCTCCGCGCGCGTCGACGAGGACGAGAAGTACGACGCCGGGCTGCGCCCGCGGCTGCTCGACGAGTACATCGGCCAGGACCGGGTCCGCGAAAACCTCCACGTCGCGATCACCGCCGCGAAGCAGCGCGGCGACGCGCTCGATCACGTGCTCCTGCATGGGCCGCCGGGGCTCGGCAAGACGACGCTCGCGCACGTGATCGGCCACGAGCTTGGCGTCCAGGTCAAGGCGACGTCGGGCCCGGCCATCGAAAAACCCGGCGATCTCCTCGGCATCCTCACCGATCTCAAGGCGCGCGACGTCCTGTTCATCGACGAGATCCACCGGATGTCGCCGGCCATCGAGGAGATGCTGTATCCCGCCCTCGAGGACTACGAGGTGGACATCGTCGTCGGGCAGGGCCCCAGCGCCCGGAGCGTGAAGGTGCCCCTCGAGCCGTTCACGCTGATCGGCGCGACCACCCGGACGGGGCTCCTGACGTCGCCGCTGCGATCGCGCTTCGGCATTCAGCATCGGCTGGAGTTCTACACGCCGGCCGATCTCGAGGAGATCGTGCGCCGCTCGTCGCGCATCCTCAACGTCCCGACGGCCGACGGCGCCGCCAGCGAGATCGCGCGGCGGTCGCGCGGCACGCCGCGCATCGCGAACCGGCTGCTGCGCCGTGTCCGCGACTACGCGCAGGTGCGCGCGGACGGCAGCGTCACGCTCGAGGTGGCGCGCGCCGCGCTCACGATGCTCGAGGTGGACGAGTTCGGCTTCGATGAAGTCGACCGCAAGCTGCTGCGCACGATCATCGACAAGTTCGGCGGCGGGCCGGTCGGCGTCGCGAGCATCGCCGCCGCGATCAGCGAAGAACGCGACGCCATCGAGGACATCTACGAGCCGTTCCTGATTCAGAACGGCTTTCTGGACCGGACGCCGCGCGGCCGCGTGGCGACCGAGCGCGCGTACGGCTACTTCGGCCTGTCGGCGCCTGACGAACGGAGAAGGGACTCGCGACTGTGGTAGAGCGGAACACGAACAGGGTCGGCGCCGTGCCGACCAGGATTGCGTCTCTGGCGACTTTCGTGCCGCCAAGAGTGCTGACCAACGCCGATCTCGAGAAACTGGTGGACACCAACGACGACTGGATCATGCAGCGCGTCGGCATCCGCGAGCGGCACATCGTCGATCCGGGCGTGGCGACGTCCGACCTGGGCAAGGAAGCCGCGCTGCTCGCGATCGAGCGCGCCGGCCTCACGCCGGACGACATCGGCGTCATCATCGTCGGCACGGTGACGCCCGACATGATGTTTCCGAGCACCGCGTGCCTGATTCAAAACAAGATTGGCGCCCATCACGCCTGGGGCTTCGACATCAGCGCCGCGTGCTCGGCGTTCACGTATTCGCTGACGGTGGCGAGCCAGATGGTCGCAAGCGGAGCGCACACGCATGCCCTGGTCGTCGGCGCCGACGTGATGTCGAGCATCATCGACTACAAGGACCGGGCGACGTGCGTGCTGTTCGGCGACGGCGCCGGCGCGGTCGTCGTCTCGCGGGCCGACGACGGCGAGAACGCGATCCTCGACTTCGAGCACGAGATCGACGGCAACGGCGCGGACGCGCTCTTCATGCCCGCCGGCGGCAGCCGGCGCCCGCCGTCACACGAGACCGTCGATCAGCGGCTGCACTACGTGAAGCAGGACGGGAAGACCGTGTTCAAGTTCGCCGTCCGGAAGACGGAGGAGATCTCGAGGCGCATCCTCGAGCGCAACAACCTCACGCCGGCCGATCTCGACTTCTTCATCTCGCACCAGGCCAACAAGCGCATCATCGAGGCGGCCACCGAGAAACTCGGGATCGCCCCCGAGAAGACGCTGGTCAACATCGACCGCTTCGGCAATACGACGGCGGCGACCATCCCCCTCGCCCTGAACGACGCGGTGTGCACCGGACGTCTGAAGAAGGGCGACCTGGTGCTCCTGGCCTCGGTCGGCGCCGGTTTCACGGTAGGCGGGGTGCTATTGAGGTGGGCATTCTGAAGACCAACCGTTGAGTTTCGGGTGTCGCGTGTACGATAGCAGTATCATTTGGCACTTGATGTGCCAACACATGACATGTGCTTCATATCGGCGCAAAAAGTCGAATATCGGCGTTTTTCCTAATGAAATTCGCCGGAAGTGTTATTTCTAGCATTCTTTGTGTCCCTATCTGGGACAGTCGTAAGCTGTCATGTCGTCCCGAAACTGCGCATGAGCTTCCCCGTATATTGCTGTGCTGGAAAGACTTTTAGGTGGTGCACATGACACGCACGGACATGGCCGACACTTTGCTATAGTAGAGGTCGTGAAATTGACCCGACGCGTGTCCTTATTCGCTGCAGTGGGCCTGCTGGCCCTGTGCGGCGTCAGCACCGCCGCGGCTCAGACCTACGTTGAAAACGGCGTTCAGGGGGCAGGCAAGCAGCACGTCATCATCACGGTGACCCCTGGCCACGAAAACGACGTCCTCGATACGCTCCGCAAGCACGGGAGCCTGGTCAAGTCGCAGCATCCTTCTATTAACGGTCTCGCCGCTGATATCAATGGCTCCGATGTGCAGGACCTCGCGCAGCATGGCGCGGTCACCATCACCCGCGACCATACGGTCCATCTGACTGCCGCGACCAAGAAGAAGAGCGCGGGTTCGACGACGCCGGCGGCGCAGTCGGTGGAGTCCACCACGTCGCAGCCCATGAGCGTCAGCACGTTGCGCCTCTCGCTCGGCCTGAGCGCCGGCGCGCAGGCCAACCTGACGTCGGGCATCAACGGATCGGGCGTCCGCGTCGCGATCATCGACTCCGGCATCAACCCCAATGGCGATTTCACCGGCCGCGTCATCGGCTGGAAGGATTACGTCAGCGGCAAGGCGGCGCCGTACGACGATCTCGGCCACGGCACGCACGTCGCCGGCCTCATCGCGAGCAGCGGCGCGCTGTCCAACTACATGTTCCAGGGCGTCGCGCCGAAGGCGAGCATCGTCGCCCTCAAGGTGCTCGACGCGCAGGGCGCCAGCCACACGAGCACCGTGATCGCGGCGATCGAAGACGTCGTTGCGGCCCGGTCCGCCGACATCATCAACCTCTCGCTCGGCCATCCGATTACCACGCCGGCGAAGTTCGACCCGCTCGTCCAGGCGATTGAAGACGCCGTGCGCCACGGCATTGTCGTCGTCGTCGCGGCCGGCAACGACGGCCCGGGCTACGGCAGCGTCAACTCGCCCGGCAACGCGCCGTCGGCGATTACCGTCGGCGCCGCCGACGGCAAGACGACGGTGACGCTCACCGACGACTACGTGACCTCCTTCAGCGCGAAGGGGCCGACGTGGTACGACGGTTTCGCGAAGCCTGACGTCGTCGCGCCGGGCGTCAACCTGTTCTCCGATGCGGTTCCCGGCTCGACGCTCGCAGCCAGCACCAACCCGGCGTATCTGCAGCAGACGATCGGCACCGCGCCGCTCATCGACTTGAGCGGCACCAGCATGGCGGCCGCGGTCGCGACGGGCGTCGTGGCGCTCGAACTCGACGCGAACCTCCATCAGACCACCGCCGTGCTGACGCCGAACGCGGCGAAGGCGATCCTGGAATACACGGCCATCAAGCTCGCGAACACCGACGTGCTCACGCAGGGCGCTGGCCAGATCAACGCCGCGGGCGCGACGACGCTGGCGGGCGCGATCAACACCGCAGCGCGGACCGGCGCGTGGTGGCTGACGACCGGCGTCACCGGCACGTCCACCATCGGCGGCTCCAGCTACGCGTGGGCGCAGAACATCATCTGGGGCACGAGCCTCATCGGCGGCCGCTTCGTCTACTACAACAACTACGCGTTCGACGACAACATCATCTGGGGCACCGGTGTCGTTCGCGGCAAGCTGCTCGTCAGCGGCTCGAAGCACGTCAAGGTCAACGGCCAGTTCGTCCTCGACAACATCATCTGGGGCACCGACTTCACGCTGCTCAAGAAGAACGTCGTGTTCGGCAAGGCCGACGGCGACAACATCATCTGGGGCACGCAGAAGAATCTCGCGGACTACCGCATCGTCGGCCAGCGCCACGACAAGTCGATCGTCTGGAACACCGACGACGCCGACAACATCATCTGGGGCACGCTCGACGACGACAACGTCATCTGGGGCACCGATGATGGCGACAACATCATCTGGGGCACGTGGTCGGGCGACGGCGACAACATCATCTGGGGCACGACCGACGGCGACAACATCATCTGGGGCACGT
>Ga0134123_10003313_pt1 | contig 10476 bp, 5 predicted proteins | sample KB303_FD_96460 | JGI IMG/M metagenome (GOLD analysis project Ga0134123, IMG submission 96460) | Terrestrial soil microbial communities without Nitrogen fertilizer from Kellogg Biological Station, Michigan, USA - KB3-0-3 | ecosystem: Environmental > Terrestrial > Soil > Unclassified ...
CGGAAAAACGGCTGCAGCGCATACCAGTATTAATGATTAGTGCCGAGCCTGGCCTGGACCTGATGGCGAAGAGCTTTGTGGCCGGCGCTGCAGTCTTCCTTAGTAAGCCTTTCCAACCAGAGCGATTCCAAAGCACGCTTAGAACTCTCCTGAATAATAAGCGCGCTTCCAGTGCGGACCAAAAAAAATAGTCATGCTTCCTATTCCGACGCCGGCATCGAAGGCCCGGAAGTTTGCCGCCGGGTGCGCCGCGATACCAGGACGGAATCAACCTAGCTCCATCCTAGATCACAGGTCTCACGACGAGCCACCGCCTTCAAGTGAGCTTGAGTTTCATCCGTTGGACGCCGTTTGAATCATTCGCTGGTAAATTAAAAAACGACGACGTTGCGAATAGCGGAAGTCCGTAGGCCGCCGATCCAGCTAGCCTTGCAATCCTCGATACCTCGACGATTATCAGCGAGCACCAACTCAACAGTTGGCTTTGCATCATATGTTGCTACTTGAAAATTAATTGCAAGTCCTTCACAATAAATTTACAATTAGACCAGAGTAGTAAACGCAGGGCGAATCGTACGAAGAGTTATGAAGAGTACGGCTCCCAACCCTCCAAGTCCTGTGTAGCCCACCGGAAAGTTTTTGAGTTTCACCTTTTCGTGCTCTTGTCCGTCCCAAACTATCCGGACAGGAGCAGGAGGTCATAATTGATGAGGTTCCTCAGTAGCCTCACCACAAATTCGCTTACTCAATGGCTCAAAGATATTCGTCTGTTTACGCTTGCCGGCGTGTCAGGGACTCCGATTCCCGCCTTCGCTCTTTCCGTTTTCTCCCCGCGCCTTCGCCGCAGACAAATTGATCAGGCAGTCGCGCAGAGCGAGCACCTCTTCGCGGTGTTCATGGACAACCTTCCGGGTTATGCCTGGATGAAGGATCGCGCCGGAAGATACCTTTATGTCAACCAGGGCGTGAAGAGTTTGGCGCCTTATCAAAATGGCTGGCTTGGCCAAACTGATGCCGAGATTTGGCCCGGCAAAGTTGGCGCAACCTTTCGGCAAAACGATCTAAAGGTTATTGCTACAGGTGAGAAAGTGGAGACCAGTGAGTCGTTCGTTCTCAACGGTGAGCAACGCCATGTGCTGGTGGTTAAGTTTCCTATCTTCGATGGACACGGAACAGTCACTATGGTCGGTGGCACGGGCGTAGACATCACTGAGCACAAGCGCGTGGAGGAGCAGCTCAGTCAGGCAGAAGAGAAATATCGAAGCATCTTCGAGAACGCCGTCGAGGGCATTTTTCAATCGACGCCGGATGGCAGATTCGTTGCCGCCAACCCTGCTCTGGCTCGCATGTATGGATTCGACTCGCCGGAAGAATTGATAAGCACGCGGACCGACATCGCCCAACAGTTGTTTGTTGAGCCAAAGAGCCGCGAAGAGTTTAAGCGGTCGATGGAGGAAAAAGGATTCATACTCGACTTCGAGCTTGAAGCCTACCGGAAGGACGGAAGCAAGATCTGGATCTCGGAAAATGTCCGCGCGGTCCGGGACCAAAGCGGAAGAGTAGCCTACTACGAAGGGACAACCCAGGACATTACGGCCCGTAAACTGGCGGAGCAGGCACTGCGCGAAAGCGAAGAGCGCTATCGCGAACTATTCGAAAATGCCAAAGACGGCATCTACGTCCACGACATGCGTGGCACTTATACATCAATCAATCGGGCCATAGAAAAACTTAGCGGCTATTCGCGTGAGGAGATTCTGGGAAAGAACTTCAGCGGTTTTGTTGCTCCGGAATACCTGGAGGAGGTACGCGAAAACTTTGGCAAAAAATTGCGTCATGAGGGCGAGACTAGTTACACAGTTGAAATAATTACCAAAGATGGCCGCAGCGTTCCGGTCGAAGTAAACAGCAATTTGATCTATGAGAACGGCTCTCCGGTTGGCGTCCAGGCCCTGGTTCGTGACATCACTGAGCGCCGCTCGGCGGAGCAAGCAATCCGCCAGGCGGAACAGAAGTTTCGCGGCATCTTCGAGAATGCCGGCGAGGGAATTTTTCAAACGACGCCTGACGGAAGATACATCGCTGCTAACCCGGCCCTGGCCCGCATGCACGGATTTGACTCTCCCGAGGAGCTTATTGGCGACCGCAACGACATTTCTCGACAAGTCTACGTCGACCCAACACGCCGTGAAGAGTTTAAGCGTCTGCTTGAAGCAAACGGAGCGGTGCGCGGTTTTGAGCATGAAGTATTTCGCAAAGATGGCAGCAGGATCTGGATCACAGTGAACGCTCGAGCGGTGCGTGATGACCAGCGCCAGACTCTCTATTACGAAGGAACCGCCCAGGACATCACTGAGCGCAAGCGTGTTGAAGAAGCGCTCAAAAACTATTCGCGGTTGTTAATTAAGGCGCAGGAAACGGAACGCCAAAACATTGCTCGAGAGCTACACGATCAAACCGGCCAGTTGTTAACGGCGATTCGCATCAATCTGCAAGCCATTCGGGATTCCTCCAAGATGGCCCGGCAGAAATCGCTGACTGATGAGGGTATCACTCTGGTTGATTACGCGTTGGACCAGGTTCGCGATCTTTCTTTCGAGCTCCGCCCATCGCTGCTGGACGATCTGGGATTGATCGCCGCCTTCCGTTGGTACGCCGATCGTTACACGCAGCGTACCGGAATCAAGACCAGAAGCGTGATAAAGCTTGCGGGAAAGCGTTTGCCGTTAGAGCTTGAGACGGCGTGTTTTCGAATAATCCAGGAGGCCTTCACCAATGTGCACGCCGGCGCGAAGAAAGTTGTTATCAATCTGCGAATGTTAAAAGAAGAGATCTGTTTATCGATCAAAGACAATGGCTGCGGTTTTGACTCGGGCTCTATTAATTCTCGGTCCGTTCCAATTCGTCTTGGTCTGCGTGGCATGGAAGAACGCGCGCTGGCGCTCGGTGGCCGGCTTGAAATCGAATCTGTTCTCGCTAAGGGAACGGAGATTCGCGCTTACTTTCCTAACGAAGAATACGAGTGTTGGTAGTAGTCCTCGTAGTCAGACATCATGCTAATCAAATCGCCAGCGTCTAAGGAATTCCCTGATTGCTCGTGTAGGATTTTTCTGGGATAGTCCGCAATATACATTTCCGGAAATGATTGAGGGGCGAAGTAGCCGCATCGACGAAGTCAAAATGCGAAGCTCTTGCTTAATCGAACGGGAAGAGGTTAGTTGCAAACGGCTTTCCGGGCAGCCTGGTCACTTTTCACCTCACAGGGAAGTTATTGACCGTGAAAAAAATACGCGTGTTATTGGTAGACGACCACGCTCTTGTACGAGCAGGAGTGCGAGCACTTCTGGAAAAAGTAGAGGCAGTCGAAGTTGTCGGCGAGACGGGAGATGGTCATGAAGCCCTGGATCTAATTGAGAGGCTTCGGCCCGACGTCGTGTTGCTTGATCTTACAATGCCGGGCTTAAGTGGTTTCGATGTCTTGAAAATAACCAGCGAGAAGTTTCCCAAGGTCCGCATGATTGTCCTCACAGTGCATGACGAAGAAGAATATGCGTTTCAGGCGCTTGGCGCCGGCGCCGCGGGTTATCTGCCAAAGGGTGCAGCCAGCGCCGAGCTGCGGCTGGCGATTGAGCATGTTATGGGTGGGAAGAAATATCTCTCCCCAACTGTTGAGCAAAAGGCTGCATTCGGCAAGAACATACAGCAAGGTTCCGTGCCATTGGCAGAGTTGACGCCGCGCCAGCGAGAAGTTTTGACGCTGATTGCTGAGGGCCTCTCCACCAAAGATATTGCGCGCGCCTTGAATATCAGTGGCAAAACGGTGGAAACACATCGGGCTCAACTCATGGAGCGCCTGGACATTCACGATATCGCCAGCCTGGTTAGGTATGCAATCAGAATGCGCCTCGTTTCAATAGAAGAACGCTTGCCCACGAAAAAGATGGGTGGCAAGACTTAGTAGTATTTCCCGTTTTGCATTCTGCTTTTCCCACCGCTCGACCTACTAAGGCTTTTCCTCTCTCGATCTCAGGAACTCCCCGATTGTGCGTTACGCCACATAGCGGTAAGGTCTCCAACACGGATCACCCCTTTATTTGTCCCACGCGCTTACGCCCCAAACGCGATTCAAGTACTCGGCCATCCCAAAAGAAACTCTTTCATTAGCATTCACGAGCAATGGGTTTTTTGAGACTTACCATTGTCTCCCAGGTTTAGCCAAGCGGCGTTTTAGTTGAGCCAAACCCGGACGATGTGGTTGACGCTATTGCGAATCCCCCCTCGCACTGGTCCAACAGTGAATCTCATATTTGCGACCGGAGGCACATTAGTCGGCCCCATGGAAAACTCCTCTCTCATAGAACCGTCGCTATCGCAATCGCAGCCTTCCGCCCAGCAGGCTGACCTGGTGACGTTGTTGTCGCAGAAGGTTGTGGGCCAATCAGCTGCTACCAAAGCGATTGTGCCTTACGTCTACATGTACCAGTCAGGCCTGGCGCCTGAAGGTCGTCCCGCTGGCATTTTTCTATTGCTTGGACCAACGGGTACAGGCAAGACAAAGACCGTGGAAGCCATTGCCGAGCTGTTGCATGGCGATGAGAAGAAGATTCTCAAAATTGATTGCGGCGAGTTTCAGATGGAGCATGAAACAGCCAAACTTGTTGGCGCTCCTCCCGGGTATCTTGGTCATCGCGAAACGACTCCCCTGCTCACCCAGGCGCAGTTGACGGAAGTGACGAGCCAGGGTTGTGACCTGGCGCTGGTTCTGTTCGACGAAATAGAGAAGGCCGCCCACTCCATAACGAAATTGCTGCTTGGCATTCTCGACAAAGGAATTTTACGCCTGGGCGATAACACCTGCGTAGATTTTGCAAAGTCTCTGATCTTTTTCACCAGCAACCTCGGTGCACGCGAAATGATGAAAGAGATCAATCCCAACATCGGTTTTCAGAGCGCCACCGCCAAATCACAAACAGATCTCACGACCAGACTCGAGAGTATCGCGCTGGGCGCGGTGAGAAAACGCTTCTCGCCGGAGTTTGTTAATCGCATCGACGCGGTTGTCACCTACAACCCTCTCGATGCTCAAGCTATTGAAGCGATTCTGGACCATGACCTGCGCAAGCTCCAGGAGCACGTGAACCGGCGCCTGGGCGACCGGTATTTTTCGATAGACATTACCGACGACGGCAGAAAGTTTTTGCTGCGTCATGGTGTGAGTCAGGAATACGGCGCCCGCGAACTCAAGCGCACGATTCACCGCCAGCTTACGCAACCGCTGGCAACCATGGTGGCTCGCGGTGAGATTCGGCCGGGTGCGCAGGTGAAAGTTTCAGTAAACGAAGGTAGCGACAGTCTTTCAATAGTGTGCACCGGCGGTGCACGGCAGGTCGCGCGGCGAACACCGACAGTTCTTATTGTCGACGATAACCACGATCTGCTGTTCTTTCTCGCGGGAGAGTTAAAGGAGGAGGGCTGGGAAATTGTGATTGCGGAGAATGGCGCTCAGGCCCGTCTCGCTTTTTACCAGAGCCGCCCTGATGTTGTTTTGCTCGATTACTTGCTCGGTGATGATGATGGTTTCAAGCTGGGTCTGGAGTTTCAAACGCAAGCACCGTTGACCCATCTGATCTTGATGACCGGGGGAGGCTTTTCCGACGAATTGTTGGCTATCTGGGAAGGCCGGGATCTCCCGGTGCTTTACAAGCCTTTCCTGGCACAGGACGTAATAAACCTGGTCAGAGGGCGCATTAGCAGGAACCGCATGATAGCTGCGGTTTAGCGAAACGGAACCATCCTATGACTACGAAACAAGTTTATGAAGATCGCGTGCCTTCCTACAACAGGACGCTGCGCGCGTGCGGAGAAGGACGTCGTCTTTGGGGCGAGAGAGGCGTCCTTCTTTCCAATTAATCTGGAAGGCGTGAGTTTTCGAGGGAAACGACCCTTCCAGTTCTGAAAAGAGTGCGACCGCCCTACCCGCGACGATCGCAAGGGGCCTGAAAGGCGGGCGGCAAACTGTGAGACAGCGAGGAGATAGATCATGAGTACTAATTACGCGACCGAAAGAGTAAGCGCAGCAATTCAGAAACATCTGACGACCATCGATGCTGTGCCCCCCACCCAGGAAGCGACGCGTCTGGCAAATGAAATCACGGAGCTTGTTTGGTCTGAATTGGGCAACGCCGGTTTGAGCCGAGAAACTTTGGAGAATCTATTCGTGGCAATTCCCAAGACGAGAGCGCAGGGCAAAGCCTGAGTCTCGCGTAAGAAAAGATTGCTGATCGTAAGCCCCCACGATCGGCGTTTCGGCACAGACTTCGTCCCTCGGGGAGGGACGAGCAAAAAGAAGGGCGCTGCATTGGGGCGAATGCGCGCCCTTCTTTAATTTTCGACAAAGAGTAAGAAAATGTTGACCGAGAATTCTGAGCTTGCAGTTGAACTGCTGGACAATTCCCCGGATGCCATGCTGGCACTCTCTCCTGAGGGAACAGTAGTTTATTGGAATAGAGGCGCGGAAAGCACGTTTGGTTTCAGCAGCAGCGAAGCAATCGGTCGCGAACTTACAGATTTGATCATACCGTCAGAACGTTCTGAAGAAGAAGAAAAGTTCTTCGCTGAAACGTTGCAGTTGGGGCATTCGACGTTCGAGTCACAGCGCCGGAAGAAAGACGGCTCCTTGATTGATGTTGAGATTTCGACGCGAGTAATCCTGGATGACCAGGGACGAGTCAAATTCATCCTCTCGTCCAAGAGAGATATTACTGACGAAAAAAATCGCCAGGCGGCCCGGAATCTGGCGGAAGAGGCGCACAAGAGTTCGGAACTTCGCTACCGACGGCTCTTTGAATCCGCGAAGGACGGCATTCTTATTCTCGATGCAGACAGCGGCCATATTGTTGACGTGAACCCCTATCTCATCGAGATGCTGGGCTTTTCCAAAGAGGAGTTTGCTGGCAAGGAACTCTGGGAGATAGGCGTTTTTAAAGACATCGTCGCCTCAAAGGTCGCGTTTACCGAATTGCGGGAGCGAGGATACATACGTTACGAAAACCTGCCGCTCAGAAGCCGCGAGGGAATCGTAAGACAAGTCGAATTTGTGAGTAACAGTTATTTGGTCGGCGACAGCCGGGTAATCCAGTGCAACATCCGCGACATCACTGAACGCAAGCTGGCTGAAGAGGAATTGCGGCAGACGAACCAACACCTCGCGGGAGCACTTGACGAATTACAAACCAAAACGCGCGAGCTAGCGTCGACGACCCAACAGCTTTGGCAGGCCGCAAAACTTGCCACGATGGGTGAACTGGCTGCCAGCATTGCTCACGAGTTGAATAATCCGCTGGCTACGCTCGCGTTGCACGCCGAGGCTCTGCTTGATCGGATGTCCGCTGACGATCCCAACCGCCGAGCGGTGTTGGTGATTGAGCAGGAAGTGGAACGCATGGCAGTTTTGGTTAGCAATCTTTTGCTTTTCAGCCGGCGCAGTCATCCGCAAACATCAACCGTAGACATGGTGGAAGAGCTGGGCAACTCACTCGAGTTTATCCTCTATCACATCCGCAGTCACAAGGTAAACGTCGTCACAAATTTTGAGGATGGTTTGCCAAACGTGCCGGCGGATCGTCAACAGTTGCGCCAGCTTTTTCTCAACCTGCTGACAAACAGCACTGATGCCATGCCTGAAGGAGGCACACTTACATTGGTTGCAAAAAAGGCAACGCTGGCGAGTGGCGCTGCGGCTGTAATGATCGAAGTCACGGATACAGGCATCGGCATCAAGTCCGAAGATCTGCCCAAGCTGTGGGAGCCCTTCTTCACAACGAAACCCGAGGGCAAGGGAACCGGGCTGGGATTGCCAATCTGTCGTCGCACGGTGGAGGACCATGGCGGAACTATCGACATTGAAAGCCAGCCGGGAGAGGGCACCACAGTGCGGATCAAATTTCCGGCAATCGAGTCGGGAGATATTTAGGCGTGAGTAATGTGATCGACCAACAGGAAATGAAACCGGCCGCGAAATCGAGCTCAATCTCCAATTCGCCGGTGGGGAAAATAATCGTCGTCGATGACGAGCCGGAGTTGAAGAATATTTTAGTCGAGTCCCTTTCCGCGCAGGGCTTTGAGGTCACCGGCTGTAGCAATGGGCGACAGGCCCTGGAAGAGTTGCGTCAAAAGGAATTCGATCTGCTCCTGACAGATTTAATGATGCCGGAGATGGACGGCATAGAGTTGCTGGAGACTGCGCTTAAAGTCGATCCGCAACTGTTGGGCATCATGATGACCGGCCAGGGCACCATCCAGACGGCTGTGGACGCGATGAAGCTCGGGGCTTTCGACTACGTGTTGAAGCCGTTCCGGTTACAAACATTGATGCCCGTATTGACCCGCGCCATCAATGCGCGGCGGTTGCGAATGGAGAATTTGCAACTCCGCGAAACGGTCGCCATCTACAGTTTGTGTCAGACGATCGCTTTTACGCTTGACCCGCAAACTGTGCTCAGCAAGTTGGCGGACGCGGCCTTACAACAAAGCGATGCCGACGAGGTGTCTATTCTCCTGCCCACCAGCGACGGCACAGAACTCTACGTCGCCGCTGTGCGAGGTCATAAGCGTGAGCGTCTGCTGGGAGAGCGCATACCACTTGAACAAAGCATATCGAGTTGGGTTGCGCGCGAGCGCACGCCCGTGATCCTCAACGGTGAAGTCCATGACGATCGGTTTGTTGCGCTGTGGCCCAGATCCGAGATTCGCTCGGCTGTTTCTGTTCCCATGCAAGTGGCGAATAAGTTAGTAGGCGTTATCAATCTTAATGTGACAAACCGCCTGCGACCTTTCACATTGGGACAACTGAAAGCGTTGACCATTCTCGCCAGCACCGCAGCTGCGGCGCTGGAGAGTGCCTCACTCTATGAACAGGTGCAACAGGCCGAGAAGAATTATCGCTCGATCTTTGAGAACGCGGTTGAAGGAATTTTTCAATCCACGCCTGAAGGACGGTTCATCAAGATGAACCCGGCGATGGCGCAGATTTTGGCATATGGCACGCCGGAAGAAGCTATCGAGCAAATTACCGACATAGCGCAACAGATTTATGTCGACCCCGCGGTCCGGTCAGAGTTGGCCCGCCTCCAGAAAGATCAAGGCATTTTACAATCGTACGAGTTTGAGGCTTACCGGAAAAACGGCGAGAAGATTTGGCTCTCGCTGAACCGTCGCACGATTCGGGACAATGAGGGGATCGAGATCTGCCACGAAGGTTCGGTGGAGGACATCACCAAGCGTAAGCGGGCTGAGTTGGCGTTGCGCGAGAGCGAGGGGCGGTACCGCGATCTGGTTGAGAACGCGCACGACATCATCTACGAGCACGACCTGCAAGGAAATTACATCTCTTCAAACAAAGCAGGCGAACTTATCACCGGGTACACAGCGGAAGAAACCCTCCAGCTCAACCTTGCGCAAATGGTAGCGCCCGAATTTTTGGAAAAATCCTACCAAATGTTCCGAAGCAAGATTGCCGGGGAAAAGACAACGGCGTATGAGCTGGAGATCATCAGCAAACAAGGCAAGCGAGTTGCTGTTGAAGTGAACAACAGCCTCGTCTATCACAACGGATCGCCAGTGGCTGTCCAGGGTATCGCTCGCGACGTCACCGAAAGGAAACTACTCGAAGAACAACTGCGCCAGTCGCAAAAACTGGAAGCGATCGGCCAGTTGGCCGGAGGCGTAGCTCACGACTTCAACAACCTCTTAACGGTTATCGGAGGATACTCGAGCATTCTTCTGGGGAAGTTGCCCAAAGACAGTCCTCATCGTTCCAGCATTGAAGAGATCAAAAAAGCCAGCGATCGCGCCAGCGTGTTAACGCGGCAGCTGCTGGCTTTCAGCCGGAAGCAGATTCTGCAACCCAAAATCCTTGACCTCAACCTCGTGGTTGCCGATATGGAAAAGATGGTGCGGCGATTGATCGGCGAAGACATCGACCTACTGACGATTACTTCACCGGTTTTGGGAAAAGTGAAAGCGGATCCGGGCCAGATAGAACAAGTGTTGCTGAACCTGATCGTGAATGCGCGCGATGCCATGCCGAAAGGAGGCAAGCTCACGATCGAGACACGCAATGTGGTGCATTCCGCAGAATATGGACTGCGACACGCGGCCCAGGCCGGACCTTACGTGATGCTGGTTGTTAGTGACACCGGGTGTGGCATGGACGCAGCAATCCAGCCACGAGTGTTCGAGCCGTTCTTTACTACCAAAGGCTCCGGCAAAGGAACCGGCCTGGGATTGGCAACCGTCTACGGCATCGTCAAACAGAGCGGTGGAAACATCTGGGTTTACAGCGAAGTCGGGCGGGGCACTACATTCAAGATTTCTTTGCCAAGGGTTGATGAAGTAAACGAAGACGAAGACGAAATTATTTTAGGTGCAATACCTAAGGGAACAGAGCTGGTGCTGCTGGTCGAAGACGAAGAGCAG
>Ga0134123_10003314_pt1 | contig 10474 bp, 8 predicted proteins | sample KB303_FD_96460 | JGI IMG/M metagenome (GOLD analysis project Ga0134123, IMG submission 96460) | Terrestrial soil microbial communities without Nitrogen fertilizer from Kellogg Biological Station, Michigan, USA - KB3-0-3 | ecosystem: Environmental > Terrestrial > Soil > Unclassified ...
CGCATCTGATGGACGCGGTGCCGGTCACGCTCGGTCAGGAATTCGGGGGCTACGCGGCACAGGTACGCCAAGGCTATGACCGCGTCGGCTCGACGCTCGAGCGGCTCGGACAGATTCCACTCGGCGGTACCGCAGTCGGAACCGGGCTGAACACACATCCCGAGTTCGCCGAGCGTGTCCGCCGTCGTCTGTCGCAGGAGACGGGCCTGCACATCTCTGCGCCGGCTGACCCCTTCGAGGCGCAGGCTGCACGCGATGGGATCGTCGAGACTTCCGGCGCGCTCAAGACCGTTGCGGTGTCCCTGACCAAGATCGCGAACGACCTGCGGCTGATGGGCTCGGGCCCGCGCGCCGGCCTCGCGGAGATCCGTCTTCCCGAGCTCCAGAAGGGAAGCTCGATCATGCCGGGGAAGGTCAATCCCGTCATTCCAGAGGTCGTGACGCAGGTCTCCGCGCAGGTGGTCGGCAACGACGCCGCCATCACGGTCGGAGGCATGCAGGGTCACTTCGAGCTCAACGTCTTCGTTCCGATGCTGGCCCGCAACCTGCTCGACTCCGTGAAGCTGCTCTCCGCCGCGTCGAGGCTGCTTGCCGAGAAGTGCGTCGACGGGATCGAGGCGAACCGGGAGCAGTGCGAGCACTATGCGGAGCTGACGTTGTCGGCGGCGGCCGCTCTGAACCCGTACATCGGGTACGACGCGGTCGGCGAGATCGTCAAGGAGGCTGCGACCTCGGGCCGTCCGCTGCGCGATGTCGCGCGAGACAAGGGTGTCGCGCAGGACGTGCTCGACAAAGCGCTCGACTATCGCGCGATGGCAAAGCCGCACGACAACCGGTAACGCTGCATCGCGACACCTGATCGAAACCCCGTGGAGCGTGGGGGCGCGGGACGGTTCCAGCTTGACAAATGGGTATCGAGAGGCCCATATACCCCTGTCACGAGGCGGCCCGTCCGGGTACCTACGGTCGCCTCATCTACTCCAGAGGGGGAGAGATGCGAGTGAGAGGAAGGACGAAGCTCGTGCTCGGAGCGGTCCTGGCGCTCGCCGTCTGCGCGTTGACGGCGTCCGCAGGAACCGCCACCGGAGCGAGCTCAGCCGTTTCGAGCCAGGTTCCGAAAGTGGGAACGGGCGGCCCGACCACGGGAGCATTTACGCCGTGGGACGGCGTCACCGGCGAAGAGTTTGCGGCCGGGGAAGACGAGGAAACCGCCGATGCCTACGCGGGCAACATCGTCGATCGCAGCTTCGCCAGAGGTGGAGCCACTGTCGGCGTGACCACGACAACCGGCAAAAAGGCCAAGTCGGATCCGGTCTTCAACTTCGGATTCCAGGGTCTGAACCACTATCAGCAGCGCTACTCACGAGGCGGAAACCAGTTCTCCGTCGAACCGCCCGACCAAGGCATGTGCGTGGGGAACGGTTACGTCGTGGAATCCGTCAACGACGTCTTCAACGTCTTCAGCCAGGCGACCGGCGCATCGCTGCTTCCCGACAACACAGCGACCAACATTGTCGCCGGTTTCCCGCGTAACGTGAACCATGCGGTCGATCTAAACTCGTTCTACGGCTACGCGCCGGCGGTCGATCGAGCACACGGAAACGTGCGGGGAGAGTTCGTGACCGACCCGAGCTGCATCTACGACGCGCAGACGCAGCGCTTCTTTATGGTCGTGCTGACCCTCGATCCGCAAGTGCCCGGTCCATGTCAGGGTGTGTTCAGCTGCGTGAACCACCTCGACCTCGCAGTCAGCCAGACGTCGAATCCGACGGGCAGCTGGAACATCTACCGGACCGATGTCACGAACGATGGCACCAACACCGGTGGCGTGAATCCGGGCCCGTATCTCGGCGACTATCCGCACATCGGTGCGGACGCGAATGGGATCTACCTGACGACGAACGCGTATCCATGGCACGCCAACGGCTTCGCAGGCGCGCAGATCTACGCGTTTTCGAAGGCACAGCTCGCCGCGGGTGCCGCGAATGTGACGATGCAGCACATCGACACGTCGGGCCTGGTCAACGCACCGAGCGATGCTGGGCCGACGCAGCCGGGCTTCACCGTGTGGCCGGCTCAGTCCCCCGGAGCAGGCTCGTTCAAGACCGACAACGGTGGCACGGAGTTTTTCCTCAGCTCGAATGCGGCTGACGAAGCGACCCACCCGAAGGCCGGCACCGGTGGCGACTACGTTGGACACAACATCGTCGTGTGGACGCTGACGAACACGTCTTCGCTCAACGGCGTTCCGGCGCTTGGGCTCAGCACGAAGCTTGTGGGTGTGAACACCTATGCGCTCCCGCCCAAGCAACAGCAGCCGGGCTCGGGTGCGGCACCTGACGAGTCGGTTCCGCAGGGCCACTGTCTGAACGACGCGGTGACCGTGACGATCGCGGGCACCGGTTGCTGGCGGCTGCTCGTGTCCCCAGCGGCTCATGCGTTCGGCGGCCCCGAGGTCGTCGCGAGACCTGACTCGAATGACACCCGCATGCAACAGGTGACTTACGCAAACGGAAAGCTCTGGGGCGCGCTCGACACAGCGCTCAATCCCGACGGCGGAGCTCAGCGTGCCGGGATCGCCTGGTACATCGTGAATCCATCCGCCGGGAAGCTCGTACTCCAGGGCTACCTCGGGGCGACGGGACACGACTTCACGTATCCGGCCATCGGCGTCACGCCGAGCGGACGCGGGATCATGGCCTTCACGGATACGGGAAATTCGACGTATCCGAGCGCGGCCTATGCGTCCATTGACGCGAACGCCGGTATCGGTACCTGGAACGACGTTCCCGGTGGCCTCGGTGCCGCAGCGGACGACGGGTTCTCTGGGTACAAGCAGCAGAATGCACCTAACCCCATCCGCTCGCGTTGGGGCGACTACGGCGCGGCCTCGGTCGACGGCAACTCGATCTGGATCGCCAGTGAATACATCGCCGCGGCGTGTGACTACGCGACGTGGGGCGGGCCGTTCTTCATCGGCCAGACTGGCGACAACCTGCTCGGCACCTGTGCCGGAGGCACCTTCAGTGCCGACGGTACGGGAACCCCGAATACGCCGGGCACACGAACCGCGCTCGCGAACTGGTCGACACGGATCAGCAAGTTCACGCCGTAATCGACCGGAAGATCGGGATGATGACCGGAGGGCCGGCCGCAAGGCCGGCCCTCTCTTTGGCATCTACCATGTGTGCAGATGCGTTTCACGGTGGCAGCGGCGAGCTTTGCGTTGCTGATTGCCGGCGCCGCGCAGGCGGCACCCGGCCAGAGCGGTCTCAGAGGCGTCGTGACGCGCGGGCCGATCACACCCGTCTGCGTCGCGGAGGCGCCTTGTACCGCGCCGGCCAAGAACGTGACGCTCCTCTTCTCGCGAGGAGGTCACGTGGCCGGCCGTGTGACGACCGACGGTCAGGGGCGCTATCGGCTTGGGCTTCCTGCGGGTCTCTACTCCGTGCGACGCTCGACTACGGGACGGATCGATAACAAGCTCGATCCCAACCGGGTGCGGGTCTTGGCTGGGCGTTTCATCCGCACCGACTTCTCGATCGACACAGGCATCCGGTAGGCGCGTGGGAAAAGCCACGCTCCTGATGCTCCTGACGCTCCTCCTCGTCGCACCGGCCGGCGCAGCTACCGGCCAGGGCCTCTACGGCTCGGTGACGCGCAGCCCGACGAAGCCGGTGTGCTCGAACGAGGCGCCGTGCAGCGAGCCCGCCGCTCATGTGAGCCTCCGGTTTCTCCGCGGCGCGACGCTCGTCGCCACAGCCCGCACCGATCTACGCGGCCGCTATCGCGTTCGGCTGTCGCGCGGCGTCTACACCGTCCGCGTTGCCGGTGCACCCGCGGGCGGGATCGGCGGGCGCATCGATCCGGCGGCAGTCCGTGTGCGCACCGTGTGGCGGCACCAGAACTTCGACATCGACACGGGAATCCGCTAGTAGGCGACGGCGCCGCGGCCGGTTGCGGCCGCATGCCGCTGCTCGTCCGCCCGATACGACGAACGCACGAGCGGGCCCGAGAACACCGACCCGAAACCGAGCGCCTCGCCCTGCTCGCGGAACCAGCGGAACTCGTCGGGGTGGACCCACCGATCGATTTGTGCGTGCTTCGAGCTCGGCTGCAGATACTGCCCGATCGTGACGACGTCGACGTCGTGCGCACGCAGGTCGCGCATCGTCTGCACTACCTCGTCGTTCGTCTCGCCGAGGCCGACGATGATCCCCGACTTCGTCAGCACCGGATAGTCGGCGAGCTCCTTGGCGCGCCGCAGGAGCCAGAGCGCCTTGTCGTAGCTCGCCTTCGCCCCGCGCATGCGCGCGTGGAGACGCCGGACCGTCTCGATGTTGTGGTTGAAGACGTCGGGACGCGCGCCGATCACGGTCTGAAGCGCTTCTTCCTCGACGTCCAGAAAGTCCGGGGTGAGGACCTCGATGGATGCGTTGGGCAGCTTCTTCTTCAGCGCGCGGATGGTCGCTGCGTAGTGGCCCGCGCCACGATCCGGCACGTCGTCGCGGTCGACCGACGTGACCACCACGTGCTTCAGTTCCATCTGGGCCGCGACGTTCGCCAGGCGGAGGGGCTCGAGCGGATCCGGTGGGCTGTCCGGCCTGCCGCTGTGCACGTAGCAGTACCGGCAAGCCCGCGTGCACGTGTCGCCCAGGATCTGGAAGGTCGCGGTGCCTCGGCCCCAGCACTCGCCGATGTTCGGGCAGCGCGCCTCCTCGCAGATGGTGTGGAGGCTCTGGCCGTGGATCAGTTTCTTGACGTCGTAGTAACGCGAATTCGCACTTGGCGCCCTGACCTTCATCCACTCAGGGCGGCGCGGCCGCTCTGCGACTGGAAGCGACGTCTCCATGCGGATCAGTCTAGTGAGGCCTTGTAGAGTGCCGCCGGACAGGGGAGAGACGACCAAAGGAGGACGGGGTGAAGCGAGCGATCGTGGCACTTCTCTTTGGGGCATGCGTGTGTTTCGTCGCCGCGGCGTCTGGCGCGTCGGCCGCATCGGCTCCGGGGCATGAGTTCAAGTTCGATCCGACGGTCAACGCACCGTGGGCGAACGAGGGCGACGAGGAAGAATTCGAACCACCGGACGCGGCCGCAGGATTGTGCCGCTCTGCGTCGGCGATTCCTCTCACCTACGGAGCGCTTACAGCTGCGGAGCGAGACGTGATCACCGGCGATCAGTTGAACAACAGCGGCTTCTCCAACCTCGGCTGCACTACGCCACAGAACGAGACGACAATCGCCGTCAACCCGACGAACCCGCGCAACCTCATCGCAGGCGCGAACGACTATCGTGTCTGTTGTGACTTCACAGGGCTGAATGACGCTACCGCTTGGGCGTACTCCTCGTTCGACGGTGGCCAGACGTGGGGCAATGTCCAGGTTCCCGGCCTGACGGCCGAGACAGGCGCAACCGGCCCGATGAAGAAGTTCGATTCGGCGGGCGATCCCGTCATGGCCTTCGGTTCGGATGGGACCGCCTATTACGCGAACATTGCCTTCAGCCGCGTCAGTCCGGTCTCCGGCATCGTCGTCAGTAGGTCGACAGACGGCGGCAGGACCTGGAGTGCGCCGAACCTCGTCACCTACACGGACAGCGGTAACCTCCTTCACGACAAGGTCTGGCTTGCGGCCGGGTCGAACGGGAAGGTCGTGGTCACATGGACCCGCTTCAACCTCGGCCCACACGGCGCCGGGTACCGCGAATCGCCGATCGTTGCCGCGTTCTCGACGGACGGCGGCAAGACGTGGAATCGGCAGGGCTCACCCGTGTCCGATCCCGCGCATCCGTTCGACCAGGGCTCGCAGGTGCAGTACGGGCCTGACGGCGCGTTGTACGTCGCATACGCGGCGACCTCGCCGAAGTTCGGGTACACGACCGACGCGACCGTCGTTGCGCGCTCGACCGACAACGGCAAAACCTTCCAGACGAAGGAGCTGGCCCGCGTCTACGACGATCTCGACTGCTATCCGTTCTTCGCGGGGCGGCAGACACTGACGGCCGAGCACTTCCGGCTCAACAGCTACCCGTCGATGAGCGTCGATCCGGTGAGCGGGAAGATCGCGATCGTCTGGACCGATCAGCAAGGCTCCGGGAACTGTGGCACCGGTGGGACGTCCTTCACCGGACACACCTCCAACCAGGTGAAGCTCATCCGTGGCACGTGGGCCGGCATCGACTCCGCGCCGGTCGAGCGGGTGACGCCCGTCGGTTCGCCCGACAAGGTCTTCCCGTCGGTCGCGAGCTACAACAGCAAGCTGGTGATCAGCTACTACACGCGTGAGTACGCGCTGCCGAATACGACGGACAACAACTGCATGTGGCAGACCAACACCAATCCGACCTCGATTCCGCCGATCCCGTCGACCGAAAACGTCTGCCTCGACTACGCCGCGAAGGTGTCGTCGGGATCAGGTTTCTCGGCGACGAACCGGCTGACGAGCCAGAGCTCGAACCCGTACGTCGAGTTCGCCGACGGCTCGTTCATCGGCGACTACTCGCAGATCGCGATGGGCACGGACGGCAAGGCCCACGCTTCCTGGACGGACTTCCGCGGCAACCCCGGTACGACGCCGCCGAACCAGGACGTCGTGGTCGCGAACTTCAACCCGTAGGATCGATCATTCGGTGCGGGGCCCTCGCCGGCCCCGCACCGTCATCTCTTCGCGGCGAGCTGGCCGTGGATCGGCTGGCTCCAGAGACCGTGGCCTTCGTCAGTTGGGATCTGCTCGAGCGTCAGGTCGAAGACCTCGGCCAGCGCCTCGCGCGCCAGCGGCCTGACCTCGTCCACCGTCACGGCGCGGTCGAGCTCGCGGGCGATCGTCGTGAAGGTCGCGTCCTCGAGACCACAGGCGGTGATCCAGTCGGTGAACGGTGCGGGATCGAGGTCGACGTTCAACGCATAGCCATGCGTCGTGACCCAGCGTGAGATGTGGACACCGATCGACGCGATCTTGCGCGGAGGGCGTTCGAGCCAGACTCCGGTCAGGCCGTCGATGCGGGTTGCCTCGAGGCCGAGCGGGGCCACCGTCCGGATGAGTGCCTCCTCGAGGTCGCGTACGTACTTCTTCACGTCCTTGCCATGCCGGCGCAGGTCGAGAATCGGGTAGCAGACGAGCTGACCGGGCCCATGGAAGGTCGACTTTCCGCCGCGGTTCGTCTCGACGACCTCCACCTCCGTCCCTTCGGGGACGTGCAGTTCCTCCGTCTCGCTGCGACGGCCGAGCGTGACGACCGGCGGGTGCTCGAGAAAGACGACCGCATCGGGGGTCGCGCCCCGGGAGACCGCACCGGCGAGCGAGCGCTGGAGGTCCCAGGCTTCCTGGTAGGGAACGAGGCCGAGATCGAGTAGGTAGGCGCCGCGGCTCATGCGGTCCAGCCTAGCGGCGAGCTGCAAAGCTGCCAGGGCCATGAAGGTGACTCTCATGATCGCCGACTTCGCGCGAGTGGCGAACGGAAAGCTGGACGTCATCGGCGGAGGCTGGTCGATGATGAACGCGCAAGGCCCGTTCGGCTTCTTCGTCGCTGCTCTCTTCCAGATTCCGTGGGACCAGACGAACGCGAAGCACAAGTTCAGGCTGGAGCTGCTCGACGCCGATGGTCGGGCGTCCCGATTCCAAACGGTGAGAGCGTGCGTGCGGAAGGAGAGTTCGAGGCGGGCCGCCCCGCGGGCCTCAGGCCGGGGACACCCGTCGACGCACCGCTCGTCGTCCCGTTCGGTCCACTGGTGCTCGACGAGGGGCGCTACGAGCTGCGGCTGACGATCAACGACGAGACGAAAGAGGACTGGTTCCTCGCGTTCACCGTAAGAAACGCCACCACCCCAGCCTGAGAAACGCCGGACAAGCAGCACCACCTAGGCCGGAGGCTAAGACCAGGCGAAGCCGGGCTTAGATGGAGGCGACCTAATGCGGGCATGGCCGCTTTAGCGCCCGTGCCCGCACGGAAGGGAACAGGCGCCGAGCAGAACCACCAGAGGAGTGCGCGGGCTTTGCCCGCGCACGTTCAGCGCGAAGCGCCGTAACCATTCAACCGCGAAAGCAAAGCTTTCGCGGGGCTAGTAAGCCGACTCGTCCCAGGTCTCGAGTTTCTCACGGAGGTCGCGTAGGAAGCGTCCGGCAAGGGCACCGTCGACGAGTCTGTGGTCGTACGTGAGCGTCAGGTTCATGATCGGCCTGATGGCGATCACGTCCTCGCCGAGCTCGTCCTGCACGACCCACGGGCGTTTCACCACTGCGTACGTGCCAAGGATCGCCGCCTGGGGCTGGCTGATCACGGGCGTCCCGTGGAACGTGCCGTAGCCCCCGGGATTCGTGATCGTGAACGTCCCGCCCTGAACCTCGTCCGGCAGCAGTTTCTTGTCGCGGGCGCGCTGCGCGATGTCCGTGACGGCCTTCGCCATTCCGAGCAGGTTCAGCGTTTCGGCGTCCTTGACGACGGGAACGATCAGGCCCTTGCCGTCCTGCAGTTCGACGGCGAAGCCGAGGTTGACGTAGCTGCGCGTGACGATCTGGTCGCCCCGGATCTCGCCGTTGATCCACGGGTACTCGTGCAACGTCTCGGCTGCCGCGCGCGCAACGAAGATGAGATACGTCGGGTTGACGCCATAGCTCTGCTGATATTCCTTCTTCAGCTTCGCCCGGATCGCACTCACTCTCGACATGTCCACCTCGATCGCGCTCGTAACGTGCGCGGACGTGTCGAGCGAGCGCCGCATGTGCTCGGCGATCCCCTTGCGCATCGCCGTCATCGGCTCGAAGCTCTCGCCGGGTTGCGACGGCGCGCGAGCCGCCGCGGGTGCGGGCGCCTCTTTTACTGCCGGAGGCGGCGCGATCGGTGTCGGAGCCGGCGCGCTCGGTGCCTGGGTCTGCGCGGGTGTTGCGGCGGGCGCACCCTTGCCGCCCGACTCGATGAAGTTGAGGATGTCCTTCTTCGTCACGCGGCCGCCGCGACCGGTCCCCTCCACCTGACTCGGATCGACGCCGTGCTCGGACGCGATCTTCGCCACGACCGGCGACACGAAGGTCTTGCCGTTCGTGGACGAGGGCTCCGTCGTCTCGCTCGCCGCCGACGGCGCGGGCGTCGCCTCCTCGACCGTCTCGGCCGTCGGGGTCTCCGGCGCATCGGAGACGGCTGCCGATTCGGCGGCGGCCCGTGCAGTGGCAGGCTCGGGGACGTCGTCCGCCGAAGTCGCCCCGCCGCCCTCGGCGCCGATCACTGCGAGCTTCGTTCCGACATCGACCGTGGCGCCTTCCTGCACGAGGATCTGCGTCAGCGTGCCGGAGCCCGGGCTCGGCACCTCCGTGTCGACCTTGTCGGTCGAGATCTCGAGCAGCGGCTCATCGGCCTCGACCTGCTCGCCCTCCTGCTTGAGCCACTTGGTGATCGTGCCCTCGGAGACGGACACACCCATCTGCGGCATCACGACGTCGACTGTCTCGGTGGTGGCCATCGGTTCTCCTTAGTATTCCGCGAGCTCGCGCAAGCCTTTCGTGACGTCGTCGACCTGCGGGATGAAGGCTTTTTCGAGAGGCGGCGAGAACGGCACCGGCGTGTCCGGCGCCGCGATCCGACGTACAGGCGCGTCGAGATCCTCGAAGGCCTCCTCCGCAACGGTTGCCGCGATCTCGGCCCCGAAGCCGCCGGTTCGGGTGTCCTCGTGAAGCACCAGCACCTTCGAGGTCTTTCGCGCCGACTCGAGAACCGCCGCCTTGTCCCACGGCATCACGGTGCGCAGATCGATGATCTCCACCGACACGCCGGCGTCGTCCAGTTGCTGCGCCGCCTCTTCGGCGGTGTAGACCATTGCGCCCCACGTGATCAGCGAGATGTCGCTGCCTTCGCGGTGCGTGCGCGCCTTGCCGAGCGGCACCGTGTACCGCTCCTCCGGAACCTCGCCCTTGATCCGCCGGTAGAGGTGCTTGTGCTCGAAGTAGAGAACGGGGTTCGGGTCCTCGATCGCGCTGATCAGGAGACCCTTCGCGTCCTCGGGCGTCGCCGGGCAGACGCACTTCAGTCCCGGGATGTGGGCGAAGGACGACTCCGGGTTCTGTGAGTGGAACGGCCCGCCGGAGAACCCGCCTCCCGAAGGGAGCCTGACGGTGATCGGAACCGGTGTTCCGGCGCGGTAGCGCTGCTTCGCCGCGACGGTGACGAGGTGATCCCACGCGCAGGAGATGAAGTCGGCGAACTGCATCTCGGCGACGGGGCGCAAGCCCATCATCGCCGCGCCCGTGCACGCGCCGACGATCGCCGTTTCGGCCAGCGGGGCGTCCATCACCCGCCAGTGTCCGAACTCCTCCTGAAAGCCCAGGGTCACCTTGAATGCGCCGCCGTACACGCCGACGTCCTCACCGATCACGAAGACGCGCTTGTCCCGGCGCATCTCGGTGCGCAGCCCGTCGGAGATCGCCTGGAGATACGTCAGCTCGGCCATTACTTGTGGTGGGGCGTGTCGAGGTCTTCCGGTGTCGC
>Ga0134123_10003317_pt1 | contig 10472 bp, 10 predicted proteins | sample KB303_FD_96460 | JGI IMG/M metagenome (GOLD analysis project Ga0134123, IMG submission 96460) | Terrestrial soil microbial communities without Nitrogen fertilizer from Kellogg Biological Station, Michigan, USA - KB3-0-3 | ecosystem: Environmental > Terrestrial > Soil > Unclassified ...
TCCGCCCGTATCGACCACATGGAAGGTGACGCCGTTTCATTCGGCTTCACCAAATAAACGTTCGCGCGTTGTGCCGGGCGTATCATCTACAATAGCCATGCGTTCGCCGACGAGGCGATTGAATAAAGTGCTTTTTCCCACGTTGGGTCTGCCAACGAGTGCTACGATCGGTTTCGTCATTTTCTCTTTCGCTACAAAGGATACCAGGGGTACCAAGGTTGGTTGAGGCACACAACAAGATGCCTCTCCTCAGACTTTCCTTGGCGTACTCCGGGTCCTTTGTGTTTAGTTTATGGTGTCGGTGTTGGCGAGGGTGTGGGTGTATCGGGAACGTATAGAATCACTTCCACGGTGCCAGGCAGGATGGATTCTACCAGCACATTCGAGACCAATCGACTCACTTTGGGAGTCAGTTGATGCGTGCCGGGTTCCAGACCCGTGACATCGACATTTACGGTGACATCCTGGGGGGTGAGCGCATCGAGCACGGGCAGGGGACCCGAGATGATCACGTCGATGGTTTGAGGTGAAACCTGTGCAGCCAGCCCCTCGGGCAAACCGATGATATTGATCGGTTGGTTTAACAACGTGACGCTGGTTTGGATGGGCGTGACACCCACGGTTACTTGAACGGTCTTTGAACCGATCACAGTGATGTCATCGGTCAGGTTGAGCCCCAAACGCGTGGAAATATTTTCCCTGGCATCTTGTATGTCCAGAAGTTCTGTTTCCACAACGCCTGGCAGGGAATTCACCAGCTCGGGGTCGGTGGAAAATACGGTGATCACAGGCGGGAAAACAGAAATATTCTCAAGCCGGTAGCCGTTCGCCACCTGTCCCTGCACAACGACCTTCACTGCCACATCGCGAAACCCGCCCTGCTGACTGACGGGGATGTTCACATGCACAGATGCCGGAGTCACCGTGACTCCACTCAAAGGACTGTTCTTTGAATCGACTACCTGGATGCCGATGGACTGGTCGATGCCCTCACGTACGCCATCCAGGCTGACTCGGACCCGCGCTTTCACTGCCTGCCTGACGATCGATTCTGGTCCTGAAATGACTACCTGTGTCGGATCGAGAGTCGCATCGCCGGCTTGAAAACCGGTGGCAGGCTGGCCGCTGAGGGAAAGGTCAATGGGCAGAGTTTGGCTGGCGATCGGTTCAAGGTTAATAGAAATGGTCTGCGGGTTTTGGAGAACGATCTGATAGGGACGCACAGCGACCCGAATTTGAATATCCACCGTATGCGGTCCTGCGCTGAGTCCGGATAGATCCAATGAGGCTTGGACCGAGTCATCCTGCGCGGTCAATTCTTCCCACACTGAACGCGGCGCGCGTAAGGTGACCTCCACGCTGGGAGGCAGATCGCCGCTGACAACGAGGGACGGATCCTGCCCGATCACCTCCAATGGAATCGGGCCGGGATAAATCCGAACTTCATTGGGATTCTCAGACGTGACGGCCGAGATCCAGACGGAAATAGCCAGGACGAGGGCGAGCAGAAAGGTGCGAATATTTTTAGCGAACCAACGCATACGATAGTTGTGTGTGAATAGGGTCGTTCCTATTCATCCTTTTGCTGAAAGAGATAGGGAAAGAAGCGTTTGAGCCAGATCCGCTGGGGTGTGGTGGTATCTGGACGGAAGAAGGCGGCGAGGATGTTTTCCAGACGTTCAGGATCGATGCGCCGAATCATGCGGCCCGCGTTCGAAATGGATATCGAACCGCTCTGTTCGGAGATCACGACCGATACCGCATCACTTACTTCTGAGATACCCAGCGCCGCGCGATGACGAAGTCCCATCTGGCGTTCAGGGGTCGGGTTGAGCACGCCGCTGGCTGAGAGGGGCATCACGCAGGCAGCCGCCACCATACGGCCCTCCGCAATAATGACCGCGCCGTCATGCAGGGGCGTATCGGGATAAAAGATCTGCAACAGCAATTCGGGCGTGACCTCAGCCTGCATGGGTACGCCGGTTTCAATATACTGTCCAAGCGTGTCCATCCGCTGGACGACGATCAAGGCACCATGCTGGCGCGCCGAGAGTCGCGCGGAGGCTTCCACAATGGCACGAATAACCCTTTGAGTATCCACGCTGGAGGGTCGTTTTGCGTTGCTTGTGATCGTAAACGTGCCTGCGCGTCCAAGGCGTTCCAGCGCGCGACGAATCTCAGGCGCAAAAATGACTGGAATGGAGAGCAGCAACGCCGGTAATGAGTTCCGCACCAACCATGAGAAGGCCGGCAGTTCAACGAGCGTGGTCAGCAGCACCAGGGCAACCACCAGAAAGATCACGCCGCGCAATAACACCATGGCTTGTGTATCGCGCAGGGAGTACAAGACCATAAAGAAGATCAGCGTGACGAGCAGAATATCGAGAACGCTCAGCCAGTTGAAACGTTGGAAAATAAAGAGGACATTGTTGAGAAAGTTCGCCATGCGTGATTGATTTGATCAGTATATGCTGATTTACTAAGTGCAGGCTTAGCTGTCCAAGCCGGGCCCAGTTCATAAGGAAAAATGAGCTTTGCTCCCGACCTATTCTGATTCCAGCTCATTTAATCACAATGGAGGACCAGAACACAACATTCACTGTTTGAAAGTGTCTGCTGTTCCTCCAGGACAAGGCACGAAAAAATCTTTAGCTAGATCGGTCGTAGAACGCGGTCTGTGCGAAGTTGTTTGAAGAATAAGGCGCCGCTTTTCGGCATGGATTCAATGGCAGCATCGGTCCATGCCTGGACGCCGAGCGACTCAGGTGTGCGGCGTTCATAACCCATGTGTTTCCAAACGGCATCGAAGCCGACCAGTTCAAGGGGCGGGAAGACCAGCGAGGCTTCACATTGCAAGTCACTCGAGGCGCGTTCCACTTCTGCGAGGATGAGCGGCAAAGCCTTATCGGCCGTAGCTCGCGGGTCTAGATACAGGTCCAGAGTGCGTGCAACCAGATTTTCCACCTGCCAGCCCGCCACACCCACCAGTTCCATCTCCATTTGAAGAAGCAGGAAGGCTTTTTCACCGAAAGCCTCCATGACTTCATCCTTGTTCATGGTCCGTTTGCCCTTGCTCAGGCGGGTGATCAGATCTGCGATCTTTTGTGAGTCACGCGGTTTGCCGCGTTGCAGCGACAGTGCACCGGCTTGCGGCTTGACCAGGACTTGCGTGGTCGGACCTGCCTCCTGGGCGGGGACGAGCTGTCTCCAGGCGTCGCTGACCTGCTTCCAAAGATCGTCGTATGAACCGTTGTTGCTAATGATGACCTTGGCGATGGCGAGCTTTTCCTTTTGGGCTGATTGCGAGTGGATGCGCTGCATGGCTTCATCCTGACTGAATCCTCGCTTGCGAACCAGTCTTTCGATCTGTACGGCTTGCGGGGCGTCCGTCACCCAAATGGTATCGCACTGACTCCGGAGATCGGATTCAAGCAATTTGATCGCTTCGACCACGACCACAGCCTGTTGAGCGCGTTTGATCAAAACATCCACAGCCTGGATAACATAAGGATGGACAATATCTTCGAGTTGGGCGAGAGCTTGCCCATCGGAGAAGACGAGGCGGCCCAGTTTGGCGCGGTCGATTTGACCGTCCTTATCCAGCAGCCAGGTTCCGAATTTGTCGAGCACAGGCTGATAGCCCGGCGCCCCTTTTGAGATCACACGATGAGAGAGCGCATCTGCGTCGATGGTGTACGCGCCAAGATGTTCCAGCATGCGGCGCACAACACTCTTGCCTGTCGCGATATTGCCGGTTAGACCGATGATTTGTTTGCCAGGCCATTTACTCACAGGGACTCCCTTTGGGTGATGATGGTGCTCTGCTCTTATTTTAATGTCTTTTCGGTAAATCTCCAATACACTTTTGAAATTTGTTCCCGTTGACGCCCTCTTCCCTTGCGTGTATGATGAAGTTGCCTCAGGTCGGTTGGGCGATCGCGGTTCTGCGTTGTCGGGATCGAGGAAAGTCCGCACTCCATAGAGCACGGCGTCGGATAGCACCCGGGGCGGGGAACGCTCCGCAGGGAGCCAACCTGCCGGACAAGGGCCACAGAAACAAACAGCCCCTCATCCCGCTTGGGATGACAGGGTGATGGTGAAAAGGTGGTGTAAAAGACCACCGGCATCTGCAGTAATGTGGATGGCCAGGTAACCCCCGCCGGGAGCAAGACCAAGTAGGGACGAAGCCATCTGCGGATGGCGGGAGACTGCTCGTCTTCATACGTGCTCTCTCATGCGATGGGAGAGCCAGTCCCGGGTAGGTTGCATTGAGCGGTGCGGTGACGCGCCGCCCAGAGAGATGATCGCACAGTGGCGCCTCGGCGCCATGGACAGAATGCGGCTTATAGACCGGCCTGAGGTATTTTTGTTTTGGAGTCGAACAGCTCGCTGTTTGGATCTATAAATACACATCATGCGCGAACTCAACATCACACAAACATTCGTCGCCAGCGTGCTTCGCCACATCCATGAGACTCCTGCCGGGCATGTCACAACAGTTAATATCGCCATGGGCGAAATCTCCGAACTCGACCCTCTCTCGATCCGATCTCATTGGAATAACCTGATTCAAGGCACACAGGCGGAACAAGCGGAAATTCACTTCCGTCTTATACCTGCTGAGGTGCAGTGCATGGCTTGCTTCCAAAAATACCATCCGCTTGATAAAAAAATATTATGCCCTTATTGCGGCAGTGTTGGCGCTAAAATTTTAACCGGCGAAGAATGCTATCTCGAATCCATTGAGACTCAAAATGAATAAGACAAAATTCCTGATGACCATGCTCCTCCTCGTCGCAACCGTTGGATGCATCATCCCGGCCGCCTCCACGCCAAGCCCGGACCTGTTCGCCACCCTGCAAGCTTCAACGCCCTCCAATATTTCTGCGCCTCCAGCTACACAATCCATCGCGACCCCGGTGTTCAACCTTTCAACGCTCACGCCCACATCGATATCTGCCTCTGGATCGACCTCCGTTCCCTCGCCTTCCACCTCAGACCAGCCTGGTGGACATATCGTCTTCACCTGTCAAATATTCAAGACCCAGGCTGCGGAGCAGATCTGCATCATGAATGCTGATGGCTCCGGTTTTCGAAGATTGACCACCGAGGATTATGTTCGCCATTTCTATCCGTCGCTTTCCCCCAACGGACAGCGCGTGCTGTATTCTGTATACGTAGTGGACAATAATTACGAAATCTATCAAATGGATATTGAGAGTGGCAATGTCGCCCAGCTCACAAATTCCTATGGGGTGGATAATGCGCCCGAAATATCACCAAATGGGCAGTCTCTGATCTTCATGCATAACGCGCCCACCCGAAACATAAACCAGATTGTGGTCGCAGATCAGGATGGAGCGAATGCCGGAAACATCCCAAGAATTACAGGCTGGGACCCAACCTGGTCGCCCGATGGCAAACTGATTCTGTTCGCTTCCGACCGTGATGGTGCTGTGCAACTTTTCACCATCAGGTTGGATGGATCACAGATCCATCGAATTACGAACCTGCCCGCGATTCGGGGCAGAAGTGATTGGTCTGCAGATGGGCAATATATTGTGACTTATTCTGGTGAAGCTTGGCATCGTGAGCTTTATATCATGAACGCGGATGGCTCCAATGTCCATCAACTCACACCCACCGGCGGGAATAGCCAGGGTCCCTCCTTTTCGCCGGATGGCAGGTGGGTGGCATTCACAGCCTACTTTGATAAATATAACGATGAGCATGGCTGTGAAATTTACATCATTCGGATCGACGGAACGGATTTGCGCCGATTAACCAAGAACGATTATTGTGATTACCAGCCTCGCTGGGGTCCATAATTTTGTTAATAGGTGACAGTCATCTCAAATTGACTGTCACCGTTGATTTAATATTAAGGAGCACCCCATGGATATTCAAGGTAAAGTCGTGATTGTCACAGGTGCTTCATCAGGGATCGGCGAAGCCACCGCGCGACAATTGGGCAGAGAGGGTGCCCGGCTGATACTTGCCGCCCGCCGCGTTGACCGGCTCGAGGCGCTTGCTCAAGAGATTGCCGCCATGAACACGGGCGCGGAGACTTTGGTTGTGCAAGCCGATCTTTCCAGACTCGAGGATATTCAAGCCCTGATTAAACAAACAATGGATCAATTTGGTCGCATCGATGTGCTGGTCAATAACGCTGGCTTTGGGCGTTTGGATTGGCTTGAAAATCTTGATCCTATAAAGGATATTCAGTCGCAGTTCGCTGTCAATGTGTTAGGCGTGGTTCAAACCACACGCCAGGTCTTGCCGGTCATGATCGAGCAAAGATCCGGGCATATCATCAATATGTGTTCAATGGCTGGCTTGGTGGCGACCCCAACATATTCCATTTATGCCGCCTGCAAACATGCTGTCCACGGTTTCTCAGAAGCGTTACGGCGCGAGGTAAAACCCTGGGGTATCGATGTCTCGATGATATATCCTGGTGGCGTAATAACCGAATTTGCCCAACATGCCGGCATCAAACGCAAAACCCAGGCATCGACGCCGAAAGCATTATTGCTCACAGCCGATCAAGTCGGCAACGCTGTAATCCGATTGATGGGTCATCCCCGCCCCATGTGGATCCTGCCATGGGCATGGACGTTTACAGTGTGGATGAACCGAAACTTAAACTGGTTGGTCGACATAACCACGATCAATCGATTTACGATCCCTGAACGCGAAGAGGAATTAAAAGCGAAGGCAAGTGACAGTCACTCTTAAAGTGACTTTCACTTTATTCTAACGATGACACCCAGCTACTTGATCTTTGGCCGCTTGACGCGCGAATATTTATTGCCGCCGATGGGTCCGCCGCGACTCGATGTGGCTGGCGGAAGTCTGCTCTATGCAGCCGCGGGATTGAGGGTATGGGAATCAGAGGTCGGCTTGGTGGGACGCGTGGGGTACGATTATCCGCGTGAATGGCTGAACGATTGCAGCGCGCGCGGGCTCGATATCAGCGGAATCAAGATCCTCAATGAGAACGTGGATGTGCGTGAGTTTCTTTCGTACACCGAAGCGTTTGAGTTGAGCCGCATCAATCCAGTATCGCAATTTGCGCGACGTGAAATGACCTTTCCCAAATCCCTGTTCGGGTATCAGCCCGATAAGCCTTGGGATTCCGCGTTGCGGCCCATGATCACCGACATCCCCAAAGATTATTTTCAGGCGCGCGCCGCCTACTTTTGCCCAATGGACCTGGTGGCACAGACCCAATTGATCGCAGGCTTGAAGCGCGGGACGACACACACCTTTGTGTTGGATCCTTCGCCGGTTTCGATGACCCCAACGGCGCGGCGCGAATTGCCAGCCCTGCTCAATGGCGTGACAGCCTTCCTGACCTCCCAGGAGGAAATGCGCAACCTGTTTCAAGCGGAGACGCATGATCTCTGGGAAATGGCTGCCGCAATCTCCCTGTATGGCTGCGAATATGTTGTGATCAAATGCGGGGCGCTGGGACAGTTATTATATGTTGCGAGTAACAAACGAAAATGGGAGATTCCCGCGTACCCTGCCCGCGTGGCTGACCTGACCTCGGCGGGGGATGCGTTTGGCGGAGGATTCATGGCTGGCTTTTGCAGGAATTACGATCCATTGGAAGGCGTGTTTCATGGCAATGTTTCTGCGTCCTTGAAAGTGGAAGGCAGCGGCGCATTCTATCCCCTGGATGTAATGCCTGGGTTGGCTGAGGCGCGTCTGAATGTGTTGAAAGATATGGCGAGGGAGGTATGAGCACGCGGGGTGAAGTGATACTTGGTACAATACAACGATGACAAACACCATACGACGCATCATCGAACTTGCCAGACAAATCCAACAAATCCCAGCGCCCACGTTTCATGAACTGAAACGGGCTGAATTTGTGCGTGATGTATTCATGAGCGAGGAATTAAGCGATGTATCCATGGATGAACTGGGGAATGTCTACGGGTTGTTGAAAGCCAGGGGTTCCGCGTCGAAGATCAAGCCGCTGATTGTTTCTGCTCACACCGATACCGTTTTTCCCCTGGATATGGATCTGAAGTCGCGGCACAAGGCTGATAAAGTGTACGGGATCGGGATCGGGGATAACTCATTGGGTGTCGCCGGATTGGTTGGCTTACTCTGGATGATCCGCGAGCGGAATATCAAGCTGAAAGGTGATGTCTGGTTTGTGGCGAATGTCTGTGAGGAAGGGTTGGGTGACCTGCGCGGCATGAAAGCGGTGGTGGATCGGTTTGGCGAAAATGTATTGGCGTATCTCGTATTGGAAGGCATGGCGTTGGGCCACGTCTACCATCGCGCGGTGGGAGTGCAGCGTTATCGTGTGAAAGCCACAACCAGGGGCGGGCACTCGTGGTCGGATTATGGTCAGCCGTCGGCGATCCATGAATTATCGAGATTGGTCGTGCAATTGACTTCCCTCGAATTACCGAGGGAGCCGCGCACGACCATGAACGTCGGAAAAATTTCGGGCGGCACGTCGATCAATGTGATCGCGCCTGAAGCCTGTTTTGAGTTGGATTTACGTTCTGAAGGTCAGAATGACCTGGCAAAGCTGGTTGCAGATGCAGAGAAGTTAATTCGTGAGGCGAACAGGCCCGGTCTGAGGATTGAAGCGGAGGTGATCGGTCAACGTCCCGCCGGTGAACTGAATGCGGATCATCTGTTGATTCAACTGGCGGTGGAATGTGTCCGCGAACAGGGCTTGGATGCGATCCTGACGACAGGCTCCACGGATGCAAATATTCCCCTGAGCAAAAATTATCCGGCGTTGGTGTTGGGGATTTCAACGGGCAGCGGTGCGCACACGAAAGAGGAATATATCAATACCGCTCCAGTGGAAAAAGGGATGGAGCAGTTGGTGAAGTTTGTGAGAGAAGTATGGTCTACGCCATGAAACTTCCGTACCACTTTCCTTCACATTCCAAGGATGTAACACAAAAGATACGAGAGCGCGCTCAGAATGGTGATATTGGTGCTATAAAGACGCTTCTTTATGATTGGGGAAACGAAAACATTGAACTTTTATTGGACACTCTCATTATCGAAGTTTCAGCCATACCAGATTGTATTGGAGCTTGTCTGTTGACGTCTGCGGCGCATGGTTATGAATTTCAAGATCTGGTTACTCAACACCCCGATGGGACATATACCATTCAAAAGTGGAGTGACCTTTCCAAGAAAACAGAGACATCTTCTTTGCTGATTGACCTGGATTTGCCTACTGAGCTAAAATGCCTGAGGAAAGACAATATTCTTCTGAGAGGCCGCGGCATTAATCATAATGTGGATCGGAGAAGTGGCATGGAGGGGCGAGGTGTGAGTGTTTTCATAATAGTTGGGAGTGAAGCTGAAAGTTTCGGCTATTCCAGATTGCTACTGAATGGAGAATATGAGAACAATGCAGCCAATCGTATTCTTCGTGCAGTGCTTGGTATGGAAGGAAAAGTTACGCTCGTTTAAGTGAATCAATGAATCAAAAAGAGGTCAACCGATAAGCGCTGATCTCTTTCTGATTTATTCAAAACTAATCAGTGATAATTGATCGCTAGCTCATTTCAACCCCAATACTTCATAAACCTCCAGCGGAGCCGTCTTCCCTTTTGCGGCGACGGGCGGGATGGGTTTCACAATGACATCATCCTTCACGCGGGCATATGCCTCGCGGCTGATGATGATCTGATTCTTTGCTGAATTTTCCTGCAACCGTTTGGCAGTGTTGACACTGTCGCTGATCGCGGTATATTCCAGACGTTTCTCGGTACCGATCAAGCCCAGGACCGCATCCCCGTAATGAATGCCGGCGCCAAAGAAAAGATGTGATTCTTTCGGGAGTTCCGTATACAAATGTTGGAATGCGTCGCGAATTGCCAAAGAAGCTTTGACAGCGCGCAGTGTGTGATCGGGTTGATGCACTGGGGCGTTGAACCACGACATGATCGCATCGCCCATGAACTTATCGATCGTGCCTTCCTGTGAGAGCACGGCGTCAGCCATCGCGCCGAGATAACGATTCAAGATCGAAACAAGTTTTTCTGGTTCCTGGGTCTCACTGAAGGATGTAAATCCCCGCACGTCTGCGAACAAGACCGTGATGTCCGTTCGTTTGCCGCCGAGTTGCAAACTGTTCGGGTCAAGCTGCTCTATCACGGCTGGCGAAACCATGCGCTCAAACAGTCGGCGTTGGGCTTCGAGCTTTTTGCGTTCGGTCAGGTCATCCAGCACGATCGCAACGCCCTGTGTTTTATGGCCCGCATCCTTCAGAGGGGAGAGATTCAAGCGCCAATCCACATTGCCGCGCTGAGGCAAACTTTGACTGAGTTCGATGCCAACCACGGGCTGGTCGCTTTCCCGCACTGAAGTCATGTGCGGTTGAATTTCACTCGCAAAAGTTGGGATGACGTCGTCCAGTTTTCGGCCGACGATCTCGGCGGAGGTCTTACCCAGGATGGCAGCAGCGGCTCGATTACACA
>Ga0134123_10003319_pt1 | contig 10464 bp, 9 predicted proteins | sample KB303_FD_96460 | JGI IMG/M metagenome (GOLD analysis project Ga0134123, IMG submission 96460) | Terrestrial soil microbial communities without Nitrogen fertilizer from Kellogg Biological Station, Michigan, USA - KB3-0-3 | ecosystem: Environmental > Terrestrial > Soil > Unclassified ...
GCGATCATGGACCGCATGACGTCGCCCATGAAGGTCAGCGCCGAGAAGGCCGCGACGCCGCAGGAGATCGCCGAGGCGCGCAGCGTCGTCGGCGAGGTCTACATCGACGAGAAGATCCGCGACTACATCGTCAGCATCGTGCACGCCACGCGCGACCCCAAGGCGCACGGCCTGGCCGACCTGGCGGACTTCATCGCGTTCGGCGCCAGCCCGCGCGCGTCGATCTACCTCAACATGGCGGCGCGCGCGCACGCGTTCCTGCGTCACCGCGGCTACGTCACGCCCGAGGACATCAAGGCGATCGGCGTGGACGTCCTGCGCCACCGCGTGATCCTGACCTACGAGGCGGAGGCGGAGGACATCACGGCCGAGACCGTCGTCCGCAAGCTGTTCGAGCGGGTCGAGGTGCCCTAGTCGGCGGGGGCCGCGCTGCCCGACGCCCACATTGCCGATGATTCCCCGCGAGCTGCTCAAGCGGATCCGCAAGATCGAGATCGTCACCGAACGCCTGGTGCGCGATCGGATGGCGGGCCAGTACCATTCGGTGTTCAAGGGCCGCGGCATCGCCTTCGAGGAGGTGCGTCCGTACATCCCCGGCGACGACATCCGGTTCATCGACTGGAACGTCACGGCGCGCATGAACGAGGCGTACGTGAAGCTGTTCAGCGAGGAACGCGAGATGACCGTCTTGCTGGTCGTCGACATGTCCGCGTCCGGGCGGTTCGGATCGCGGCAGCGCGAGAAGCGCGATCTGGCCGCCGAGATCGCCGCGGTGCTGGCGTTCTCGGCGATCCGCAACAACGACCGGGTGGGGCTGATCATCTTCACCGACGAGGTCGAGAAGTTCGTGCCGCCCAAGAAGGGCAAGCGGCACGTGCTGCGCGTGGTCAGCGAGATCCTGCAGTTCAAGGAGAAGAGCCGGCGCACGGCGCTGGACGTCGGGCTGGATTTTCTCGGGCACGTGATGCGGCGGAAGGCGGTCGCCTTCCTGATCTCGGATTTTCTCGCGCCCGTCGCCAGCTACGAACGTGCCCTGCGCATCACGGCGCGGCGCCATGATCTGATTCCGGTCACCGTCAGCGATCCGCTGGAAGAGGCGCTGCCCGACGTCGGGCTGCTGGAGCTTGTCGATCCCGAGACGGGCGGCATCGTCGTGTTCGATACGGGCGGGCCCGAGGCGGCCGCGTTCGCGAAGGAAGCGCGCGCGGCGGTCGCGGCGCGCACCGCGCTGTTCAAGCGGCTGTCGATGGATCCGATCGAGGTGCGCACAGACAAGAACTACTTGCCGGCGCTCACCACCTTCTTCGAAGCGCGGTCGCGGAGGCTGCGGCATTGACTCTTTCTCGGGCGACCGTCGACGTGGTCGCGGCCCCGTCGCTCTTCGGCGGCATCGGCCGTTCCCGCACGTCCGCGGGGCGCCATCGCGCGGGCGTGGACCGTGACTCGGGCCTGGCCGTTCGAGCCCGCGCGAAATCGGTGCCGAGGTCCGTTGAAGCCGACTTTGGGTGGGGCGACCATCAGCTAACGCGCGGCTTGGACGCGAGCTCTCGAACTAGGGCAACGGCCGCTTGTTTGGCGCCCCGCGGACGTGCGGGAACCGCCTTCGCTATCAGGGGTGCGATCGCGCTGGCGTTATTGTGTGCAAATCAAGCCTGGGCATCCGACGCCGGTGGAGCGGCCGAAGCCACTGATGCCGGGGCGGCCGTTCTGGTAGGAGACCCGGACGCGCCCACCGTCGCCGCGAACGTCGATCGCGCCGAAGCCCACGTGGGCGATCCGATCCGGCTCGGCGTCGTCACGGTGGCGAAGACCGGTGTGCCCGTGAACTTGCCGGGAACGTTCGACCTGGGCCCGTTCTCGCTGCTGGGCCGCGGAGAGACGAGCGAGCAGAACCTGGGCGATGGGCGCATCCGGCGCGAGTTCGTCTTGAAGATCGCCGCCTACGAACCGGGCGAGCTGCAGCTGCCGCCCATCGACGTCACCTACCTGGGCCCGGCCGGCGAGGTGAAGACCGTCCGCACCGGCGCGGTCGCGATCAAGATCGCCAGCCTGATCGCCAACGAGCCCGAACCGGCGTTGAAGGACGCGGCGACGCCGGTTTCGGTGATGGAGGAGAACCGGCTGCCGCTGTACATCGGCGGCGCGGTGCTGGCGGCCGGGCTGGGTGCGCTGATCACCTTCTTCATCGTTCGCAAGCTGCGCGGACGGCGCGGCGAGCGTCCCGGACCGCCGCCCCGACCGGCGCACGAGATCGCGCTGGAGCGGCTGGATCGGCTGGGCGCGCTGGGCTTCCTCGAGAACGCGGACAACCGGCCCTTCTACTTCGCGGTGTCCGAAGTGATCCGGGACTATCTGGGCGGGCGCTACGGCTTCGATTCGCTGGAGATGACCACCGACGAGCTGATCGTCGAGCTGAGGCGCCAGGCGGGGCGAGAGATGATCCTCGGCGAGATCCAGGGCTGGCTGTCGGCGTGCGATCTGGTCAAGTTCGCGAAGATCTCACCGACGGCGAACGAGGCGCGCGGCGCGCTGGAGAGCGCGATCCGGATCGTGACCGCGACGCGCCCCGCGCCGGTGGCGACGGTCGCGACGGCCGGCAGCACGGCGGAGGCGCGCCATGCCTGAGGACATTCAAAAAGGCAGCCGCACTCTCGCTGGCGCGAGAGCGGCTGAACGGAACAATGGACGGGCGCGCATCCCGTACCTGCTGATCGCGGTGGTGTTCGCGCCGCTGGCGGGCGCGTACGCGGGGATGCTGCGCAACGTGGAGGGCTTCCGCTTCGCCCACCCGTGGTTCCTGGCGCTGATTCCATTGGTGGTGGCGCTGGTGCTCTGGCTGGGCCTGGGGCGCCGCGCGGAACGCCGGGCGTTGTTCCTGCATTCGCGCGCCGGGGAGCTCGCGGCCCAGCGGCCCGGGATCGTCGCCCGCCTGCGCGACCTGCCGACGGTGCTGCGGCTGGCGGCGGCGGTGCTGCTGATCGTCGCGCTGGCGCGGCCGCAGAGCACGCGCGCCAGCGACGATCTGGAGGTCGAGGGCATCGATATCGTGATCGCGCTGGATCTGTCCGGATCGATGCAGGAGACGGATCTCGTGCCCAACCGGCTGGAAGCGGCCAAGTCGGTCATCCAGGACTTCGTGCGCCGGCGCCCGACCGACCGCATCGGCCTGGTGGTGTTCGGCCGCGAAGCCTACACCTACGCGCCGATGACGCTGGACCACGGCGCGCTGCTGCGCATGGTCGGCGAGCTGCGCCTGGGGATCGTCGACGGCAACGGCACCGCGATCGGCGACGGCGTCGCGGTCGCGCTCAACCGCCTGTGCGGCGAGGACCTGCGCCGGATGAGCGAGGCGGCCAAGGCGGCTGCGCAGGCGACGGCGGCGGGCGCCAAGCCGGCGGCGGCGAAGACGCCGGAGCCCGACGGACGCTCGAAGGTGCTGATCGTGCTCACCGACGGTGAGGACAACGCCAGCAAGCTGTCGCCCCAGGATGCGGCGCGCCTGGCGCAGACGCTGAAGGTCAAGGTCTACACGATCCTCGCGGGCAACAACGACGCGGAGGCGCCGGGTGGACGCCACACGGCCAACCCAAAGTTGCTGGAGGAGATCGCGTCGCTGACGGGCGGGACGCCTTACCTCGCCACCGACAGCCGCGCGCTGCGGGATCGGTTCCAGAAGATCCTGGCCGAGCTGAAGCGCGCGCCGATCCACGATCGCGCGCTGCTGTACTCCGAGCTGTACCGGAGCTTCGTCTGGGCGGCGTTCATGTTGCTGGCGGCGGAGATCGCGCTGCGGCTCACCCGCTTCTCGAGGATTCCGTAGATGCGCTTCGTCAGCCCGCACGCGCTCTGGCTACTGCTGTCGGTCCCGGCGGCGGTGATCGCCTACGGCGTCTACTTCGGCGTGCGTCGCCGGCGCCTGGCGCGCCTGGGCGACGCGGCGCTGGTCGCGCGCATGACCGCGGGCGTGTCGATGGGGCGCAAGGTGGTGCGCGCGGCGCTGGTCGTGGCGGCGCTGGGCCTGACGGCGGTCGCGCTCGCCCGCCCGCAAGTCCCCGGCAATTCGGTTCCCGCCAAGCAGCGCGGGTTGGATCTGGTGGTCGCGCTCGACTTTTCCCGGTCGATGTTGGCGACCGACGTGTATCCGTCGCGCCTCGAACGATCGAAGCGCGAGCTGGGCGAGCTGCTGGGCACGCTGGCCGGCGACCGCGTCGGCGTGGTGGCGTTCGCGGGCGAGACCCTCACCTATCCGCCGACGACGGACTACGCCGCGATCAAGCTGTTCTGGCTGGACCTGCACCCCTGGGATATGCCGGTGGGCGGGACGGCGATCGGCCGCGCCATCCGCGCGTCGCTGGATCAACTGGTCGCGCTGCGCGGCAAGGCGGGCGCCTCGGAGGCGACGCGCGGGCAGGCGATCCTGCTGCTCACCGACGGCGAGGATACGGACAGCGAACCGCTGGACGCGGCCGACCAGGCGTCCAAGCTGGGCGTGAAGATCTTCACCGTCGGCGTCGGCTCGCGCTCCGGCGAGCTGATCCCGGAGTATGACCAGCACGGCAAGGTGACCGGCTACGTCAAGGACGCCGACGGGAAATACGTGACGTCGCGGCTGGGTGAGCAGACGCTTGTCGAGATCGCCCGCCGGACGGGCGGCGAGGTGTTCTTCGCCGATTCGAAGCGCTTCGGCGTCGACGACGTCGCGCGGGGGCTGTCGTCGCTGAAGCGGACGGAGAACGAGGGCCGCCCGGTCCCGCAGTACCACGAGGCGTTTCAGCCGCTGGTGCTGCTGGTCCTGCTGGCGCTGTGCGCCGAGGTCATGATCGGCGAACGGCGGCGGCGCCGGCCAGAGGGCGCATGATGAGGTCGCCTGCCGTCGCGTTGATCGCCGCCCTTCCGCTGCTGTTCGGCTTCAAGATGTTCGAGAGCCGCAACAGCGAGGTCGAGAAGGGAAACGCGGCCATGCAGGCGGGCAAGGCGGAGGAGGCGCTGGCCCACTACGACAAGGCCGTCGCCAAGCTGCCCGCCGAGCCGGGCGTGCACCTGGATCGCGGCAGCGCCCTCTACGCGCTGTCGCGCTTCGATGAGGCGCGCCAGGAGTTCTTGCGCGCGACCGAGGGCGGCCAGGACCAGACGCTGAAGGCGTCGGCGTTCCGCAATCTCGGCAACGCGCTGTCCAAGCTGGACAAGCACAAGGACGCCGTCGAGGCGTACAAGCGCGCGCTCGCGCTGAATCCCGCCGACAAGGCCGCGAAGTGGAACCTGGAGATCGCGCTGCGCAAGCAGAAGGAAGAGGAGAAGAAGCAGCAGGACGACAAGGACAAGAACAAGGACGACAAGAAGGACGATAAGAAGGACGACAAGAACAAGGACGACAAGAACAAGGACGACAAGAACAAGGACGACAAGAAAGACGACAAGAACAAAGACAAGAACAAAGACAAGGACAAGGACCAGAAGAAGGATCAGAACAAGGACGACCAGCAGAAGCAGGACAAGCAGGAAAAGCAGCCGCAGCCGCAGAAAGCGCCGGAGAATCAGCCCGAGCGTATCCAGGAAATGCTGAAGAACCTCGAAGCGAACCCGAAGGACCTCGAGCGCGAGCGCGCCCGCCTGCGCGCCGTGCGCCGCGGGCCGCCGGCGCGGGACTGGTGATGGCCGCGACGAGGACAGGTCTGGCTTCGCTGGCCGTGGCGCTCGCGACGCTGGCGGCGCCCGGGGCGTGGGCGGCCTCGTCGGGGTTCAGCGCCTCGATCGATCGCGCGGCGGCGGCGCCCGATCAGCCGTTCGTCTACCGCGTCACGCTGACGACCTCGCAGGAGCAGCCGGAGAACTTCAGGCCGCCGGACTTCCGTGGCCTGCGCGTGCTCGGTGGTCCGTTCATGCAGACCGGGATGAGCATGGTGATGGGCGGGGGCGGGACCAAGGTCGAGAACAACATCACGTGGAGCTACCAGCTGTCGGTGCCGGCGGGGACGAAGGGCCCGGTCCCGATCGGCGCGGCGCACGTCCGCGTCGGCAGTCAGGAGCTGACGTCGAATTCGGTCACGGTGCGCATCGGCGCGGCCGCGCCGCCGCCGGCGCAGCAGCGCGGCCCTGGATTTTTCCCGCGGGGTTTGTTCGGCGACGAGCCCGAGGCCGAGGAGCAGCCCCTCTCGTCGCAGGCCGGCACGGCGTTCCTGCGCGCGGTCGCCGACAAGAAGCGCGCCTACGTCGGCGAGCAAGTCACCGTGAGCTGGTACCTGTATCTCTCCGAGCCGCAGAGCAACTTCACGCCCATCACGCAGCCCAAGTCGGACGGGTTCTGGACGGAGGAGATCCCGTCGACGAATCCGCAGGGCCGGCTGGCGTTCACGGAAAAGGAGGAGGGCGGGCAGCACTTTCAGGTCGCGGTCGTCCTGCAGCGCGCGCTGTTTCCGCTCGCGCCCGGCAAGCTGAACGTCACACCCATGGAGGCGGAGGTCTCGCGCGCCGACTTCTTCGGGCGTCCCGTCCGGGCCCGGCGGCTCAAGTCGGACCCGCTGCCCATCGAGGCCGTCGCGCTGCCTCATGAAGGGCAGCCGCAGAATTTTCCCGCCGCAAACGTCGGCCATTTCACGCTGGACGTGGCCGTCGATCGTGCCGCGGTCGCCGTCGGCGACGCGGTGACCCTGACCGTGACGGTGCGCGGGGACGGCAACGTCCGCAACGTCGCGCTGCCGGCTCTGCCGACGCTGCCGGGCTGGAAAGGTTACGAGCCGAAGACCAGCGTGTCCGTCGAGTCCGGCGCCACCGTGCAGGGGACGAAGACGCTGGAATGGCTGATCCGGCCCGAGCAGCCCGGCAATACGACCATCCCCGCGCTGACCTTCGTCAGCTTCGACCCGACCGCGAAGCGCTACGTTGAAATTCAGAGCAAGCCGATCGAGCTCGTCGTCAGCGGCGAGGCGAAGGGGGCGGTGATCGGTCCGCCCACGGCGGCGGGCGCGCCGGGCGCCGGCGCGGCGAACGCGATCACTACGGAGATCCGGCCGATCCGCGTGCGCGCGACGCCGTCGCATTCGTCCGGCGCGTCGTTCCTTCGCGGCGCCGGATTCAAGGCCACGCTGGTGACGCCGCCGCTCGCGTTCGTGGCGTTCGTCTTCGCGGGCCGGATGCGCGACCGCCTGTCGCGCGACGAGCGGCGCACCAGCCGGCGCCGCCTGCGCTCGATCGCGCGCCGCCGGCTGCACGCGGCCGCGGCCCATCGCGACGCCGGCCGCGCGGGCGCGTTCTACGTCGAGATCGAACGCGTGCTGCGCGACGCTCTGTCGGAGAAGCTGCGCGTTCCCGTCGGCGGCCTGCGGCTGGACGAGCTGGCGGCGCTGCTGGGCGCGCGCGGCCTGCCCGCCGACGAGGTCACGCGCGTGCGCGGCGTGCTGGAGGCCTGCGACGAGGCGCGCTTCTCGCCGGGCGGCGAGGCGGCGGGTAAGCCCGCGCAGGACGCGATGCTGGAGCGCGCGGCGGCGCTGATCGACACCATCGAGAAGGCGCCGCTCGCGCCCGGAGGTCAGGCGTGAAACGGCGTGCCGGCGTGAATCGGGCCGCGGGCGTGCTGGGGCTGGCGGCGGTGTTGCTGGTGGTGGGGCAGGGGCGCGCGCGCGCAGACCGCGTCGACGAAGCGTGGCGGCGCGGCAACGAGGCTTACCTCCACGGCGACTACGCCGGCGCCGTCGCGGCGTACCAGGAGGTCAATCGGCAAGGGCCTGCGTCCGCGGACGTGGCCTTCAACCTCAGCGACGCATACTTCCACAAGGGCGAGCTGGGTCCGTCGATCTGGGCGTTCGAGCGTGCGCTGGCGCTGGATCCGAACGACGACGACGCGCGCTACAACCTGGACAAGGCGCGCAAGCTGTCCGCCCGCAGGGCGCACGATCGAATCGAGGGTGACGACAAGGATCCCGCCTGGATGCGGCTGGTCGCCGGGGTGGCGCCATCGACGACGACCTGGCTGTTTGTCGCGCTTTATCTCGGGTTCTTCGCGGCGCTGATCGGGCGCCGCTGGGCGCGCAGCGAATGGCTGACGGCGGGCGCGGCCGTGCTGGCCGCGGGCGCGCTCCTGACCGGCGTGCTGCTGGCCGGGCGCGTGCACCTGGATCGAATTCCATTCGGCGTGCTGCTGCCCGACGAGATCGCGGTCAAGGAAGGCGCCGACACGAACTACCGCACCAGCTTCGACGCCCACGCGGGCCTGCGCGTACGCATCGTCGACCAGGACCAGGATTGGCTTCGCGTCCGCCTCGCCAACGGCCTCGAAGGCTGGGTCCGCACCCAGGACGTCGGGAGGATCTAGGCGCCGCAGCTCGCGTCGGGCTCCGCTCGCCTTTGGGTCGAGGGGGCCGCGGGCTGTGGGGAACCCTTCCGTGCTCAAACAGCTTTCAGCGGCCGCGCGCAGATCTGCTCGGCCAACGTCGTAGCCGCTGAAAGAACTGCGCGCGGAAGGGTTCCCCACAGCCCGCGTCCTCCTCAGCCCGACGGTTCGCTACACCTTGCACGCTGCTACTGCCAGCGGAAGAAAGCGGAAAGGGTCAAGGTGGAGCGAACCGGCTGGTTGAGAAGGACGTGGTCTGTGTGTGACCCCTCCGCGCGCAGTTCTTTCAGCGGCTACAACGCCGGCCGAGAAAATCCGGGCTCGACCGCTGAAAGCTGTTTGAGCACGGAGGGGTCACACACAGACCGCGGCCCCCTCGACCATAAGGCGAGCGGAGCCCGACGCGAGGCGCGAGATGGGCGCGGCACACCGAGGCGGGGTATAAGAGCGGGAGATGGGCGAGCCGCATTACGATAAGCACGTGTTCATCTGCACGAATCGCCGCGATCCCAGCAACCCCAAGGGGTCCTGCGCGGCGAAGGGGAGCGAGGCGGTGCGCGACGAGTTCAAGCGGCTGCTTCACGAAAAGGGGCTGAAGGGGCGCATGCGCGCCAACGCGGCCGGCTGCCTGGATCAGTGCGCGCGCGGCATCACCGTCGTCGTCTATCCGGAACAGGTCTGGTACGGCGGCGTCAAGGTCGACGACGTGCGCGAGATCGTCGAGGACCACCTGGTCGGCGGCGTTCCGGTCGAACGCCTGCGCATGAAGTGAGGCCCGAGATAGAATCGCGCGCAGCTTTGCCCGCTCCGCCCTCCACGCCGTCGCTGCCCGCGACCTGGACCGTGCTCGACGTCGTGCGCTGGACGACCGCGCGCTTCGCCGAGCGCGGGCTGGGAACACCGCGCCTGGACGCGGAGCTGCTGGTGGCGCATGTGCTGTCGCTGGCGCGCGTGCAGCTTTACGTGCAGTTCGAGCGCCCGCTGTCGCCCGACGAGCTGGCCGCCCTGCGCGCGCTGATCAAGCGGCGCCAGGCGGGTGAATCGGTCGCCTACCTGACGGGGCGCAAGGAGTTCTGGAAGCTCGAGTTCGCGGTCGACGCCCGCGTGCTGGTGCCGCGGCCCGACACCGAGACGCTGGTCGAGGAAGCGACCGCCCGGCTGGGCGCGCCCGCCGAGGGCGTGGCGCCGCGCATCGCCGACGTCGGCACCGGCTCGGGCGCGCTGGCGATCACGCTGGCCAAGCTGCGCGCCGACGCGGCCGTGGTCGCCAGCGACGTGTCGCCGGCCGCGCTGGAAGTGGCGCGCGCGAACGCCGAGCGGCTGACTGCGGCTGTCACCTTCGTCGAGGGCGATCTGGCGGCGCCCCTGGCGGCGCATGCGCCGTTCACGCTGATCGTCGCGAACCTTCCTTACGTTCCGACCGGCGAGCTCGCGGCGCTGCCGCCCGACGTCCGCACCGAGCCGGCGCTGGCGCTCGACGGCGGCGCGGACGGCCTGGATCTGGTGCGGCGGCTGATCGCGGACGCGCCCGCCCTGCTCGCGCCGGGCGGCGTGCTGGCGCTGGAGATCGGCGCCGGCCAGGCGGAAGCGACGCGGGCGCTGCTGGTGGCCGCCGGCTTCACCGACGTGCAGACGCGGAAAGATCTCGGCGGCATCGAGCGGGTCGTCTCGGGGGTCCGGCCATGAGCACCGCCGCCGAAGCGCCGAAGCCGGCCGCCGACTCCGCCGCCAAGACGGTCGGACGCGGCGTGATGTTCATCGGCTTCGCCAAGGTTTACTTCATGTTGACCGGCACGGTGCAGCGCCTGGCGCTCATGCACCTGATCAGCCCGGCGGACATGGGCGACTTCAGCGCGGTCAACAACCTGCTCAACGTCCCCAACAACACGATCGTGCAGGGGACGATCCAGTCCATATCCAAGCCCACCTCCGAGGACGACACGCGCGCGGGGGCGGTTCAGCGCGCGGGCGTCCGGCTCGGGGTGATCCTCGGCCTGCTGATCGCGCTCGGGCTGTTCGCCGCGGCGCCCATCTTCGCCGGCATTTACAAGACGCCGCGCCTGACGACGTTCACCCGGATCGCCGCGCTGATTCCCTTCTGCTACGCGATCTATTCGGTGTTCGTCGGCTCGGCGAAC
>Ga0134123_10003320_pt1 | contig 10462 bp, 6 predicted proteins | sample KB303_FD_96460 | JGI IMG/M metagenome (GOLD analysis project Ga0134123, IMG submission 96460) | Terrestrial soil microbial communities without Nitrogen fertilizer from Kellogg Biological Station, Michigan, USA - KB3-0-3 | ecosystem: Environmental > Terrestrial > Soil > Unclassified ...
AACCATCACTGGGGCGACTCGTACGCGCGCGACCTGATGGGGTTCCTCAATCTGAACCTGCCGCTCACCGAGGATGGAAAGCAGGTGTTCTATGCCTTCGGCGGATTCAGCAACCGCCACGGATCGCACGGAGGCTTCTTCCGCCGCGCGCTGCAGGCGCAGAACCAGCCCACGATTTATCCGCTCGGATTCCTGCCGCTCATCCAGCCGCGCGTGAACGACCGCTCGCTGACGATGGGCGCGCGCGGCGAGCTGTCGTCGTGGTTTTACGACGTGAGCGCCGGCATGGGCCGCAACAAGTTCGACTTCTTCGTCGACGACTCGCTGAACACGTCCCTCGGGCCGACGACGCCTCCGAACCAGACGCACTTCTACGCCGGCACGCTCGGCGACTCGCTCACCACCATCAACGTCGACGTCTCGCGCGCATTCAAGACCTCGATGATGGCCGGCCCGCTGAACGTCGCGGCGGGACTCGAGTACCGCCAGGAGGGATATGACATCAACGCCGGCGAGCCGAACTCGTACATCGACGGCGGGAAGCCCGACCAGTTCGGCAACCGCGCGCCCGCCGGCGCGCAGGTGTTCCCCGGCTTCCGTCCGGCGAATGAAGTCGATGTGACGCGGAGCAGCAAGGCGGTGTACGTCGATCTCGAAGGCGATGTGTTCTCGCAGCTCCGCGTCGGCGTCGCCGCGCGCTTCGAGGACTTCAGCGATTTCGGCAGTACGAGCGACGGGAAGCTGACGCTGCGCTACTCGCCGGTCAAACAGCTCATCCTCCGCGGCGCGATCAGCACGGGCTTCCGCGCGCCGTCGCTGAATCAGTCGTGGTTCTCCGCGGTGAGCACGAACTTCCTGCGCGATCCGGCCACCGGCCAGCTCGCGCCGTTCGAGGTCGGCACGTATCCGGTGAGCAACCCGGTCGCGCGCAGCCTCGGCGCGACGGACCTGCGGCCCGAGGAGTCGAAGCACCGGAGCCTGGGATTCGTGTGGGAGCCGGTGCAGAACCTCGAGGTCACCGGCGACTACTTCCACATCGACATCGACGACCGCATCGTGTTCACCGGCAACTTCACCGGCGCGCTGGTGCAGCCGCTGCTCGCGCCGTTCGGCGTCACCGGCGCGCGCTTCTTCGCGAACGCGATCAGCACGGAGACGAAGGGCTACGACTTCGTGATCAACCACCAGCGCGGCCTGGGCCGCCTCGGCCGCATCGACGTCTCGGCCGCGTACAGCCACAACGAGACCGAGATCGTGGGCGAGGCCTCGACGCCGCCGCAGCTGTCGCAGCTGCGCGAAGTGCTGTTCGACCGCATCGAGCGGCGACGCATCGAATGCGGCCAGCCGAAGGACAATGTCCGGCTGATGGAGAGCTGGAGCGCCGGCAACTGGAATACGACCCTGCGCCAGAGCCGCTACGGCGACTTCTGCAGCTTCACGATCCTGCCGATCGACGATCAGGTGTACAGCTCGACCTGGCTCGCCGATGCCGAGGTCTCGTACCGCTGGCGCGATTACACCCTCGCCGTCGGCGCGGAGAACCTCTTCGACCAGATGCCGGACGAGAATTTCCCCGGCACCCCGCAGGGCAACTTCGGCATCTTCCCGTACCCGAGCCATTCCCCGTTCGGCATGAACGGCCGCTTCGTCTACACGCGCCTCAGCTTCACGTTCTGAGTCGCGAGCGGAGTGCGGCAGCGATGCGCTGCCGCACTCCGGGTGCGCTATTTCTTCCGCTTGGCGGGAGCCTTCTTCGCGGGCTTCTTCGCGGGGGCTTTTTTGGCGGGGGCTTTCTTCTTCGCGGGAGCTTTCTTCTTTGCAGGAGCTTTTTTCTTCGCCGGGGTTTTCTTGTCGTCGTATTTGGGCCATTCGGGCCAGGTCGCCATGGGTCATCTCCTTTCAGTCAGTTGCTGCGGTTGGGGGCTCTTCTCTCCGATGAGAGCTTCGAGTTCGGGATTGCGATAGCCGACGGTGTGGAGCTCATCGATCAGCGTCCGCGCGCGCGAGGCGCGGCCGAGGTGCAGGAGCAGGCGCACGTGCGAGTCGGCGATGCGCGGGTCGGGGGAGAGCTGGTCGAGCGGATCGACAATGCGCAGCGCCGCTTCCCAGCTCTTGTCCGCGGACGCGCGATCGCCGCTCGCGGCCTGGGCCTCGCCTTCCGCCAGCCGGGCGTCGGCGAGGATGCGCTGCGCCGGCGGATCGCCGGCGTCGCCGGCGAGCGCCTCGACCGCGCGATGCGCTTCCACGGCCGCGGCCGACGAGAGCCCGGCCGCGAGCATCGACCGCGCGTGCTCCACGCGCGACAGCGCCATGTCGCGCACCAGAATCGCCGTCTGCCGGTTGCTCTCCAGCACCTCGTTCAGGATCGCGACCGCTGCGGCGTGATGATCGAGCGCGCCGCGGGAATCTCCGCGCATCCGCGCGACCGTACCGCTGGCGCGGTGGGCCGCGACGACGTGACGCGTCCAGTCGATGTTGGCGGGCTCGAAGCGGACGAGCTCGAGGCTCGTCGACAACAGCGCCGCGGCATACCGGCTCGCCGCATCGACGTCGCCGGTGGCGAAGGCGATCATCGCCAGATGATCGTTGCATCGCGCGAGGAGCTCGCGGATGCGCATGTCGGGATTCTGCTGCACCACCATCGCATCGAGACTCGTTCGCTCGTCCTCGAGGATCTTCCGCGCCTCCGCGAAGCGGCCGAGCTTGAAGCGCGCCATGGCGACCTTGTTGAGCGTGACGAAGATGTCGAGTCGGAAGTCGTCGGTGTTCTGCAGCGGCAGGAGGCGCTGCTTGATCGCGACCGCGGCCTCGAACTCGCGGAGCGACGCCGGGATCTCCTCGCGGCGGTCGTGCAGCGAGCCGAGGTTGCTGTGCGCGTAGGCTTCGTCGCGGAGGAAGCGGACGTTCTGCGGGTCGCGGCGCACGAGATCGGCGGCGGCCGCCGCGTAGGCGCGCGAATGCACGAGCGCGCCGGCGAGATCGCCGTCGCGGTCGAGCGCGTTGCTGAGCAGCGCGTGCGCGTTCGCGGTCACGGCGCGGATCTCGATGTTGTCCGGCTGGCGCCGGATCATCGAGTCGCCGAGGCTCACCGCGCGGCGGAGCGCCTTCAGCGCGGACGGCAGGTCCGACCGGAAGAGCTGGTTCTGTCCGAGCTGCACCGTCGCCGCGACGTGGACCGCGGCTTCGTCGGGTGAGATGTCGTCGGGATCGATCGACGCGAAGTAATCGAGCGCCTTCGCCGACGCGGAGTCGAGGATGTCCAGCCGTCCGACCGACTCGAGCTTCGGACGGAGGTCGCGGATCATGAACGCCACGAGCTGGTTGGCCTCGGCGCGGCGGGTCTCCGCCTCCGTCTTCGCGCGCAGCGCCTCGCTCCGCTCGCGCTGCAGGTCGAGCGCGTACTTCACGCCGCCGCCGGTGAAGACCGCGGCGACGAGGATGATCGCCGCGAGGCGGATGCGCCGCGACTGACGCCGCGCGAGGCGGTGCAGGCCGGCGAGCGTGACCGCGGCGGTGGCGCGCTCGCTCGGCACGTCGCGCACGAGCGAAGCCACGATGGCGCGGACGTCGCGGTCTTTGTCGCCGAAGATCTCGCGCAGGAGCAGGCCGAAGGCGTACATGTCGCCGGCGCGCGAGGGCTCGTCGCCGAGCTTTTCCTGGGGGCTCTGCCAGCGCGGTTCGGCGCGGCGGCCGTCGAGCTGCGTGCTCGTCGACTTGAAGTCGGCGACCTTGATCTCGCCGTTGTCGGCGATGATCACGCTCGACGGCGAGAGCGCGCCGTGCACGATGCCGTTGCGGTGCGCGACGACGAGCGCGCTGGCCACGGCCGCGGCGATGCGCGCCTTCTTCGCGAAGTCGAGCCGTCCTTCCTCCAGCGCCTCCGGCAGGCTCGTGCCGGGCGCGAACTCGAACGTGAAGACGTCGTAGCCTTCGCGCTCGCTGTAGTCGTGGATGCGCAGGACGTTCGGATGATCGAGGCGCGAGAGGATGCGCGCTTCTTCGATCAGGCGGCGGCGCGTGTCGGCGTTGTCGAAGGACGCGGAGGCGAGGCGCTTGACCACGACGCGGCGGCGCAGCACCTCGTCGAGGCCGACGAATACCTGTCCCCACCGCCCCTCATCAATGAGGCTGACAGCGCGGACTCGATGCACGGCTCCGCCAATCTGTTCCACGTTCGTTTCGGACCTGAACCCGATTGAGTATCGCAGGTTTGCATCGGCCCGGCGACCTTATGCCGTGAAAGATGGCAGGAACCTCCAGCGCGGACCGGCGTTGAGGCCGTCCTGATTCGGGATCGGCGTGCGCAGGAGCAGCAGCGCCTGGACGCGGAGCTGGTACATGACGCCGATCGCGACGTCGAGCTGTTTCGGCTCGCCGTTCACCGTCGCGTGGATCGCGTTGAGCAGCGTGGTGTACGTCTCGTCGAAGTCCTCGGCGTAGCGCGCGACGAGCGAGCCCTTCGGAAGCCGGACGCGCGACGGGTTGTCGACCATCGGCCAGACCCCGTCGGGATCGAACGGGATCGGCAGGCCGGTGTACGAGTAGCCCATCGGCGTGTTCGCGTTCGGGACGAGGCGCCGGCCCACCACGATCTCGGAGAAACGATAGTAGTGCGCGTTGAGTCCTTCCGGATCGGTGGGCGTGGTCGACGTGCCTTCTCCCTGCTCGATGATGATGTTGATGGCGCGCGAGGCGGAGTCGACGCCGGTGACGGGAAAGAGCTCGCCGGACGGGAACCAGCCCGTGACCTGCAGCGCCGGGTCGCCGGTGAAGATCGAGTCGCCGAGCCGCTGGATGGCGTCTTCGATCGCGAGATAGAACTCGCCGATGGTGTGGTAGTCGGGATCCGCCGTATCGGGGTCCCTCGGGAAATGCAGCGGGTCCTCGGGCTCCTCGATGGTCATGAAGATGTTCCTGATGAGCGGGATCGACGCCTTTTTGATCGGGACGATGAACGGATCTCCCGGCTTCGCGCCGATGTCCATCGGCAGCGGTCCCGGATAGTGCAGAGGGAATCCGGGCGTGTTGATGATCGGATGTCCGCCGACGGCGTTGAGGATGTTGCAGGCGATGCAGAGGTGCAGCATCTCCTCGAGGGCGACGCTGCGCAGGATCTGCGCGGCGTGGCGGTTGTGGTCCGGCTTGATGGAGTAGTACGCGGTGAGGTACGGCGGGAGCGTCGCCAGCTCGAGCCGTACCGCGCCGTGCAGCGAGGCGATGAGCTGCGGAACGGTGTTGATCGTACGTCTGCGAAGATGGAGCATCGTCGTTTCCTCAGTCGATCCCGGCGAGCTCTTCGACCTGGCCGCGCGTGTGGACGGCGTACGTTTTCGAGCCGCTCGCCGGCGTGATTCCCTCGGCGTCCGCGAGGACATGCCGCGCGAGCGCGATCGCGGTGTCCATGGCGTCCGTCACCGCGGCAGGGAGCGCCGCCGCTCTCCCGCGTCCGCGCTTCGGACGCGCGAGGAAGCGGAGGATCGCGTCGCGTTTGCCGTTGGAGAGGTCGCGCGTGACCGGCATGTGATTCGGATCGTGCCGCGGCAGCGCGAAGGCGAAGGCGAGCAGACGCGCGTGGGCGACGACGCTCTCGTACCGCGAGAGATCGATGATGTGGCCCATCACCGGATAGAGGTTGTCGTACTGCTGGAAGATGGCCTTCAGGTCCGTCCACGCCGGCCTCGCCGGCGCCTCGTATGTGTCGAAGACGAGCACGCTCAGGAAATCGGAGGGGTTCCAGCCGAAGGTCCAGCGGCGTTTGCCGATGCGGTCGTAGAGATCGGCGAGGATGTAGCGGATGCCGTAGACCTGTCCGTCGATGTAGCCGCGCGGGTTGCCGGGATCGGTGCCTTTGATGGTGAAGGTGACGCGTCCGCGGTGGTCGGTCCTCACCGTGCGCGGGAACCGCATCGCTCGTTTCGGGATGCCGAACCGCGGCGGCGTGCCGTTTCCGTCCTGCGGATTGCCGGCCGGCTGCAGGCCGCTGGAGTCGTGGAAGACGAAGATGCGCGTGTTGGCGAGCGGCTGTCCGTACTGCGTCGCGCGGAGCTCCACGCTCGCGCTCTCGCCGGGCTGGAGGCGGTATACGAACTGGTCGGCGCGCGCGTACATGCCTTCGTCGTTCTCGCGCAGGATGGTCGTGCCGTTCTGCGCGATGGCGAGGCGTTTCGCTCGCACCGCGGCCAGCTCGCGCGACGTCAGCCGGAACGCCTGGATGCCGGCGGTCTGCGGATACCAGTCCTTGCGCAGATAGGAGACCGCGGCGAGCGGATGAAACTTGCTGCGGCGGTCGAGCCAGCCGATCTGCAGCCTGCCGATGTTCGCGAGCGGGCCGCCGGGCGTGGCGGTGGGCAGGGCGTTGCCGAAGTCGGCGTAGATGCGTTTCGTGCCCGGATCGACGACCGCGGGCATGAAGTTCATCTTCGCCGCGGGCTGCGTGTGTTTCAGCTCCGGAAAGAGCTGGCGGCCGATGACGAAGCGGCTCGGCTCGTCCGCGGTGGCGGGGCCGATCGTGCCGGCGATGCGTCCCATCGTGCAGTTCGCCGAGGTCATGTCCATGTTGTAGCCGTCGACGTTGAATTTGATGGAGAGGAGATGGTCGCGGCTTGCGGCGCGGAGCTCGCGGAGGAAGCGCGAGCGCGTCGGGTGGTCGCCCCAGACCACGGAGATGACGGACTGGTAGAAAGCGGTCGCGCTCATGTCCGCGCCCTGCTGCTGCGCGCGCAGCCACCACATGTCGGTGAAGGGGGAGACGGTGTACGGGCCGGCGAAGAAGTCGCGCGTGCCGTCGGTGAGGCGGACGATCAGTCCCCAGAGCTCGGAGACGAGCTGCTGCTGGGGGTCGAGGTCGACGATCTTGCCGGAGACGCGCGCCGGCGCGTCGCCGATGCTGAGCCCGACCACGGGATCGCGCCGCGACGTCGAGCCGTCGGCATATCCGACCATCGTGACTCTGCAGTCGACGAACCGGAACGCGCTCGATCCGCTGTTCTTCTGCTTGCCCTGCAGCGCGGGGTCGAACGTGTCGTTGTCGTAGTGGCGCACGTCGTTGTTGATCGTCGACACATCAGCCTGAAACTTGCCGGAGAAATGGAGGCGGATCGGACCGAGATAGCTCATATCACCCCGAAGCATAGCCCGCCACGAACTGCCACCGCGGTCCGGCCGTGACGTCGCTCAGGCCTGGAATGGGCGTGGCGACGAGGGCCTGGGCGGCGAGGCGGAGCGTGTACATGATGCCGATGGCGGCGTCGAGCCGGTGCGGCTCGCCGTTGAATGTCGCGTTCAGCGCGTTGAGGAGCGCGGTGTAAGACTGGTCGAACTGATTCGAGAGCCGCGCGACGACGGAATCGGACGGGAGGGGGACGAGCGGCGGGTTGTCGATCATCGGGTAGACGCCGCGGGGGTCGAAGACGATCGTCGGCAGGTCGACGACCGCCGGCATGAAGTTCATGAGTCCCGCCGGTCTCGCGCTCGCGAGCTGCGGAAAGAGCTGGCGCCCGAGGACGAAGCGCTTCGGCTCGTCCGGCGACGCGGGACCGATCGTGCCGGCGATGCGTCCGAGCGTGAAATTCTGCGAGCTCAGCGCCATGTGGTAGCCGTCGACGTTGAACTTGATCGACAGCATGCCGCCCGGCGCTGCGGCGCGGAGCTGCCGCAGAAACGGCGAGCCGCTCGTGTCGCCCCACGTCACCGGCCCGATCACCGACTGATAAAACGAGCTCGCGCCGACGTCGCCTTTGGCGCCGGGGGACTGCGCGCGCTTCCACCAGATGTCGGAGAACGGCGTGACTTCGAAGGCGCCGGAGAAGAAGTCGCGGTTGCCGTCGGTGAGGCGGACGATGAGCCCCCAGATTTCCGACGTGAGCTGCTGCTGCGGATCGAGATCGACGATCTTGCCGGCGACGCGCGCGTTCGCGTCCGCGACGGCGAGGCCGACGACGGGATCGGTGGTCGACGTCGTGCCGTCGGCGTAGCCGGCCATCGTGACCGTGCAGCCGACGAGCCGGAATGCGCCGCCGCCTTCCGGCGCCCACCAGCCGTTCATGAACTGTCCGCTCTGCGGCTGCTGAAACTGCGGCTGGAAGGTGGCGTTGTTGTAGTGCCGCACGTCGTTGTTGACGGTGGACGGGTCGGCCTGAAATTGTCCGGAGAATTGAAGGCGGAGCGGGCCGAGATAGCTCACCAGCCTCCGCCTCCCCCTCCGCCGCTCGAGCTGCTCGACGACGACGACGAAGAGGAGGATGAGGACGAAGACGACGAGGAGCTCGATCCTCCGCTGCTGCTCGAGACCGCGGCGCTCATCGGCCTGGCGAGGGACATCGCGGCGGTGCCCCACGAGCCGCTCGCCCCCGCGCCGCCGAAGCCGCCTCCGCCGCCGGTGAAGCTGGCCGAAGACGATGAGGAGGATGTGCTGCTCGATGATGACGATGTTCCGAACGACGAGCTGCCGCTCGTCGCGGGAACATCGGCGCCGTATGCGCGCCACCATGAGGCGATCGAGCGGTCGAGGCCGAGGGCGATCAGCCACGGCGTCCAGGCATCGCGGATCGCGGGGCTCTCTCGCTTCAGCTCCGCGCGGAAGAACTCGCGCGCGCGCAGGAGCGCTTTCCGGATCGCCGCGGCCTCGGCGGAGAACGAGTCGCGCGCCTTTCCCAGCGTGATCAGATACACGCCGAACCATGCGATCGACAGCGGGAGCGCCAGTTTCAGCTGGAGACTGACGAACCGCATCAGGAAGAACGCCATCGCCCCGCCGAGGAGCGGCAGCAGGATGATGCGGACGAGACCCGAGGTTCTGCGCGACGGATTCCACGCCGCCGCGGCGGGCAGGCCGACCATCGAGAGGACGATCGCGCCGGCGAACAGCGCCATCAGCAGGAGGAGGTTGTCGGACTTCTCCACCGCCGCCATGATCATGGCGATGAGTGCGCCGATGAAGACGACGCAGCCCAGCGTGAACGCCTTGCCTTCCTTCGGCAGCGGCGCGACCTTCTTCGCTTCTTTCAATACGTCGGCGCGGATGAGCGACGGCGGATCGAAGCCGCTCTTCCGATGCGCCTTGCGCAGCGCGTCCGAGCTCGTTTCCACACTCTTCGCGAAAAACTTCTCCGCGATCGCGCGCTCCGGGCCGTGCAGGCCCGTCTTCGGCACGAGCAGCTTCAGATGAAGATTGCGCTTGCCCGTCACCTGCGTCCGGATCTTTCCCTCCTGCTCCATCCGCGCGAGCACCGCCGCGAACTCCGGCGGTCCGACCACGCCGTCGACGAACACGCCTGCGACTTCGGGCGAATAGCGCAGGACGTTGCGCTCGACCCAGCCGGCGTCGATCGGACTTTCGTCGATGGGGATGCTCCGGCCGCGGAGCCATTCGAGCAGCAGGAACACGAGCAGCGCGAGGAGCATCGCGATTCCGAGGAGCCAGGGCTTCGCGACGTTGCCGACCGATCGGGCGTAGCTCATCGACGCCGGCCGCTGCGCGCCGTGAAACGCGAGCGGGATGCCGGCGGTGAAGCTCTCGCCCGGCAGGAGATGGCGGGCCTGGCCGCGGAGCGAACGGGGGTCGGACGTCGTCCATGCCGGTCCGAGGGTCAGCTCGTACGAGAACCGCTCGATCGCGCCGTCGCGCTCGGGGAAGGCGAAGTCGTGCTGGAGGCGATATGCGTTGCTGCGCGGCGGCCAGGGAGCGGGGATCAGTGCGCGCTCGATGGTGTAGTCGAGGACGTAGACGATCTCTGTGTTGTTGAACTCCGGATCGCTCGGAGCACGCGCGCGCCAGCGAAGGACGTCGCCGTCGAGCATCTGGTAGTTGTCGATGTAACTGAGGTTTCCCAGCGACATCGGGTGCGGCGTGCCATCGGCGTCGACGCGCGTCATGCGGTGGATCGTGAGCGACTGGTGCGGCTCGACGCGGAACCGCCGCTCGCCGCCGTTCCAGTCGCCGTTGAAGACGATCGCCTGGCGCTCGATGACGTGCAGCGCGCCGCCGTCTTCGAGGTTCGCGGTCACCGCGAGCTCGCGCCAGTGGAGGTCGCGGGCCTGGAGTTGCGTTGCCAGGAGGAGACAGGTGAGGACTGCGGTGCGCATGAGTTAACGAGAGCGGCGGCTTTGCCGCCGCACTCCTAAAACGATGAGGAGGCCCGCGAAGGCGACCACGTCGAGCGGGACCGGCGTGCGGTTCACGGTCTCCTGCACGTACGGCGGGGGGATGTGCGGGCGCTGGTCGGCGTCGGGGGTGAAGAAGAGATCGTCGGTGCCGGGGCGGATCGACGAGGTGTCGTTGAAGGCGGTGAGGCGCGTGTTGGCGGGGATCGTGAGGCCGGCGACGGAGTCGACGCGGTCGCTCCACATCAGCACGCCGGGCCAGAACGCGTTCGCGCCGACGACGCCCTTCACGCGATCGGGTCCGAGGAACCAGATGCGGAGGACGCGGACGTCGTCGTACTTCGCGTTCGCGCGCTGCGAC
>Ga0134123_10003321_pt1 | contig 10462 bp, 9 predicted proteins | sample KB303_FD_96460 | JGI IMG/M metagenome (GOLD analysis project Ga0134123, IMG submission 96460) | Terrestrial soil microbial communities without Nitrogen fertilizer from Kellogg Biological Station, Michigan, USA - KB3-0-3 | ecosystem: Environmental > Terrestrial > Soil > Unclassified ...
AAGCCAGCGGCGCGCCAACTTGCGGAGGATAACCATTGGCAGCCAGCGCACCCATCTCAAGCGAGTCGGTGACGATGAGTCCGATATATCCAAGTTCCTCACGCAGCAAACCAGTCAACACGGGGCGTGAAAGAGTCGCAGCCAAGCCGGGCGTTGAATCAATTGCTGGAAACGTCACATGCGCTGACATGATTCCTGCAACATTTGCGGCGATTGCCGCTTTGAATGGTACTAATTCAATCTGGTCAAGTCGATTCCGATCATGCGGAACAAGCGGCAGATCGATATGTGAATCGATGCCCGTATCACCGTGGCCAGGGAAATGTTTGCCAAAAGCCAGAACACCATTTTCCTGCAAACCTTTTGCGAATGCTAGACCATATTCAGTCACCGTCTTTGGATTAGAACTAAAAGAACGGATACCGATCACTGGATTGGCAGGATTATTGTTGACATCCAGGTCAGGTGCAAAATCAACATTGATGCCAACCGCACGCATCTCAGCAGCCATCGCAGCCGCAACCGCATAAGCGTTTTGCGGATTGCCCGTCGCGGTCAACGCCATTGCAGATGGAAATTCGGTGAAACCTTTATCTTCGGTCAGGCGGGCAACACGTCCACCTTCCTGATCGATCGCAATAAACAGACCGGGACTTCCACTTTCGAGGGCGATGTTTTGCAGTTCATTGGTCAACGTAGCGACTTGTTGAGATGATTGAACATTACGTGCAAATAGAATCACGCCGCCGATGCGATATTCACTGAGCATGCGGCGCAAGTCAGCATCTACGGTGGTGCCGTCGAAACCAATAATCATGACCTGACCAATTTTTTGCTCAAGAGTCAGAGATCTTTCGGAGGTGAAGGAAGCAAGGTCGGGCATTGTATCAATTAAACCAAGTGAGGAAAAGAAAGAGAAACGTGCGCAGCGCTTAAGGGAATGACCAACCAGATTGTTGGCATGCTAACGGTAGAACAAGAAGCGAAAAATCAAAAGGGTGGCGCGGGGCGTCACGCTGAAATCATCGCCAGCTCTCAGCCTACAACCTTTGCCCCTCTCCCGATGCGAGAGAGGGGCTGAAAGTGATAGACGCGTTGGAGTCTATTGGATAATTTTGATCTCCCAGTTCTCAGCGAAGAACGGGATGTATTTTCCTTCATTCACATCATAAAAAGTGAAGGGTGGATATAGGAACGTGGTCAGCACCGCGCCATTAAGCAGAATCGTATCTGGCGAATACAAATTGTAGTTACCCTTGGGCGGTTGAATATATGGATAGCTGGTCTTAAATTCCTTCGCCGTGTTGGTGTCACTAGGCTTGAGTGAACCACTCAGGAACTGGCGCGCGACCGGCGAGTTGTTCTGATTGTTCTTATAGATCGGGTCATCAGCCGCCAGCCAGCCGACGACGCGAGTTTGCGTATCGATTGGGTCAGTCAGATAGCGTTCGAACATTTGCACAACCGGCAAATTATCGTTGAACATGGAAGCCATGTCAGCGACAAACGGTTTCTGAGCTTCGATATCCAAGCCTTCAGCCATTTTGTCCACCCATTCCTTGATATTGATCTCTTTGCCGTCAGCGGTCTTTTGAACATATGGGAAATTCATACCACGCGCGCCCTCGGCTTCCTCAGGATCGTTTTTACCGCCGATGCCGGGACGGACGTTGTAATCATACGACACGAACGGATGGAAGTATGTGAAACGCATGCCAATGTCCATGGACATCTGGTAAGCGCCGGCTTTGTGCATATCATTACGAGTTGCCGAATCATACGGCTTGACGTTGATCTTGATCCCGAAATTGGCAAGCTGCTGCGCGACATTCTCCGAGGAGGCAAGGTATTCTGTGAAGTCGGCTGGCACGCTCAGGTCGTATTCCATCTTGTTGCCCTTGTCGTCCACCCAGATACCATCGCTGCCCTTGGTGAAGCCAATGCCTGTCAGCAAGGCTTCAGCCTTCGCCACATCATGGTCATAGGTGTTGAGCTTGGCGATCTGGTCAGCGGAGAGCCAGGTAGGTACGGCGGCATCGGTAAAGCCGACCATATATTTGATCGGGCGGCAGCTTTCGCCGAAGGCCACGGTGCAGTTCTCCACGCGGTCGATGGCGTAGGCGATGGCCTGGCGCACTTCCTTCCGGCCGAGCGGATACACATCGTTGTTGAAATAAATGCCGGGACCATTGGTGGCCGGACCACCGAGGACCTCAATCTGGGGACCCATGGCGCGAATCGCATCCAGGTTCGCGGGACTGTAGGCATTGGATGAATAATCCATATCGCCTGAGAGGTAAAGCGGCAGATCCTGGGCTGTGTCGCCCCAATAGACGGTCACTGCGTCAAAGTCGATCTTGTCAGCGTTGAAGCCAGTGGATACCTTTGACAGGGTAAGCTGTGCTTCCGTGACCGATGCCGGGTCAATATTATACGGGCCGTAGGTAACACCGGACTCCGGGACGAAAGCGTTCAACTCATCATTGACAGCCTTGACCGCATCACCATCACGGTCGGCATTCGCTGCACGAAAGTCAGCTGCAGCGTCCATCCATTTGCCGTATTGGGAATAGGGTCTTGGCGAGTTGGAGCGGACAATTGCATCCAGAATGGCGGGACCAGGGGTCGTGATCTGGAATTCAACATTCTGATCGTCCTTGGCGACCACATCAAACAATGAGTTCCAGTTTCCGCTTTTGCGCATCCATAGGATGTCCCAGGTGCCGACAACATCCTTGGAAGTCAACGGGGTGCCATCGCTCCACGTGGCGTCGGCAGGCAGGGTAATGGTAATAACGGCTTTCACATCCGGTGCGTATGTAACCGGCGGTTCGGTCGCCGTGGGTGCCTCGGTCGCAGGGGGCTCGGTAGGCGCTACGGTTTCAACAGGTTCCTGTGTGGGTGCTTCCGTGGGCACCGGGGTGGCTGCGGCACAGGCGTTCAATACCAGCGTGAGCAATACGATCAGGCTCAAAAGGACTGAGACTTTCTTGGACATGAGATTCTTCTCCTTTAGTTAATTTGGACATCGAATGGAACACGAGGTTCACATATTAAATTGGGTTCTCCTACTTGACCCGATCACCTCCTTCACGAACGATTGCGGCGGACCAAGACAAGAATGGTGCCGATGAACAACAAACCCATGAGCAGGGTAAGCGTTGATACTATCCGTTCAGCCGAGCCCGGTTCGGTCAAATACACCAACACAGCCGATGCCAACGTGATCGTCATGGCGATGCGAAACCAAGCCCGGCCAGCTTCAGGATTCATAAGCCGGCACCAGATGACAAGCCACATCACTATTCCAGTCCGCTTTCTTGAGCGGCGGTACGATCTTTTCGCAGACCTCGCCCATATAAGCCGGGCAGCGGGGATGGAATGTGCAACCGGTTGGCAATTGCAACAAGCTGGGCATATCCGTGCTGCGTAACTCGATCCGTTTTTTGGCGCGGGTCGCATCGGGATCCGCTTCAGGGATGGCTGATAACAACACCTGGGTGTAGGGATGCTGGGGATGATCCACCACGTCACGCGCCTGGCCGACCTCCACCAGGCGGCCCAGATACATCACCCCGATGCGCCCGTCCCACGCAAAATATTTGGCGAGAGCGAGGTCGTGAGTGATCAGCAGCACACCCACTCCCATTTCATCCTTGAGTCGGGCGAACATCTTCAGCAAACTAATGCGGATCGAAACATCCACCATCGATACGGCTTCGTCGGCGACAATGAACGCCGGCTTTACCGTCAAAGCCCGCGCTACTGAGACGCGCTGGCGCTGTCCACCACTGAGCTGATGCGGATATTTTTCCAGAAAATCGTCGGGGGGAGTCAGATCCACGATCTCCAACAGCTCGCGCACACGCTGCTTCGTTTCTGTTTCACCGCGCGTAAAGCGATGGTGTTGCAACGGCGCCGCCAGGGTCTGGTAGATGGTTTGGATCGGGTTGAGTGAGGCATAGGGATCCTGATGCACCATCTGCACGCCAAGACGATAGGCCTTCCGATCCTTGTCCGTGATGGATGCAATATCCTTGCCACGATACAGAATGCGGCCGGAGGAAGTGGGCAGCAAGCCCGCGATCATCTTGCCGGTCGTCGTCTTGCCGCACCCCGATTCACCCACCAGGCACAACACCTCTCCAGCCTGAATAGTCAGGTTGATATCATCGACAGCCTTGATGGTCTGCCCCTTGACCATAAAAGTTCGATTCACATGCTCAAGCGCCAGGAGCGGTTCGGACATCGATTTATCCTAATGGGTTATTCCATTCATCATAATATGCAGTAAAGAGAAGTTGCTGTTTACGCGCGATACACTTTCAATACTTCACGGGCCTCGGGCCACCGCCAACACGCCACTTTATGCCCGGATACGACTTCGGTCAATTTCGTCTCTTCGCGACGACAACGTTCGTCAGCCAGCGGGCAGCGTGGATGAAACTTGCAGCCCGTCGGGAGTTGGATCAGATCGGGCGGCGAACCAGGAACCGAGATGAGGGCAGACTTGTCGCTGGTGAGAGTCGGTACAGCCTTGATCAAGCCGATGGTATAGGGATGATATGGCTCGCGGAAGATGGTCCGCACATCGCCGATCTCAATGATCTCGCCCGCATACACCGTAGCCACGCGATCAGCCAGTTCAGCCGCCAATGCAAGGTCGTGTGAGATGAAGAGCATCGCGAAACCAAGTTTTTGACGCAGCTCCTTGAGCACATCCATGATGCTGCGCTGCGTTAGGATATCCAATGCGGTGGTCGGCTCGTCGAGGATCAACAGTTGCGGCTCCAGCAACAGAGCCAGCGCGATCAGCACGCGCTGTCGCATCCCACCTGAGAGCTCATGCGGAAATGAACGCCAGATACGCTTCGGGTCAAGCCGCACCATGGATAGAAGTTGCATTGAACGTTCTTGAAGCACAGCCGTCTGTTGATAACCTGAGAGATAGCCATGGGCGTTGGCAGTATCTATGAAGTGTTCTGAGATGCGCAGTACCGGATTCAAGGCGTTAAGCGCCGACTGAAATACCATGGCACATTCGTGCCAGCGGAACTGGCGCAAGCTATCGCCCTTAAGACCCAACACTTCGATCTCGCTTGCAGCCGAACCATTCGAGTGACGACGGTACGTGGCGTTCCCACCCAGGACTTTGGCTGTGGCTGGCAATAAATGCATGAGTCCCAATCCCACAGTGGTCTTGCCAGAGCCGCTTTCACCGATCAACGCCACAGCTTCACCGCGCTCGACATCGAACGAGATGTTACGCACCGCCTGCACCTGACCGCGACGCGCCTGGTAGGCAATGGATAGATCGCGAACTGAGAGTACGGTTTCAGGCATACACATTTACCATGCGAAAAATTCCGAAAGAAGCTTCATTGTCAACAACCGTTGCTTCATCTACACACTGGTGCGCAGACGCGGATTGAAGACCTCATCCAACGACCGGGCAAACGACACCAGGGCGAGCTGGAAGAGAACAATGGCAGCCATCGGCGCCAGAATACCCCAAGCCGCCTGTGGATTGAACAACACGCCGCGCCGTTCAGCCGCGCTGATCATCACGCCCCAGTTGGAACTGGAGTAGGGCACGATGCCCAAAAAGACCAGGCCAGTTTGCTGGTAGATGGCATGGGTCATTTCGAAGATCGTCGAAATGGCGATGAACGACATCATGTTGGGCAATAACTCGCGGAAGATAATGCGCGGTGTGCCCAGGTCCAACATCGTAGCGGCTTCGATGTACTCGCGGCTTTTCAGAGACAATACCTGACTGCGCACCTGCCGGGCTAACGCCGGCCAATCGAGGATCGCCATCAACACCGACAGCATGACGACATCTTTCAATGCCAGTACCGTCGCCAATACGGCGAGTAACGGGAATTTGGGGATGGTCAGCCAGATATTGACAAACTCCATCAGGAAGCTGTCGACCCGGCCGCCAATGAAGGCGCTGAACGAACCAATTGCAACCGCGATCAGCATTGACAACACACCGGTCAGCAACGCGATGACCACGATATCCCTGCCGCCGTTAATGACCTTGCGCAAGTTGTCCTGACCCTGAAAATCGGTTCCTAACCAATGCTTGGCTGTGCTGCCCTTATTGATCTCGGCGACGTTTGCAGAAGTCTCAGGCGGCCAGATAAGAGGGCCGCCAAAAGATATAAAGATTATCAGGATGGTCATGGTGAAACCGAACAGCCCCATCTTATTGCGGCTCAGAATCTTGAACGTCTTGACGATCTCCTGCCAGGATCCAGCTACGAAATCATAAAAATGGTGCATGTCAATTCTCTTCTCCCAGGATATGAACACGGGGGTCGAGCCAACCATAGACATAGTCAGCCAGCAGGTTGGCAAAAACCACTGAGATCGTAATGATCAGAAATACGCCTTGCATGACCGGGTAGTCGCGCTCGGAGATGGAACGAGCCAGCAGGAATCCAACTCCTCGATAGGTAAATAATGTTTCCAGCAGCACTGAGCCGCCCACTACGAATCCCACGGATGTAGCCAAACGTGTGAACAGTGGCAGCGTGGCATTACGGCCCACGTAAGCCGTAAGAATACGCCCATCTGTAAGACCGCGGGCGCGCGCCACAGTGACATAATCCTCGCCCAGGGTCGCCACCGTGTTGCTTTTCATTTGCAGCATCCACGAACCAATTGACGATAACACGTACACCAACAGCAAAACCCGCACGTGCATAAAGATGTCAGCGAGGAACTTCCAGGTAAATTCGGGCTTGATACCCGGCGACATGGCACCGCGCATTTGCATGATCGGTACGAGTTTCCAGGTGATGCCAAACAACAGGATGGCTAGCAAGCCAATCAGATAAGGCGAAACGGCGTCGAGGGTGGCGGCGATATTGCTCAGCAGGTGATCAATCCAGGTGTCGCGTTTGTATGCCATGATGGCACCCAACCCGATACCCAGAACGAACGTGATCACCAGCGCCAAACCAACACTGAACAAAGTCCACGGTAACACCTGGGTGATCAACCTGGATACGGGCTGACCCGCTGATTTGTATGAATTGCCCAGGTCACCATGCATGACATTGCCCAGGTAATCCAGATATTGCAAAGGCAATGGTTGGTTGAGGTCAATGTCCATGAGAGAGGCAGCCTGGTTTCGAGCATCTTCGGGCGAGACCCCTTGTGCGGTTAGCTCCTGAATTAAAATATCCACCGCATTGCCGGGCATGGCGCGGATCACGAAGAAGGTAATCGTGGTGACCAGCCAAATGCTAAACAAGGCTTTGGCAAGGCGTCGCAGCAGGTAACTGGAGGCAATCTTCTGGAGGCCGTCCAATACCATATTCTGAGGAGTTGTGGGAGTAGTAATCGTAGTCATGGGATAACCAAATGGTCTCCTTAGTACAGCAGATACTTTTCTCTTTGATGGACAAAGCTGGAGATAGATTCTGCCCAGGCAGCAGTGATCTCAGCGACGCTTCGTGTTCCCGCTTCAAGCGCGGACCGGAGGCCGCTGCCACCTGCCAGCCGATCAAAATGCGGATTCCATGCCCAAGCCTCAGCCACCATGCGCCGAACGATCGCGATCAGATTCAGGGCCACCGCCACAGGGCGCAATTCTTTTCGATCAAGGATGTGTACTTGCACGCCCTGACATTCACTGCCAGCATGGTTGGAAGCCGAAGGTGTGAACACAGTCGGCCGGAAGCGAACACCCGGCAAACAGAGCGCGTTCATTTTTTCCGCAAGGGCATAACGATCCAGCCATGGCGCGCCACAAATTTCAAAGGGCAATGCGGTCCCCCGCCCCAGTGAGAGATTTGTCCCTTCCAATAAACACATCCCTGGGTAAAGAATCGTCGTTGAGAGATGCGGCATGGCGGGAGAAGTTGGCACCCAGGGCAAGCTGGTTTCATCGAACCACATGTCCCGTTTCCAATTCTTCATTTCAATCACATGCAATTCGGCATCCAGTCCATATTCCGCATTCATAAAGCGTGCCAGTTCACCGAGCGTCATGCCATGGCGCATGGGAATATTCACAATGCCCACGAACGACTCAAATCCTGATTCAACTGGCGCACCTTCGACCCTGGTCCCGGTAATGGGATTCGGTCGATCCAATACATAGACTGGTTTTCCATGCCGACCCGCGCCGCACAGAACGTAGTAAAGCGTGCTGAGGTAGGTGTAATAACGCACACCAACATCCTGCATATCAAAAATCAACGCATCCACATTGGCAAGCATCTCAGCGGTCGGTTCGTTGATTGCGCCATAGAGGCTGAATACAGGCAGCCTTGTTCGTGGATCGATGGCATCGCCAATTTTTGCGCCATCGAGTGCTGCGCCACCGAAACCATGTTCGGGACCGAACAGCGCGGTGACATGAATGCCTGCGCTGCGCAAGGCATCGAGTGATGAAGTCAGGTCGGGCAGGACAGCGGCAGGCATGGACACAAGCCCGACTCGTTGTTTCGTCAGTAGACGAGCTTGCTCGTGCACGAGAACATCCAGCCCGGTATGGATCATACAACCGCCTGCGGATGGAGCGTGGTGTGGAACTTGTAACGGTCTCCGCGATATGCCGAAACGACAAACTCAATCAGCGTGTTCTGTGCGTTATAAGAAAGGCGTTCGATTCGCAATACGGGAGCCGGGGATGTGGTTTGAAGTAGTTCGATTTCCTGCGGAGTTGCCAGGCCAGACTCCATGGTTTGTTCGGCCCTCACCAGGTGCGTGTTGTAGCGGGTGGCGAGAATGTTATACAGACTTTCCTTTGAAAAATCATGATCGAGAATGCCTGGACAAACCTGATGAAGTACGTAGGCCACTTCGATTGCCAGCGGGTTTCCGTCCGAAAGGCGCAAGCGCGAAAGCAGCACCAGTTCGGTATTCATAGGCACCGAAAATATCGCCGCCAGGGTCAAGGTCGCGGGGATGATCTTTGACTCCAGCACCCGTCCCGATGCAGCACTGCCACGTGCTGCCATATCCTGGCTGAAACCGGTTAAAGTTTGAAGCTCCTGTTTGATCTTGGGTTCGCTGACATACGTACCCTTGCCCGCCTGCGTATACAGGATGCCTTCACGCGTCATCTCGGTCAGCGCCTGGCGCACGGTCATGCGGCTGACCCTGAACTTTTCCCCCAGTTCCCGCTCCGACATGAGCCGTTCATGGGGCTTGTAACGTCCTGTATCTATATCAGCGACCAGGGCGTTTTTGAGTTGGAGATAGAGGGGCGTGGGAGCTTCGCGTCTGAGCTTCATGGTTTATCTCGGTACAACTGGTACATACCAGTTATACCAAAAGTCAACCTGAAAATCAATGGGGTGGTTCTGCTCAAATATTTGATTCCAGCCTCTTCACCCGTTCCTGAACATCCGTCGCAAAGCGTTGAATGAATTGCCCCACAAATCCAGCTGGCTGAAGCTTCGCATCGTTCATCAATGGCGTCATATCCATTCCATAACTCAACCCGGTGGTCTCGTCCACGCCATGCGCCTCAAAATAGGTGGCATTCGCGCGGCGGCGCCCCAGCGAGGCAAGATCATACCGTTTGCCACCCACGATCTGCGAATCGAACACGCCCAATAGAGCGGCTTGTAAATTTTCATGAGTGGATAGATCCATCATCACCTTATCCGAGTCGACCATCCAATCCAGAGCACGCCAGACCTCGCACCCCACGACTCTTTCCGGACGTTCAGCCTGGTCCAGCTTCCTCAACGCTTGAATGACCCTGAGAGCGACCGCCACATGCGTATCATGTTTATCTGCAAGATTATGAGTATAAATTATTCGCGGCTTGGTCGCGCGGAGAATAGTGAGAATATCATCCACAGGTTCGTTGCGTGACGTATCCTTGATCACCTTGCTAGGAATATCCAGCATGATCTGCGCTGCAAACTCACCGACGATTGCAGCTTTGCGCTGCTCCTTAAAACGGACCAGCCGCATCTCATCGTCGGTGTAATGCTGATACAAACTGTTACGCGGTGAGCCGCGGCCATCGGTCACGATCACACCTGTAAACCATTGATTCTTCTGCTGAAAGCATTCGATGATTGGCTGTGCTGCCATGATCTCGATGTCATCCTGATGCGCAGCAAGACAAAGGTGTGTTGTCCGCGCCAGGGCTTGTTCCACAGGTGCATTATCGGGAATATAAACTTCGGCTGTATTGAGATGAAATTTCATAAGGTTCCTTTGGTGGATATGTTTTTGGTTTTAAGACGTTATGGTTTCTCCCAGTATAGCGCAAATGGATAATTGTCCCCCAACCTACCAGGCAATCGAATGAAGAGCTAAACACTAAAGTTTTATTTGGGTGAAGCAGTTGCAAATAATGATTTGGTTTCAACAACCCGCCAGCTTAATTACCCCATCCTCACTCCCCGCCTATCAAAACTTATTCTACTGATGACAGCAAACAGATGAGGCAACATTCTTTCCTGAAAGGCAAGGGCTGATC
>Ga0134123_10003322_pt1 | contig 10462 bp, 5 predicted proteins | sample KB303_FD_96460 | JGI IMG/M metagenome (GOLD analysis project Ga0134123, IMG submission 96460) | Terrestrial soil microbial communities without Nitrogen fertilizer from Kellogg Biological Station, Michigan, USA - KB3-0-3 | ecosystem: Environmental > Terrestrial > Soil > Unclassified ...
CGACGTGTTCAAACCCGATCCGCGGCTCCTTCTGCAATGCATCGCGTTGTGCTTCGTCACGAGCCTCGTCCTCGGGCTGCTGCCGGCGATGCGATTCAGCCGTCCCACCATCATCGCGGCGCTCAAGAACGATTCGGCCGGCGCCGGGCAGCGCGTCGGGCGGCTGCAGCGATTCACCGCGGCGGCACAGGCCGGACTTGCGGTCCCGTTCCTGGTGATCTGCGGCGTGTACCTCGACCAGACGCGCACGACGGCGTTTGCCGACGTGGGATTCACGCCGCAAGGCCTCTACGCCGCGCGCCTGAATCTCGGTGCGCTGCTGACAACCGAGGGCGAACAGCGGATCTTCCTGCGCACCGTGCGCGACACCCTGGCGCAGGCACCCGGTGTCTCGTCCGTGAGCGTCGGTGATGGCGTGCCGCTCGATTTCGTCAACCGCGCCGACGTCCGCGTCGCGCCGGACGGCGCTGGGACGTTCTTCACGGTGCTCAGCACGCGTGTCGCGCCCGGGTATCTCGAGACCATCGGCACGCGGCTGATTGCGGGCCGCACCATCGACGCCAGTGACCGCGAGGGCAGCGAGCGGGTGGTCCTCCTCTCGGAGCCGCTCGCCCGGCAACTGTTTCCCGACAGCGATCCTCTGGGCGCCCGCGTCGCGCTTGCGTTCTCCGGCTCCGAACCGCACACCTACACCGTCGTCGGCATCACGGCGGACCTGGTGTCGACGCAGATGGGCAATCCGCGGGCGCAGCTGTTCATGTCATTGGCGCAGCATCCGGCGCCGCAGGTGCTGCTGATTGCGCGCGGCTTGCCATCGGACGCCGGGATGCGCGGCGCGTTCGCGAATGCCATCGCCGGCGGTCTTCGGACGTTACCGCAGCAGGTCGAACCCGACGCGGTGTTCCGGGAACTGATCACCGGCGAGTCGCTGATCGAGATCAGCCGATCCGACATCCTGACGATGTCGGCGGCCGGCGGCGTGGCGGCCGCCGTCGCGCTGGTCCTGGCGATGCTCGGGGTCTACGGCGTGATCGCCTTCATGGTGGCGATGCGCACGCGCGAGATTGGCATCCGCGTCGCACTCGGCGCCTCGCGCGCACGCGTCCTTCGAGACGTACTCGCCGACGCGCTCAAGCTGGTCGTGCCGGGGATCGCCGTCGGCCTGCTGCTCGCCGTTCTCTGGGTGCGCCTCATCGATCCGTCGTGGTATCCGCTCGGCGGCGTCGAGCCGCTGGTCTATTCGGTCGCCGCGGCGACGTCGTTCTTCGTCGCCGTGCTCGCGGGCATCCCGTCCGCCCGGCGCGCGGCCGCGGTGCAGCCGATGATCGCCATGCGAGCCGAGTAATCGTCCGCGGGGCGCGCTTGATCATTCAGCGGACTCGCACTAACGTGCGAGCCATGCCTCATCCCGTACGCCGCATTACATCGTCACTCGCCCTGCTGGCACTTGTGCTCGCCAGCGCCGTCCCCCTCCGAATGCACGCCGCAGCCGCTCCGGCGGGCCTGGCCCCGAGCGGGCAGGGCGACTCGACGCAACCGCTCAGCAATGACCTCTATGCCGGGCTGACGTGGCGCAACATCGGCCCGTTCCACGGCGGCCGGATCTCGGCGGTGACCGGCGTGATCGGCCAGCCCGGCACGTTTTACGTCGGCACGCCGATGGGTGGCGTGTGGAGGACGACGAGCGCGGGCGTGACATGGGTTCCGATCGTCGACCAGTTGACCGACATCGACAGCATCGGCGCGGTCGTCGTCGCGCCGTCCGATCCCAGCATCATCTACGTCGGCAGCGGTGATCCGATTGCGGGCGGGGACGGCAACGGGATGTACAAGTCCAGCGACGGCGGCAAGACGTGGACCCATCTCGGCCTCGAGGCCGCCCACCGCATCAGCAAGATGGTCATCGATCCCAGGGATCCGAACCTCGTCGTCGTCGCCGCGGTGGGCGACGGGAACAGCGGGGAAGCGGGAGGCATCTATCGCACGACCGACGGCGGCCGCACGTGGGGGAAAGTGCTGACCCCGACCGGCACGACGGCCGTCCGCGACCTGGGCTACGACTTCAGCGCACCGAATCTGATGTTCGCCACTACGCTCGGCGGCGGCGGTGGCTTTGGTGGCGGCGGCGGAGGCCGCGCCGGGAACGGCCCGCCGCCGGCTCCGGCGAAATTGTTCAAGTCGGGCGACGAAGGCCAGACCTGGACCGAAGTGACGACGCTGCCGAGATACAACGGTCGAATCAGCGTCGCGGTCGCGATGCGCACGAATGGTCAACGCCTCTACGTCGTCGGATCGCCGATCGACAACGGCTCGGGCCTGTATCGGTCGGACGATGGCGGCGCGACGTGGAAGCACATGGCGGGGAACGACACGCGTGTCGCCAACGGCCAGGGCAACTATCAGTCCGGCGTGTTCGTCGATCCGCAGAATCCGGACGTGGTGTACGTGACGAGCATCGCGCTGATGCGATCGACCGACGGCGGCGTCACCTTCGAGTCGTTCAAGGGCGCGCCCGGAGGCGAGGACTACCACATGATGTGGATCGATCCCACCAACGGCCAGCGCATGCTGCTCGGCGTGGATCAGGGACCGACGGTCACGCTCGACGGCGGAAAGACGTGGAGTCTCTGGTATCCCATCTCGATTGCCCAGGTCTATCACGTCGCGACCGACAGCCGCTATCCGTACTGGGTGATGGGCGCGCAGCAGGACACCGGCGCAGTGATGACGCGCAGCCGCGGTGACTTCGGTCAGGTCAACTGGACCGACTGGTCGCCGCTGCCGTCGTCCGAGTTCGGCACGCTGACGGCCGATCCGCTGCATCCCGAGATCATCTACGGCGTCGGCTACGGACCTGGCGGCGGCGGCAGCGGCATGGTCAAGGTCAACATGGCGACCGGCCAGTGGCAGAACGTCGCACCCAACTTCGGCGCCGACGCGCAGAAGTACCGTCAGGCGCGCGATTTCTGGAAGAAGTTCGATCCGTTCGATCAGACCGCGATGTATGTCGGGTACCAGTGCCTGCTCGTCACGCGCGATGGCGCGCGGACGTGGAAGACCGTGAGCCCGGATCTCACGACGGCCAGGGCCGACAAGCCGCTCGCCTGCGGCGCGCCGCCTCCAGCCCCTCTCGCGCCTGCGGCCGGAGCGCCCGCGGCGCCCACAGGCGGTGGCCGCGGCGGTGGCGCGGCCATCGTCGACTTCGTTCTGTCCACAGCGAAACGCGGCGCGATCTGGACGGCCAGCACCAACGGCCAGATCAACACGTCGGTCGATGCCGGCGTGCATTGGACCAACGTCAGCAACATGACAGATGCGGCCAACGTGAACTTCAACACGATTGACGGCGCGCATCACGACGTCAACACGGTGTATGTCTCCGGGCGTCTCGGCGGCGGCCGGGGCGCGCCTGAAGCCGTCGACACCAACGTGCCGCTGATCTGGCGCACCCATGACGGCGGCAAGACGTGGACGAAGATCGTCAACGGTCTGCCGAAGGACGAGCGCACCGGCAGCTGGGTCAACGTTGTCCGCGAAGACCCGAAGCAGAAAGGACTGCTCTACGCCGGGACCGAGACAACGGTGTATGTGTCGTTCGATGACGGCGATCACTGGCAGTCGCTGCGGCAGAACCTGCCGAGCACGTCGATTCGCGACCTGGTGTTCCACACCGACGACCACATGAACGACGTGGTCATCGGGACCTACGGCCGGGGCTTCTGGGTGCTCGACGAGGTCAGTCCGCTGCGCGAGATTGCGGCGAAGCGAGCCGCGATTGCGTCGGCTCCGGCCTATTTCTTCAAGCCGGGCGACGCCATCCGCGCGCGTCTCAATGCCAACTGGGATCAGCCGATGACGATCCAGATGCCGCATGCGCCGAACCCGCCCTACGGCGCCATCCTCTATTACCACTTGAGCAAGGCGCCAGGCAGCGAGATACGGCTGCAGGTGTTCGATGCCGCCGGCGGGCTGGTCCGAACGATCACCAGCACGCCGCCGCCGCCGATCGCGGACGCGATTTATCCGGACTACTGGCTGAAGACGCCGGCGTCACGGGCGCTGCCAACGGCAGTCGGCACCAATCGAGTCAACTGGGATCTGCAGTACGACGATCCGCCGGCATTCCAGCACGATCTCGAGAACCAGATGAACATGGTCGACGGCCTGACGTCCGCCGGTCCGCATGGTCCGCAGGTTCCACCGGGAACCTACACCGTGAAGCTGACCGTCGACGGGACGACCTACACGCAGACCGTCGCCGTCCGCAACGATCCACGGGTCGGCGAGAGCGCGGCGACACTCGCCGCGCTGAAGTCGCAGGCCAGGCTGACGCAGCTCGCGTATCAGGGGATGAAGGACACCTTCGCCGCCAACGAGGAAGTCGCCGCCGTCCGCTCGCAGCTTGCGCCGCTGATGCAGCAGCCGGGTGACGTCGGTGCGAAGGCGAAGGAGCTCGACAGGAAACTGGCGGCCTTCGGCGGCGTGGTCGAGGGACGCGGCGGCCGCGGTGGCGGCGGGGGGTTCGGCGGTGGGCGGGGTGGCGGTCAGGCTGCCGGCGCGATGCAGTCGTTCATCCAGTTGAACAACAGCTTCAACACGCTCGTCAGCATGATGCAGGTCGGCCTCGACATGGCGCCAACGCCGGCGCAGGTGGATACGTGGGAAGCCGACTGCAAGAATTACAACACGACGGTCGCGGCGTGGAAGAAGGCGCAGGCGCAGGATCTTGCGTCGTTCAGCGGCCTGAAGGTTCCGCCGACCACGCTGTCGCCGGCGTCCTGCGGGTTCGCGTCATCGTCAGCGCCGGCTCGGATCACGCCGCGTTAGACGCCTGGTTCTTCCCGGGATTTGACCTGCGCCTTGGCGCCGGTGAACTCGCGGCCGAGTCGCACCGTGAGACCCCGCACACGATCCCAGCTACGATCGCGCGCGGCCACCTCGATTTCGCGGCACGTCGACCGCATTTGATGTGCGAAGACGGTCGCACAAATGCCGCCAAGTCCGTGCGCGATCTCCAGGACCAACTGGGCGTCTTTGCTCAGGCCCGCCTCCGCGAGTCTCTCCACCTCGAGCGCCGCCTTGTCGATGAACATCGCGCACAGTTCGTCGGTACGTCGTTCTCCATACTGTGCGCGAGCCACCGTCACGTCAATGCATGGCTGCTTACCGGCGGCATCCGCCGACGCCGGCTCCGGGAGCCATCGCTTCAGGATTTTCCTCAGTTCGTCGGGCTCGACCGGCTTGCTGATGTAGTCATCCATACCTGCGGCCAGGCATCGTTCGCGATCGCCTCCCATCGCATGCGCGGTCATGGCCACGATCGGCGTGTGGCGGCCGCTTGCCGCTTCGACGATTCGAATGGCGGCGGTCGCGGCGTACCCGTCCATCTCCGGCATCTGGCAGTCCATCAGAACCAGCGCGTACTGGTTCGTCGCGACCGCTTCGATCGCCTTCGCCCCATTGCTGACGACATGGGACGCAAACCCCATCTCATCCAGATACAGCTGCGCCACCTGTTGGTTGATGGCGAAGTCTTCGGCGACGAGAATGAGCTCGTCGCGCATGGCATCCGATTCGCGCACGATCAGTTTTGCGTCGGCAGCCGAGCGCCCGATCGCTTGAGCGCCGCTGAGCACGTTGACGACGCAGTCCAGCAATTGCGATTGGCGAACCGGCTTGGTCAAGTAGGCGCTGAATCCGAGCTCCATCGCCTGCAGCCCGAGCCCTGGTGCGTCGAAGGCGGTCAAAAGTATGAGGTGCGTCTGGCTGATGGCCGGGTCGCTCAGGATTTCCTTGGACAGATCCGCGCCATTCTGGCTTGGCATCATGAAATCGATGATGGCGATCTTGAACGGGTCGCCGTCCACGTACGCCTGCCTCAGCGCTTTCAGCGCGTCCCTGGCCGATACCGCCAGACCGTCTTTCATCCCCCAGGAGAGGATGTAGTCACGGAGAATGGTTCGCGCGTTCGGTTCATCGTCGACAATCAGGACCCGGACGCCGGTCAATTCGGCTTTCAGACTGAGAGCTGGATACTCCGAGCGACACTCCAGCGGAATGGTGAACCAGAATGTCGAACCGCTGTCCTTGATGCTCTCGACACCGATGTCGCCGTTCATCAGCTCGACGATCCGCTTCGAGATGCTCAGCCCCAGACCGGTCCCGCCGAACCGGCGACTGATCGAACCGTCGGCCTGGACGAACGGCTGAAAGAGGCGAGCCTGCTCCGACGTCGACAGTCCAACCCCCTGATCGACGACGGAGAACCGCACCTGCGCAACGTGTGAGTCAAGCGACTCGAGCTCGGCCCGGACGACGATGGCGCCATGTTCAGAGAATTTGATGGCATTCGACGTCAGGTTCAGGAGCACCTGCCTGAGCCGCTCCGGATCGCCGCGCAGCTGCTTCGGCAGATTGGGGTCGATGTAGGCCATCAGCGCCAACTGTTTGGCGCGAGCCGAGGTGGCGAGCAGCTCGCACATGCTTTCGACGATTTTGACGAGATCGAAGTCGACGATTTCCAGGTCCAGCCTGCCAGCCTCGATCTTGCTGAAGTCCAGAATGTCATTGATGACGGTGAGCAGCGCATTGGCGCTGTCTTTGATGTTGCCGGCATACTCATTCTGTCGAGGATGCAGCCCCGTTCGCAGGAGCACATTGCACAGTCCGATGATGGCATTCATGGGCGTCCTGATTTCGTGACTCATGTTTGCCAGAAACTCGGACTTGAGCCGCGACGCCACTTTGGCCTGCTCACTCGCCTCGGCCAGCTGCTGGTTTCGCAGCATCAACTCGGCCGAACGTTGCTCCAATTCCGCCGTACGCTCCTGGACCCGCATCTCCAGATCCTCTTTCGCCTTCCGGAGATGCTCTTCGGATCGCCGTCGTTCGGATATGTCCACGACCGATGCCAGCACGAACTGGCCGGCGTCAGTGGCGATCGGGTTCAGACCGATCTCCACCGGTATTTCCGTGCCGTCCGCGGTGAGCCCGAAGAGATCCCGTCCGGTACCCATCGCCCGCGCCTGCGGATCGAGCAGGAAGTTGCCGCGATGCGCCGGATGACGGGAGCGAAATCGAGGCGGCACGAGTCTCTCGATCGTCTGGCCGACCAGCTCGTCGCGGCCATAGCCGAACAGCCGCTCGATTTGCGTGTTGATGAGCAGTATGGTCCCGGCGTGGTCCACCATGATCATTCCGCTGGGCGCCGCCTCGACGACGAGTCGAAACGCATCCTGACCAAGGGACTTCAGTCTCTCGTCCACTGCTCACATCCAGTCGGTACGCTGGCGTCATCGGACAAGGAAGGTTGCACGATTCGGTTCCGGGGCTCAGTCGCTCGATCCTCGGCTGCTCATTGCTTGTCGAACACCGCGACGTCATTGATTGACTGACCCTTGGCGTTGATCCCGGTCGTTGTCACGGTCATGACTTTGCCGTCCCGCGAGATCGCTTGCGTGCCAGTGCTCACGACCCTTCCAGCTCGTTTCTGCGTAAACGCCGAGGTGAAGGCATCAATGCGGGTCAGCGAAAGCATATCGACGTCCGCATCACCAGCCATCGGACGATCCTTCCCGTCGCGGACAATCGTCCATTCCCGGGTCATCGGCTGCCCGTATCCGTCAACGCCCTGGGAGGCCGCCTTGATTTCCTGGCGCACCGAAACGAACGTGCGCGGTTCGGCAACTCCCCTGGCGGTCAGTTTGGTCTTCTCGGTTTCCATGATGTACGTGCGCGATTCGCTTCGGGGACCGGGGCCTGGGCTGAAGGTCGACTTCGCGACGTTCAGCACCCACGTACCGAGGATGGGGTCGGCATCTTGAGCAGCCAGATGACTCCCGGACAGCAAGAGAGCCAGGGCGAGGACCGTGATGGGTCGGAGGATGCGCTTGTTCATGAGGCCTTCAAGTTCAACCCGGGTCGGCGCACAACCGTACGTCAGGTTGTTGGTCGTCACGCCGTTGACGATGTAGCCGACGGTCTCCTCGCGGTTGCCGGTGGTCTGGAACGCGAGCGCGCCCGTGCCGCGGATCGGCGTCGTCGAGAGTCCCCTCTGGGAGGGCGCGACCGACCCGGGCGCCAGCATCCCGAGATCGACGAAGTGGCGGCCGTTGAGCGGGATCTCCTGCATTTCCAGTGATGTCGACAATGTGGACCGGAGTATGCTGCGGGGGACGATGCAGATCAACACCTCCGTGGGTCTGGTTGCGGCTGCCTTCCCCGGTGCTTGGTTCGCTGCGCGCGGCGGGTTCGACCGCGCGGCTCGTGTTCCTGACGGTGCACGACGAGGAGGAGTTGATCGTCGCCGCCAGGAACGCCGCGGGCTATCGGGTACGTGCTGAAGTCGCGCCTCTCGGCGGATCTCGAGGTGGCGGTACGCGAGGCACGAGCCGGAAGACCGTTCCAGTCATCGCTCGACTCCTGAACACGTCGCCCGCACGAATCACGCCGTCCTTCACCGCTCGAGGTCGGGGAATGGCGCGCCCGGCCCATCTCCGCGCTCGATACGTCCGTAGAACATTCCAAGCACGAGATGTCGTGGTCGCGACGGTGTCCGGCGGCCTGTTCACTTGTTCAATGCGGCACAGTCAACGCGGGAGCACGCTGCTAGGCTGAGGTGTTCGGTCAGATCTATCACTCGACAAGACCAGGACTCTGGGAGAGATCGAGAGTGGATGAAACAGGACAAAGGGCCGCACACGTGCCCCGCGCGCGACCCAGCAACGAAAAGGAACCACGCATGATCTTCACCCGCAGCTCCCGCATCATCGCCGCGCGCGCCCACACGATTTTCCTGGCGAGTGCCCTGTCCCTGTGGTCCATTCCGGCGCTCGCCCAGGCCCGACCTGAACGCCTCTCTGACAAGAACGTCAAGACGCTGATCGAACAGGTCGATACCGGACGCGACAAGTTCGAAGGCAACCTCGATGGCTCGTTCAAGAGATCGACGCTGCGGGGACCGGGCGGCGAGACGAAGGTCGCCGGCGCTCTCCAGGACTACCAGGACAGCACGCAGAAACTCAAGGGTCGATTCACTCCGGACTACTCCGCCAGCGCCGAGGTCGCCACGGTCCTCAAACAGTCCACGAGCATCGACACGTTCATGGACGGCTCGGCGAGCGCCATGAAAGGCCGCCGCGAGTGGGATCAACAGGCGACACACCTCAGGCATCTCGCGGAGGCGTACGGCACCACGTTTCCGCTTCCCGATGGAGCCACGGTCCGCCGGATGAACGACAAGGAGACCGCGGGATTCGCCACTGCGATCGCCACGGCCGCGGACCGCTTCAAGAGCGATCTCGACAAGGCCAGCACGCTCGCGAAGCCAGACAGGGACGCCGTCAAGAAGGACGCCGACATCCTGATCAAACAGGCCAATGCGGTGAAGTCGCGTACGAGCGACGGCAAACTGGCGACCGCTGAACTGCGGCAGCTCGTCGAGCAGGTCGCCAAGCTCCAGACGTTTGTCGGCGCGCACCCGATCCCCACCATGACGAATTGGGAGGCCGTGCAGACCTCGCTCGGGAAACTTCAGCAGGCCTTCGGCTTGACGCCATAGCGATCGAGGTGGATCGTTCGCCGGTCAGCAGCCTGTTCGGCTTCGCTCCGCTTTTCAACAAGGACAGGTAGAGCCATGCTGACAGGGACAAGAATCGTTGCCGTGATCGTCACGCTGGTCGTGTGTCTAGCCGCATCCGACGGCTCGACGCCGTCACAGGCATCTCCCGCCGCCGCACCTGGCGCGCACACCGGTGTGACGCCAGCCGAAGCCCGCACCATCGCGACAGCGACGGCGGCCTGACGCTCTACATCCAGAACGAATCGCCGGGCAAGGACAAGGAAGCCAACTGGCTGCCAGCGCCGAACGGACCGTTCTGGATGGCCATGCGGTTGTATTGGCCCAAGGATGAAGCGACCAGCGGCAAGTGGGCGGCGCCGCCCGTGAAGCGCGTGCAGTGAGCTGCTGGCGCTGATCCGACACGCCGGTTCGGTGTCCGGTTCAGCACAGCGGGCATTCTCACCTCTGGCATACGCCGCGCCCCTCCAGGTCTCGGCATGCGGTACGCCGAATGGACGAACGATTCAGGTGGCTGCTCTAAGCAGGTGGCTGCTCTAACAAGGACAGGAAGGACAAGATCGTGATCATGAAAGACCCCACCATAGCGTCGACACACCGCCCGCGGGCGAGCGTTCTCGTTGCCATCCTGATGCTGATCGCCGTGTCCGTGGGAGCGGCCATGAGCGGGTGCGGAGTGAGAGGCTCGGCGGGAGTTCCGGCGACCGAGGCTCCGACGTCACCGGCCCTTGTCGCGGAGGGGCAGCGGGTCTTTCGCTTCGACACGTTCGGCGACGAGCAAGTGTGGACCGACACGCTTCACCTGAACGAGATCGTCGAGAAGAACGTGGATCCGACCACTGCGCTGAAGGTCGGCCTCAAAGTGGACGCGGATGCGCTTCCCGC
>Ga0134123_10003324_pt1 | contig 10460 bp, 7 predicted proteins | sample KB303_FD_96460 | JGI IMG/M metagenome (GOLD analysis project Ga0134123, IMG submission 96460) | Terrestrial soil microbial communities without Nitrogen fertilizer from Kellogg Biological Station, Michigan, USA - KB3-0-3 | ecosystem: Environmental > Terrestrial > Soil > Unclassified ...
GATGGGCTTTCTCGAAGGCCGCGACGATCAAGGCGAGCCGATCGTAGCCGAACAGTATCTTTGCCGCGATCCGGAAGAGCGAGTCTTCTATCAGGGCCGTTGGTACGAAGGTCTGTATCTTCGCGCAGGTGCAAGCGCCGATGATCTTTCCCAGTTCGAAGCATTCAATGGTGAGGTCAATCGCTGGGTTGCGTGGCGCGACCGTCGCGGTCGGAGGGCGTTCGCAATTCCGATTGCTACTTGCTCGGATGATGACGAGGTGACTGGGCTCGACAAGCTCACGATGAACGAGTGGCTTGATCGTAGGAAACTAACCTCGCCTCGGTTGCGGTGGCTGGTGGACTACGGGTGCCGGGATGACTATGGGTTGACCTCCGAACAGACCAGCGCCTGGGCCGGACTCTTTTACTTTGCGTCGCGGGTGCCAGTGCCCGGGGCGGAGGCCAGATCGTTGATGACCTGGCCTGAAGGCAACGGGCGGCTCGTAGCTCATCTGTTCGACAAAGCGAAAGCCAAAGTGAGGCTTGGTCTCGCAGCTTCGGAGATAATCCCGGTCGAAGCAAACGGCCGGCGTGGGGTTGATGTAATCGCTGTTGATCACGACGGGCTGCGAGCCGCGGGTTTTCATGCAGAGAAAGTCATCTTTGCGGCGCCGCACTTTCTGACTCGCTACTTGATTCGCCCGTACCGCGAGAAGAGCGCGCCGGCTCACGTTGGTGAGTTTCAGTACGGCGCGTGGATGGTTGCGAATCTATTTTTGAAGGACCGGCCGGCAACCCGCGGCGCCCCACTGGCGTGGGACAACGTGCTGTACGAGAGCCCGTCGCTCGGATACGTGGTTGCGACCCATCAGCGCGGAATCGAGCGTGGCCCGACCGTGTTTACTTACTACTATCCGCTTTGTGACGCCGATCCGAAACAAGCCCGTTCGAGGCTGTTGAACGCAGACTGGAAAGACTGGGCCGACATCGCGCTGACCGATCTTGAAAAAGCTCACCGAGAAATTCGCTCGCTTGTTGAGAGGATCGATATCATGCGTTGGGGGCACGCGATGATCAGACCCCGGCCGGGTTTTGTGTGGAGCGAGGCGCGACGCAAGGCTCGGGAGCCTTATCGCGGTATCCACTTTGCGCATTCGGACTTGAGCGGAGTGGCATTGTTCGAGGAAGCTTTCAACCACGGCACCCGAGCGGCTGATGAGATACTGAGGGGAATTGGCCCTGCTTGAGCCGCGACAACCATCAGCCACAGATGAACACAGATGAACACAGATCAATGGATGGTTCTGAAACCCATCCGATCCGCGTTGATTGGCGTTCATCTGCGGTTGGGCGGGGTCGTTACGCGTGGTTGTTCTCGGCGTCCACCGACATCACCGTCTTTCTGGGAAGCGCGATCGTCTCGTTGCTCGCCCTTTGGGTCGGCGCTCGGGCTGGCGTGCTATACGGTGATTCGCCTGACTGGGCCTGGGTACCGGCGGTGCTTTTGATCGACGTAGCTCACGTGTGGGCCACGAGCTTCCGCGTCTATCTCGATCCCGCGGAACGGAAACGACGGCCCTGGCTTTACACGTTAGTTCCGGTTGTTGGCTTCATGCTGGGTGTTGCCCTCTACTCGCAAGGCGAGCTGGTCTTCTGGCGCGCCCTTGCTTACGTAGCGGTGTTTCACTTCGTGCGCCAGCAGTACGGGTGGGTCGCGTTGTATCGAGCAAAGGCCGGCGAGCGAGATTCTGCCGGAAAGCTTATCGACACACTCGCGATTTACGCAGCGACGCTTTATCCGCTGATCTATTGGCACTCACATTTGCCGCGAAAGTTCTGGTGGTTCCTGGCGAACGACTTTTCGCCCGCTCCTTCAATCATAGCGACAGCAGCAGAGCCGCTGTACTGGCTCATAATGGCTGCGTACGCGGTTAAGTCGATGTACGGCTGGTTGGTTAGAAGGGCAGGGAATCCCGGAAAAGACATTGTCGTTGTGACGACCGCAGTGTGTTGGTACGTCGGCATCGTCGCACTGAATTCCGACTACGCGTTCACGGTGACCAACGTAGTCATTCACGGCGTGCCTTATCTTGCTCTGACTTATTGGTACGGGCGCGCGAGATTGAAACAGAGCGGCGGCGCGTTTCGAGTTTTTGCGTTCGGGCCTGCGGCGTTTCTGGTGATGCTGTGGGCGGTCGCGTACATCGAGGAGATGTTTTGGGACCGCGGAGTCTGGCAGGATCGAAGCTGGTTGTTCGGAAGCCCGTGGGATGTGGGCACCCTTAAGTTGCTGCTGGTCCCGCTTTTGGCGTTACCGCAGATCACGCACTATGTGCTGGACGGTTTTGTCTGGCGGCGAAAGAACAATCCCGACTTCGCGCTTGTTCCGTCAGAGTCGAGGGGCTAAAGGCTCTGCTCTCTCGCCGAGAGTGTCGTTTTGGGCTTTTTGTGCTCGGCCAGTAATCGAAAGTTGAGAGGCGAGGGAAACCTCAATAGTTACAAGGAGCCCGGCGTAGCGTGCGACAGCGGGTAGCCCAGGGCGAGTCCGCGGGCCCTGGGACGCCGCAGGCAAGCATGCCGCAAGCCTGCGTAGCGGGCGACAGAGTCCTTGAGTTGCGCGCCGGAGACTCGTAACCAGATACCGAGAAGTTCAACTCTCCGACGCGTGATCACGGCGTTGGAGGACGGCGACGGTAGTTCCTAGAAGGCACCCGTCCTTTCGCGAGGTCCACCGCTGTCGCCCGCTACGCGGGCTTACGGAATCTCGGCCAACCCAACCCATGCCTGCGCGGACTTGCCCTGGGCTACACGCTGTCGCCCGCACGCGGGCTGGGGCAATCGCGCGTCGGTCTCATCGCCTTGCGGACTCTCGCGCCCACCGACCATAATCAATTCATCCACAACTGAGGTAAAGCTGAAATGAGACTGTTCAAGGCAACACTTCTTCTCTTGAGTATCGTTATGCCACTAACAACACCGGGCCAGAACAAGATATTCCCCTACAAGTACTTCTCGGACGACTTGCCTAACGGGTTGCGAGTCATCACCGTGCCCACTGACTACCCAAACATCGTCGCGCTTTACATAGCCGTCAACACCGGCTCGCGCAACGAGGTTGAGTCAGGGAAGTCGGGCTTTGCTCATCTTTTCGAGCACTTGATGTTTCGCGGAACCGAGAAGGTTTCGGCGGAGGCCTACAACGAGGCATTAAAGAACGCGGGCGCGGATTCGAACGCGTATACCAGCGACGACCGCACCGTCTACCACACTGTGTTCTCAAAAGAAGACCTCGACCAGATAATGATGCTCGAAGCCGACCGGTTTCAGAATTTGAAAGTGCCGATCGACCTCTTCAAGACCGAAACCCGAGCGGTGCTCGGCGAGTACAACAAGAACGCTTCGAGCCCGGTCCGCAAGATCTACGAGCGGCTGCGCGAGACTGCTTTTCATTCGCACACATACCAGCACACGACGATGGGTTTTCTGCGCGACGTCGAGAACATGCCGAACATGTATGACTACAGCCTCGAGTTCTTCAAGCGATACTACCGCCCGGAGTACGTCACGATCATCGTCGTCGGAGATGTGAAGCACGACGCGGTCCTTCAGCTTGTGAACAAGTACTGGGCCGGCTGGAAACGCGGCGACTACGCGCCCCAGATTCCAAACGAGCCCGAGCAAACAAAGGCTCTTTCCGCCGAAGTAGACTGGCCGACACCGACACTACCGTGGGTTGCAGTCTCTTTCAAAGGTCCGGCTTACTCGGATGACCAAAAGGACAAACCGGCGCTTGATCTGATCAGCAGCCTGGCCTTTTCGCAGACATCGGATGTCTACCAAAAGCTGATCATAAAGGAGCAAAAAGCCGACACGATCTTTGCTGACTTTGAAGATCATCGCGATCCTTACTTGATGACGGTGGTGGCTCGAGTAAAGGATCCTAAGGATGTCGACTATGTGAAGGGGGAGATTATAAAAGCGTTTGACCTTTACAAGACGGCTCCGCCGGCAAAGGAAAAGCTGGACGCGGTAAAGTCGAATTTGAAATACAGTTTTGCGCTTAGTCTCGACAACTCGGAGGCGATAGCCGCCAATTTGGCGCCGTACATTTCTTTGCGTCGCACGCCGGAGACTCTAAACAAACTTTACGACTTGTACGCTTCGATCACACCACAGGACATCCAGGCGATGGCCAAGAAGTATTTCGTGGAGACGAAGCGCACAACGGTGGTTCTCGCGCACAAGGAGAAACAGAATGCGAGTCAGTAACAATCGGCTGGCACTGATCCTGGTCGTTTTGATTTCAGCGGCTGTGCTGCCGGGCGAAGGCCTGGCCCGCGCCGGAAAGGCTTCTTCACGCATGGCATCGGTGCTCTTGCCCAATTCGTCGCCTCTTGTCAGCTTTCGCTTGCTGTTCAACGTCGGCTCGGCGTCTGATCCGAAAGGGAAAGAAGGTTTGGCCGCTTTGACAGCAGCAATGATCTCGGATGGCGGGAGCCGTTCGATGAGCTACGAACAGATCGTCCAGTCGATGTATCCGATGGCGACGGGTTTCGCTTCGCAAGTCGACAAGGAAATGACCGTCTTTGTGGGCACGACTCATCTTGATAATCTTCAGAAGTACTATCAGATCGTTTCAGGCATGCTGCTCGATCCCGGCTTTCGCGACGATGACTTCAACAGGCTTCGCACGGACGCAATCAACTTTTTGAAAGAGAGTCTTCGCGGGAACAACGATGAGGAGCTTGGCAAGGAAGCGTTGTACATCGCGATCTACAACGGGCACGCTTATGGACATCAAAACGTCGGCACGGTTGAATCGCTGGAGAAGCTGACTGCCGACGATGTGAAGAAGTTCTATCGAGACAACTACACTCAGGCTAACTTTGTTCTTGGACTTGCGGGCGCGTATCCGAAGGGCTTTGACGAAAAGGTACAATCGGACATGGCCGCAAAGCTCACGGCGGGTACCGCATCCAAGCTTGCGCTGGGTCAGCCCGAGAAGATCAGCGGTCTCGAGATGCAGATCATTCAGAAGGACACACCCGGCACGGCTATTTCGTTCGGATTTCCGGTTTCGTTTACGAGGTCCGATCCCGACTGGCCTGCGTTGTTGCTGGTGCAGTCGTTCTTTGGACAGCACCGTTCGAGCAACAGCTATCTTTATCAGCGGCTTCGCCAGATTCGCGGGCTTAACTACGGGGACTACGCGTACATCGAGTACTTTCCGCGCGGGATGTTTCAGTTTGCGCCCGACCCGAATCTGGGCCGGCGACAGCAGATCTTCCAGGTTTGGATTCGTCCGGTAGAACCGAAGAACGGATTGTTCGCGCTTCGAGCCGGGCTGTACGAGCTGAACAAACTCGTTCGGGACGGAATGTCACAGGAGAACTTTGAAACGACTCGGCGGTTCTTGACCAAGAACGTGAACGCGCTGACAAAGACTCAAGACGCGCAGTTGGGCTACGCGATCGACAGCAAGTACTACGGAATTCCGACTTTCACCGACTACGTGCGAGACCAGCTTTCGAAGCTGAAGCTTGAAGATGTGAATCGCGCGATCAAAAAACACCTACAAGCCGAAAACGTCAAGATCGCAGTGGTCACAAAAGACGCCGAGGCCTTCAAGGAAGCCGCGGTCGGTAACAAGCCTTCGCCTATCATCTACACGTCGTTGCCTCCGAAAGAGACTCTGGAAGAGGACAAGGCCATCGAGAGCTACAAACTTAACTTCAACGCGAAGAAGGTTGAAGTGATTCCGGTGGCTCAGGTGTTTCAGAGATGAGGGCTTAGCTCCGACAATTGGAACTCAAATGAATACCGGCTTCTGCGCAGGGTGAGGAAAGTCAGACGTTTTCAGTTGGAGTTTGGCAGAGCACCTCGATCACTTTCGGGACGTTGTTGCTTTCGCGAGCCCGAATCACCAACAAGCCGAGCTTGAACATCAAGCCGATCGGGTTTCGCACCAGATTCGCCAGCAAAGTCACTTCTACATCCAGCAAGTTCAAGTGCGGCTTCCATTGATCCGGGTTTATTGGAGCCAGCCGCGTCGCTACCTTCCAGGCGCACTCGCGAGCTTTGTCCATGCTGAAATTCACAATCGCGGTGTCGGCCTTGGGATCAATGCTGCCAAGCAATCGTATCCACGGAGACACCTCGTAGATCTCCGCCTGAACCTGCGCAACCAGTCCGGCCAGAATGATGTTGATCTCGTTGAAGTCGTGCGCCAGCGACGGTAGCGCGTCGCCCGGCGCGATCTCGGCAGCGGTGATGCCCAGATCAAAGTTTATGTGCGCATTCATGCCCAGCAAAAGTTGTTGAAGGATGATGGGCCTCCAGGCCTCAGCAGCCTTGAACGAAGCGAGCCAGCAGGGAGTGGGACGTTCACCTCGATGAAACTGCTCGAGCGCGGTCAGGTAACGATTCGCGAAAGTTACATCAAATCGCTCCATCCGCGGACCGTCCTCGAAGCGCCCCTGGGCGATTCCTTCTTTGACCTTTGCGGTGACTTTGCGATAGAGCGCAGCGAAGTACCCGAGGCGGCTGCGTTCGCGAATCGACCGGGCGATTATGTCATCAAGTTGTTGCAGAACCTCGTCGATTGTTGTCGCGCGCCCGATTTGGCGGGCAGTTTGTGCGCTCATTGTGTAGCTCCATCAGAGATGAAGTTTGCCGGCCGGCTCCAAGCGGCAGCTAGAATATGGCATTCCTGTCACCGCGGCAATCTCCGTTTGAGCGTCCCGATCGACCATGCAGTTAGACTTGCTTCATCAGCCTGACAACCACACAATCAGAATACGGCCGATCACTCAATGATGAGTCTTTGACGATGATCACAAGAATCCAATCCTGGCTCCCGCGGCGCGGGCATTTCGCGCTGATGATCGTGCTGTCGCTGGGATTTGCTGCGGCTCCGAAGATGCCGGTTGCTGCGGACGATGCTCCAGCGTGGCTCCGCCAGTTAGCTTCTGCCGAGCACCCGGCCCAGGATAAACGCGTCCCCGCTCTTGTTCTGTTGAGCGAGCAAACAATAAAGGTTGACGACGACGGAAAGGTCACGACGGTCGAACGCGGAGCCGTGCGCATATTATCGAGAGTGGGCTGCGAAAAGGCCGTCGCGCAAGTCAGCTACGTAACTGACACCGGTAAGGTGCGGGACCTGCGTGCGTGGATGATCCGACCCGGAGGAACGGTCAAGAGGTACGGCAAGGATGAGATAGTCGATCTTGCAGCCGCTCCGAACGACGTGTTCAACGACGTTCGGATAAAGGTAATCGGCGCTCGCGACGACGCCGAACCGGGTTCGGTATTCGGCTACGAATGGACAACGGAAGACCGCTCGATCTTCACACAACTGGACTGGGAGTTTCAGGACCGGCTTCCGGTCGTGGCTTCGAGATTTGCGATCGGCCTGCCTTTCGGTTGGCGCGCGGAAGCCGTGATGTTCAATCGCGAGAAGGTCGAACCGGTGGTCAACGGTTCGACTTACACCTGGGAGCTGCACGACCTGCCCTTTATCGAAGAAGAGCCGGCGAGTCCTCCGGTAACCGCGCTGGCAGCTCGGCTCGCGGTCAGCTACTTTCCTCCTGCTAACAAGAAAATCGGCGCCGGCGTATTCAACAACTGGGCCGATGTTTCGCGATGGCTGACCGGGTTGAGCGAGGGACAGTCGGCGCTCGACGGCGCGGTCGCGGGAAAAACCAGACAGTTGACGGCAAACGCCAAGACAGAACTCGAGCGCATCCGTGCGATCGGCAGTTATGTGCAAACGGTGAACTACGTTTCGATTCAGACTGGAATCGGGCGCGGCGGCGGATACCGGCCACATCCCGCAACTGAAGTGTTCGCAAAATCGTACGGCGACTGCAAAGACAAAGCCAACCTGATGCGAGCGATGCTCAAAGCTGCAGGTATTGAATCTTACCTGGTTTCAATCTACTCAGGTGATCCATTCTATGTCCGCCAGGAATGGCCGTCACCACAACAGTTCAATCATTGCATCATTGCAGTAAAGATCGGTGAAACGACCAATGCAGCCACCATAGTAAAGCATCCGTCGTTGGGCCGCTTGCTGGTTTTTGATCCCACAGATGACAGCACACCAGTCGGAGATCTTCCCGATCACGAGCAGGGCAGCCTTGCGTTGATTGTTGCCGGCGGTGAAGGCTCACTGCTCAAAATGCCGGAGACGCCGCCTGAAGCGAATCGGATTGATCGCTATGTGGACGCGGTATTGTCTGCGGACGGCTCAATCATCGTAAGAGTTCGCGAGCGATCTTTTGGGCAGGCGGCTGTAACCTGCCGGAGGGAGTTTCGCGGGCTCTCTCGAACCGACTACGCAAATGGAATCGAGGGTTGGATTACGCGGGGTGCCGCCGGAGCGACGGTTTCGAAGGTCGAGCCGCTGGACAACAACGCTGAAGGGTCGTTTTCGCTTGATGTGGAATTCGCCGCACCTCGCTATGGTCAAGTGATGCAGGACCGGTTGCTGGTGTTCAAACCCGCTATGGTCTCGCGGCGTGAATCATTGTTCCTGGCTGAGCTCGCGCGCCGGTACCCGGTGGTGCTTTCCTCCCGCGCCGACACCGAGACGGTAGAGGTAAAGCTGCCAAAGGGCTTCAAGGTCGACGAATTGCCGGATGCCGCGAAGTTCGATACTCCTTTTGGAACTTACTCCACATCTTACTCGGTCAAGGATAATAAATTGAGTTTTACGCGGGCATTGGTTGTTCGAGGTGTGACGGTTCCAGTGCGCGACTACGACAAGGTTCGCGGGTTTTTTGCATCGATTCGGGCATCGGAACAGGCTCTCGTCGCGCTGGCCAGAAGGTGATCGGCTAACGAATTTAGGTTGGCATCCTGGCGGCCATTTGGTAAGAAGATACCCGAGTGACATCGGCTAAACCTCACCGAGCCGAGATTTGCGCTCCATAAACCGATGCTGATAGTATTACGCGCGTTGAAGGTGAAACGCCGTGAATGACGCCGAACGCACCGTTAAGCTCGATCTGCGCGAGATTTCGCCTCCGACTTCAAAACGTCCCGTACTCGTGGTCCTTCAGGGGCAATCGATCGGTCTGACAACTCAGTTGGAAAAGGAACAATTTGTCATCGGCCGAGGATCGGCCGCCGACCTCGTCCTCAGAGATGACATTGCATCTCGCGCTCATGCCGAGATCATGCGTCTGGACGTGGAAAACGATTGCTCCGAGTACTACCTCACCGATCTTGAATCAACTAATGGCACGTTTTTGAACGGGGCCAAAGTAACATCTCAACAGCTTCTTCAGGACGGCGACAAGATCAAGGTCGGGAATCACATGATGAAGTTTGCGATGCTCGATGAGTTCGAAGCAGAGTTTCAGGAACGGCTTCATCAAATGACACAGCGCGACGAGTTGACCGGGTTGCGGTCGCGTCGCAGCTTGTTTGCGGATCTCGACCGGGAGATTGCTCGAAATGCATCGGGTCGAACAATCGCGGTGATAATGATGGACCTTGACTTCTTCAAGAAAGTGAACGACGGGCGCGGCCATCTTATCGGCAGTCATACGATTCGCGATGTCGGCCACATCATTCGCGACGTGATTGGAAGCGCCGATTTCGCGGCGCGATACGGCGGCGAAGAGTTTCTCGCCTACTTTGCAGGGCCCAGGGAACTGGGTTACGAGATCGCAGAGAAGATCAGAACGACCGTTGAAGCTCACCCGTTTCAAGCCTCAACCATTAACTCCAGTCAGACGATGTTCATCACTATCAGCATGGGCGTTGCTTCGTATCCGGAGGACGGCCGAACGGCTTTGGAGGTTGTCCAGAAAGCCGATCAAGCGCTGTTCCGCGCAAAACTCAGCGGAAGAAACCAGACCTGCGTATATGATTCCTCAATCGACAAACCCGATTCCTTCCGTCCACTCGACGTGTCGGCAATTATGTACGGCCCCGCGGATGCGCAGTAGTGGGATCCAGCTATAGCGCTGATGCGCCGAGCAAAGCGCTTCGAAGCTCGCCTTCCTGTTCGGTGTTAACAAGCGCAACCACCACATCGCCATCATTCAGCTCAGTATCACCGCGCGGGACGACAGTGGACTTCCCGCGAAGTATCGCTATCAGGTTGCTTTCATGCGGGAGATTGATTTCCCTAACGGTGCGGTGTATCGCCGGGGAAGTCGCGTCAAGCGGATACTCGAGAATCTGGAATGCGCCGGACTGAAGACTGAGCAGAGTTTTGATTCGGACTGTTGGCAGCTCACGCTCGATGACTTGCTGGATGATCGCAGTGGAACTAACGGTGGAGTCGATGCCGAGTCGAGCCATCACCGCTTCGTTTTTTGGGTTTGAAGCGCGCGCGATGGTCTTGGGTACGCCGAACACTTTCTTAGCCACCTGGCACGCGATCAAGTTGTCCTGATCGCTTCCTGTGGCAGCTACAAACACGCGCGCGCGGCCAGCGCCGGCCTTGTCAAGCACGTCGTGTGTCGA
>Ga0134123_10003326_pt1 | contig 10460 bp, 11 predicted proteins | sample KB303_FD_96460 | JGI IMG/M metagenome (GOLD analysis project Ga0134123, IMG submission 96460) | Terrestrial soil microbial communities without Nitrogen fertilizer from Kellogg Biological Station, Michigan, USA - KB3-0-3 | ecosystem: Environmental > Terrestrial > Soil > Unclassified ...
ATACCGTGCTGGTGCCGAATCCCTCGTACCCGATCCATATCTACGGCGCGATCATCGCCGGCGCCGACATCCGCTCGGTGCGCATGACCGCCGGCGTCGACTTCTTCGCCGAGCTGGAGCGCGCGATCCGCGAGCTGACGCCGAAGCCGAAGATGCTGGTGATCGGTTTTCCCTCGAACCCGACGGCGCAGTGCGTCGACCTCTCGTTCTTCGAGAGAGTGATCGCCATCGCGAAGGAACACGACATTCTTGTCGTGCACGACCTCGCCTACGCCGACATCGTGTTCGACGACTACCGCGCGCCGTCGATCATGCAGGTGCCGGGCGCGCGCGACGTGGCGGTCGAGTTCTTCACCATGTCGAAGAGCTACAACATGGCCGGCTGGCGCATCGGCTTCATGGTCGGTAACAAGGACCTGGTGCACGCGCTCGGCCGGATCAAGAGCTACCACGACTACGGCAGCTTCACGCCGATCCAGGTCGCCTCGATCGTCGCCCTCGAAGGGCCGCAGGAATGCGTCGAGCAGGTGCGCAAGACCTACCAGAAGCGCCGCGACGTGATGGTGAAGGGCCTGCACGAGATCGGCTGGATGGTCGAAGTGCCGAAGGCCTCGATGTACATCTGGGCGAAGATCCCCGACCTCTACGCGAAGGAAGGCTCGATCGCCTTCGCCAAGCGGCTGATCGAGCACGCGAAGATCGCGGTCGCCCCGGGCGTCGGCTTCGGCGACTACGGCGACGACCACGTGCGCATCGCGCTGATCGAGAACGAGCATCGCCTGCGCCAGGCCGTGCGCGGCATCAAGGACATGTTCAGAAAGGACGGCTTGCTCCGAGGGGCAGCTTGAAGCCGATCCGCGTAGGGCTGCTGGGGATCGGCACGGTCGGCGGCGGCACCTGGGACGTCCTCAACCGCAACGCCGACGAGATCCGCCGCCGCGCCGGCCGCGCGATCGAGATCACGCAGGTCGCCGACAAGGCCACGGAGGTCGCGCGCAAGAAGGTCGGCAAGAAGGCGCGCATCCTGAGCGACGCCTTCGAGGTCGTGCAGGCGAAGGACGTCGACATCGTCGTCGAGCTGATCGGCGGCTACACCGTCGCCAAGAGCCTGGTGCTCGAGGCGATCAAGCGCGGCAAGCATGTCGTCACCGCCAACAAGGCGCTGCTCGCGACGCACGGCAACGAGATCTTCAAGGCAGCGCAGAAGAAGGGCGTGATGGTCGCCTTCGAAGCCTCGGTCGGCGGCGGCATCCCGATCATCAAGGCGCTGCGCGAGGGCCTGGCGGCGAACCGCATCGACTGGATCGCCGGCATCATCAACGGCACCTCGAACTTCATCCTCTCCGAGATGCGCGACAAGGGAATCTCCTTCGACACCGCGCTCAAGGACGCGCAGAAGCGCGGCTACGCCGAGACCGATCCGACCTTCGACATCGAGGGGATCGACGCGGCGCACAAGCTCACCATCCTCTCGGCGCTCGCTTTCGGCATCCCGATGCAGTTCAAGAAGGCCTACACCGAGGGAATCTCGAAGCTCACCGCGGACGACATCCGCTACGCCGAGGAGCTCGGCTATCGCATCAAGCTGCTGGGCATCACCAAGCGGACGGAGAAGGGCATCGAGCTGCGCGTCCATCCGACTCTCGTGCCCACCCGCCGGCTGATCGCCAACGTCGAAGGCGTGATGAACGGCATCCTGGTCAAGGGCGACGCGGTGGGGCCCACGCTCTACTACGGCGCCGGCGCCGGCGCGCAGCCGACGGCGAGCGCGGTGGTCGCCGACCTCATCGACGTGACGCGCCTCATCACCGCCGACCCCGAGCACCGCGTGCCGCACCTCGCGTTCCAGCCCGACCAGCTGTCGTCGGTTCCCATCCTGGGAATGAACGACGTCGAGACGTCGTATTACCTGCGCCTGCACGTCCAGGACAAGCCGGGCGTGCTCGCCGACGTGACGCGCATCCTCGCCGACTCGAAGATCTCGATCGAGGCGATGGTGCAGAAGGAGCCGCGCAAGGGCGAGAAACGCGTCGACATCGTCATGCTCACGCACCTCGCGCTGGAGAAGAACGTCAACCAGGCGATCGCGCGCGTCGAGAAGCTTTCGACCGTGGTCGGCGCCGTGACCCGCATCCGGCTGGAAGAGCTGCTGTGAGACTGGGAATGCTGATCCTGGGGTTGATGGTCTTCGGCCACCCGGGGGCGCAGGAAGCGAAAAAGAAGGCGCCGGTGAAAAAGCAGGCTGCTCACGGCAAGGCGACGCCGGAACAGATCCGAAAATTCAACCAGCTGGAAAAGCAGCAGAAAAAGTAGCGTGCAATACGTCTCCACGCGTGGCCGCGCGACGGCGCGCCGCTTCACCGAGATCCTGCTGGAGGGGCTCGCGGCCGACGGCGGCCTGTATGTGCCCGCCGAAATTCCTCAAGTAAAGATAGGCGACCTAAGAAAGCTTTCCTATCCGGAGCTCGCGTTCGAGATCCTGTCGCGCTTCATGGACGACGTGCCCGACCTGCGACGCATCGTCTTCGACACCTACACCGCGGATGTCTTCGGCAGCGCCGACGTGACGCCGCTGCGCACGCTCGAGCCGGGCCTTCATCTGCTCGGCCTGTCGAACGGGCCGACGCTCGCCTTCAAGGACGTGGCCCTGCAGCTTCTGGGGCGTCTTTTTGAATTTGTGTTACAAAAAAATCAACAACGTCTGAATATTCTCGGCGCGACCTCGGGCGACACCGGCTCGGCGGCGGAATACGCGCTGCGCGGCCGCGCCGGGATCCGCGTCTTCATGCTCTCGCCGCACGAGCGCATGAGCCCGTTCCAGCGCGCGCAGATGTACTCGCTGCAGGACGCGAATATCCATAACCTCGCGGTGCGCGGCGTGTTCGACGACTGCCAGGACCTGGTGAAGCAGGTGAATGCCGACCGCGAGTTCAAGACGCGGCACGTGATCGGCGCGGTGAACTCGATCAACTGGGCGCGGGTCGCGGCGCAGGTCGTCTATTACTTCCGGGGCTACTTCGCCGCCACGCGCGACGACAGCGAGCAGGTGTCGTTCGCCGTTCCGACCGGCAACTTCGGCAACATCTACGCCGGCTTCGTCGCGCGGCGCATGGGCCTGCCGGTGAAGCGCCTGGTCCTCGCGACCAACGAGAACGACGTCCTGGACGAGTACTTCAAGTCCGGCCGCTACCGCACGAAGCGCTCGGTGGTCGAGACCTCCAGCCCGTCGATGGATATTTCCAGGGCGTCGAATTTCGAGCGCTACGCGTTCGCGCTCGTCGGCGCGGCGAAGGTCGGCGAGCTCTGGCGCAAGCTGGACGAGGTCGGCGAGTTCACGCTTGCGCCGGGCGACGAGTTCGCCTCCGGCCGCAGCACGCACGCCGACCGCATCGCCACCATTCGCTGGATTTTTTCCCAGTACGGGGTGGTGATCGACCCGCACACCGCCGACGGGGTGAAAGTCGGCCTCGAGCATGCCCGTCCGGGCGAGACGCTGATCTGCCTCGAGACCGCGGCGCCGGCGAAGTTCGGCGCCACCATTCGCGAGGCGCTCGGCCGCGAGCCCGACCGGCCGCGCGGCTTCCAGAACCTCGAAAGCCTGCCGCAGCGCTTCACCGTCATCGACAGGGACGTGGCGGCACTGAAGCAGTTCATCGGTAAACATGGCTGAGCCGGAAAAGAACGTCCTCGGCGGCGAGCTGCGCGCCTGCAGCTATGCGCCGCTCACCGGCTACTTCCGCGACGGCTGCTGCGCCACGCACGACCAGGACGGCGTCGCTCACCTGGTCTGCGTGCAGGTAACCGATCTCTTCCTGGAATTCAGCGTCGCCAAGGGCAACGACCTCGTCACGCCGCGGCCCGAGATGCGCTTCCGCGGCCTCAAGCACGGCGACCGGTGGTGCCTGCACGTGCTGCGCTGGGTCGAGGCCTGGGAGGCGGGCAAGGCGCCGCTCGTCGTCCTCGAGGCGACGCACGAGAACGTGCTGCAGTTCGCGCCGCTTTCGGCGCTGAAGCGCTACGCCCTCGATCTCAACTAGATGTTCAAGAGAATCGACCACATCGAATTGCTGACGGCGGCCCCGGCGCGTGCCGTCGAGTTCTATTCGGGCGTGCTCGGCTTCCGCGAACGCGAGCGCACACGCGTTAAAACCCCTGCCGGTCCGCTCGATCTCGTCTACCTCGAGCTCGGCGGGACGACGATCGAAGTCATGTGCTATCCCGAAGCCAGGTCGATCCCGGCGCGCTCCGCAGAGCAGCGCCTGGGCTGGCAATGCCTCGCGCTCGAGGTCGAGGACATGGACGCCGCGCTGGCGGCGCTGGGTGCCAAGGGCGTGGCGACGGCATGGGGGCCGGTCAAGCGCCCCGACTACGCGCGCGCCGAGATCCGCGACCCGGATGGCAATCCGATCGAGCTCAGGCAGTGGTACCGGCGCTGAGCAGGATGGCGAAGACGAGACCCAGCTTGGCGGTCGACGCCAGCGCGCCGTTCAACCAGGCGCCGGACGGCGCCCGCCGTACGCGAAGATAAAGTCGCACGGCCCAAGGCAGGAGCAGCAGGGGTGCGAGAAGTCCGATCCGCCCCTCGTGCTGGGCGAGGGCCAGGATCAGCGCGAAGGGCGCCAGCAGAAGAAACGCGTATTCGATCAACGTGAACCGCACCCCGCAGCGCACGGCGAGCGTGTTCTTGCCGATGCGGCGGTCGGAATCGATGTCGCGCAGGTTGTTGACCACTAGCACCGCCGCCGCGAGCAGACCGATCGCAGCCCCGGCAAGAACTGCGGTGATGCCGATCGTTCCGGCATGCAGGTAATACATCCCCCCCACCGCGACCAGGCCGAAGAACAGGATGACGAACGCTTCACCCCAGCCGGAATAGGCGACCGGACGCGGGCCTGCGGTATAGACCGCGCCGGCGGCGACCGAGGCGATGCCGACCGCGACGATCGGCCAACCACCCTGCGCCACCAGGTACGCGCCGGGGAGGAAGGCGAAGGCGAAGCACAGGATGACCGCGAGCTGCACATGGCTCGCCGGCAGCCAACCCTCGGTCGTTGCCCGGGGCGGGCCGATCCGTCCGGCGCCGTCCGCGCCGCGACGGAAATCTCCGACGTCGTTCTGCAGGTTGGTGCCGGCGTGGATCAGGATCGACGCCGCCAGCGCGGCCACCGCGACTCCCACCTGTGCACCGTGGCCATCGAGGACCGCCAGGCTGGTGCCGGCGAGGATGGGTGCGAGGGAAATGGTGAAAGACCAGGGACGCAGGGCGAGGCACCATGCGAGAGCCCTCCCGGGAGCGCGGGATTCCGCGAGCGCGGTCATGGCTGCATTGTTCCACGTCGCGCGGACCGACCTTCTATGGGACCTTGGTCCAATACCAACCCGGGAATGCTTGGTGTGTAGTACTGTAGTGCATAAGGGAATTCAAGAAAGGGACGGATCATGAAGCAAATCACGGTACTACTGGCTGCCGTCGCCTTGGCAATTCCGATGGGCGCGCAAGCCCAGGATGCCAAGGCCGGCGAAGGCGTGATCAAGGGCAGCGGCTGCCTGAAGTGCCACTCCGTTTCGGCGGACAAGGACGGCCCTTCCTACAAGAGCGTCGCGGCGAAGTACAAGGGCCAGGGCGACGCGCAGGCGAAGCTGGAGAAGTTCGTCGCCGGGCACCATGGCGGACCGAAGCCGAAGGACAAGGCCAAGGACGCCGTCGCGTACATCCTCTCGCGCTGAGCCGACGTCATGCGCTGGTGGGCTAGCCTTCGCCAGGCCTACCCGAACCGCTCGGCGCTGACGCTCGCCATCGCGGTGCTGGTGGTTTGCGGCATCGTCGGCGGCGGCATGACCGTCGCTGCGGCGGTGACGGTGCACATGACCAGCACCGAGGAGTTCTGCTCCAGCTGCCATACCAACGACGCGGCGGCCGAGTTCAAGGACACCATCCATGACAAGAACCGCACCGGCGTGCGCGCCACCTGCGCCGATTGCCACTTGCCGAAGGAGCTCGTGCCGATGATGGTGCGCAAGGTCAAGGCCGCCAAGGAGGTATGGGGCCACTTCACCGGCGTGATCAACACCAAGGAGAAGTACGACAAGCACCGCTATGCGATGGCGGTGAACGAATGGACGCGGATGAAGGGCAACAACTCGCAGGAATGCCGCAACTGCCACGAGTTTGCCAAGATGGACGCCGAGAAGCAGAGCGAGACGGCGCGCGATCGCCACAGCAAGGCCGCCGCCGCGAAGACCGACTGCATCGACTGCCACTTCGGTATCGCGCATACCGAACCCGATGGGCCGGGGCCGAAGGAACTGAAAATCGCCCGATGAGGAGCCTTGTCGCCGCGCTCCTTGCCGCCTTTCTCGCGAGCGGCGCAATCGCGCAGGAGAAGGCCAAGCCGGAGGCGCCGAAGGATCTCGTCCTCGCCGGCGACGCGAAGTGCACGCGCTGCCACGACGAGAACGACAGCTTCCCGGTGCTCGCCATCGGCAAGAGCAAGCACGGCACGCGCGCCGACAACCGCACGCCTACCTGCACCAGCTGCCACGGCGAGAGCGAAGCCCACATCAACAAGCCGGCGCAGGGCGGGCGGCCGAAGCCGGACGTCATGTTCTCGAAGACCGCGGCGACGCCGCCCGAGGCGCGCAGCCAGGCCTGCCTCTCCTGCCACCAGGGCGGCAAGCGCATCCACTGGACGGGCAGCATGCATGCCACGCGCGACGTCGCCTGCACCAGCTGCCACGAGATCCACACCGGCCACGACCGCTCGCGCGACAAGCGCGACCAGGCCGAAGTGTGCTTCGCCTGCCACAAGCAGCAGCGCGCCGAGATCCGCCGCCAGTCGCGTCACCCGACGCTCGAGGGCAAGGTCACCTGCTCCGACTGCCACAACCCCCACGGCAGCGCCGGCGAGAAGCAGCTGGTCCGCGACAGCGTCAACGAGACCTGCTACTCCTGCCACATGGAGAAGCGCGGGCCGTTCGTGCGCACCCATCAGCCGGTCCAGGAAAACTGCGTGATCTGCCATAACCCGCACGGCTCGGTGCACGACAGCCTGCTCAAGGCCCGCGCGCCGTTCCTCTGCCAAAGCTGCCACGAGCCAACCAGTCACCGCGGCGGCTTCGCCAGCATCACCGGCGGCTCGAACAGCTCGACCTCGGCCGGCATCGGCATCACGCTCGCCCGCGCGTGCATGAACTGCCACACCAATATCCACGGCACCAACAATCCGCGCGACACGACCAATGAGCGCACCTTCCGGCGCTAGGCTCGATCTGCGCCTGACCGCGTTCGCGGCGGCTGTGCTCGCCGCGACGGGAGCGTGGGCGGACGAGCGGGACGACGAGATCAAGAAGCAGACGCGCCCGGACAGCAATATCGAGGTCGGCGTCGGCTTCGTCGACGACGCGAATACGCGCTTCGGCCAGTACAACGGCATGGTCAAGGACCGCCTCTACCTGCTGCTCGACGGCGACTACGTGCGGCGCGACGACGCAACGGGCACCTGGATCGGCATCAGGGGCCGCAACCTCGGCCAGGAGAACCGCGAGCTCAGGTTCGAGCAGAGCCGGCAGGGGGACTGGGGCTATTTCGTCGACTTCAGCCAGACGCCGCGCTACAGCCCGTACACGCCGATCACCGGTCTCACCGGCTACGACAGCACCTCGCAGACGGTGAACGGCCAGGCGCCGAACCCGCTCGAGCTGAAGACCGAACGCAGGGCGCTAGCCGCCGGCGTCGAGAAGTGGGTCGCGCAGCGCTGGGATGTGCGCTTCACCGCGAGGCAGGAGCAAAAGGATGGCCGCCGCCTGTTCGGCAGCGGCGGCGGCACGGCCTTCCTCGTCGACCCGATCGACTACCGCACGTCGCTCTATGAGGCAACGGTCGGCTACACCGGCGACAAGGCGCAGTTCACCTTCGGCTATTACGGTACGAACTTCGTCAACTACAAGACGCGGCTCGATGTCGCCGGCAGCCCCAGCGGAGTTACGCCGATCGGCCTGCCGCCCGGAAATCAGTCGCACCAGATCAACTTCGCCGGCGGCTACAGCTTTACCCCGACCACGCGGGCGACCTACAAGCTCGCCTACACCCACCAGACACAGGACGATTCGTTCATCGATCTCAGCACCACCGGCCGCACCAACCTCGGCGGCGTGGTCGACACCAAGTTCGGCCAGGTCGGCCTGACCGCGCGGCCCATGCCGAAGCTCGCGCTCGTCGCCGACCTGCGGAAGGAGAACCGCGACGACAAGACGCCGATCGTCGACTACTTCAACGTCGCGACCACGAATACGGCGACCGGCGAGAACGAGCCGCGCTCGATCCATGCGCTGGTCGGCAAGCTGGAGGGTACCTATCAGCTGCCCGCCCGGTTCCGGGTCACCGGCGGCTTCGACTACGACGAGCGCAAGCGCAACACTTCCCCGGTCCGGGTCGTGAGCTTCCGCGAAAAGACCGAGGAGCGCACGCTGCGGCTCGACCTGCGCCGCGACATGTCCGAGACGCTCAACGGCTCGATCGGCTATGCGCACAGCAAGCGCGACGGCTCCGAGTGGCAGACCACCGTCACCACGACTCCGGGCCAGCTCGGCAGCAACCTGGTGCACCCGCTGCACCTCGCCGACCGCGAGCGCGACAAGCTGCGCGCCACGCTCGGCTGGACGCCGCTCGACAAGCTCGACCTGCAGGCGAGGGCGGAGAGCTCCAAGGACGAATACGGCGGCCGCACGCTCGGCCTGCAGGACGGCAGCGCGCGCTTCTTCAGCCTCGACGGCGCCTATCGCTTCGGCGAGAGCTGGAATCTCACGGCCTGGGTCTCGCGCGACGACACCAAGGCGAATCTCCTCTCGTGCATGAGCGCCGCGAGCAACAACAACGGCGACATCAGCGCCTGCCCGAACAGCGCGGCCAGCCCGATCTGGAGCGCGAACATGCGCAACGTCGGCAACGCTTTCGGCCTCGGCGTAAAGGGCAAGGCGACCGCGCAGCTCGAGGTCGGCGCCGAGCTGCAGATCCACAACGATCGCGCCGAGTTCCGCAACGGTCCGACGCCGACGGCAACGCCGGCGCTCACGCCGCCGCCCGACGTCAGCTACAACCGCCAGATCCTGCGGATGACGGCAAAGTACGCCATGCAGAAGAACGCGGGAGTGCGCGTGCAGTACGTACGCGACCGGTTCAGCACCAACGACTGGACCTGGGAGAACTGGACGTACTCCGACGGGACGCAGGTGCTCGCCAATCCGCAGCAGACGGTCAACTTCCTCAGCGCCACCTACTACGTCAATTTCTAGCCGCCGGGCGCGGCAGTACCTTTCTGCAACAATGCGCCATGCTCGAAGCCGCCGGCCTGGAATGCGTGCGCCAGAAGCGCACGCTCTTTCGCTCCCTTAGCTTTTCCCTGACGCGCGGCGAGCGTCTGCGCATCGCCGGCGCGAACGGCAGCGGCAAGACCAGCCTGCTGCGCATCCTCTGCGGGCTGCTGACGCCGGATGCAGGTGAGGTGCGCTGGAAGAGCGAGCCGATCGGCGCGCTGCGGGAGGAATATTCGCGACAGATCGTCTACCTGGGCCACGCACCGGCGGTGAAGGACGACCTGACCGCGGCGGAGAACCTCGAGATCGCCTGCCGGCTGGCGGGATTCCCGGCGAAGGCCGGCGCAGCCCTGGAGCGCCTCGGTATTGCGGCAGACGTTCCGGTGCGGAAGCTCTCGCAAGGCCAGCGGCGCCGGGCGGCGCTCGCGCGCCTCGTCGTGAGCGAGCAGGTGCCGCTCTGGCTGCTCGACGAGCCCTACGCCGCGCTCGATCCGCAGGCGACCGCGATCGTCGATGCGCTGCTCGCGGCGCATGCCGCGCGCGGCGGCGCGGTGATCTTCACCACGCACCAGGAGACCGGCGCCGCGGCGGCGCGGGTGATCGAGCTGCATGCTTGACGCCGCGCTTTGCGTCGTGCGCCGCGACCTGCTGCTCGCCTGGCGGCGGCGGGGCGACGTCGCGACCGCGCTGCTCTTCTTCCTCATCGTCGCCAGCCTGTTTCCGCTCGGCATCGGCTTCGAGCCGAACCTGCTGCGCGCCATCGCCCCGGGCGTGATCTGGGTGGCGGCGCTGCTCTCCTCGATGCTGTCGCTCTCGCGCCTGTTCGCCGCCGACCACGCCGACGGCACGCTCGAGCAGCTCCTGCTCGGGGCGTCGCCGCTCGGCGTCATCGCCGCCGCCAAGGCTGCCGCGCACTGGATCGTCTCGGGGTTGCCGCTGGCGCTGATCGCGCCGTTCATCGCCCTGCAATACGACATGCCGGGCGAGCTTACCCCGGTGCTTGCACTATCATTGCTGCTCGGCACGCCGGTGCTCAGCTTGATCGGCGCGATCGGCGCGGCGCTGACGCTCGGCGTGCGCGGCGGGGGAATCCTGCTCTCGCTGCTCGTCCTGCCGCTTTACGTGCCGGTGCTGATCCTCGGCGCGGG
>Ga0134123_10003327_pt1 | contig 10459 bp, 6 predicted proteins | sample KB303_FD_96460 | JGI IMG/M metagenome (GOLD analysis project Ga0134123, IMG submission 96460) | Terrestrial soil microbial communities without Nitrogen fertilizer from Kellogg Biological Station, Michigan, USA - KB3-0-3 | ecosystem: Environmental > Terrestrial > Soil > Unclassified ...
GGCCAAGCAGGCCCAATCCCTCTACGACGTTCTGCGGAAATACGGCTACTCCACGCAGGAAGGCACGCTCCTCGCCCCGATCGGGTGGGACTGGCGGAAGGCCGCCGATCACGAGACGGTCCAGGCCGACCTGGCGGGGAGCATCGAGCGGCTCGCCGCGGCGCATGGCCGCAAGGTGGTGGTGATCATCCACTCCACCGGCGGCCTCGTGCTGCGCGCCCTCCTCGAAGCGAAGCCGCAGCTGGCCACGAAAATCGAGCAGGTCCTCGCCTTCGGCATCCCCTGGGCCGGCACCCTCAAGGCGGTCCGCTTCCTGGGCAAGGGAGAAGCCTTCGGCCTGACCTTCCTCGGCAAGAAGCTGATCGGTCTCAGCGCCGCGGAGGTCAAGGAGGTCATGATTCATTGCCAGGCCGCCTACGACCTGTTCCCTCCCGATCCCAAGAAGACCGATCTCCGGGGTCCCGACGGCAAGAAGGTCGATCTCTTCGTCGACGCCAGCGGCCAGCAGATCGGACCTCTCGTGGCGACCTCCTGGATCCCCTCGGGCGCGTCCAAGAACTTCATGCGCGAGATGGCCGCCAGAGCCGATCAACACTTCGGCCGGCGGACGAGCACGATCCAGCTTCCCGGTGGTGTGCCGGTGCCGCCCATCACGAACGTCGTGGGTTGGGGAGCCGCGACCGACACCCGCTGCGTTTTGACCGCCGGGGGTACCCTCGAATTCCAACCCGAAACGAAGGAGGGGGACGGCACCGTAGCCATGGCCTCCGCCGGCTGGCTGCGCGGCCCCGGTGTGCGCACCTTCTTCCTCCCCATCGGCTTCTTCGCCGACTCGATGATTCCCGAGCGGCATCCCCGGATCTGGGACGCGCCGGTCGCCGTCGAGATCTTCAATCAGGTTTTGAAAGACACGGAGCCGATGCCGTTCGTCTGCGGAGCCATCGATGGCGACGAAGCGATCGACCGCACCGTCCCGTTCACCGTCCGGTTGGTGGCCAGCGGCACCGACGGCCAGCCGCTGCCCAACGTAAAGGTCACCTTCACCACGTTCCCTGGCAAACCCACCGCCTCCTTCGGGAAGGACACGGTCCGCAAGGAGGTCGTGCTGAAGCGGGACGGCCTCAAATCGAACGTCGGCTCCAACCTCTTCCGCTTCCGGGCTGACGTCTCGTGGGGCGCCGGTGGATCGGGTGAGCGCCGGGAGGTGCCGCTGCTGGTGCAGGTGTGACTCCTGAGCGCGGGCCTGGCGTGATCTACCGCGCGAGCCGGCGGATGTAAAAACCCTCCTGGCTGACGTCGTCGCTGAGCCAGTGCCAGAACACGCGCCAGTCTCCGGGGCCCATGGCCACCACGGTCGAGTCCAGCTGAATGCGTCCGGGCGTCGACTCGATCGTGAATTCGCTCCCTTCCCGGCGCCCCGGACCGGCGAAGAGCTGGCCTCGCAGCTCGTTCTTGCTCCGCCAGACGACCAGGAGTTGACCGTCCGGATCGAAGGCCGCGGATGGACGCGTCTGGCTCCCGGCGGTCGAGCTGTTGACCGTCATCTCTCCGCTGATGAATCTGCCCGAGGCGTCGAGCCAGCGGGCGGAAATCCCCCAGCCGTCGCCGTCGCGGCTGCTCTCCCAGGTCACCACGAAGCCTCCGTCCGGCGCCGCGGCCACGTTCAGTCTGCGGACGACGTATGCCGCGCCGGCGACCATGATCTCGTTTCCGAGGGGGGCGCCGGAGGCCGAGACGAGGCGCGCGAAGACGCCTCCCGGCCGGCCGAGCGAGGGGATTCGCGGCCAGACCACGAGGAGGGCTCCGGAGGGGCTCGCGGCAATGTCGAGCTGGTAGTACTCCAGGAGCGTGGACGAATCGAAGAGCGGCCGCTCGTTGACCTGGACCGGCTCGCCGATCCGGCGGCAGTCCGCGCCATACCGCTCGACGAAAAGGTCCACGCGCGTGACCTCCCGTCGGTTCCCGAGCGCGAAGAACCCTCCGCCGGGCGCGGGTGCGATGAGCAGCCTCTCCATCGACCGGAAGCTCTCCAGGGGGACCTGCTGGCTCAGAGGCTCCCCTCCGGCATCGAATCTCTGCGCGAACCAGCCCAGGGCCACCGGTCCGAACTCGTAGTTGCTCCGCGAGATCAGGATGAATCCGCCGCCCGGCTGGGGCAGGAGCTGCGGGGCTCTCTGGCCGGGAGCGCCGCTCGCGTGGCCGCCTCCGGCCGGCTGGCCGGAGGCGTCGAAGACGGCAAACTCCACGTTCGGTGATTCGAACCCGAGCTGCCAGGCCGCCGCGAGCCCGCCCGTGGAGAGCCTGACGAGATCGAGGCAGCAGGAGAAGCCGAAGTTTTCGACGGGCTCGATCCCGCCGACCTGGATCGCGGGGCCGGCGCCTGCAAGGAGCGGAGACGGTGTGTCGTCGTCGCGGATCTCCACCCGGGCGGCGCGACGCCCGAGGGTGGCTCCCCCCTCGGGGTCCTGGAGCACGACCTGGAAGGACTCGTCTCCTTCGGGCCGATCGTCATCCCGCAGGGGAATGGCGATGCGCTTCGGCAGGGCGTCGCCGTCGGCGAAGGTGACCGTTCCGGAGATTTCCTCGAAGTCCTCGCCGGGCACGGCGTCCTGGCTGAGAACCGACCAGGAGGCGCGGACCTCGCCGCGGCTCCCCTCGCGGCGGACGACCTCCAACAGGGCCTGGCCCTCCGCCTCCGGGGCCACGGAACGATCGCGCCGCAGCTCGATCTGTCCGGGGGAGCCCGAGACGAAGCGCTGGCCGAGGAGGCCGTACCGGCTTTCCCAGACCGCGACGAAGCTCCCGGCCTCCAGGGCCGCCGCCGCACTCAGGTTTCCTGTTTTCTCGTCGAGGCCGTCCGGATCGAGAGGAAAGCTGGGACCGAGGCGGCCCGAGGGCTCGATGCGCCGGCCGCGCATCGCGGAGAGCGTCGCCCAGATGGCGAGGAGGCCACCGGCGGGGTCCGCCGCGACGGCCGCGTTGATGCCATCCCCCTGGTCGACCTCCAGGGAGGAGCCGATCCAGCCTCTCTTCAGGTCATAACGCTCGGCAAAGATGGCGAGCCTGTTGCCATCCGGATCGTACGCCCCCCAGACGACGCTGAGCTCGTCGTCGGCAACGAATGCAACCCTGAGCTCTCCCGCGGGCGTCCAGGGCGCCGGCATGGGGACCGGCACGGCGCGCCCCCGGGGCTTCAAGCTCGGATCGAGGAGCTGCAGAACCGTCGTCCGGGCAGGGCACAGCAGGGCCACGTCGCCCCGGCGGCCGACGGCCAGGTCGAAGCCCTGGAAGGCGCAATCCCGCCCGGCGAGAGGCAGGAGGATCTTGGGTCCCAGGAAGCCGTTTGCAAAGACCCGACGTACCACGACGTCCGGGCCTCTCTGCCAGGCCATCAGGAATCCGCCCTCGGGGTGAGCGACGACCTGGGGTGAGCTGAGCTGGAGATCCGCATCCAGCAACCAGGGCTTTCCCAGCGGCCGGCCCGCGGAGTCGAGCCGCCGGCCATGGAGCCCGCCGTCGATCCAGGCGACCAGGGCCTCGCCGCTCCGGCCGACCGCGACGTCCACCTCCATGCCAAAGTCCTGGCTCTTCGCCAGAGAGACGGGAGGCCCCAGCCGGCCCCCGGCCGCGTCGAAGCGCCGGGCCCGCACGGTCAAGGAGCCGTTGCCTTCCGCGTCCGGCGAGTCCTCCACCCAGGCGACCGCGAACCCGCCGGGGCCTGCGTCGACCGCGAGGTCCAGATAATAGAGCGGCGCGTCCGGATCGATCCGGAACAGCGGCCCGCTCGGCGCGGGCTGGGCGATGGCGGCCGTGGACAGGCCGGAGAGGGCGCAGGCCGCGAGACCGGCGAGGAAGGCCAGGGGATGCAGGTGAGCTCTCATGAGTCATCCTTCCTTGTTACGAAGACAGCCGGATCTCCAGCAGCCCGCCTCCCCAGGTGCAGGCGAGGAGGTGGCGGGGGCTCCGCGGGTCGACGTCGAGACAACTGATCCAGGGCGCGGTGATCCCGGTGTTGAGAGGCTCCCAGGTGACGCCTCCGTCCGGGCTGCGCCAGACCCCCTTGCCAAAGGTCCCCAGATACAGGGTGGAGGGCTCGAGGAGATCGATTCGCAGCACGGTGGGCGGGGCGCCGCCGCCGGCTCCCCTGGCGATCCTTTTCCAGGAGACGCCGTCGTCGAGGCTCCGCCAGATCTCTCCCCCCTCTTCGGTCACGAGGTAGTGGAGCCCCGCGGTCCTGGGATCGGAAACCAGAGCGGTCGCCTCCGGGGCGCGGACGTATTTCCAGCGCTTCCCCTGGTTCGAGCTGCGGATCAGGCGTCCGTAGACCGTGAGGGCAAGGACCGTGTCAGGGCGCAGAGGCGAGACGAGCACCTGGCGGATCTCGTCGGGCGGGTAAGGATACTCTCTGGGAAGGGAGTCGACCTCGTCCCAGGTCCGGCCGCCGTCGCCGCTGCGATCGAGCCCATAGTATCCACTGGCGAAGAGGATTCCCGGCCGCCGGGGATGGAAGGCGAAGGACCCGAATGTTTCCGGCTCGACCCTTTCCCAGCGGGTACCCCGGTTCGTGCTCCGGAAGGTGCCGTCGAAGCCGCTGGCGAAGAGGACTCCCTCGCGCAGGGGATGCGGCACCAGGACGTCGATACCATACGGCGCTTGCGGAGTGATCCGGTTCCAGGTGACGCCGTGGTCGGTGCTGCGGAGGGCGTTGCCGGCATGGCGGCTGTCCTCCACCATGTACAGGATGTCCGGGCGGAAGGGATCGAACGCCGCGGTCTCGAGGGAGGCGGCGTTCAGACCTCGCCGGCTGGCGAGCCAGGTGCGGCCGGAGTCCAGACTGCGGAAGACTCCCTGTCCGTCGCTGCCGAGCCATACCCTGCCGGAGCGGGCCGGATCGGGCGCCAGGGAGAGCACGGGTGGAGTGCCCGGCACCTCCTCCCAGGTCTCCCCGCCATCCTCGCTCCGCCACAATCCGCCGGGGGTCCCGGCGAAGAGGATCGACGGATCGGCAGGGTCGATAGCCAGGGCCTCGACGAGGACATCCGAGAGACCGAACAACTGGTTCCAGGTCGCTCCGGCGTCGGTGCTCTTGAAGAGAGTGCCTCCCCCGGCCCTGTACAGCGTCCGTGGATCGATGGGATCGAAGATGAGGCCCGTGCCTGCCGGCCAGGTTTCTCGGACCTTCCAGGTGAGCCCCGCGTTGGTGCTGAAGAAGATCGGGTCGAGGGCCGCATAGACGATGGATGGATCGACCGGGTCGAAGACCAGCGAGCGGGCGGTGGACGAGGATGCCGCGGCGGTCCTGGCCGGAACGAACGGCACCAGGACGAGGACCCAATGCTCGCCGCCGTCGTCCGACCGCAAGATGTGTCGATCGACAACCACCAGGACGACGTCCGGATCGACGGGGGACACGGCCAGGTCGGTAGCGCCTCCGTAGTTGGTGCTCAGGATGCCCTGCCAGGTGGCGCCACCGTCCGGCGAGCGAAAGGTGCCGTTGTCGGTGAGAGCGAAGACCCGGCCGGGGGTTCCCGGATCGACGACGATGGCGCGGACGTTGAGCAGGGAGAGGTCGAGACCCTGGCTGGTGAGGCTCCAGTGGTCGCCGCCGTCCGTGCTTTTCCAGATGCCCCCGTCGGCACCGGCGTAGAGAGTACCGGGAGAGCCCGGATCGGCGGCGAGGGCCGTGATGTTGCCCCCCTCGGGTCCGAGCGTCGTCCACCGGTCGAGTCCCGCCGCGGCGGGCCGCGCATGGAGAGCCAGCAGAAGGAGAGCCATCGCAAGCGAGATGCCGAGCCGACGAAACATGGAAAGCCTCCTGAAGGTGTCAGCGAGTTCTCAACGATGATACCTGAACCCGATCAGCTTCTCTTACGGATCGAGAGCGTCGTGCGTCGCCCGTGAGCAAGCTCCGCACGACCGTTCAGCGGGAAGGCTCTCCCGTGAGCAAGTACTGTGGCCGCGGTGAACATCTCGCAAGAGCTCCAGGTCGTCAAGGAGGGACTGGTGTGCGGAGGGCTATCCTATAGGCGGAGAGGAAAGCGGTGAGCGTAGATGCACGATGATCTGAAGACGGCGGCGGAGATCTGGCGGCGCCGGCTTGCGTGGCGGCTGGCCACCCTCCGCGACGTCGAACGATGGGCGGACGAGCACATTGCACACCTGGATGAGCCTCCGTACTGGCTCATTGCTGTTTCCATGGCCCAACGGGTTGAGGACGCGATCAGCGCTCTCCAGGACGTCGAGGGCGACGTCGACATGGCGGAAGTCTGGGCGGCCCTCATGCGGGATTGGCTTGCGATGCTCGAGTCTCACCCGGAGCGGGACTCCGACATTGCGCGTGCTCTCTACTACATGGGCATAGATGGAGACGTGCCAGCCCCTGGCCTGGACGGTGAGATGATGTCATTCTGGGACGCTATAGATCTCGCACGCGATGGGATCCATGGTGTGCGCGAAGAAGAGAGGGCAAGGCTCAAGAGCTTCCTCGAGCGGTGGAGCGTTGTTGAGCGGTTCGGCCTGTAACGAAACTCTTCCGGGAGAGCCTGTAGAGGTAAGGCCGGTGTTCCCGGATGCGACTCCTCGGCAACCGGGGCCCGGGCCGACAATCTCACAGCTCACAATGCCGAAGGAGGCTACGATATGCGACGCAGCGATTCGAAGAGGCTCTTGCTCCGCGGAGGCGCCCTGATCCTGGGAATGGCCACGATCCTGGCGTTTCTCGCTTTCGACGTCCACGCCGACCCGATTCAAGACGGAGCCCTCGCGCCCTACCGCGCCGGTTGGTTCGCGAACGCCAGCCCGGGCGGTCCCCTGACCTGTGCCCGGACGTGCGCGTCGAAAGCGCCCGGCACCGTCGCCGAGCACGAGGCGAGCTCCGTGCCGCCGACCAAGCAGGTTTTCGTGTGCCGCGTGGAGGGGAAGACCAAGGATACCTGGCTCTACGGCAGCCAGTTCGACGACCGTGCCGCCTGCTACACGACCGGGCTCGACCTGAAAGGCTCGTACTCTCAGAAGTACTTCTGCCTGTGCGTCGCCAAGTGAGGACAGGGTCGAACAAGTTGATGGCCGTGTAGACGATCAACCGCAAGCCGCGTAGTACCAACGGCCCCCCGGCGTCACTGCCGCGGGGGCCGTTCGCATTTCTGGAGGATGCCCCGGGTGAGGGGGAGCCTCCGCCCCGAGCGTTAGCCGCCTTGACGGTAGGTTCCTATGTCCACATCGCCAACCCAAGGGAGCGAGAGAATGCATCGGAAGAGGCTGGTCGTCTATGGAATCCTCGTGACGGGGCTCTGCGCCGGTCTCGGGCTCGCCGCAAGCGCTCATGACGCTGACCATCCGGCCGCCGGTACGGCATCCACAGAGCCTGTCGGCTTGAGCCTGCTGTTTCAGAACAGCGCCATGGCGCCCGTCACGCTCGTCGGCACGGCGCCGCGCTACCTCCAGGAGATCGACCTGGTGGCCAGCGTTCCCAGCCAGAGCGACCAGGGCATTCAGCCTCTCCTGGACGACAGCGAGCTGGCCTCTCTCGACTGGACCGGCGTGAGGATGGTGGAGGAGGACTGGCGGCCGGCGGGCGACGGAACCTTCATCCGCCAGCGCTTCTACCGCGGGGCGCGGTGGATGGAACGCCCCAGCCTCTTTCTGGTCACGCCCACGGATGATGCCGGCCGGCCGGTCGGTCTCCCTCTCCGCGCCAAGGCCGGGAAAGACGACCGGTTGAGCAGCTCGGATGACGGCTTCGTGCGGCGCTTCACCGCGCGGCAGAGCGCTTTTGGATGCCCGGCGCAGGGGGATTGCACGGGAGCGGCGTTCGTCGCCCAGGGGCTGGTGCAACTGCGCGGTGCATTGAACGCCGGGCAGCGGGCGCGCACGATACCGGCACAGGCCACACGACTCTCCGTGCGATGGTCCGAGCAGCCCGCGGTGCGCCGCACGGTGCAGGTCTCGCATGCCGCGCCGGCGGCCTTCCCGTATGGATATGGCTTCCAACCGGCCCTCGACGTGGTGAATCCTCCGGCCAACGGCAGCTACTACGTAGCCGGGGAGACCGTGCGATTCCGGGTCACGTTCCGCGACGGCGCCGGCCGGCGGCTGCACTCCCTGGGGTCGTTGCCGACCTATGGACAGTTCCTGCGCGGCGAGGTGCCGAGCGGGCTCCGCTATTACAACGGCTTTGCCCTGTTTCCGACGCTCTACTATGCCCTGAAGCATCGGGAAGGGTTGATGGCTGTCGCGCTCCTCGGTCCGCTCGACAAATTGAAGACCCCGCAGACCACCGCGGGTCTGGAAGAATTCGGCGGCACGCAGGCGAGCTTTGCAACGCCCGCGGCGGATGGCTTCACCAGCCTCTTCGCCAACATTCCGCCCAACCCGATCGTGTTCGGCGGGAATCCCGCGGACGACGAGACGCCGGTCTCGGACGTCGTTCCCATTACGATCCCGGCGGACGCGCTGGCAGGGACGTATGTCGCGACGCTCAAGGCACGGCGGGAGTGGGGAGGCGAGGCGCTCAACCGCGCGGTGACGCGGGAGATCCAGGTGGGGACCGCGGCTCCGACGCCCTTCGTGGCGAAGACCGGTCCATGCAACACCTGTCACACCGGCCCGTCCAGCCTGCCGAACCTGCTGCACGGGCTGGCGGACCGCCGCGCCTGCTTCTCCTGTCATTCGTCGCTGGCTTTCGAGCCTGACGCGGCGATCGACATCCGGGTCCATACCGTCCACGACCGTTCGGACCGGTTCGCGTCCCTGGGCAGCATCACGAATTGCGGGCTCTGCCACCTGACGCCGCCGTCGGGTCCGGCCCGCGGGCTCCTCCGCCATTCGGCGGGAGAAGCTCACCTCGATCCTGTTCGGGTGAGATAACCCGGCCTCTCGCGACAGATTCCAATTGAAGCGGTCGGAGACACGACGTCGTCCGAACACAAACTGATCGAGCCAGGATTCCTCGGATTTCATGGCTCAGACTTGATAGGTGAAGGGGATCATCATGAGTCTGGCAGCGGCAACATTGCGAAGGACGTTGGAAGATCCGATCTACAACAAGGTGCTGCATAAAGAGGTCGGGCGCGGCGAGCTCGACTACGAGGTGTACGTGCGCACGCGCGAGCTGCTCGCGCTGCAGACTCCCGCGGAGGATCTGGTCGTCCCCGACGAGCTCCTTTTCCTTGTGATGCACCAGACCCAGGAGCTGTGGCTCAAGTGCGCGGTGTTCGAGGCCACGAACCTGGTGGAGCGCCTCGATGGGAGCATGGTATTCCATGCCCTGGAGTCTCTCGACCGCATCGTCCACATCGTGCAGATTCTGCGCGACCAGATCCGCGTGCTGGGCACGCTGTCGCCATCGAGCTTCCAGATCATCCGGCGCAGCCTCGGCAACGGCAGCGGCCTCCAGTCGCCCGGCTACAACCAGCTTCTCACCGCGGCGGACGCCGCCTTTGGCGCGTTCGGCCGTCTGGTCGCGTGCCGCCACACGACGCTGCTCGACGTCTATCAGGACCCGGAGGCTCATCCGGACCTGCACCGTCTCGGCGAGCGCTTCGTGGATTGGGACAGCGCGTTCCAGACCTGGCTCGTGGAGCACTTCATGCTCGTCCGGCGCACGATGGGGATCGACAAGAGCGTGCGCGCGCTCGACGGCTTTCCGACGGCGGCGCTCGCCGGGCGGATGACGAAGCCGCTGTTTGCCGAGCTGTGGAACGTGCGCGTCGAGATGACCCAGGGCTGGTCGCGCGAGGGTGGATTCGTCCCGGGGGAGCAGCGCTGCCCGTACGCCGCCGCCGAGCCGGTCGGCAAGTGCATGGGGGGATGACGCGATGCCGCCGGCAGGGCAGGGCGCGGCACGCGCCGAGTTCCCCCTTCTCGAGACGTGTGTGTACCTGAACAGCAACTCCGCGGGTGCCGCTCCGCGGGGCGCGAAAGCGGCGCTCGACGAGTACTGGCGCACGATCGAGCGATGGCGCGACGAGGCGTGGGAGCAGTGGCTCGACGATCTGCGCGCGCACGCGGACGAGATCGCGGCGCTGATCGGCGCGCCGGCCGGCTCGGTGGTGTGCGACGCGAACGTCTCGACGCTGTTCTCGCGCGTGATGAGCTGTTTCGCTTTCGGCGATGATCGTGAGCGCCCGCGCGTCGTGACGAGCGACCGCGAGTTCCCCGCCATCCCGCACATCGTCCGCGCCTTCGAGCGCTACGGCGCGGAGCCGGTGATCGTGCCGTCGTCGAACGGCATAGCGATCGATACCGAGCGCATCGTGCGCGCGATCGACGAGCGCACGCGGCTCGTGTGTCTGTCGCACGCGACGTTCGAGACGGGCGCGCTGCTCGACGTGGCGCCGATCGTCGCCCGAGCCCGCGAGGTCGGTGCGCTCGTCGCGCTCGACGCCTATCAGTCGGTCGGCGTGGTGCCGCTCGACGTCACGGCGAGCGGCGTCGACTTCGTGCTCGGCGGCGCGCACAA
>Ga0134123_10003330_pt1 | contig 10455 bp, 8 predicted proteins | sample KB303_FD_96460 | JGI IMG/M metagenome (GOLD analysis project Ga0134123, IMG submission 96460) | Terrestrial soil microbial communities without Nitrogen fertilizer from Kellogg Biological Station, Michigan, USA - KB3-0-3 | ecosystem: Environmental > Terrestrial > Soil > Unclassified ...
ACGTTCGAGGCCATGGCCACGATGGCCAGGTTCACGCGCGGGCGGCCGTAGCGGCGGCCGGCGTCGACGAGCGCTTTGATGCCGCGGATGCACGCCGCGAACTTCGCGCCGCGGCGGATGGTCTCGTAGGTCTCCGCGGTGGCGCCGTCGATCGAGACGGTGATGCACTCCGCACCGGCCTTCGCGATGGCCTCGGCCTTCTCTTCGTCGATGAGCGTCGCGTTCGTGTTGAACCAGACCTCCACGCCGCACGCGGTGAGCTCGGCGATGTAGTCGGGGAGGTGCTTGTTCAGCGTCGGCTCGCCGAGGCCGAAGAGGTAGGCGCGCACGAGCGAGGGGAAGATCGGGCGGAGGCGCGCGAAGAGGTCGGGCTCGAAGAACGGCGGCCGCGCCTTCGGATCGCGATAGCTCTGGTCATAGCTGATCGCGCACATCTGGCAGCGCAGGTTGCAGCGGGCCGCGACTTCGAAGAAGGCTTCGATGGGAGCGCCGGCGGAGAGGACGTCGCGCGCTTCGTAGTGGGCGCGGGCTGCCGAGATGTTTGTCCAACGATGACGGTTCATCGGAAAAGTTGATACGGGACTTGGGGCGCCGGCGTCGGCGGCGGGACGCCGCCGGGCCAGCCGGCGGGACGCCGGCGCGCCCCCTACGCGTCGTCGTGGCTTTCGGTGCCGGGGGCTTCGTACGCGCGCAGGCACTGTCCGCAGATCAGGGCGAGCGACGCCCCGGGCCGCGGCACGAAGCCGTCCTCGGCGACGACCTGCGCGAAGCACTGCGTGTACTCGTCGGGGATCTCGCCGAAAACTTCGCGCGAGTGGCCGCACTCGGCGCACGTCACCGTCGCCCGCGCTTCCATCACCGCTCTCCGGCGGCGGGGAACACCGGGGTGATGTCGATCGGAATGTCCGAGAGGCCGCGGCTCACGGTCTCGATCTCCGGCGTCGACTTGCCGTACTTCGCGAGCAGGGCGGCGGCGCGGTTGTAGTCGCCGGTGGCCTCGATCGTCAGCAGTTCCGTGGCCAGGTCGCGCACGGCGGCGCGCATCTTCTCGAAATCGACGGTGAACTTCGTCCCGGCCGGGACGATCGCGCCGCGCTCGCGCAGCCAGTTCCACTGCACGGCCACGCCGCGACCGTGGGCCTCGCCGGTGCCGAAGCGGAGCGAGCGGAACATCAGGCCCGCGTACGTGGCGAAGAGCTGGCGCTCGTTGAACGACGACAGCAGGTTGTGCGTCTGCGCGTACTCGATGTTCCAGACGCCGAGGACGTCGGCCTTGCACTCTTCGATCGTCGAGTGCAGTTCCTTGAGCGCCTTGCGGGCCTCGACGCGCTCGCCGCCCGGCAGCGTCACGAAGCCCGGCCCGAGTCCGTGCGAGAGCTCGTGGAAGAGCGTGTGGTTGAAGTAGGCGTCGAAGGAGAGGTCGTTCACCAGCGACGGATCGAGCACGCGCAGGGCGATGGGCCGGCCGCTCTGCCGGAACTTCGCGTCCATCACGTTCTTCAGCAGGACCTTCTTCGAGCCCTTCTTCTCGCGCACGACCTCGTCGTTCGGCAGGTTGAAGGCGGCCGTCTGCACGCCGCGGCGGGCGTCGCCGCCGGTGTAGATCTCCTGCACCACGCGGATGGGCGACTCCGTGCCGCGGCTCGTGTTCTTGTACTGCTCCGGCTCGGGGAGATTGCGCTCCATCTCCGGCAGCGCGTGCGCATACGCGGCCAGCTTGGCGCTCTCCGGCGCGTCGACGACGGTGACGAACGACTCGTACGCGGCCTTGTAGTTGAAGAGGTTGTCCTCGTAGACCTCGTACGGTCCGATGACCACTTCGATCGGGCCGTTCAGGTCCATCCAGGCCATGTCGCTGTCGCGGTAGTCGTCGGAGAGGAAGGCGTCGGCGCGCTTGGTCAGGAACGTCTTCAGCGAGGTGTTGTTCGACAGCGCCGCCGCCTCGCGCAACGCCTTCGCGGCCGGCTCCAGGTAGTCGAGATAGTAGGCGTGGTAGGGCACGCCGACGAAGTCGGTGCCGTCGCGGCGGACGACGGTGAAGAGCCCTTCCAGCTCGTCCTTCTTCTTCGGGTTCTTGGCGACGTACTGCTCGAGCTCGGACTTGGTCAGATCGCCGGGATAGAAGGCGGCGCCGGCCGGCTTCTTGGCCGTGCCGATGAACGGCTCGTCGTCCTTCAGCCGGTCCCACGGACCTTTGTTGATGATGAAGTAGTCGTAGCCGGCGCGGTCGAGCGCCGTGGCCGGCGCCGCCGCGGCCTGCTTGGCCAGGCGGTCCCGCATCGACGGGTTGTCCTCGGAGACCTGGCGCAGGTAGATCTCGTCGATCAGCTTGGAGGCCTCGATCAGCTTGTCCACGACCTTGCGCTCGTCGTCGGTGAGGAGCGCGCGGTCGTAGTCGATGACCGTGCGCGGGAGCTGGGTCACGCGCTGCGGCGTGTCGGCGGCGATCGGGAGCTTGTCCGTCTCCGTCGGCATCCCGACAGGGCTCGTGGGGATGGCTACGGCCGGCGGCGCCGACGTCGAGCAGCCGTTGGCGAAGAGCGCGCAAAGGGCGAGGAGAAGCAGCAGACGTCGCATGATGGGCGAGATTGTATTCGCAACCGCCGCTCTGCTATGTTCCGAGGCCGCCGTGATCATCATCGAATGCCCGAACTGCCACGCGCGCTACCAGTACGACGAGGAGCGGTTCGAGCGAAAGCCGTCGAAGAAGATCAAGTGCGCGAAGTGCGCCACGATCTTCGAGATCCAGAATCCCGCCTTCGCCAAGCCGGCGGAGCCCGTGCCGGCGGAGCGCTTCGAGCGCACCTTCACACGGCGCGATGAGCCGAAGCCGCAGGCGGCGGCGGAGACGACGGAGCAGTCGCCGCTCCCGCAGCGCCAGACGGACAAGATGCCGGCCGAGCCGGAGCTCCCGCGGGGGAAGCGGATCTCCCTGGCCGTGATCGCCGGCGCCGACGCCGGCTCGGTCTACCGGATCGAGAAGCCGCGCGTCACGGTCGGCCGCTCCAACGCCGATCTGACCATCAGCGACACCGAGGCCTCGCGCGTGCACGCTGCGGTGGAGCTGCGCGACGCCGGGATCTTCCTCCGCGACCTCGGCTCGACGAACGGCACCCTCGTCGACGGCCAGAAGATCGCCGACGCGGTCGAGCTGCAGGACAAGTCGGAGTTCCAGGTCGGCGGGACGACGTTGATGCTGATCGTCACGGAAGACGCGTAGACTCCCGTCATCCTGAGCGCAGCGAAGGATCTCCGAATGCTGAGATCCTTCGCCGTCTACGCGGCTCAGGATGACGAACGACCGTGGACGAGCTAAAAAACCTCTACCGCTATCGCCAGCTCATCGCGGCGCTGACCGCGCGCGATCTGAAGGCGCGCTATCGCGGCTCGATCCTCGGCTTTTTCTGGTCGCTCGCGAACCCGCTCCTTCTCCTCGGCATCTACACCCTGGCCTTCACGAAGTTTTTTCCCTCGACCGTGGTGCGGCCGTATCCGCTCTTCCTCTTCACCGGGATCCTGCCGTGGACCTTCTTCGCCGCGGCGGTGCTGGAGTCGACGAGCTCGATCTCCACGAACGCGGCGCTGATCAAGAAAGTGATGTTCCCCGCCGAGGCGTTGCCGCTCGTCGTCGTCTTCTCGCACCTCGTCCACTTCGCGCTGGCGATCCCGATCCTTCTCCTCGCGCTCGGCATCTACGTCTTCCTCGGACAGGCGACGATCTCCGCGACGATCCTCCTCGTCCCGGTCCTGATGCTCTTCCAGACGGTCTTCGTGGCCGGCATCTGCATGGTCATTTCCTCGGCCGCGGTGCTCCTGCGCGACCTGCGCGACATCGTGGCGAACCTGATGACCCTCGGCTTCTTCCTCACGCCGATCATCTATCTCATCGACCGCATCGACTCGCGGCTCTGGCGCGCGCTGCTGCGCCTGAACCCGATGACGCCGTTCGTCGTCGCGTATCAGGACGTGATCTTCTTCGGCCATCTCCCCGGCGCGGCCGACACGTTCCTGATCGTGGCCTACTCGCTCGTCGCGCTCGGCGCGGGGCTGCTCGTGTTCGACCGGCTGCGGGATACGTTGGCGGAGGCGATTTGAGCTACGCGATCGCCCTCGACCGTGTCTCCAAGTCGTACCGCCTCTGGGGCCGCCGCTCGCAATTCGCGACGCTCAAGAGCGCGCTGCTGCGGCGCGACCTGAAGTTGTCGCCCGAGGCCACGGTGCCGGCGGTGAAGGACGTCTCCTTCGCGGTCGACAAGGGCGAGGCCTTCGGCATCGTCGGCCGCAACGGCTCGGGGAAGTCGACGCTGCTGAAGCTGATCTCCGGCATCCTCAAGCCGACCACCGGGCGCGTGACCGTGAACGGCCGCATCGCCGCGCTGATCGAGCTCGGCGCGGGCTTCCATCCGGAGATCACCGGGCGCGAGAACATCTACATCAACGGCATCATGCTCGGCCTGTCGCGGCGCGAGATCGACGCGCGCTTCGAGCGCATCGTGGAGTTCTCCGGGATTCGCGACTTCATCGACCAGCCAGTGAAGACGTACTCGTCGGGGATGTACGTGCGGCTCGGCTTCGCCGTGGCGGTGCACGTCGATCCTGACATTCTGTTGATCGACGAGGTGCTGTCGGTCGGCGACGAGGAGTTCTCCGCGAAGTGCATCGCCAAGATTCAGGAGATGAAGTATCGCGGGGTGACGCTCGTCTTCGTCACGCACCAGCTGGATCAAGTGCGGAACCTTTGCGACCGGGCGCTGTGGTTGGACCATGGCGAGGCGGTGCAGATTGGGGATCCGGTGCGCGTCGTCGACGCGTACTTGCAGCAGGTCGCGGCGCCCGAGGCGCGGCGGGACGCCGCGCCGCCAGCCGGCGAGACGCCGGCGCGCCCAAGCGACGAGGAGGAGCGGTTCGGGTCGGGCGAGGTGGTCCTGAAGCGCGTTGCGCTCGTCGACCACAAAGGGCGCGAGCTCGTCGCCCTCGGCGCCGGCAGCGCGGTGGCGATCGAGATGGACATCGAGGTGCGCGTGCCCCAGGACGACTTCGTCTTCGGCCTCGGCATCTATCACGCCGACGGCGCCTGCGTGTACGGCACGAACACGGACCTGGAAGGCTTCGCGCCGGAGCGCCTCGAAGCCGGCGGCCGGGTGCGCTTCGTCATGCCCTCGCTCGATCTCGTGGCCGGCCAGTACCGTGTCGACGCCGCCATCCACACGCGCAACGGCCGCTCCTTCGATTACCGCCGCGGCGTCCTCCGCTTCGTGGTCGGCTCGCGCGTGCACGACACCGGCGTCTATCGCCCCAAGCACACCTGGCAGTTCGAGGGCGGCATCGCCTTCAAGTCGATGGAAAAGCCCGCCGTGCCCGCGCAGATCGCCGAGGCGATCGAGAGCGCGAAGAAGAAGCGGTGATTAGCGGATAGCGGATAGCGGATAGCGAATAGGGGGTTTCCTATCCGCGATTCGCTATTCGCTATCCGCTTTCTTCATCCACGGCAACTCCCAGCGCTCCTCTTCCACATCCAGCTTCGGCAGCGGCACCGGCTTGCCGAGCCGCTTTAGCTGCGTCAGCTCCCACAGCTTCGCGTACTTCCAGAACGTGTAGTAGACGTGCATGCCGACGGAGATCGCGCCGCGGGCGCCGTCGAGGAAGCCGAGGTTGACGATGTAGTCGCGGACGAACTTCGCCAGCGGATGGCCGAGGATCCCGAAGAGGTTCGTGGTCTTGCCGTCGATGAACATCTGCGCCGAGGCCCAGTTCGCGTAGCGCGTCATCTTGGCGATCATGTGGTCGAACGAGCGGATGTAGTAGTGATCCATCTTGTACTGCAGGCGGCCGGTCTCGCCGTCGACGAGGAGGTCGGCGTGCACGCGCTTGTTCGGGTAGCGGGCGTGCTGGCGGTGGAAGAGGCGGGTGACGCGGTCGCGCTGCAGGCCGCTGAAGCGGACCGGCTTCCCCATCATGAAGTTCAAGCGGCCGACCGAGTAGGCCCAGCGGTCCAGCGGCCCTTCCAGCGTGCGCAGCAGCTCGGCGCGCAGCTTCGGCGTGATCCGCTCGTCGGCGTCGATGATGAAGATCCAGTCGTGCGCGGCGCGGTCGATGGCGTAGTTCTTCTGCGAGGCCGCGCCGAGGTATTCGCGCTGCTCGACGCGCACGCGCGGGAACTTCTGGCGGATCAATTCCACGCTGCCGTCGGTCGAGAACGAGTCCATCACGTAGATCTCGTCCGCCCACTCGACCGAGCGGATGCAGTCCTCGATGTTGTCGAGCTCATTGAGGATGTGAATGATCGCGGACACCTGCGGGCGGGCCATGACGGGCGGCGATTTTACGCCATACTCTGCGCATGAAACGTCTCGCGCTCCTGGCGCTTTTCCTCGCCGCCTGCACGCACATGTCGCAGCCGCTCGTCCCGTCGCGCCACTACGCCATGAAGCTCGGCGCGAACGACGCCGGCGGCATGACCGTGACGGCGAACGGCGCCAGCAAGGTCGTCGACTTCGAGTACAACGACCGCGGCCGCGGGCCGAAGACGCACTCGGTCTACACCGTCGACGCGAACGGCTTCCCGGTCGAGCTGCAGACGGCCGGCAACGACTATCTCAAGTCGCCGGTGAGCGAGCGCTTCACGATGAAGGACGGCGTGGCCACCTGGAAGAACGACGCCGAGTCGGGGACGTCGCGCACGCCCGGCTTCTACGTCAGCATGAACGGCGCGGTCGAGGAGCTCGGCATGCTCGCCGGCGCGCTGCTGAAGGCGCCGGGGCAGACCCTGCCGCTCCTTCCCGCGGGCCAGGCCTCGATCCGCAAGCTGACCGATGCCACCGTGACCTCCGAGGGGCGGAAGAAGCACGTCACCGCGTACACGATCACGGGCCTCGGCTTCTCGCCCGAGCCGATCTGGCTCGACGACAGCGGGCAGCTCTTCGCCAGCGCGTCGTCGTGGGCGCAGATCGTCCTGGACGGCTGGATGCCGGTCGCCGATCAGCTCCTCGAGCTGCAGGACCAGGCCCGCAACGCCGAGATCGCCCAGGCCGCGCAGCGCCTCACCCACAAGCCGAACAACGGCACGCTGGTCATCACGAACGCGCGCCTCTTCGATCCCGCCACGCTGCGCGTCACGCCGAACACGACCATCGTCGTGCGCGGCGATCGCGTCGAGGCGGTCGGCGCCGGCATCCCCGCGCCCGGCGGCGGCACGATGATCGACGCGAACGGCAAGACCGTGATCCCCGGCCTGTGGGACATGCACGTCCATCTCAGCGCGACGGACGGCCTGCTCCACATCGCCAACGGCGTCACCACCGTGCGCGACCTCGCGAACGACATCGACTTCCTGATCGGGTTGCGCAAGAAGTTCGACGAGGGGGCGGCGATCGGGCCGCGCGTGCTCATGGCCGGCTTCATGGACGGGCCGGGGCCGTTCGCGGGGCCGACGAAGGTCCTCGTCTCGACGCCCGAGGAAGCGGTGAAGTGGGTCGAGAAATACAAGGAGCTCGGCTACGAGCAGATCAAGATCTACAGCTCGGTCAAGCCGGAGCTGGTGCCGGTGATCGCCAAGCGCGCCCACGAGCTGGGGCTGCGCGTGAGCGGCCACGTCCCCGCGTACATGCGCGCCGAGGACGCCGTGAACGCCGGCTATGACGAGATCCAGCACGCCAATTTCCTGCTGCTCCAGTTCATGCCGGACGTGAAGGACACGCGCACGCCGGCGCGCTTCACCGCGGTGGCCGAGCGCGCCGCCACGATCGACCTGGCCTCGCCGGAGGCGCGCGCATTCATCGACCTGCTGAAGCAGCACCACACCGTCAGCGATCCGACGCTCGACGTCTTCGAGGGGATGTTCGTGGCGCGCAAGGGAGAGGTCTCGCCGACGTACGCGGCCATCGCGGACCGCCTGCCGCCGCAGGTGCGGCGCGGCGTCCTCACCGGCGGGCTGCCGGTCCCCGAGGGGATGGACCAGCGCTATCGCGACTCGTTCAAGAAGATGCAGGAGATCGTGGCCCTGATGTATCGCGAGGGCATCCCCATCGTCGCCGGCACCGACGACCTGCCCGGCTTCAACCTCCATCGCGAGCTCGAGCTCTACGTGCAGGCCGGCATCCCTCCCGCCGAGGTGCTGCGGATCGCCACCCTCGGCGCCGCGACGGTCATGCATCACGAGAAGGAGCTCGGCTCGGTGGCGCCGGGGAAGTTCGCCGACTTCGACATCGTCGACGGCGATCCGACCACGAACATCGGCGACCTGCGGAAGGTGCGGACGGTGGTGAAGGGCGGGAACGTGTACGAGGTGGCGGAGATCGACAAAGAGCTCGGCGTGCTGCCGTAAACGGAACGTAACACTCGGCCGCAATCGGCGGCGCGATACTCCTTCGTCATGCGTACCCGCCGGCTCCTGCTCGTCGTCGCGGTGCTGTTCTGCTCCGTCGCTGCGCGGCCGCGCGCCGTGCAGCCGCCGAGCACGCGCGACCCCATCGCCGACGTCTTCAGCGCGTCGAATCCGCGCGACGTCGAGTCGGTCCATCTCTCGCTCGACCTCGCGGTCGACTTCGCCGCGCAGGTGCTGCGCGGCTCGGTCACGCACACGCTGTGGCACCACACCGCCACGCGGCAGCTCGTGCTCGACACGAACGGCCTCGACGTCGACGCGGTCACGGCCGACGGCGCGGCGGCGACCTGGTCGTTCGGCGCGGCCTCGGCGAACGGGACGCCGCTGATCGTCGACATCGCGCCCGAGACGCGGTCGGTTCGCATCGACTACCGCACGCGCCCCACGGCCGCCGGGCTGCACTGGCTCACGGCGCAGCAGACGCGCGGCGGCACGATGCCGGCGGTGTGGAGCGAGAACGAGCCCGACCTGGCCCGCACCTGGATCCCGGTCCAGGACACGCCGGCGGCGCGCGTGACGTACGACGCCGTCGTCCACGCGCCGGCGGGCGAGCTAGCGCTCATGAGCGCCGCGAACAATCCGACCTCGGCGACCGCGACCGGCATCTACGCCTTCTCGATGCCGCACGCCGTGCCCGCCTACCTGATCGCGCTGACGGTGGCGCGCTACGGGTTCCGCGACATGGGCGACCGCACCGGCGTCTACTCCGAGCCGGAGCTGCTCGACGACGCCGCGTACGAGATGCAGTTCCTCCCCGAGATGCTGCACGCCGCCGAGCGCGTGATCGGGCCGTACCCGTTCGAGCGCTACGACCTCGTCTTCCCGCCGAAGTTCACGGGCGGGATGGAGAACCCGGAGCTGAATTTCATCAGCCAGGACGCGATCACCGGCAACCATCCGGCCGCGGTCGCGCCGAGCGGCCTGATCGCGCACGAGCTCTCGCACTCATGGTTCGGCGACCTGATGACGTGCGCGCAGTGGAACGACCTCTGGCTGAACGAGGGCTTCGCCACGTACTACGCGAAGCGGATCGAAGAGGCCATGGGCGCGGCGGAGCAGGCGGACTTCGAGCTGTTCACCGACCGCGACGCGCTCGACGGCTACCTCGCCTCGAAGCCGCCCGATCGCCTCACCGTCCTGCATCGGACGTTCGCCGGCAGCGAGCGGCCGTCGTTCACGATCATCTGGTACCAGAAAGGGGAGATGTTCCTGAACACGCTCGAGACGCGGATGGGGCGCGCCAGGTACGACGCCTTCATCGCCCGCTTCGCGCAGCTCCACCCCTTCCACTGGGTCGATGACGTCGAGTTCAAATCGCTGCTGCACGACGTCGTCTTCAATGACCCGGCGCTGGAGTCGAGCCTGAAGATCGACGATTGGCTGTACGGCGGCGGGATGCCGTCGAACGTCGCGCCGAAGCCGTCGTCGACGATCGCGCAGCGGGCGACGCAGCAGGCGAACGCGTTCCGCAACGGGACGAAGGCGGCCTCGCTCGACCGCGGCGGCTGGACGGACGCCCACGTCCGCTACTTCCTGCAACTGACCCAGGACATCCTCGTGCCGCGCATGAGCGAGGTCGACGCGGTCTTCGGCTTCTCGGGGATGAAGACGCCGCCGCTGATCTGGCTCGTGGCCGCGGCGAAGTCGCTCGACGTAGCGAGCCGCGCGCTCCTCGACCGCTACCTCGCCATCGGCACGCCCGGCTCGCTCGCGGTCTGGAACGCGCTGGGGCAGAGCGCGGCGGGGCGGACGTACGGGACGTCGGTCTTCAATCTCGTGCGGGACGCCTACGACGCGAATTCGAAGAAGGCGATCGCCGGATACCTGAAGCTGCCCGTCTGACCAGCCGTCATCCTGAGCGTAGCGAAGGATCTCAGGCTGCGTCGGCCGAGATCCTTGCCGTCTTCGCGGCTCAGGATGACGGGGGGCGGCTAGAGCGTGTAGTTCTTCTCGAGCAACACCCGCGCCCGACGATCCCTGAGATTCCTGATCTGCGACTCGATGTCCCGCTCGAAGGGAATCTTGCGATGGCTGGCGTAGACCGGCGCGTCGACGGTGATCTTCTTCAGCTC